>Ga0210123_1001696_pt1 | contig 10903 bp, 10 predicted proteins | sample Muzzi_PWB_D2_FD_185535 | JGI IMG/M metagenome (GOLD analysis project Ga0210123, IMG submission 185535) | Wetland microbial communities from San Francisco Bay, California, USA, that impact long-term carbon sequestration - Muzzi_PWB_D2 (SPAdes) | ecosystem: Environmental > Aquatic > Marine >... | reverse complement strand
ATCACCTTGCGCGGGCTGATCCCGAAGAACGTGCGGACTGCCGGCCCCTCGCCCGCGGCCTGCGCGACCTCCTGGGCGGCCCACAGCCCGTGTGGGACGAGCCACAGCATGGCGGCCAGTGCGGCGAGCCCGGCGACGACACCTCGAATGTGAACGGCCCGCCGGTAGTCGGAAGACACGTCGGGCATCAGCCGTTCACCTTTCGATCGCGAAATCGAAGTCCGCTTCGAGAGTCTGCCCGGGTTCGATCGTCACGGTCCGCTGGCGGGTCCCCAGCGTTTCGTGCCACACTTCCAGGGTGTACGTGCCCGGAGGAACGCGGGGCATCGTGAAGCGGCCCGACGCTCCGGTGATGGCGTAATAGGGGTGGTCGGCCACCACGATCCAGGCGCTCATCCAGGGATGCAGGTCGCATTTCATCCGGACCTTCTCGGGCGCCGCGAAACTCAATTCGATCGGGGAGGCACCCGACGGTTGCGTGCGGTTCACCGACCGGTTGTCGAAGGCGGCCGTGTGGACGTTGTGGGACAGCGGATCGCTGTTCAGCACCCGGACCGTGTCACCCACGGGCACGAGGATCACGTGCGGCGTGAAAGCGCAGCCGTGCTGGTCCAGCGTGGTCGGGGAAGAGGCGGTCGGCCAAGGCTTGCCCGCGTCGATGTCGATCAGCGACACGACGGCATCGACGAGCCCGGTCTCCTCGCCCACACGCACGGGCGCGATCACCCGGGTCGTCCCGCAGGCGGCGGTGTCCGCCGTGATCACCACGGTATCCGGCGGCGGCAACACGCCGGTGAAACGCACGGCGCCCCGCAGGATACCGCCTTCGCGAACGTCCATCGACGTGTAGCGGGGAGCCTCGGCGGAGGCGGCGATGTCGGCGGTATCGCCTCCGGGCGCGCGATCAGCGGAGTCCGGCGTACAGGCGGCCAGCGACGCGGCCAGCGACAAACTGATCCACCCGGCGTTCCACCTGAGCCTCCGCATGCCCCGTCTCTCTCGCTCGACCGCGTGATCGAAGCGGCACCGACTCGACCGGAGCGTGCCGCGAACCCTTCCGATTCCTATAATGGACGACGTGCGGACACCCCGCGCAATCGCGTCGATCGGGGTCGGCGCACCGGGGTGATCGGCGTATGACCATTCGACGCTGGAGAGTTCGAAGTGAGACAATCTCGCGGTTTCCTCTTCGCCGTTCCTCTCGTCGTGACAGGCCTCGTGATAACCGGCGCCTCCATGCGTCCGGCGGTTTCTTATACCGACGTGCAGGCGATTTTCGACGCCAAGTGCACGAGCTGCCACGCGGGAGCGGAAGCGCCGCGTGGCCTGCGGCTCGACTCGTGGGATCACCTGGTGGCAGGCTCGGACGCCGGAGAGGCCATCATCGCCTATGACGCCGACAACAGCCTGCTGGTCGAGCTGGCCACGAAGCTGGTCGGTGGACCGCATCCCACCGAGGTGGACGGCCCCGCCCTGACCGACGACGAGATCGCGTTGCTCCGCGCCTGGATCGAGGAAGGCGCCCGCGGCGATTCGGGCCAGGTCCCGTTCGCCGACGCGGAGCACCTGCTGTACGTGGCCGACCAGGGCGAGGCGATGGTGTCAGTCATCGACATGGAGACCAACCAGGTCGCGCGAAACGTCGACCTTACCGCGTTCGGGTTCCAGAAGTTCGCCCTGCCCCACCACATCGCCGTGGAGCCGGACGGCTCACACTGGTACGTGTCGCTCATCGCGGGGAACGCGGTGCTCAAGTTCGATCGCAACAACCAGCTGGTCGGCCAGGCGCCGATCGAGTGGCCGGGACTGCTCGCGCTCGACCCGAACAGCGATCGGCTCTATGCCGCGCGTTCGATGGCCAGCGTCGACCCACCCCACCGGCTTGGCGTGATCGAGCGCGGCGACATGAGCATCGAGGAGATGGACGTGTTTCTCCCACGACCGCACGCCCTGGTCGTGGGCCCCGGTGGAGAGGACGTATTCACGTCGAGCCTCGCCGTGAACCAGATCGCCGTCGTCGATCCGGTCGAGCAGACGCTCGAGCTGACGCCGATGGAGGGCGACAAGCCCCACGTGTTCATCGGCTTCGCGGTCTCGCCCGACGGCCGGTGGATGGTGGGAACGACGGAGATCACCTCGAAGCTGTTCATCTTCGATCTCGACCGGGTGCCGGACATGACCCCGGTCGGATCGATCGACCTGCCGACCGCTCCCTGGCACCCGGTGTACACCCCCGACGGGAAGTTCGTCTACGTCGGCAACAACTGGGACAACAGCGTCAGTGCGATCGACATGGAGAAGCGCGAACTCGCGAAGGTCATCACCGGCAATGGACTCGCGCAGCCCCACGGCAGCGCGGTCTCGCCGGACGGCCGCTACGTGTACATCGCCAGCCGCAACCTGCAGATGCCCGAGGGGCACACGAAGGCCACGCACGTCTACCATCCGCGCTACGATCTCGGGGACAACGCCCACGTCGGGACGGTCGTCGTGATCGATACCTCGACCCAGGAGATCGTGAAGGTCATCGAGGTCGAGGACTACGCCTCGGGTCTCGGCACCGCGGCGCGGGAGAACTGAGGTGAGGCACTCCGCCTGCACCGTCCTTCTGGTGGGCCTCGCCCTCGCCGCTCCCCTTGCCGCGCAGTCAAGGCCGGGAACGTATAAAGAGGTCGAGGTGGCCGACGGCGGCTCGCTCGCCGGCCATGTGACGTTCGCGGGTACCGAGCCCGAGGCCGAGGAACTCCTGATCACGCGCGATTTCGAAGTCTGCGGTCTCGGCTATCGGGAGCGGAAAGAGATCGACGTGGCGGACGGCGGCGGACTGCGCGACGTCGTGGTGTACCTCACCGGCATCGACAGCGGCAAACCGTGGCCGGCGGCGCCCGACGGATATCTGCTCGACCAGAAGGACTGTTACTTCGAGCCCTACATCCAGATCGTGCCGCGCGGCACCGAGCTGCAGATCCTCAACAGCGACCCGATCCTCCACAACGTGCACGGATACGAACTGAGCGAGGGCGACGGGCCCCGGCGCACTCTGTTCAACCTTGGACAGCCCGAGAAAGGGGTCGTGACGCGGCCGTTGCGCCCCCGGCGGAGCTCGCTGGTCGGGCTCGAGTGCGACGCCCACGACTTCATGCTCGGCTGGATGTTCGCGGCCGACAACCCATACGCCGTGGTCGTAGACTCGACTGGCCAGTTCACCATCCCCGACGTTCCGCCGGGCACCTACACGGTCGGCGCATGGCACCCCTTCCTCGGTGTGCAGGAGCAGCAGGTGACGATCACGGCCGGTGGAACGGCGGAGCTCGCATTCGAGTTCGAACCGGAGTGAGGCGAATCGTGCCGGCGCTGCAGTGAGTGATCTCATCCGCCGGCTGCGACAGCGAAAACTCGGGCAGTGGTCGATCGCCTATCTCGCGGGGGCCTGGATCGCCGTCGAGGTGGTCGACACCCTGGGAAGCACCTGGGGATGGCCTCCCCTCGTGGGCCGGCTGGTATTCGTCGGGCTCGCCGGGGGCCTCGCCGCCACGCTCGTCCTCGCGTGGTTCCATGGCGAGCGAGGTCTGCAGCGCGTGACCGCGCTCGAAACCACCCTCTTGATCGCGATTCTCGTCGCGGGCGGCGGCGCGGCGGCCCTCGTGACGAACAGCGCCAGTCATGCACCGCCCGCCCGAGCGGCCACCGACGCCGAACCTCCGACCGCGGGAGACCCGCGCGCGCTCGCCGTCCTTCCGTTCGTCGATCTGAGCCCGGATGGCGGCCGCGAGTACCTGGGCGACGGGATCGCGGAGATCCTGATCAACGCGCTCGGCCGTCTGCCGGAGCTTCACGTCGTCGCCCGTACGTCGGCGTTCGAGTTCAAGGGTCGAAACCAGGACGTGCGCGAAATCGGTCGACGCCTCGGGGTCGGGTCCGTGCTCGACGGCTCGGTCGCGCAGGTCGGCGACCGCGTGCGCGTCACGGCGAACCTGTATGACGCGGTCAGCGGTCTGGACCGCTGGTCACGGCAGTTCGACGAAGAGATGGAGGCGGAGGACCTGTTCGTCCTCCAGGACGAGGTGGCCCGGGCGATCCTCGCGGCGCTCGAGGTCGAGCTCGGCGCGGGAAGGCAGGTCGTCGGTCCCGGTACGAGGAGCCCCGAAGCACAGCGAGCCTACTTCCTCGGCCTGCATCATTGGACCGCGCGCACCACCGACGACATCGCCCGCGCTACCGAGTTTTTCCAGCAGGCGATCGCCGCGGACTCCAGCTATGCCGATGCCTGGGCGGGACTCGCCTTGTCTTACGCCCTGCACATTCCGTCCGAATACAATGTTCCGGGCCTCACCTCCACCGAAGCCCTGGACCGAGCGGAAGCGACGGCCCGCAGGGCCATCCAGCTCGACTCCACGCTCGCCGCGCCGCACGCCGCGCTCGGCTCCGTCTTCCAGTCGCGGGGGCGACCCGCCGGCGCGCTGCGCGAGTTCCGGCTCGCCATCGAGAAGAACCCGGGTGACGCGACGGCCCACCACTGGCTTGCCGATCTCCTGATGGCGCTGCAGAGGGGCGAGGAGGCCTTGTCGGAGATGGAGACCGCCGAGTCCCTCGATCCGGTGGCACCCGCGATACTCGCCGAGAAGGCCGAGGCCCTGATGATCCTGGGCCGGCGGGAGGATGCCCTCGCGCAGATGAATCGGGGCATGACCCTCGTCCCGGACTCGCCGTTGCTGACGCTGTACGACGGCTGGTTCGCGTTCGCAGCCGACGACTGGGAGCGGGCCGCCGCGAGCTTCGCCCGGGCGCTGGAGCTTCGAGGCGTGCCGTCGGACCACATCCGCTGGCTGGAGACCGGTCTTCGCGATCCACAGCTGCGACCGGTCGTGCTGCGCGAGTTGGCCGATGGGCAGGCCGTTGCTCGCCTGGGTCCGAATGTGGCGGATGTGTTTGGCAGACAAGAGGTTCGCTTTCTCGCCATCCTGAAGGCCGACGGTCCGGATGCCGCGTTTCGTTTCCTGCGAGAGACGATCGGGGACGCCGAGCGGGTCTCCATTTACGTCCCGGTGCTGCCCGCCATGATGGGCCCAGAGCTATCGGCGACGCCGGAGGCACGCGGCCTGCTCCGTCAACTCGTCGAAACACCCCAGGGTTAGGTGCGTCGGCGAGTTCAGTCCCGAATGAGCTCTCGCGACACCCGATCGAGCTGACGCCGTACGGTGGGTGAACCCGGGCGGATCGCCGCGGCGATCTCGAGCACGAGCCGGGCCCGTCGCCATTCGCCGCGCGCGATATAGAAGCGCGGGTAGTAGAACGAGGTCAGCGAGAAGACGTCGGCCTGCGCGCGCTCCGCGGCCGCGGCCTGCTCGACCGCACCTGGATCCGCAGCCAGCGCCCGCAGGCTGTCGACGCGCAGAGCGGCGAGCGCCGCCTCCAGATCGGGCACGCGGCCGACCTGCGTCCGCTGAAGCCATGCCGCCACGCGTTCCTTGTAGGCCACGTGCGCTCGAGCGAACTCGAGGCGACGCGACCTCCACGCGATGACCGCCGGGTCATCGCCGAGGTCGGCCGCACGGTCGGCGGCCGCGCCTCGTTGGATGAGATGTTCGGCATCGGACGCGAGACTCGAGTACGCCCGCCACGCCGGGCCCGGCTCGCCCGCCGCCTCGAGCTTCTCCGCCGCGTCCAAGCGTCGCGCATACTCCGCCGCGAGCCAGGCCGAGTCGGGTACCAGAAGGCCTTCCCGCATCGCCATCCAGTGCATCCACGACAGGGCGTCGTCGAACTGCGAGTCGTCCCGGGGCCAGCCGTGCGGCCCGGGGTAGGTAGCCGTGTGGTAGTGAAACCCGAGTCGGCGAAGCTGCTCCTCGAGGAGCACCAGCTCGCTGTGGTTGTAGTCCGTCTCCCCTGCGCCTCCATAGAAGACGAAGGGGGCTCCGTAGCGAGCGTGCGCGGCCTCGAGGTCCATGTCGGGCGGCGGCCCGGCGCCGAATCCCGCCACTCCGGCAATGTGTGGGATCGCGGCATAGCCCAGCGCCCAGGCGGCTCGGGCCGTCCCTGACATCCCGAACAGGTAGAAGCGTCGATCGTCGAGCGACAGCTGTGGTTGAAGCGTCGCCAGCATGGCGTTCACGGCCGGCGTGTTCGGATCTCCTTCGACATCGCTCGCCGTGTTATCGGAACTGGCGAGGACGTAGCCGAGTCGCTCGGCAGATTCTACGAACGGCCGCAGCGCCGCCTCGCCTCGGCCGCGGGGATCGAGGATGAGCACGAGCGGCCAGCGCCGGCCCGGGGAGTAATCGGTCGGGATATAGAGCGCGAAGGACCGTGACGTGTCATGGGCTGCGACATTGTCGATCACCCGGCCTGTCGGGAAGCCGGCGGCCCCGGTCTCGACCTGCACCGCGGACGCCTCCCCGGCACCGACTGCGGCGAACACCAGCCACGCCAGGGCAGCCCGTCTGCCGTCACACATCCGCCACATGGCTCGCCTCCTCCCATCCGCCCGACATGTTCGGAACATCACCCGGGAAACTTCATCGGCACACGCTATGTTGACAATACATGTTATGACACTTATTGTGAAAACATGAAGACGATGATCGACGGACGCAAGACATGGAGCAGCGCCCCGGTGACCCCGGAGCAGGAAGCATTTCTCAGCGTGCTGCGGACCAGCGCGATGCTCGAGCACACGGCCGCCGAGGGCCTCAAGGCGCACGGCCTGACGCTGACGCAATACAACGTGCTCCGGATCCTTCGGGGAGCAGGCGAGGATGGTCTGTGCCGCCACGAAGTCGGAGACCGGATGATCAAGCCGGTGCCCGACGTGACGCGGCTGCTGGATCGCCTGGAAGCATCGGGATTCGTCGTCCGAACCCGGAGCGAGATAGACCGACGTTACGTCACGGCGCGAATCACCGAAGAGGGCCTTGCCCTGCTGGCCGGGCTGGACGAACCGATCCTGCGGATGCACGAGCAACAGCTCGGTCATCTGTCGCGGATCGACCTCGAGCAACTCGTCGAGTCGCTCGAGAAGGCCAGGTCCCGCGCGTAGGGCGAACCAGCGTTTTTTTCACCCGATGCGTGTTGTCACACGCACGAAACAGCCGAATTGATTGAACAGGAGATATCCCATGACGAACACACAGACGCGGGAACGGACGACGACGTGGCAGATCGACCGGGCGCACACACAGGTCGAGTTCACCGTGAAGCACATGATGTTCTCGAAGGTCCGCGGGCGCTTCGCGTCGGTCGACGGTTCCCTGCGCTACGATCCCAACGGCGACATTGGCGATGCGCGCGTCGAGGTGACCATCGACGCGGCCAGCATCGACACCAGCCAGGAGGATCGGGACGAGCATCTTCGCTCCGCAGACTTCCTGGACGCCGAGCAGCACCCGCAACTGACGTTCGAGAGCACGTTGATCGAGGCTCGTGGAGACGACGGGTACACGGTCACGGGTGATCTTACGCTTCACGGCGTGACCCGCCAGGTGGAGCTCGACGCCGAGTTCTCCGGCCAAGCGACGGATCCGTGGGGCAACGAGCGCATTGCGTTCGCCGCTTCGACCACGATCGATCGGCGCGACTTCGACCTCACGTGGAATCAGGCCCTGGAAACGGGAGGCGTACTGGTTGGCCACGAGGTGAAGATCTCGATCGAGGTGCAGGCGACGGAGTCGAAAGGCTGAGCACGGCCCCGGTCGCGAGAGTGCGACGAGCCCGGCGGAGGCGAGCGATCGCCCCGCCGGGTTTTCGCTCGTGGGTTAGCTGACGTGTCGGCCGGAGGCGGCGACGGGCACGTCTCGGTGGCGGGCGATCCAGCGATGGATCACGCGCATCTCGCGCATCGTAAGGGCCTCCGCCTCGCTCATGCGGAGCCCGGGAATCATCCCGGTGGCGGCTCGCCGCGAGAGGTAGGCCTCGGTCGCGGCCCGACGCTCGACGCTGAGCTTGGTACCGCCCCGAATGTCCGGGATCGGCCGGAGCAGCTCCAGGTAGCTCGAGATCGCGCGGGCCGTGAATTGATCGGGTATCCGGTACGTCTTGTCGCCAACCTTGAAGCCGCCATCGGAACTGATGCGGATACGGCTCATGCCAGAAGTGACCTCGGTTTCGTGCGGTTCTCATCGAGTGAACGAAGGGAATATAGCGCGTCGAGGCGTCCTCTGGGTTGAGCGGGGAGGCAACGCTTTACCCGGCGGACACGTCGAACCTCAAACCGGGTAGACAACTTAGACAACTATCGAGGGGAGGGGAGGGGTGCGGTGATTTCCTCGCATACTCGCTGGACGGCCTGGACGTTGATGCTCTGCATGCTGGACCCCGGCGAACTGTTCGCGCAGTCGGCGGTTGAAACGATCGATGCGCGACTGGCCGTGGAGTTCGACGCGCCGTTCACCCGGGTCTCGGGAATGGCCGCCCTGCCCGGCGGACAACTCGTCATCACTGACAGCGGAGAGCGCCGCATCGTGCTGCTCGACCCGGCCACCGGTCAAACCACCGAGGTGAGCCGGCACGGACAGGGCCCGCGAGAGTTCCTGCTTCCCTTCGCCCCGATGGCCCTGCCGGACGGTTCGGTCTGGATCTACGACGCCGGCAACCGCCGTTTCCTCGAACTCGACGCCGGTGGCAACGCGATCGGAGGGCATGATTGGCCGACGAGCGCCGACTACGGGGGGCGCTCGCCGCCCGTCGCGGTGGATGCCGTCGGAGACTTCTACTGGGAAGCTTCGCCGCCGTTCGACGGCAAGGCGCCGATCAACGCTTGGGTCGTGCGCTGGACGCCGGGGCACGGCGACGACCTGCGGCGCGAGGGCCGGATTCTCGTCCGGGATCCGCAGGGCCGTTTGATCCTGCGTCAGTTTCTGGCCCGTGACGGCTGGTCGGTAGCTCCGTCCGGCGCGATCGGCATCGTGCGTGCGAGCGAGCGGCACGTGGAATGGCTCTACCCAGATGGAACGGCGCGGGTGGGCCCGCAACTCGAACTTGAGCGCTTTCCGATCGACGACGCGGAACTCGCCGCCCTGGAACTCGCGACCTCGGCGGGCAACTCGGCGATGAAGGGAGGCGCCGACGCACAGCGCCCGGCGCGCCGGACGGCGACCCGGTGGTACACCCCCGAGTCCCTTCCCCCGTTCTACTACGAACATGTGTACGCGGTGGCGCCGACCGGCCTCTGGGCGCAGCGCCGTCTTCCCGTCGATTCGCCAACCAGCCTCATCTGGACGTTCGACGCGGAGGGAAGCCCCGTCCGCAGGATCCGCGTCGATGAACCCATCGAGCTCCTGCGGGTCGAGGATGCCGGGACATTCTGGGGGGTCCACACCGACGACCTCGGACTCCAGCACCTCCGTCGCTACGAAGTCGACCCGGCACACTGACCCGGCACGCTGATCCGGATGGGGTCGCGATGGCCGAAAGGACGGTAGCGGCCGTACTTTCCGGGCCTCCAATGACTCAGCCACGGGAGGCGCTCTATGGAGAGGTCCGGAGCAGCGGGTCGGTGGACGGAGATCGTCGGGGTGATCGGAGTTATCGCGTCCCTGGTCTTCGTCGGGATCGAAGTCCGACAGAACACCCGGGCCGTGCGAGGCGCGACGTATCAGTCGCTCGCGGAGTCCAGCATGGGACTCCTCTTTTTACGTGGCGGACCATCCCGAGCTCAGCGCCCAGCTCGACGCGTGGGGGCGGGGCGAGAAACTCCCAGTCGATGACCGCGCACGTGTAGAAGCCGTCGTGCTGGCCTATCTGCGGCACCTCTAAAACGCCTATTTCCAGAGGGAGGAGGGCACGCTGAAGCCGGAATTGCTCGAGAACTGGGGCGGCAATCCGACGCTCGACACTCCCCACTTCCGTGAGTTCTGGAACCAGCGACGCGATGCCTTCAGCGAAGCATTCAGGCGCTACTTCGAGGCAAGGTGGGACCTGCAATGAATCCGTTCGAATACGTGATGGTCCTCGTGTCGATCATCATCGGGCTCGGCATGGCGCACATCCTCCTCGGCATCGGCGGCATCGTCGACCGACGGTCCGGCGGCGGGGAGGGCGACCTCCGGCTCAGCGTGGCTCATGGCAGCTGGCTGGGTTCGGTCTTCGCCTGGATGATTTTTTTCTGGTGGTGGGAATTCCGGTGGTCGGAACTGCAGCCCGAATGGACGGTGGGCCTCTACCTGTTTTTGGTCGTGTACGCCGTGGGTCTGTTCCTGCTCGCCGTCGTACTGGTGCCGAGACACTGGGATCACGTCGCTGATCTGGGCGACTACTTCGTGCGGCGACGGGTCTCGTTCTATTCGCTGCTGATCGTGGTGACGGGCCTCGACGTGGTCGACGGCTATTTGAAAGGCGGTTGGGATTACGTGGTGCATGCCGGCGGGCCCTTTATCTGGATCCTCTGGATCGGAACCATTCCGGTCGCCCTGGTCGGCATCAAGACACGCAGCATCCGCTACCACGCCGTGGGCGGAACCGCCTTCTTCCTGTGGCAGGTGCTGAGCGGATTCGAGACGCTTCCGCACCTGGGCTTCTAGACCGTGGGCCTGTACCGCCGCTTCGTCCTGCCGCGCCTCATTCACCTCGCATGCCGCGGCGAGCCGACCGAGGGACAGCGCCTGGAGCTCGTGCCGCTCGCGCGAGGTCGTGTCCTCGAAGTCGGGGTCGGCTCGGGGCTGAACCTGCCGTTCTATACCGGGAATGTCATGAAGGTCTGGGGCCTCGATCCGTCAGCCGAACTGCTCGAGATGGCGCGGCATGCGGCGGCCGAGGTTCCGGTGGACGTGGAACTTCTGCGGGCGGGCGCCGAGGAGATCCCCCTGGCCGACGCGACCTGTGACACCGTCCTGGTGACGTACGCGCTCTGCACGATCCCCGACGTCGCGACGGCGCTGCGCGAGATGCGGCGGGGGCTGGCGCCGGGGGG
>Ga0210123_1001695_pt1 | contig 10904 bp, 7 predicted proteins | sample Muzzi_PWB_D2_FD_185535 | JGI IMG/M metagenome (GOLD analysis project Ga0210123, IMG submission 185535) | Wetland microbial communities from San Francisco Bay, California, USA, that impact long-term carbon sequestration - Muzzi_PWB_D2 (SPAdes) | ecosystem: Environmental > Aquatic > Marine >... | reverse complement strand
TAATGGCCGGGCCATTGCCTGCGAGCCATGCCTTGCGCCTGACCGCTTCCTGACTCGCTGAATGTTACAGAATGAGTGACGAGGTACACTAGAATTCGCAGGCGGCCTCGAACAGCATGTCCGCGCCGGTGGCGGGATGTGTGAAACGCAACGACGCCGCATGCAGCATCATGCGCCCGCCGGTATTCCCGGAATCGTTATTATTGTACAGGCGGTCGCCGATGATCGGATGCCCGAGCGCCATGCAGTGCACGCGCAACTGGTGCGTGCGCCCGGTCCGCGGCAACAGCCGAAGCCGGGAAGCTGACCGGCCGCGGCTGATCAATTCCCAGCGCGTAATCGCGGATTTACCGTTGAGTTTGTCGATGACCTGCAGCGGGCGCGACGCGGGATCACCGCGCACGGCGATGTCGATCGTCCCGCTGTGATCGCTGACGCGGCCTTCGACCAGTGCGACGTATTCCTTGCTCACCTCGCGGTCGTGAAACAGCCGGCTCAGCGCGCGCTGCATGTCGGCGCCGATGGCGAACAGCATGACCCCGGACGTCGCGCAATCCAGCCGGTGAACGACGCGGGCATCACTGACCAGCGCCTGCAATCTCGAAGCCGCGCAATCCTGTTTGTCCGGACCGCGCCCCGGCACCGACAGCAGGCCGGGCGACTTGTCGATCACGACGAGGTGCTCATCCCGATAGAGAATATCGCACCGGGCTTCGGCGGCAGCGCTACTGCGCGGCATGAACAAAAACGGGTATGAACCTGAATGTCGAGGCGGCCACGATGGCTATTCGAAGCTGTCTTCGCGCAGGCCCTCATCCGTGCTGCGTCGGGCAAAACCGGCGCGGCGATCCCCGCCAGTCTCGTCGAAGCGAATACTGCCGCGCTTGTCCGGTCGTATGCGCCGTTGCTTCAAACGCCTTCTCTCCGGGCCGTGATATTCAGGCTGCTGATGCAGGACCGGGCTGAACTGTGCAAACATACTGGCACCTCATCCTTGTTGTTCATCTTGACGCGTATAGGTTGTACTCCGCGCGCCGTACTGTCAAGCAGCTACATTGACCGTCCGTCATCTGCGCCACCGCAAAAATAAGGCCGGGTACGGATACTGCCGGCCCGGCCGAAAACTGTCGTCCTGGATGAAATTACCTGAGCTGGGCGATCACCTGTTTTGCATCGGCCGCCAGTGGATGCGCCGGGTTGTCATTGACGAACGCCTGCAGCGCTTTTACCGCTCCCGATTTCTGGCCGAGACCGCCGTAGCTGATGCCGAGCGCAAACTGCGCGTTCGGTTTCAGATCACTCTTGTCGTGCTTTTCGATGAAGTCGTTCAATGCCTTGACCGCCGCCTGAAGATCACCGTTCTCGGCGAGCTGCTGCGCCCTGGTGAATTCGGTCAGTTCACGGATATATTCCGGGTCCTCGGTGCGGTCGTCCTTCCAGTACGGACTGATCAGGCTGGTCGTGGTTTCGGCGCCCCGAATACCGGCCGTCGCCACCGCGTACTTGCTGTTGTGATGCGCCAGCCTGGGACTGAGCGCGCGCAGCCTGCCCCATACACTGTAGAGAAATCCCTTGAATACGCTCTGCTGTTCCGATTTGACCGCAACGGACACGTCCGCCGTATCATCAGACGCCGCGACCGCGATGCCGGGCAGCACCGCCAGTATCAGCAGCATACATAAGGTCTTGTTCATAACACTCTCCGGATTCCCGATCTGTTGCTAGTATCGTAGCGTTCTGCGGCCCGCGGCCGCCTGATCGCGTTCACATTTCCCGCAGACGGTCGCATCCGGCTGACGGACGCGTGATTCGGCCCCGTCACTTGCTGAGCAGTTTGACGAAGCCGCCGTACCTGGCGTTGACGCCGTCATCGATCATCGCCGCTTCTTCGTACTTGGCGCTGGCCAGCCGCAGATTGCCTTCCTTGTAGTAGGCCATCGACAGGTTCATCTTGATGCCGGCGTCGTTCGACGCCAGTTTTTCGGCGTAGCTGTAGTTTTCCAGCGCGCGCTCGTAATCGCCGCGATTGAAATACACATTGCCGCGGTTGTTCTGCACCGCGCTGTTGTCGGGATCGATTTCGAGTATCGCGTCGAACTCACGCTCGGCCGATTCCGCCAGGCCGTATTTGGCGTAGATGATCGCGACCTGCATGCGGGCCTTCATGTCGTCCGGCGCCATTTCCACCATCACGCGATACGGCCGCACCAGCCGTTCCAGGCTTTTCTCCAGCAGCAGGTTCTTCTCGCGCTGCACCAGCGGCGACACCCGCGCCGTATCCGGCGGCTGCAGCGTGTAGGTCGCGGGCTTCAGCGTCACCGGCTTGAACTGTGCCCAGGCCTGCTGCAGCGGGATCACCGTGAGCTGCTGCTTGCCGGCGTACTCGTGATACTTGCGCGCGCCCTCGGCCCAGGCCTCGGCGAAGCTGGTGCCGATCATGGTTGCTTCCACCGGTATCCAGATGTTTCCGTTGCGTACCACCATCAGGTCGTCATCCAGGCTGATCAGCTCGCGCTCCGATTCCGGCACGCCGGTGTTGAACATCATCAGCAAATGACCCGGTACGTCCAGGATCGCGGTCTCGATGCCGAGATTCTCCAGGCTCGCGCTCATCAGCACCGACAGGTCGTCGCAGTCACCGGACCTGATCTTCAGGGTCTCGCGGCCGAACTGCACGTAATCGACGGTGTTTTCGGTAACGCTGGAATACGGACTGTTCGGATCGACCACGTATTTGATGCCATCGGCGGTGAACACATCGAACAGCGTCATTGCGGTCAGCAGGTTCTTTTCGATCGCATCGGCCTTCGGCCTGTTCTCGTTGATCGCGGCGCGCACGAAATCGCGCAGGGTGTCGTCCTTCGGCGTCACGAAGGAACCGACCATGTTCGGCTGGCCCCAGACGATCGCGTTCTTGCCGTAGATCGTCATCGGCTGGGTTACGCTGATGACGTCGTTGCGACCGTCGCGGATGAAGTTGACCGCGATCTCGGCCTGCACGCCGGTGTCTTCGTCGATTTCAAGGATACGGTTGTTGAACGAGGCCTTGAGCGGAAACTCCAGCGTGTCGCCGGCTTTCAGCATCGGCACCGCGGTAGTCGCCGGATAATCCATGTAGCCCTTGATCGCGAACGTCAGCTTCAGATCGCCGTAATCCTGCGCACTGGTGTTTTGCAGCCGCACGCTGCCGACCGGTTTGTCGGCGTACTGCTTGTAGGCCGCCGAGAACACGCGTTCCAGGCGCAGGTCTTTCAGCACGATCTGCGGCGCGTTGGAGCTGAACTCCATCGACTTTTTCTTTTCCGCGTAGGCCGTATCCAGCGCCAGCTTGTTGTCAGTGCTCGGATCGAGACTGACGGCCTTGTCGAGCGCGGTGATGGCTTCATCGTACAGGCGACGAGCGCTGTACATCGTGCCGAGCAGCACGTACGGCGCCGCCGAGGTCGCATCCAGCAGGCTCGCTTTTTCCAGCGTGCTGCGCGCGAGATCGAACATGCTGTTCTCGACGTACAGGCTGCCGAGCCGGGTGTAGAGTTCGGCCGAATTCTTTTGCTTGTGCATCGCCTGCTTGATGTAGTCGATGGCCTTGCCGGTCTTGCCCTGCCTGTTGGAAACGTTGGCCAGCAGCACGTCGGGCCAGATGCTTTCGGGTTTCAGCTTCGCCGCTACGGCCGCGTTCGCCGCTGCCTGCTTGTAGGCGCCGGTCCTGTACCGGGCGTCCGCGAGCCTGTAGCGCGCGTCGTACTGATCGGGTTGCAGCGCCACCGCGATCGCGAGGCTTTCGGCCGCGCTTTCGTACCGTCCTTCATCGTAATCGAGCGAGCCGAGCCGCCAGGCGGCGTCGTAGGAGGTTTTATCGCCCTCGACCGCGCTGGCCAGGGTCGCGCGCACCTTGTCGTTCTGCCCCATCCTGATATAGGTATCGGCCAGCGCCAGCCACGCGGCGGCGTTGCCCGGGTCCGCGCGCGTGGACCGGGTCAGCGCCAGCAGCGCCTGACCGTTCTGGTCGTTCGCCAGAGCGACCAGCCCGAGCAGGTACTGCCCCTCGGCTTCGGTGTCGCTGCTGCCGGCGAGCGCGATCGCGATGTTACGCACCTGGTCGTAGTGCTTCAGCGCCAGATGGTTCCGGGCCAGCGCCAGGCGCGCCCGGGTGTGATTACTGTCGAGTGCGAGCGCCCTGTCAAGACGCTCGATCGCTTCCTCGTGTTTGCCGAGGTCCTGGAACACGATGCCGCTCTGGTACCAGACTTCGGCGTTGTCGGGATCGATCGATACCGCGGTCTCGAATTCGGCCAGGCCCTTGTCGACGATGCCGAGCTTCACGTAGGCGCGGCCGATCAGGAAATGCGCCTTGATGTTGTTCTTGTCCTTCGCCAGCGCATCTTCGAGACAGGTCACCGCGCCGATCGCGTCGCCGAGCATCAGGCTCAGCTCGCCGCAGTACACGATGGTGTCGACACTGGCGGTCTGTTCCGCGATCAGCCTGTCGATCACCGCTTTCGCGGCGACATAGTCCCTGACCCCGACCAGCGCCCTGATCTGCAGGTTCCGGCCTTCGTCTTCAAATCCCGGCAGCTGCGCCAGTTCGCGGAAATAGGCCACGGCATCCTGCACCTTGCCGGTTTCCATCGAGGCCAGGCCGAGATATTTCAGCACCTCGCCGTCAGTATGGTCCTGTTCGTAGGAGGCCTTGAACACCTCAACCGCCTGCGGGTATTTCATCGCGCGGTAGTAGGCGAAGCCGGTCTGGAACACATCCTCGCGAATGTTCGAAATCTCGCCCTCGACACTGAAGCCGCTGACCGCGCTGACTCTATAGAAGCGGTTGCCGGAATCACCGCTGTGTTTGACCACGGCTTCGGTGTTGCCGACATCGCTAAGAAATTTATACGGCCCTTCCCTGTCGCTCGCGCCGTACACCTTGTAGCGGCTGACGTAGCTGCCCGGCGCCTTCTGCCATTGCAGCCGGGTCTGTTCGATCGAGCCCCTGACCTCGAGCCCGGCGAGTTGCGACGGCAGCTGCATATACTTGTAATTGAGCATGCCCTTCCTGTCCCTGTCGAACACGCTGACCACGGTCTTGTTCGCCGGCGCCACCGACAGCGTCACCGGTTCCTGCATACCGGCGCGTTGCTCTGACGCAGCGCCGAACGAAATAACCCGGGTCGGCCCGTTGTAGACGTGGATCGACGCGCTGTTTTCCGCAGTGGCCGCAAGCAGGTACAGGTTGTCGTCATCATCCACGGCGATGTCGCGGATTTTTTCGAATTTCGACCCGGATCCAGTACCGCCGATACGGTACATCAGTTTGTGCTGCGGCGAGAACACCAGCACCTGAACGCTGTCGCTGTCGAGCACGAACATGTTGTCGTTCGAGTCGACCACGACGCGCACGGGTTCGTTGAAGAACCGGTCGCCGGATTCCGGGTTGCTCACCTTGTCCAGGAAAATACCGTCCGCGGAAAATATCTGGATACGGCGGTTACCGGTATCGGCGACGTAGATCCTGTCCTTGCGCAGGCAGACGCCGCGCGGGGAATCGAGCTGGCCGTCTTCGTCGCCGGATGCTCCCGCCTGGTAGCGGAGTTTGCCATCGAGGCGGTATATCCTGATTTTTTCGCCATCGAGAATGACCACGTCCTGATCGACGACCGACGCCGCGACCGGGCTGCTGAATTCGCCGCTGAACGCGACCACCGGGTGACCGGAGCTGGTGAAGGTGCCGACCTTGTTGTCGTCATCATCCAGGCACAGAACGTTGCCGCCGCGAATGCGGTAGGCCGCATCGCATTTGAGTGCAATATCGCGTTCGTATCCGACCGTCGGCAGACGCAGCTGGCTGACGCCGTCAATCCCCGAATCGGGCAGGCGGTAGATTTCGATTTTTTTGTTGCCGCTGTCGGCAACCGCGAGTCTGCCGCCGGGCATCGACAGCAGGCTGGTGATTTTTCTGAACTGGCCGCGCTGCTCGCCCTTGCTGCCGAACGAGGTGACCATGCTGTCCTGCTGCCAGTCGATCACGTAGATACGGCCGTTGTCGTTGTCGCCGAGATAGATCAGCCCGGCGTCGTCGATCGTCATGGCTTCGATCTCCGGCGAACTGCCGACTATTTTTTTAATCGCGCCCGCGGTGTAATGTTTCAGCAGCCTGCCGTCACTGCTGTACACCGAGACGATGCCGTCTTCGCGGGTTTCGAGCACATAAACGCGTTCGCCGGCATCGACCGCAACCTGCACCGGTTCCCTCAGGCGCTTGTCACTGTCAATGCCGCTGCGGCCGATCGAGCGAATGAACACACCGTCGAGCCCGAAAACCGATACGCGGTCGTTGCCCGTGTCAGCAACGTACAGACGCCGGTTGGACGACCAGGCGATGCCGCCGGGGTCTCGCAGGCCGCCCTCGTCGCTGCCTTCCGCAATAATTTTGCCGATCAGCGCGCCATCCGCACCGACAACCGCGACCGCGCTGTCACCGGCGTTGGCAAGCAGGTAACGCTCTTCGTCCAGACGCGCGATACCGCTGACTTTATCCGAACTGAAAACCTTGCCGTCGCCGGACAGCGCGTAACTGGCGCCGGCCTGGCCCTTGAACTCGGTCAGCACGCCTTTTTCACTGTCGACCGCGATCAGCGTGCCCTGCGTGCCGACGAGCATCGCCGAAATAACGTCAAAGCCGGTCTTGCTATCTTCCGACCTGATCGTGCGCTCCAGCGAAACCGCGCCAGCTGCAGAATATGCGCACAGGCCTGCAACAGCCGCCAGCAGCACCGGCGCCAGTCGGCGGAGACGGAACAGATCAGAAACTGGACACTTCGTGGTCACGACTGGACTCCCCTGTAACGTGTTGTTCGTTTCAGCATGTATGAACAGGCCTGTGAATTCGAATTGATGGTTCAGGTTGACGCCGCGGCTGCGGCAAACATTTCACCGACTTTGACTTACGCTGCGCCGGTATGAAAATTCGTCAGTCTGGTACGAATGTCTATGAATATAGTCCAGCCACGGTAACTTGGCTGTTCATGGCCGGAAATACCAGGGTTTGATGGCACGATGTACAACGACGCATGACTGCACTGGAGAACCGGATCGAACGGACGGCGCAGTCGAAGGGTATCAGTATGGTGTCTACTGGGACTGGAACCCGGCCGGCAGGCGAATGAACTGCGGCGCCTGTTCCAGCACGAAGTCCTTGAACGCCTGTGCCACCGGTGTCAGGCGCTTGCCCTTGCGCTGCAGGATGTACCATTTGCGCATGATCGGAAAATCCTGTACATCGAGAATTTTCAGCCGGCCGGTTTCCAGCTCCAGTTCCAGCGTGTGGATCGACACGATACCGAGTCCGAGACCGGCCTCGACCGCCTGCTTGATCGCTTCGTTACTGGTCATTTCGATACCGGTATTGAAATCAACGCCGTGGCGATCGAAGAAGCGGTGAATTGCATCGCGGGTTCCGGAGCCGGATTCGCGCACGACGAAACTCTCCTGTGCAAAATGCGACAGCGGGATCTGTTTCTGCCCGCTGAGTGAGTGGTTCGCCGGCGCGATCATCACCAGTGGATTGGCCATGAAGGCCTCGGCGTCAACTTCAACGCCGGATGGCGGCTGACCCATGATCACCAGATCAGGCTCGTTTTCATCGAGCTGCCAGCGCAGGGCCTCCCTGTTGGTAATATCGAGACTGATGGTGATATTCGCATGCTGCTTTGCAAATTCGGCCAGCAGCCGGGTCGCGAAATGACCCGCCGTTGTCGCCACCGACACCGACAGTTTGCCCCGGTGCATACCCTTCAGCGCCTCAATGATGTCGCTGGCCTCGTTCAGCAGCCGGGCGATCTCGCGGCTGTAATTGTACATTTCCTTCCCGGCGGCGGTCAGGTAGATCTTCTTGCCGACATGCTCGAACAGCGGCATGCCGACGTTCCCTTCCAGCTGTTTGACCTGCATTGATACGGCGGGCTGGCTCAGGTGCAGTTCTTCCGCGGCGCGCGTATAGCTCAGATTGCGCGCGACGGATTCGAACAGCGCGAGTTGTCGCAAGGTAAGGTGCATGAATGAGCCGTCGTTCAGCGAACTGTCAGAGCTTATAAATATAACCTTATATCATCTGAAATTCCGGACAAATTTCATTATTGATAAGCACGCGGACGACCCGTATCGCTCCAGCGCCTGTCAAGCCAGGCGGAAAACCATCACTTTTGTAACGTTGACCCTGTTATTCGAGTCTGTTAAATCTAGTAAATCTGTCAACTATAGACAACAAGATACAGCCACACCTTCGAGAAACAGCTGACAGATTCAGACAATCGCATGCCGGGGAAACCGTATGAGCGCCCAAACCTACCCATCCAGCCAGCGCAGTCTGATTCCGGCCGAGTGTTACAACCGGCTCAGGCTGGCGCACTCGAGAGAGGGCGGCTATTTCCAGCTGGCCGTCGCCGGCCTTTCCGATAACGTGATGATGATCAGCGGTTCGCACTGGCGTTGCTGGAATCGCCGGCTCGGGGTGCTGCTGATAAGCTGGCAGGATTTTCGCACCGGCGAACGCACCGCGCTGGACCAGCCCGTCTCGTGCACGATGACTATCCACCATTCCTACAGTCGTACCGTGATACACCGCATCTATGACGGACTGGTAGATACCGTAAAACGAACGGAGTCATCGATCAGTGACACGCCGACGGCCAGGATCGTGCCGATTACGCAACACAGGCAACGCGCTCGGCAGTAGGATATTGCCCCGGATCGGGTAACATTTATCGACGCAGATGCAACGCCTTGCTCTGATACCGGTTACAGGCGATTATCTCCACAAGTTATAAACATATACTTATTGTGGTTATAAGTAATCCAGTATTTACTTATACTGTATTACCCTATAAAATTCGCGCCATTAAATCATCGGCGTAGCGAACTATTTCCCGGAATCGATCGATATGTCGTGCCTCGCCAGGCGCAAAATTCACATCAACTTGTAGAGGAAATACCATGGCTCTCGACCAATCCAGTCGCTACTCCGACCTGTCCCTGAAAGAAGAAGACCTGATCGCAGGCGGCAAGCACATCCTCGTCGCTTACAAAATGAAACCCAAGGCCGGTCACGGCTATCTCGAAGCCGCGTCACATTTCGCGGCCGAATCGTCCACCGGCACCAATGTAGAGGTTTCCACCACCGACGACTTCACCAAGGGCGTCGACGCGCTGGTTTATTTCATCGACGAAGCCGCCGAGGATATGCGTATCGCCTATCCGCTGGAGCTGTTCGACCGCAATATCACCGACGGTCGCATGATGATCGTTTCGTTCCTGACCATGGCCATCGGCAACAACCAGGGCATGGGTGACATCGAAAACGGCCAGATGATCGACATCTTCTTCCCGCCGCGCGCGATCCAGCTGTTCGACGGCCCTGCGAAGGACATCTCCGACCTGTGGCGCATCCTTGGCCGCCCGATCGAGAACGGCGGTTACATCGCCGGTACCATCATCAAGCCGAAACTCGGCCTGCGTCCCGAGCCTTTCGCCGCAGCCGCTTACCAGTTCTGGCTCGGTGGCGATTTCATCAAGAACGACGAACCCCAGGGCAACCAGGTCTTCTGCCCGACCAAGAAAGTGATTCCGCTGGTCTATGACGCCATGAAGCGCGCACAGGACGAAACCGGTGAAGCCAAGCTGTTCTCCGCCAACATCACCGCCGACGACCATTTTGAAATGTGCGCCCGCGCCGACTTCATCCTCGAAACCTTTGGCGAAGACGCCGATCACGTGGCCTTCCTGGTCGACGGATTCGTCGGTGGCCCCGGCATGATCACGACCGCGCGCCGTCAGTACCCGAACCAGTACCTGCACTACCACCGCGCCGGTCACGGCATGATCACCTCGCCATCTTCGAAGCGTGGTTATACCGCATACGTACTGGCGAAGATATCCCGTCTGCAGGGCGCCTCCGGTATCCACGTCGGCACCATGGGCTACGGCAAGATGGAAGGCGATGCCTCCGACAAGCTGATCGCCTACATGATCGAGCGTGACGAGTGCCAGGGTCCGGTCTACTACCAGAAGTGGTACGGCATGAAGCCGACGACCCCGATCATTTCCGGTGGCATGAACGCGCTGCGTCTGCCGGGCTTCTTCGAAAACCTCGGCCACGGCAACGTGATCAACACATCGGGCGGCGGTTCCTACGGCCACATCGACTCTCCGGCTGCCGGCGCGATCTCACTGCGTCAGGCCTATGAATGCTGGAAGGCCGGTGCCGACCCGATCGAATACGCGAAAGAGCACAAGGAGTTCGCCCGCGCGTTCGAATCCTTCCCCGGCGACGCCGACATGCTGTTCCCGGGGTGGCGCGACAAGCTCGGCGCGGCCGCCGCCCACAAGTAAGCCATTACATGTAGAACGTTGCGAAAAGCCCCCGCCCGACGGGGGCTTTTTTCATGAATCTGCGAAAACGATATATCTCGCGCAAAGACGCAAAACCGCCAGGGGAACAAAACAGGCATACGATCGGACGGGAACGCGTCTGACGGCTGGCTGGAATCCACTGATAATCACGTCAGAAATTTTTTAGCTAACGTCTTTGCGTCTTTGTGTCATTGCGCGACGCAGTACCCCCCCCGCGCAAGAACAGTATTCCGGAGTATAGATGAGCATCGATATCGAGCAGTACAGGATCCGCACTGAACCGTACTATGAAGCACAGGGCGATGAAATCGCGCTGTATCAGGCCGCCTACGACGAACGCCTGCCGGTGATGATCAAGGGGCCGACCGGCTGCGGCAAATCGCGCTTCGTCGAATACATGGCCTGGAAACTGGACCGGCCGCTGATCACGGTCGCCTGCAACGAAGACATGACCGCGTCCGACCTGGTCGGCCGCTACCTGCTGGACGCGACCGGCACCCGCT
>Ga0210123_1001694_pt1 | contig 10906 bp, 4 predicted proteins | sample Muzzi_PWB_D2_FD_185535 | JGI IMG/M metagenome (GOLD analysis project Ga0210123, IMG submission 185535) | Wetland microbial communities from San Francisco Bay, California, USA, that impact long-term carbon sequestration - Muzzi_PWB_D2 (SPAdes) | ecosystem: Environmental > Aquatic > Marine >... | reverse complement strand
CCGGGATGTATCAACGGGCGTTCGAGGGCCTCGGGATCGAGACGCTGGCGGGGGACGCGATGCAGGACGCCGTGGATGATCTCCTCGGCGACCTCTGGGGCGGCCGTCCCCGCCTGGAGTTGAGATCGTGCTGGGCTCGGCTCCTCGACACCGCTCGAGGGGAGGGTGCCGCGGCCGCGCTCCTTGCTTGCACCGACCTCAACGTGTTGATGGACGGGGAGGGAGATCCGCTCCCCGTGTTCGATGCCACACGCCTCATGGCGCGCGAGGTCGTGGCGCGGTGGCGTGTCTTAGCGGAGGCGGCGGAGGGCAGCGGGGGCAGTGGGCCCGCCAGGTCTTAGCGCCTTCACGATTCTCACACTCCTGCGCCGTATGCCTTACGAATTCACGACCGACCGCGAGCGACTGGACGTCAGAGCCATCCACGCGTTCCTCACGACCTCCTACTGGGCGGCCGGGCGGGACCTCGCCACCGTCGAGCGGTCGATGGAGAGCTCGCTCTGCTTCGGCTATCTAATGAATGGGGAGACGGTGGCGTTTGCCCGGGTGGTGACGGACACCGTGACGATCGGCCACGTGGCCGACGTGTTCGTCCTCCCGGCGCACCGGGGGCGCGGCCTCGGGAAGCGGCTCATCGAGGGGATCCTCGCCGACCCACGCCTCCAGAGCGTGCGGCATTGGACCCTCAGAACCAAGGACGCACACGGGCTATATCGCCAATACGGGTTCGAGGGGTTCCCGGAGTCGGAGACGTGGATGCATCGACGTGGCGGAGGTGGCGGGGGAGGCGGAGGGCCATAGGAGGCGGTAACTGGGGCGTGGGCGGTTGGAGCGGGTGGGTCGGCGCGCCGCGCCAGCGCGGCAAAGACTCCTGTAGGAAGGAGTACCTATCTGATTGTGACTTGACAGGGTGAGCGCAGGGGCAATCCCGGAGGGCCGCCCTGCTGGCCCCGCCCCCGCTGCCCCCGTCGCCCAAGTAACTTACCTCTCGATGGAATCCATCAGCGCCGCCCCATCTCAGGTCGAGCAGCCGATCCGCGCCGAGGTCTTCGGCGTCGAGCGACTGGAGCAGCATGCCCAGACGCTGGCCCGGGCCCAACGGGTCACCGACTCCCCCACGCGGGGCAGGCGGCTCCTCCCCCGGGTGGGGGAGAATTGGCGCGCGCTCCTGGCGGCCTACCGCGACATCGTCGCCGCGGCGCGGGACAAGCGGGAGATCACCCAGGCCGAGGAGTGGCTGCTCGACAACTTCTTCGTGGTGGAAGAGCAGCTGCGGGAGGTTCGGGACCACCTCCCCCGGAGCTTCTACCGCGTTCTCCCCAAGATCGCCGAAGGACACCTGGAGGGCTTTCCCCGCGTCTACGGCCTGGCGTGGGCGTACGTCGCCCACACCGACAGCCGCTTCGAGCTGGACACCCTGTGCCGCTTTGTCCGCGCCTACCAGACCGTGGCACCACTCGGCATCGGTGAGCTGTGGGCGGTGGCGATCCACCTGCGCGTGGCCCTCCTCGAAAACCTCCGGCGGCTGGCCGAGCAGAGCGTCCGCGCCCGCGCCGCCCGGGCGCGCGCCGACGACGTGGCCGACCGACTCCTGGGGCTGAGCGACCGTCCGCCGGAGCGGGTGGCCAGCATCCTCGATTCGCTCGGCGACGCCCCGCTTCCGGATGCGTTCGCCGTGCAACTAGTCCAGCGCCTCCGGGACCAGCCGGCCTCCGTCATGCCTGCGTTGGACTGGCTCCACGCCAAGCTCGCCGCGCAGGGGACGACGCCGACGGCGGTGGTCACCCAGGCCCACCAAGCCCAGGCCGAGGCGAACATCACCGTTCGGAACATCATCACCAGCATGCGTTGGATCTCGTCGATCGATTGGCCGGACTTCTTCGAGAGCGTCAGCCTCGTGGACGAGATCTTCCGGAGCATTCCGGGATTCGCCGCGATGGACTTTGCCACGCGCGACCGCTACCGGGGCCAGGTGGAGACGCTGTCCCGCCGGTCGGATCGGTCGGAGTTGGAGGTGGCGCGCGAGGCGGTGCGACAGGCCGAGGAGGCGTGGCGCGCCCCCGGGCGGCGCCGGCCGCGCCCCCCGACCCATGTCCGTGTGGAGGAAATACCCCAGGCGCGGGACGAGGAGCCCAAGCCACTCGAGCTCCCCGACCACCCGGAGCAAGATCCCGGCTACTACCTGGTGTCGGGTGGACGGCGGGCGTTCGAGAAGCGGATCGGCTATCGGGTTCCCTGGCGGGTCCGCCTGGGCCGCGTGTTCAGGGCCCATGCCGTCGAGGGGTACTTCGGGACGATCGCCGCAGTCACCGCGGTCCTCCTCTCCTTCCCCCTGGCGCTGGGTTGGAGCGCCGGCGCCAGCGTCCCGGTCCTCGTAGTCCTGGGGATGCTCGCCCTGGTCCCTGCCTCCGACCTGGCGGTGGCGTTTGTGCACCGCCTGGTGACGGCCGCCATCACGCCCCGGGTCCTCTGCAAGCTCGAACTCCCCCACGGTGTCCCGGCCGAACTGCGCACGATGGTGGTGGTCCCGACACTGCTCACGAGCGAGGCGGAGATTGCCGAGCTCCTCGAACGGCTGGAGGTCCACTACCTGGCCAACCCCGGCGGGCAGTTGCACTTCGCGCTCCTGACGGATTGGAAGGATGCCCCAGAAGAGCACATGGCCGGCGATGAGGAGCTCCTGGCCGCGCTGACGGACGGGATCGACCGTCTCAACCAGCACTACGGCGCGCCGAGCGACGCGGGCACGCGGTTCCTGGCACTCCACCGCCGGCGTCTTTGGAATCCGGGGGAGGGGCGGTGGATCAGCTGGGAACGCAAGCGCGGGAAGCTCCACGAACTCAACCGGCTCCTCCGCGGCGCCACCGATACGACGTTCATCCCGGTCGGGGGCCGGCCGCCGAGCGTGCCGGACGGTGTTCGCTTCGTCATCACGCTGGACTCCGACACGCGCCTCCCGCGCGCCAGCGCCTATCGCCTCGTCGGTGCGATGGGGCACCCGCTCAACCGCCCGCGCTTTGACCCCGCCAAAGGGCGCGTGGTCCAGGGCTACGGAATTCTCCAGCCCCGGATCAGCCCGTCGCTCCCCACGGGCCCGGGGAGCACCGTCTACCAGCGCATCGTCTCGGGGCCGGGCGGCGTGGACCCATATGCCGCCGCGGTCTCCGATGTGTATCAGGATCTGTTCGGTGAAGGGTCGTACACCGGGAAGGGGATCTACGACATCGACGCCTTCGAATCGGCGCTGTCGGGTCGGGTGCCGGACAACGCCCTCCTGAGCCACGACCTGTTCGAGGGGGTGTTCGCCCGCGCGGGCCTGGTGACGGACGTGGACCTGTTCGAGGAGTTCCCCGCCAACTATGAGGTGGCCGTCCGGCGGCACCATCGGTGGGTGCGGGGCGATTGGCAGCTTCTCCCCTGGATCTTGGGTCGCGCGCGCGACGCACGCGGCCGGAGGGAGCGGACCAAGATCCCGGCGCACGGTCGCTGGCGGATGATCGACAACCTGCGGCGGAGCCTGTTTGCGCCGTCGGCGTTTCTGTTGATGCTCGCCGCCTGGACGCTCCCCGGTGTCTCGCCGTTTCTTTGGACGGGCCTGGTCCTGGCCGCACTGGCCGCGCCGGCCTTCATCCCCGTCCTCGACGGCCTCCGCCCGCGGCGCCGCGGCTTCTCCAAACGGAGCTACATCCGGGCGACCGGCGGCGACCTCCGCCTGGCCGGATGGCAGTTCCTGTTGGCGGTCGCCATGCTGGCGCATCAGGCGTGGCTCATGACGGATGCCATCACCCGCACACTCACCCGTCTCTACGTCTCCCGCCGGCGCCTCCTCGAGTGGGTGCCCGCCGCGCAGGCCGGTTACGGCGTCGATCTCCACCTGGCCGCCTTCTACGGCCACCTCCGCTGGAGCGTCATCCTCGCCGCCTGTGCCGCGGGGCTGTCTCTGGCATTCTCGCCGCACGCCTGGCCGATCGCGGCGCCGCTGGTCCTCCTCTGGATGACATCACCGGTGCTCGCCTGGCGCATCAGCATCCCGGTCAAGCTGGCGGACGGCACCGTCCTCGCTCCGGAGGAGGCGCGTGCGCTCCGGGTGGTCGCCCGGCGCACCTGGCGCTTCTTCGAGACGTTCGTCACCGAAGACGAGCATTGGCTCCCACCCGACAACTTCCAGGAGGACCCCGAACCGGTCGTGGCCCACCGCACCTCGCCGACCAACATCGGGATGTACCTCCTGAGCACGATGGTGGCGCACGACTTTGGCTGGATCGGCCTGGTGGACATGGTGGGACGGTTGGAGGCCACCTTGGGCACGGCCGCGAGGTTGCGCCGGTTCCACGGGCACCTCGCCAATTGGTATGACACTCAAGATCTCCGGCCTCTGGAGCCGCTCTACATCTCCACCGTAGACAGCGGTAACCTGGCGGGCCACCTGATCGCCTTGGCCCGTGGCTGCCGCCAGCTGGCGCCGTGCCCCTGCCCGGGCCGCCAGATCCTCGACGGGATCCGCGACGCGCTTCAGCCGGTTCTCGACACCCTCGGCCCCGTGGCATCCTGGCCGCGGTTGGAGACGGTCTCGACGTTCCAGGTGGAGGAGGCGCTGGACGGGATGAAGGCCGTCCTCCACGACCCGCCGACCTCCGTAGAGGGCTGGCACGAGCGGTTTGGGGATATGGAGATGCGGGCGGAAAACCTGTTGGACATCGTCCGCACGCTGGCGACGGCGATGGACGAATCGTCCGGCCACGAGCTCGTCGCCTGGGCGGTGGCGGTGCAGGAGACGGTGCGGAGCCACGCGCGCGACCTCGAGCTCGTGGCGTCGGAGGACGGCGACGCGGCCGCCACCCTGCAGCACCGCCTGGCCGCGCTGGCGCTCCAGGCGGAACGGATGGCATTGGCGATGGACTTCCGCTTCTTGTTCGACCCCTCGCGGAAGCTTTTCTCGATCGGCTTCCGCGTGGCCGACAACGCCCCCGATCCTGGGTACTACGACCTCCTGGCTTCGGAGGCGCGGCTGGCGAGCTTTGTGGCAATCGCCAAGGGCGATGTCCTCCCGCGCCACTGGTTCTTCCTCGGCCGGGCGCTGACGCCGGTGGGACGGGGGGCGGCGCTGGTCTCGTGGTCGGGGTCGATGTTCGAGTACCTGATGCCGCTCCTGGTGATGGAACAGCCGGGCGGCGGCCTCCTCGACCTCACCTGCCGGCTGGTGGTAGGGCGTCAGATTCACTACGGCGCCGAGCGCTCCGTCCCCTGGGGCGTTTCCGAGTCCGCCTACAACGTGCGCGACGTCAAGTTCACCTACCAGTACTCCGATTTTGGCGTCCCCGGACTCGGGCTCAAGCGGGGCCTATTCGAGGACGTCGTGGTGGCTCCCTATGCCACCGCCCTCGCGGCGATGGTCGATCCCAGAGGCGCGCGCGAGAACTTCCGGCGCCTGGTGCGCGCGGGGGCTCTGGGCGCCTACGGCTTCTATGAGGCGCTGGACTACACCCCCTCGCGGCTCCCGGAGGACGAGGACGTCGCGGTCGTGCGGGCCTACATGACGCACCACCAGGGGATGACGATCGTGGCCCTGGGGAACGTGCTGCACAACGGCCGGACGCGGCGCCGCTTCCACTCCCACCCGATGATCCAGGCGGCCGAGCTCCTCCTCCAGGAGCGGACGCCGCGCTCCGTGGCGGTGGCCCGGCCGCGGGGAGAAGAAGTCCAGGTGGCCGCCCACGTGCGCGACCTGGTGGCGCCGACGCTCCGGCGGTTCGAGTCGCCGCACGACATCTCCCCCCGCACCCACATCCTGTCCAACGGCCGGTATATGGTGATGATCACCGCGGCCGGGGCAGGCTTCAGTCGCTGGAAAGACCTGGCCGTCACCCGTTGGCGCGAGGATACCACGCGCGACGCCTGGGGCACCTTCATCTATCTCCGCGATCCCAAGAGCGGCGACGTGTGGTCGGCCGGGTTCCAACCGAGCGGCACCGAGGCGGACCACTACCAGGTGGTGTACACCGAGGACCGGGCCAAGATCCTCCAGCATGACCGGTCGCTGTCCCTGAGCCTCGAGGTGGTGGTCTCGCCCGAGGACGATGCCGAGCTCCGCCAGCTCACGGTGACCAACCTCGAAGGGCGAGACCGGGAGATCGAATTCACCTCCTACGCCGAAGTCGTGCTGGCGCCCCAGGGCGCCGACGAGGCGCACCCCGGCTTCTCCAACCTCTTCGTCGAGACCGAGTACGTCCCGACGCTCCAGGCCCTCCTCGCCACGCGGCGGCCGCGGGCGGCGGACGAGGAGCAGCCGTGGCTGGCCCACGTCGCCGTCGTGGACGGGCGCGTCGTCGGCGCCGCCGAATATGAGAGCGACCGGGCCCGCTTCCTCGGCCGGGGGCATGGCGTCCGCCAGCCTCTCGCGGTCGTCGACGGCCGGCCTCTCGGCAACAATGCGGGGCCGGTGCTGGACCCGATCGTGAGCCTCCGCTACCGGGTGGCGATTCCGGCCGGCGGAACGGTGCGATTGGTGTTCACCACTCTGGTGGCGGGCACGCGGGACGAGGCGCTCGAGATCATTGAGAAGTATCGCCAACCGGAGACGTTCGAGCGGGAGAGCGCACTTGCCTGGATGTACGCCCAGGTGCAGCTCCACCACCTCCGGATCACCCAGGACGAGGCGCACCTCTTCCAGCGGCTGGCCAACCGGCTGCTGTACACCGACCCCACCATGCGGGCCGCGCCCGAGGAACTGGCGGAGAACCGGCGCGGCGCCTCCGGCCTGTGGGCCTATGGGATTTCCGGCGATTTCCCGATCGCCGTCGTGCGCGTCGAAGAGGACGCAGAGCGGGACGTGGCGCGCCAGCTCCTCCGGGCACACGAGTACTGGCTCCTCAAGGGTGTGGCCGCCGACCTGGTCATCCTCAACGCCAAAAAGACCTCCTACGCCAAGGACCTCCAGGAGTACTTCGAGACGCTGGTGCGGGCCAGCCAGTCCGCCGTCGGCCCCGAGCCGGACCCACGCCGCGGGAACGTCTACATCCTGCGAGAGGATCTGGTGCCGCCGGAGGATCGACTCCTCCTCCGAGTGGCGGCGCGGGTGCTGATCCTGGCCAGCCGCGGGACCCTGGCCGAGCAGGTGGTTCGGCTCCAGCGGCTCCGGCCCGGCCCGGTGCCGCCCAGGCTCCGCCCGCCGCGCGAGGACGCCGAGCCCACGCGGCCGCCCCGGTTGGAGCTCGACTACTTCAACGGCCTCGGCGGGTTTACGGAGGGCGGCCGCGAGTACGTCACGATCCTCGGCGAGGGGCAGTGGACGCCGGCTCCCTGGATCAACGTGGTGGCCAACCCGCGCTTCGGGTTCCTGGCTTCCGAGTCGGGCTCCGGCTACACCTGGTCGGGCAACAGCCGGGAGAACAAGCTCACACCGTGGTCCAACGACCCCGTTGCGGACCCACCGGGGGAGGCGTTCTACGTCCGGGACGTGGACAGCGGGATGATCTGGGGACCCACCGCCCTCCCCATCCGCGAGCGCACCTCGCCCTACGTCGTGCGGGTCGGGCAGGGGTACACCCGGTACCAGCACACGGCGCACGGGGTCGAGCTGGAGCTGCTACAGCTCGTCCCGCCGGACGACCCTGTCAAGGTGTCGCGACTCACGCTGGTGAACCGCTCCGATAGGACGCGGCGGCTGTCCGTCACCGCCTACACCGAGTGGGTCCTGGGGGTCAGCCGAGGCCGCGCGGGGCCCCACACCGTCACGGCGATCGATCCGAAGACGGGGGCGATGTTCGCGCGAAACGCTTGGAACGTCGAATTCGCCGGGCGGGTGGCGTTCGCCGATCTGGGCGGTCGGCAGACGTCGTGGACCGGCGACCGGCTGGAGTTTCTGGGGCGGAACGCCGTTCTCGAGCACCCGGCGTCGCTGGAGCGGGGAGACGAACTCTCGGGGTCCGTCGGCGCCAGCCTCGACCCCTGCGCCGCGCTCCAGCGGGAGGTGGAGCTGGCGCCGGGAGAGAGCGCGGTGGTGCGGTTCTTCCTGGGGGAGGGGGAGGATGAAGCGGACGCGCGCCGACTGGTTGAGCTGTACCGCGCCCAGGATCCGGACGTGGTGCTCCATCGGGTCGAGCAGGAGTGGGACGCCGTACTCGGTACCGTTCAGGTGCGGACGCCGGACGCGTCGCTGGACCTGTTACTCAACCGCTGGCTCCTGTACCAGACGCTGTCCTGCCGGATCTGGTCCCGCTCGGCGTTCTACCAGTGCTCCGGGGCGTACGGCTTCCGCGACCAGCTCCAGGATGTCCTGGCCCTGGTGACCGCGCGACCCGAGCTGGCGCGCGAGCACCTCCTCCGCGCGGCCGCCCGGCAGTTCCTCGAAGGAGACGTCCAGCACTGGTGGCATCCGCCCACCGGCCGCGGAGTGCGGACCCGGATCTCCGATGATCTCTTGTGGTTACCGTATGCGGTGGCGCACTACGCCGGCGCCACCGGCGACTGGGGCGTGTTGGAGGAACTGGTCCCGTGGCTGTCGGGGGAGCCACTGGCCGAGGATCAGCATGAGGCCTACTTCGAGCCGAAAACGACCGACGAACGGGGCACCCTGTACGAACACTGCACCCGGGCGCTGGACCGGAGCCTCGAGACGGGGAGCCACGGGCTTCCCCTCATCGGGGGTGGCGACTGGAACGACGGGATGAACCGGGTGGGCCACGACGGACGGGGGGAGAGCGTCTGGCTGGGCTGGTTCCTGGTGCGCAACCTCGAGACATTCATTCCGATCGCGGAGGGCCGCGGGGATGAGGCGCGGGCCCACCGGTGGCGTCCGCGGGTGGAAGCGTTGAAGGCGTCGATCGAGCGGGAAGGGTGGGACGGGGAGTGGTATCGTCGCGCCTACTTCGACGACGGGACGCCGCTGGGGTCGCGGGAGAACGACGAGTGCCAGATCGACTCCATCGCCCAATCGTGGGCGGTCATGTCGGGCGCGGCCGATCCGGAGCGGGCCCGGCGGGCGATGGCGGCGGTGGAGCAGCGGCTGGTGCGCTGGGACGACCGACTCTGTCTCCTCTTTGCGCCGCCGTTTGACCGGACGGCGCTCGACCCGGGGTACATCAAGGGATACGTCCCCGGGATTCGGGAGAACGGGGGGCAGTACACCCACGCGGCGATCTGGTCGGTGGCGGCGTTCGCCATGCTCGGGGAGGGGGAGAAGGCGGCCGACCTATTCACGCTGCTGAGCCCCATCCATCACGCGCGGAGCCGGGCCGACGTGCACCGCTACAAGGTCGAGCCGTACGCAGTGGCGGCGGACGTCTACTCCGAGCCACCCCACGTCGGCCGCGGTGGCTGGACGTGGTACACCGGTGCGGCGGGGTGGCTGTACCGGGCGGGGCTCGAGTGGATCCTGGGATTCCGGCGCCGAGGTGACAAACTCGAGATCGACCCGTGCATCCCTCGGGCGTGGAAGGGATTCGAGATCGCGTACCGGCACGGCGGCACCCACTACGTGATCAACGTAGAGAATCCGGTGGGGGTGAATCGTGGGGTGGCCGGGGTCAGTCTAGACGGGGAGCCGGTGGAGGATGGACTCGTGCCGCTGGTGGACAACGGCGCAGAGCATCGGGTTCGGGTCGTGATGGGGTAGGAACGGCGAGAGGCCGGCAGGGGCCGGCCTCTCGTCGATCCGTCGGAGACGATGCGCGACGGCTAGTGAGCCGCACTCGCCTTGGATGCCGTCTGCTTCATCGGCAGTACCTTCCGCGCCCGCTCGAACGATTCCGATAGCTCGGTCCAGGCGGCATCGAGGCCTGCCTTCATTTCCTTCCACGCCGATCCCGCCGAGGACTCCGCCTTCGCGAGCCGAGTGCGGAGCTCCCGCCGTTTCTCGTTGAACGTCTTTCGCGCCTCGGCCAGCTGTTCCGAGGGCTTCTTGATGGACTTGTCGGCCTCGGCCTCCAGGCGCTCAAAGTCCGTCTCGAGGGCTCTGAGCCGGTGTTCGATGTTCTGGACGTACTGTTGGTGCGTCTGGTCGGTGTGCTTGGTAGTGGTCGTCATCAAAGACTCCTTCGTCTTATGGTCATGGAGTGCGTGCCCCGGAGTGGCGCCGGGCCTCAGGAGGCCGCCCGTGGGCGAGCCCCGCCACCATGTCGCGCGTGGTGGGGGCCGAAGATCCGGCCGACGGTGTGAGATGTGAGGCGACGGCTGGCCGGCGATCGGGGCCCGCTCATAAGGCGAGACGGACCCCTTCGGCGGACCAATCGAAAGCGTCCACCGGGGAGGTAGTGCCGTTGTACGTAACTCAATATAACACAATCACTTAGCTATGTCAACCTGGGCGCCGCCGCGTAGGCTTGGACGCGGGTCCCGAAGAGCCAGGCCGTCGAGCGCCGGGATCCGACGAAGCGCTACCGATTCACCCGTCCCGGCGACGCGAGGTGACCCAGTTGCCCGAGGACGCTCAGGTTGTCCCACGTCAGCCGCACCTCGGCGATGCGGTCTCCCTCCACCCGAAAGACACCGCTGAACTCCACCGCTACGGTGCGTTCCGTGGGGGGAAACGGGCCCATGGAGCCCGATTGGGTCGCGGTGAAGCTGCCCCAGAAGGCCACCCGATCGTCCTCGGCCACGAGGGTCTCGAGGGTCATCCGAGCGTCGGGGAACGTCGTCGCCTCGTTTTCCAAGAACCGGCGGAAGTCCGCGGAGCTTCGGACCTCCACGTCCGGAGTCGCGGGACAGTGCCTTGCGAAGGCGGGGGAGAGGAGGTCCGCGAGGGCCTCGTAGTCCCGATGGTTGGTGGCGGCCACGAAACGCCGGACCAGCGCCTTATTCCGGTCGATAGCCATCACGTCGCTCCTCCTCGAAATGGGCGATTGCGCCCGATTCTGTTCCGCCGCATCCCTCGCCCTCCCCAGTGTGGCCGACCCACCTTCGCAAGGTG
>Ga0210123_1001691_pt1 | contig 10914 bp, 9 predicted proteins | sample Muzzi_PWB_D2_FD_185535 | JGI IMG/M metagenome (GOLD analysis project Ga0210123, IMG submission 185535) | Wetland microbial communities from San Francisco Bay, California, USA, that impact long-term carbon sequestration - Muzzi_PWB_D2 (SPAdes) | ecosystem: Environmental > Aquatic > Marine >... | reverse complement strand
GGCGCCCCCCTCCCAGTCGGGCGGGGCACCTGTTGGTTCGCTGGTTCGTGTCGTGTCCGGTTCGTGGGGTAGTCGGTCCGGGGCGGGGTCGCTCTGTGCGGGTACCCCCGCCTCAGCCCAGGATCTCTGCCAGCGAGGAGACCACCTGGTCACGGTTGGCCGAGGGCTTGCCCTCGAGCACGAAGCCGGCGGCGTTCTTGTGGCCACCGCCGCCGAAGCGGCGGGCGACCTTCTCGACGTCGACCTCGCCGCGGCTGCGTAGCGACACCTTCGTGTCACCCTCCGGCCGCTCCCTGAGCAGCGCCACGCCTTCGACGCCGGCGATGGTCCTGGGGTAGTCGACGAGCCCCTCCGTGTCGGACACTCCGGCGCCCGCGCGCTGCATCATCTCCGCGGTCAGCAGAGCCGTCACGATCCGGCCGTCCTGGTGGAGCTCCAGGGTCTGGAGCATCTCGCCGAGGAGCCGGAGCACGGGCAGGGGGCGGTTCTCGTAGATCCACTGGGAGACGAGCTCCGGGCGGGCTCCTTCGCGCACGAGCTGGGCGCTCGCCTCGAAGGCCGCCTCGGTGGCGTTCGAGAACCGGAAGCCGCCGGTGTCGGTGAGCAGCGTCATGTAGAGCACGTTCGCCGTCTCGTCGTCGAGAGCCACGTTCATGGTCTTGGCGAGGCGGTGGATCATCTCGCCCGCCGACGGGGCGGCCGAGTCGACCCAGTTGACCTGGGCGTAGTGCTGGTTGCCCAGGTGGTGGTCGATGTTGAGGATCGGCAGGCCGGGGCCCGCCAGTTGCTCCTCGATGCCGGAGCGCTCGAGGCTCGGGCACTCGATGGCGATGATCGCGTCGAAGCGCTCCGGGAATCCGCCGGGTGGCTCCGGGCTCTGGTGAATGCGCTCGACGCCGGGAACGGAGGCGTAGACGCTCGAGATCGGGTCGCGGAACCAGATCAGCGCGCCCTTGCCCATGCTGCGCAGCAGGCGCGCGAGGCCGAGCGAGGAGCCGAGCGAGTCGCCGTCCGGGCTGATGTGGCCGGTGATCAAGAACCGGTTGCCCTGGCGGATCTTCGCCAGGAGCGCTTCAGGTGCTTTCGTCGTCGACATGGAGGCTCTCCAGGAGTTCGGAGATTCGCTGACTGTGCTCGGCGCCCCGGTCCAGATCGAACTCCAGCTCCGGGACATTCTTCAGACGCAGCTCTCGGGCCAGTCGGGTGCGCAGGAATCCCCGCGCTCCCCGGAGGGCGTTCAAGGCCTCGGCGCGGCCCTCCTCGCCCAGCACCGACACCAGGACTCGGGCGTGGCGCAGGTCGGGGCTCACCTCGACCGTGGTGACGCTGGCGAGACGGGCCCGCGGGTCGGACATCTCCTGGTTGACCAACCGGGAGAGCTCGGTGCGGATCAGGTCGCCCACGCGATCGGTACGGCGCGTCATCGCATCGGCTCCAGGATCTGGGGGTCCCAGATCGTCAGGAACGCGTCGGGTTCGACGCCGTCGATCAGGTTTCGAATCTCGTCCATCATACGGGTGACTTCGTGCTCGCTCCGGGAAACGATGGCCAGGGAGATCTCGGAGCGCTGGTGCAGGTCGTGGTAGTCGGTCTCCGCGATCGACACGCGGAACCGCGCGTGGATCCGATCGATCAGGCTCTTGACGACCTTCCGCTTGCCCTTGAGGCTGCGGCAGGCCGGCAGGTGCAGCTCGAACGTGGAGACGCCGACGACCATGATGGTGCAGACCCGCCCGCGCACGACCGGCGCGCGCGGTGCTCCCCGACGCCGCGAGGCCGCGGCTCAGAGGGTCTGGGCCACCTCCTCTTTGACGAAGGCTTCGATCTCGTCCCCCGGCTTGATGTCCTGGAACCCTTCGAGCGAGAGGCCGCAATCGAAGCCGCTCCGGACCTCGTTGACGTCGTCCTTGAACCGCTTGAGAGACGAAATCTTGCCGGTATAGACCACGACGTTGTCGCGGAGCAGTCGCACCTGCGCGTTGCGCGGCACGACCCCCTCGACCACGTGGCAGCCCGCGACGGTGCCGATCCTGGGCACCTTGAAGATCTCCCGGACCTCCACCCGCCCGCGGGTGACGTCCTGGAAGGTCGGCTCCAGGAGCCCGAGCATGGCGTTCCTGATCTCGTCGGTGATCTCGTAGATGACCGTGTGGAGGCGGATGTCCACCTCCTCCTTCTCGGCGAGATCGACGGCGTTGCGCTCGGGACGGACGTTGAAGCCGATGATGATCGCTTCCGAAGCGGACGCCAGCAGCACGTCGTTGGTGCTGACGGCGCCGACCGCGGAGTGGATGACCTGGACGCGGACCTTCTCGGTGCTGAGCTTGACGAGGGCGTCTTTGAGCACCTCGACCGAGCCCTGCACGTCGGCCTTGATGACGACCGGCAGCTCCTTGACCTCGCCCTCCTGGATGCGGTCGAAGAGCTGATCGAGGGAGAGCTTGCCCTTGGTCGGCTGGAGCTCCTGCCGGCGTACCTGCTCCTTGCGGTACTCGGCGATCTCGCGGGCCTTCCCCTCCTCGGCCACGACCTGCAGCAGGTCGCCGGCCTCGGGCACGGCGGAGAAGCCCGCGACCTCGACCGGCGTCGCCGGCCCCGCTTCCTTGATCCGGTCGCCGATGTCATCGACCATCGACCGCACCTTGCCGAAGGTGGCGCCGCAGACGAAGGGGTCTCCGACCCGCAGGGTGCCGTTCTGAACCAGCACGGTGGCCACGGTGCCCCGCCCGGTCTCCTTGCGCGCCTCGAGCACCGCACCCTGACCGGGCACGTCCGGCGCCGCCTTGAGCTCCAGCAGGTCGGCGGTGAGCAGGATCATTTCCAGGAGCTCGTCGATGCCCTCGCCCTTCAAGGCTGAGATCGGAACAGCGACCACGTCGCCGCCCCAGTCCTCGACCAGGAGCTGATGGTCGGAGAGCTCCTTCTTGACCCGGTCCGGGTTGGCGTTGGGCTTGTCCATCTTGTTGATGGCGATCACCAGTGGCACGCCGGCCGCCTTGGCGTGGTCGATCGCCTCGACGGTCTGGGGCATGACGCCGTCGTCTGCCGCCACCACCAGCACCACGATGTCCGTGACCCGGGAGCCGCGCGCACGCATCATGGTGAACGCCTCGTGACCCGGGGTATCGAGGAACACGACCTTGCGTCCGTCGCCCACCTCGGCCTCGTAGGCGCCGATGTGCTGGGTGATGCCGCCGGCCTCGCCCTCGGCCACCTTGGCCTTGCGGATGCGGTCGAGGAGCGAGGTCTTGCCGTGGTCGACGTGACCCATGACGGTCACCACGGGCGCCCGCGGCGCCTTGGTCCCCGCCTCTTCGCCGAGGGCACCCTCCTGCTCGATCTGCTGGGCCTCTTCGAAGCTCACCTCCATGGCGTCGACCCCGAGCTCCGCGGCGAGCTCGATGGCGGTCTCCGGTGCCAGGACGTGATTGATGTTGGCCATGACTCCCTTTTTGAACAGGAGCTGGATCAGGTCCTTGGCCTTGATGCCGAGCTTGTCGGCGAATTCTCGGACGGTCATTGCCTCGGACACGATCACGGGTCCCTCCGGCTTCTTTTCCTTGAACGGAAGGACCTTGCCATCCTCCCTCTTTTCCTTGCGCTTCTTGCGCCGCTGGGCGCGGCTCAAGTCGGCACGGGCGGGGCCTTCGGCGATCTCCTCGACCGCTTGCTCTTCCTCCTCGACGGCCTCGATATCCTCGATCTTGCCGCGGTAGGCCGCGAGATCTTCGTCGCTCGCCGGTAGACGCTTCTTCTTGGGTTTGGCCTTGCCCTTGGCGCGCTTGGGCGCCGCTTCTTCGGTCTCCTCGGCGGCGGCGGGCTCGGCCTTGGCAACCTTCTTCTCCGGAGCCTTCTTTTGCGCCGCCTTCGTGGGCTTGGGGGCTGCCTTGGCCTCTTCGGCGGCGGGCGCCTCGGCGACCTCTTTCTCGGCGACCGGCGCGGCCTTGGCGGCCTCCACGGCCGCCTGCTTGGCGGCCTCTTCCTGGGCGATCTGCTCCGGAGTCTTCTGCGGCGGCTCTTCCTTCGCCGGCTCCGGCTTCGCCTTGCTCGGGAGCGACTCGATCCTCGAGTCGACCTTGCGGATCACCGTCCGCGGTCGGTTGGGGCGCAGCGGGCTCGCGGGCTGCCGGCGAGGGCCGCGCCGCGAGGGCTTGGGGGCCGACGCCTGGGCCTCCTCGTCGCGCAGGATGACCTCGCGAGGATGGGGGAGCTGCTTGCCCTTCAAGATCGCTTGAAGGGTGTCGGTGTCGATGTGGGCGTCGTCCCCCTCGACACGGACCCCGATGGACTTCAACTTGAAGATGAGGTCCTGGCTCGGGAGGTTCATCATCTTGGCCAGGTCTTGGACCCGAATCTTTCCCATATCTATTCCGCGACTCCTCTCGCTGCTCTCTCGACTGCGCCCGCCGTCTCCGGCCGGGGCGGCACCTGCTCGCCGGCGCTCAGTCCTGCGGTTGCGCTTCCTCGGTCTCTTCGGCCTCCGTCTCCTCGGAGGATTCTCTCAGCGCCTCGCTCTCCTGGAAGGCTTTCGAGAGGGCTGCCATGAAGTCCTGGTCGTCCATGGTCGAGGCGGCCTCGGCGGTCTTGGCGGCGGTGAAGTCCTCGTCGAAGGGCTCCTCCTCCTGCAGCTCGCCCAGCTCTTCCGCCTTCTCGGCGGCCCACTCGAGCAGGCTGGCCACGGTCTTGGGCCCCAGGCCCTCGACCTGCTGGAGCTCCTCCGGTGTGGCCTCGATCAGCGCCTCGATCGTTCCGAAGCCGGCCTCGTCGAGGGCGGCCGCCGTCTTCTCGCCGATGCCCGGGGCCTCGGTCAGGTCGATCGGGGTCTCCGTCGCCGGCGCTTCGCCCGGAGCGCCCTCGGCGATGGCGGTCTGGAGCATCTTGGCCAGGGCGTCCGCGACCTCGTCCTTGACGTCGCTCTCGCTCTTGATGTCGATGCGCGCTCCGATCAGCTCGGACGCCAGACGCACGTTCTGGCCGCGCCGGCCGATCGCGAGGGAGAGCTGCTCGTCCTCGACGATCACGTCCAGGTGGGGCGTCTCGCCGTGGTGGGTGACCGAGACGCGCGTGATCCGCGCCGGCGCCAGGGCGGCCTGGGCGAAGGTCACCAGATCGTCCGAGTACTCGACGATGTCGATCTTCTCGCCGCGCAGCTCGCGGATGATCGACTGGACGCGGGACCCCTTCATGCCGACGCACGCGCCGACGGGGTCGACGTCGCGCTCGCGGCTGAAGACGGCCACCTTGGCCCGCTCGCCCGGAGCGCGGACGGCGTTCTTGATCACCACCGTGCCGTCGTAGATCTCGGGCACTTCCATTTCGAAGAGCTTGACCAGCAGGCGCGGATCGGTCCGGGACATGACGATCTGCGGACCCTTCGGCTGGGTGTGGACGTCGATGATCACGCCGCGGATCCGCTCGCCCTGGCTGTAGCGCTCGTGGCGCGCCTGCTCGCTGCGCGGGACGACCGCCTCGGTGCGCCCCAGGTCGACGATGATGTCGCCGCGTTCAAAGCGCTTGACGGTGCCGTTGACCACCTCGCCGACGCGATCGATGAACTCGTTGTAGACGTTCTCGCGCTCGGCTTCGCGGATGCGCTGGTAGAGGACCTGCTTGGCCGACTGGGCGGCAATCCGGCCAAGACCCTCCGTCGACACGGCGATGTGGATCTCGTCGCCCGGCGCCGCGTCGTCCTTGTGCTCGCGGGCCTCCTCGACCGACCACTCGGCGAGCGGATCTTCCACCTCTTCGACCACCTGCTTGACGATGAACGCCTTGAACTCGCCGGTCTCCCGGTCGAGCTCGGCGCGCACCGGCTCCTTGATGCGGTGCTGCTTCTTGGCAGCCGAGGCCATGGCGTCCTCTAGCGCGCCGATCCAGCGATCGATATCCACGTCCTTCTCCCGCGCCACCTGCTGCAGGAGGAGGTTGAGGTTGATCTTGTCGGAGGTCTGTGCTTGGGCCATCGCGTTCTTCGATTCCTATAGTTCGATCTCGAGCCGGGCCACCTCGATCACGTCGAGGGGGAGCGTCAGCCGCTCCTCCCGCTCGCTCACGTCGACGACGATCTCCGGCCCGCCGGGACCGTCGTCACGGTACTCCTTCAGCCGACCGACCACGGTCCGCTTCCGGCCTGTCTCGAAGTCGCGGAAGCTCACCTTTGCCAGACTGCCGACGAACCGCCGGTAGTCCCGCGGCCGGTAGAGCTGCCGGTCGAGCCCCGGGGAGCTCACCTCGAGGGTGTACTTCCCCGGGCCGAAGTCGACCACGTCGAGCAACGCCGACACCTGTTTGGAGATCACCTCGCAGTCGGCGAGGTCCACTCCGCCCGGATGGTCCGGCCGGTCGATGAACAGCTTCAAGCTGCCGCCTTTGAACTCGGCATGCACCAGCTCGCAGCCGTTCGAGTCGGCGATCGCCTCGAGCTCGTGCTCGACCTCGGGGCTCAGCCTCGCCGGGCCAGATCTCGCCGCGGCGTCAGCCAGGGAGCCGCGTTTCGTCGCTGCTCCGTCCGGCTGGCCCCCTCGGGTCCGCTGACTTCGTTGACCTCGTCGACTTCCCTTGTCTGTCTCGCTTCGTTGACTTTCCATGGGCCTCGGTGCGTCGCTCTGGTCGTCTCTGCGGCGTTCGCCGGCTTCGATCGACCCCGTTCAGCTCCGAGCCGCCCTGCGGCGCCTCGAAGCCGTCCATCTCGGGACCGCTCTCCGGGCCGTCCGGGACCTCTCGAGGCCCCCGGCCGGTCGGGCTCGAAGCGCTCTTGCGACCAACAAAAAAAGTGGGCGATATGCCCACTCCCTTCAGGGCCGAGGCAAGCCGACGGGGCGAAGTATAACCCCCTCGGGCAGCCGAACGCAATTCGGCCACGGCCGGTCCTGCCGCACCCGGCGGGAGTTTACCAGGCCTCCCGCTTCGACCTCTCAGATGTCGCTTCGAGCGATCTAACCCGGACGCTGAACGTCTCGTCGGACGCGGTCACGCCGCGCGGCGCATTCGACGCCGCTCAATCATAGGGAACGTCTCGGTTTCACGCGTCATTCCCTGGCCGCGTCCCGATTGGTGGGCCCGACGCAGCGGCCGGCGCAATTCCGAGATAAAGTGGTGGAGTGTGCAACTTGACCCACCCCCCAGCCGGAGCACGGAAGGAGCCGCAGCACCGATGAGCAGCAGACAACGCCAAGTGGTTTCGTTCGCCATGATTCTGGGTGCCGTGGCCTTCGGCATGGTGCTGGCGGGAGGCCTCGACCTCACCGTTTCGACCAGCGCCCAGGCCCCGGGACCGATCGTTCCAGAGCCTGTCACCGGGCACCAGGCCGGCATGGCGCTGCCCAGCTTCGCCGATCTCGCCGAGGCGATCGAACCGGCGGTGGCCTCGGTCCAGACGTCGACCATCCGCGAGCGCCAGGAAGGAGTGGACCCCTTCCGGTTCTTCTTCGGTCCCCAGGATCGGCGGGAGGAGGAGCCCAGGCAGGAGCCCGAGCGGTTCCGGTCGGAGGGGGGCGGCAGCGGTTTCGTCATCAGCGCCGACGGGCTGGTGGTGACCAACTACCACGTGGTCGAGGACGCCGACGTGGTGACCGTGCGGCTCGAGGGCCGGGAGCTCGTGGCCAAGGTCGTCGGCACCGATCCGCCCACCGACTTGGCACTGCTCAGGATCGACGTCGGCCACGACTTGCCCTACCTGGCGCTCGGGGACAGCGACGCGCTCAGGGCCGGCGACTGGGTGATGGCCATCGGCGACCCCCTGGGCCTCGCCCAGACGGTCACGGTCGGCGTGGTCAGCGCCAAGGGGCGCCAGATCAACATCAGCGACGAGGCCTCCTTCGAGAACTTCATCCAGACCGACGCCGCGATCAACTTCGGTAACTCCGGCGGGCCGCTGATCAACACCAGCGGCGAGGTGGTGGGCATCAACAGCGCGATCAACTGGGGTGCCGAAAACATCGGCTTCGCCGTGCCGGTCAACACCCTGAAGCAGATCCTGCCGCAGCTTCGCGACCAGGGACGGGTGAGCCGTGGGTACCTGGGCATCCTGATCCAGGACGTCGATTACGACATCGCCCAGGCGTTCGGCCTGGAAGAGCCCGAAGGCGTGCTCGTCAACCAGGTGCTGACCGGACAGCCGGCCGACGCCGCGGGGGTGCGCCACGGCGACATCATCCTCGAGGTGGACGGCCGGACGGTCGGGAACACCCGGTTCCTGATCGACTACGTGTCGGCCAAGGGGCCGGAGGGGTCGGTCGATCTCCAGGTGCTCCGCGACGGCGAGCGGGTCGGGATGACCGTCGAGCTGGCGGAGCGCCCGAGTCAGGTCGGCGAGGCCGAGACCGAGCCCGCGGACGAGGAGGCCGGGATCGAGTGGCTCGGCATCCGCTATCAGAACCTGACCCCGGAAACGCGCCGGAGCCACGGCATTCCGGGCTCGGTCCAGGGGGTGTGGATCATCTCCGTCGACCCCACCAGCCCGCTCTGGGACGAGGGTATCCGCAACGATGGCCTGCTCTACGTGGTGACCGAGGTCAACGGCCGGCAGGTGTCGAGCATCGACGAGCTCGAGTCGGTGGTCCGCGAGGCACCGTCCGGCTCGCGCTTGCGGCTCTACGTGCGCCGCTTCCACCAGGGCGAGGAGCTGGCGCCGACCTTCGTCTTTCCGAGGGTGCCGTAGGCTCTCGGAAGGGCTTCGCTGGGCGGGCCGGGCACGCGTGGCCCGGCGCGTTCCGCGGGGTGACGCCGTCCGGCGGGCTCGTCGGGCCGACGCCGGTCGAATCGCCCCTGCCGCCGGGGGGCTCGTCCCTGGTATAAATCCGCCATGGCCAAGGAGCACGACAGTCCCGCCGCCACCGTGCTGGTGGTCGACGACGAGGCCTCGATCCGCGAGAGCCTGCGGATGATCCTCGAATACGAGGGGTACCGGGTGGAGGAGGCCGACGGCGGCAAGGCGGCGCTCGTCCGTCTCGCCGACCGGCCGCCGGACGCGGTGCTCCTCGACATCAAGATGCCGGAGATCGACGGGCTGGACCTGCTCGCGTCGCTCGGCGAGCGGGGCTACGACATGCCCGTCATCATCATCACCGGGCACGGCGACGTGTCGACGGCGGTCGAGGCGACCCGCCGCGGGGCCTACGACTTCCTGGAAAAGCCCCTGCCCAGGGAGCGGGTCCTGGTGAGCCTGCGCAACGCCATCGAGAGCAACCGGCTGCGCTCGGAGAACCGGACGCTCCGCCATGAGCCGGACGACCTGATCGGCTCGTCGTCGGTCATGCGCCGGCTCCGGGAGACGGTGGAGAAGGCGGCTCCGACGCCGGCGACCGTGCTCATCACTGGCGAGAGCGGCACCGGCAAGGAGCTGGTGGCGCGGGCCGTTCACGGGCTCAGCTCGCGCAAGGGCCGCGCCTTCGTCCAGGTCAACTGCGCGGCCATCCCGGATGAGCTCATCGAGTCCGAGCTGTTCGGCCACGAGAAGGGGAGCTTCACCGGCGCCGTGCGCAAGCAGATGGGCAAGTTCGTGGCCGCCGACGGCGGCACGATCTTCCTTGACGAAATCGGCGACATGTCCGCGCGCACCCAGGCGAAGGTCCTCCGGGTGCTCCAGAACGGCGAGGTCGAGCCGGTGGGCGCGGCGAAGACGGTGCGCGTCGACGTGCGGGTGGTGGCGGCCACGCACCGGGACCTGGAGCGGGAGATCGAGGCCGGGCGCTTCCGCGAGGACCTCTACTACCGGCTGAACGTGGTGCCGATCAGGACGCCGCCGCTCCGCGAGCACATGGATGACCTGCCGCTCCTGGTGGGCTACTTCGTGCGCCGCTACGCCGATCAGAGCAACTACCTGCCCAAGGAGTTCGGCGAGGAGGCGATCGAGCACCTGGCCTCGCTCCCCTGGAAGGGGAACGTCCGCGAGCTCAAGAACCTGGTGGAGCGGCTCCTGATCCTGGCGCCCGGCGACGTGATCACCCGCGAGGACGTCTTCCGCGCCACCGGCGGTGCCCGGCCCGAGCTCTCGTCCAGCCTCACCTCCCTCAAGACGCTCAAGGAGTTCCGGGAGTCGGCCGAGCGGCTGTTCCTGCTCCAGAAGCTCGAGGAGAACGACTGGAACGTCACCCAGACCGCGACCGAGATCGAGACGCCGCGGAGCAACCTCTACAAGAAAATGGACCAGTACGGCATCCGCCGGGAGGACCATCGATGAGGCTGGAGGGACTGTCCGAGGAGCAGATCCGGGCGTTGCTCGAGGAGAGCGGTGCGCTCACCGAAGGGCACTTCGAATTGTCGTCCGGCCTCCACTCGCCGGCCTACGTGCAGTGCGCCCTGCTCCTCGAAGAGCCCGAGCGGGCACGGCGGGTCGGCCGGGCGCTGGCACGGCTCCTGGCGTCTCTCAGGCCTCGCTCGATCGTCGCTCCCGCCCTGGGCGGCCTGATCATCGGCCACGAGGTGGCGGCGGCTCTCGGCGTGCCCTTCCGGTTCACGGAGCGCAAGGACGGCCGGATGGAGCTCCGGCGCGGCTTCCGCCTGGACGAAGGGGAGCGGGTGGTGATCGTCGAGGACGTGGTCACCACCGGGCGCTCCACCAAGGAGGCGGCGGAGGTGGTCCGGGCGGCCGGCGGCGACGTCATCGCCGTCGGGTCGATCATCAACCGGGCGGGGGACGAGAGCCCGTTCGGCGAGCCCTACTTCGCGCTCGTCGACCTCGACCTGCCGGCCTGGGAGCCGGCGCAATGTCCCCTCTGCAAGCAGGGGACGAAGGCGGTCAAGCCGGGCAGCCGGACCTGATCCGCCGGCCCAGGCCGCGCAGACTCCTAGGAGTCTGCGCGGCAGAACCGCGCGGCCGCGTTGCGAGCGCCGCAGGCTCGGATGCAAGGCGTTCGCGACGCAGGCGATGCGGTGGCATCGTTGAGGAGCGACAACGAAGCAGACGGGCCTGCG
>Ga0210123_1001689_pt1 | contig 10920 bp, 5 predicted proteins | sample Muzzi_PWB_D2_FD_185535 | JGI IMG/M metagenome (GOLD analysis project Ga0210123, IMG submission 185535) | Wetland microbial communities from San Francisco Bay, California, USA, that impact long-term carbon sequestration - Muzzi_PWB_D2 (SPAdes) | ecosystem: Environmental > Aquatic > Marine >... | reverse complement strand
GGTGAACTGATCCTTCGAAATGACACCCGTTATGCGCTGGGGCATGCGTTTCTGATTATGCAGCTTAACCTCGCCGCGCGGGGTGAATTTGTGTTTTATCGCACGTCTGTGATTAAAGACTGGTACAAAGGCACCAGGATATTCGTCGATGCCTTGTTTGAAACGGCAGATCTTTTCGGCGCTTTTGAACGGCAAGCACTGAAAAAAGGCAAGCTGAAAGAGGCGAACCTCTTTAGGGAGCAGGGCAAACTGTTCTTGCAAACCCTAGCAGAGATATACTCGGTAAAACAGCTTGCCGTACCGGTATTATATACGGTGTTTACAAAGCAGCATCTATTGGGAGACCGGTTTTCATTCAGCGATCTGGCCATAGGCGCTAACGGCCGCAATGAGGAGATCAATACGTATTTCGGCAATCCGAACCCGGATGCTCAGGCTGACCGCGATACCGAAAGTGTCGACTTTATTTTACTGCGCCCGAATACCCATGATGGCAAGGAAATAGCCGTTATCGGCGTACTGCGCAAGTCCGGCAACCGCGTTTACAGCATGGTAGCACTGAATAAATATATCGCATTTGAGCCCAAACCGGATGCAACATCCGAATTCATTAGCATTTTACGGGCAAAACCCATTGACCGGGCCGTGGTCGTAAGGGGGGTGTTTGACAAGTCGCAACCCGTTATTCGAGACGCCAGCGTACAACGCCATTTTCACTTTTACGACGCCTTATGCAGCGTTCCGTTGCGGGTGGGTCTGGGGAATAACCAGAGATACAAACCGCTCCAACCATGGCGCCGGGTATCCGCTACGCTTGCAAAATATGCCCAAGAAGAGATGGAACAAAAAAGTATACCGAATGTTCTCATCGGCCAGCAAAGGCTTGCTGCGGATGCCCATCGCATCATTTTTAAAACAAGAACCGGCGGCATCCGGAAAGCGAAAAAGATCGACTCACTGGACCCCAGAACGCAGCGGTTGGCAGCATGGTCTTTTGTTTTTGCGCGTGCGAAAAGGACCGCGAAATCCGGGCAAAATTCGACGCAGCAATTATTAAAGACCCTTTTTGAATATATCAATCGATATCTGGCCGCCTATACGAGGCACACCTATTTAAACATTCGCGATGAGGGCAAAAACTATGTGGCGTCCGACTGGCCGCGCGGTTTAGCCGACCAGGATTTTTATGATTGCGGCGTATACGCAACGGTCCAGGCCTATGAGATCAGCCGTGTCCTGGCCAACGCTCAACCGGCCTTAAAGATCCAATACCAGTTCGTCACTTTTCTTAATCACATCTGTGTCGTTGGTTTTGTTGACAACCAATATTCCTTTATGGTGAATAATGACAGGGTCTATGGGCCAATCAAAATAAAACAACTCAACAGCGCCAGGGCTACCCGCCTGGAAGTCGCACGGCAGTGGGCGGAACGAGCATATTCCACGGTTTATAACATTCGCTACGCGGTAATGATCGTGGTTCTGCCGGACTTCATGGTTAACGCCAATGCTTCGGATCAGGTGGTGTCGAACCGTCTGTGGTCGGCTTATCAAAAGTCCATTGCCTGGGCGTTGCAGAATGAGATCGTGATTTTTTACCACGTTGGAATCAAACGTTTCAGTCAACGCTCGGATTGGCTGGATAAGCTGATGGACAGGGCAAAAAAAATGACCAAGAGCAGCAAATGGGATACCCTGGTTGACGACATTTCTGATCTGGCGCTCAAAATGTACGACCTGGCAGATCTTTTGACGGACAGCTGTAACCTGGGATATATAAGCAAGCATAGAAAAAAGAAAGCGAATGTCAAACTGATACCGCTGGCGGGTGCCATCGATACGACACGCGCAAGACCGCAGAATTTGAATACTCTTCTTCCGATGTACCGGGCGCATGACGTTGCCAAGCTCAAAAAGACGCGTGCCCTTCCAAGTCAACTCTTAAAAAAAGATCGGGGCAAAGCGCACGGAGCAAAACTGACTACGCAAATCGGCGTGGGGTGCACAAACGAACAAGTTCCCCAATTGACTGCCCGCTGGCAGCTTTTTCTCGTTGAACTCAATAAAGCCGATGGCAAGTACCAAAGGTGGATCATGCAGAACTGATGCCCAACGCCGAGTTTGGGTTCGACGGGAGGTTTTGAAACCACTTTTAGGCAGAACCCCCACGAAGGAGGTAGGGATTATGGCTGTTTCATATGATGATTTGGAGAACGCATTTTTCTTTGTCAGCATGGATCAACCATACCTGCATAACGCTTATCTTTGCAAAGAAACCGGGCAAGTATTCTATACGTCGGAAATGGGGGATTCAGATGAACTCCCGGAAGACATCGAAGACGATAAGTACGTCGCCATTCCCCACCAAAACGATCTTGATCTTGGAAGAGAGCTTGTATTTGATTTCACCGCGAAATATCTACCTGATCAACTTGACCGGGTAGACACGTTTTTTCGCAGCCGTGGGGCATATTCAAGGTTCAAAGACTTGTTGGAGAAGCAAGGGCACCTCGATAGGTGGCATGCATTTGAAGATGAACGGCAGACGGCGGAACTCAAAAAATGGTGCCTGGAAAATGATATCGAACTAAAAACCTGAAGGGGCGCAGCTCTCAAGGCGGCATCACCGCTTCGCCAAACGCAGTGTTGGCGACAATAGAAAAGGAGGTGCGATCATGATAGATAAGGTGGATCTCGGCCAAAACGGGCCCAGTGTTGGTCGTTTGGGATACGGCGCCATGGTGCTCGAAGGTTATTATGGGGCTTCCAGTGACGATCCGGCAATGGCCACCATCCGCCATGCGTTAGATGCCGGCATGACCATGATCGATTCGGCCGATGCTTACGGCAACGGCCACAATGAGACGCTGGTGGGGCGGGCCTTAAAAAGCCGGCGGGATGAGGCATTCATCGCCACCAAGTTCGGCATTGTCTTCGACGAAAATGAAACCGGCTCGGACTATCCTACAGGCTGGGGGTTTTCGCTCAAGATCAACGGCCGGCCCGGTTATGTCCGCAGGGCCCTCGATGCCAGCCTCAAGCGTCTGGGCGTCGACACCATTGACTTGTGGTACGCGCATTACGCGGACCCGGCCACGCCCATTGAAGAAACCGTGGGGGCCATGGCGGAAGCCGTGCGCGCTGGCAAGGTGCGTTATCTGGGGCTCAGCAACGTGACAGCGGACGAGGTCCGACGGGCGCACGCCGTCCATCCGATCACTGCGGTGCAGTACGAATATTCCCTCTGGCGCCGTGAAGCCGAGACCGATCTTCTTCCGGTTCTGCGCGACCTCGGTATCGCGCTGGTGTGCTGGTCCCCACTCGGCGGCGGGTTCCTGACCGGCACCGTGACGGCCTTGGACGAAAATGACTTCCGCCGCAACAACCCGCGTTATGCCGGCAAAAATCTTGCCCGCAATCGAGATCGGTTTGCGCCGTTTATGGAGATCGCCAAGGAGCTGGATGTTACCCCTGCGCAGTTGGCCCTGGCCTGGCTCCTGCACCAGGGAGAAGACATTTTTCCCATTCCGGGAACGCGCCGCCCGGAACGTATTGATGAAAATGCCACAGCAGCGGGTATTCAATTGAGCACTGAAACATTGCAGCGGATCAACGAAATTGCGCCGCCGGATATGGCCGTGGGCGCCACCCTGTTATAGTGGGATGCTATGGATCTCGCTACGCTCGCACCCTGAGTTGCAGGGTTGCGGTGAAAAACCATGGCTGTCGGCATCGGCATGCCAAGGCGTAAGTCGGGTTGCGCCGCAATGCGGTGCCTGACGATGTGGGTTTTATTTGTCGGCGTTTTCTTCCGCCATACGCCGGCCCGAAATATCGATCCACAGATATCGATACCCTTCGATGGTCAGTTCTTCACCGGCCGGAAATACTATCCCGGAAAAAAGTTCATGTGCGTTTTCCGTCATGCCTGCCGCTGCCAGTCGGGCGGCGCTGACGCGTTGGTCTAATTCTGAGAAGTTGTTGATGATCAGCAACCGCTGCTCCTGGTTGCCGCGGATATAGGCGAACAGGTGCGCATTGCCGGTATCGACCATCTCCATGCCGCCATTGCGCATGGCTGGCAGTTTTTTGCGTAGGGTAAACAACTTGACCATCTCGTGAAAGAAGCGCCATTCTAGGGTGTCGGTGTCCGTCCGGTCTTCGGCGTCCTCCCATTTTCTTCTTGAGCGGTGCACCCAGCGGCTGTCGTTGGCTTTGGTCGCATCGGAGAGAAAAGTGTAGTCGTTCAACATGCCGTATTCGTCTCCGGCGTACAACAAGGGAATACCGCCGATACTCACCTGAATGCTGCGCAGCATGTTAATGCGGCGCACGGCCTGTTCGATGAGGTCATCGTCCTGTTGCTCTATGGCCACCTCCAGCCCGGCCAGGGAAGAGAAGGTGCCGGAGATGCGCAAATCACCGTTTTCAGGATTGAACTGAAACGGCATGCCCCGGGCGAAAGAACCCGGATATTTGCCGGTGTAGAAGTCGTTCAGGAACTTGCGGTGTCCCTGGGGATCAATGCCCAGGTCCCGGGCATCGCGGTCATCGAAAGTCCAGCCGATGTCATCGTGGCAGCGGACGAAGTTGACCCAGCAACAGCCGAAGGGAAGCCGCTCGCGATGCTGCATGGAATAGGTCAGCAACTTTGTCTCCCGGGTGGCCAAGGCTTCCCAGAGCAGCGCCATCAACAGGGGGTTGTAGGACAACTGGCACTCATCCGGGTGAACATATCGCAGCATTTCGTCCGGATGGACAATGGCTTCGGACTTGAATACGGTGGCCGGGGCCGCGATTTTGGCCAAGGCATTGAAGGCCCGGATGATGGTATGGGCTTCGGGCTGGTTTTCGCAATTGGTCCCCAGGCGCTTCCAGATAAAGGCCACAGCGTCGAGGCGCAGGACTTCAACGCCCTGGTTGGCCAGAAAGAGCATCTCTTCCGCCATGGCCAGAAAAACGGCCGGGTTGCTGTAATTCAGATCCCACTGGTAGCTGTTGAAGGTGGTCCACACCCAGCGCTGCAAGTCATCGCGCCAGGTAAAGCTGCCTTTGCGCACCGAAGGAAATATATCCCGCAAATGCTCCTGGAAGCGATCCACCAGCGTGCGGTCCGTATAGGTCAGATAGTAATTCAGGAACTCGGCCTCGCCGGCCTTGGCCCGCTGGGCCCAGACATGCTCGTCCGAGGTGTGGTTGAAAACAAAATCCAGCACCAGACTGATGCCCCTTTCGCGCAGCGCATCCGCCAGTTGGGATAGCTCCTCCATGGTGCCCAGGTCCGGGTTGATGGCGCGGTAGTCGCTGACCGCATAACCGCCGTCATTTTCTCCATGGGGCACCGAAAACAGGGGCATCAGGTGCAGATAGGTCACGCCGAGTTTTTCAAAATAGGGGATATGCTGGCGCAGTCCGGCCAGGTTGTTGCTGAACAGGTCCACATACAATACGATGCCCGCCATACTTTCGGAAAGGTACCAGCAGGGCTCCGATTCCCGCTGGTCGTCCAGTTGCAGCAATTGTCCCGAGCGATCCAACCAACATTTGATCAACCTGTCGAGCACCTGCTCCAGGGTATAAAAAAAATCATATTGCCAGCCATAGAGCTGATGGAGGTAGACGAACAGCCGTTCCCACTCCCGGTGAAGCCGGTTTTTAAAATGGTTCCACCGCATCGGCCTTGAGACGATCTCCTTTGCATATGCCTGTTCCAGGCGCGGCAACAGCCGCGCCAGGGAATTGCGCGCTGCATCCGGTTGCCATTCTTGTCGATCCATTCACCCTCCAAAATTATCTGCCTGCGGCGCAATAACTATTTCCATGGGTACAAAGCGAATTCCGTTGATCACCTTTTCATCCCCCGGGGCTTTGAACCCGATATTCCGGTAGGCCGCTACGGCGTTGGGTAAAGAATTGACGGTGATGCGTTTTTACCACAAAGAGCAGCACCGGCCCTATCAAGGCCCGCTTTGCGCACCTGCTACAATGATGCGTATCCTTTATAGTTCTTCATAAAGCGTGCCTTGCCGTTGCGCAGAAAGTCATCAAAGTTCCACTCGCATGCTTCGAGAAGGTGCGCATATGCCGGCTGTATTACGTAGGCCTCCGCCTGCAAGGTCGCGCCATCGGTAAGTTCCATTTGCACACGTCGGCGCGCATACATTTCGCCTTCGAAGCGATCCAGGCGGTCCCAGGCCGATTCAGGCACGTTCTGGTAGATAACGCCTCGGACGCGGCCCTTGTCTTCTTTTACAATGGCAGGATAGTGTTCCTTCCGAACGGGCCGTCGGCTGTAGCCGCTCAGCGTTCCCGGCATATGGGACAAGCGGCACCCCGAGACTTCTGCCATGATATCTTCACACATCAGGGTGCCGTATGCAAAAAGGTTCTCCATTTTCGCCCTTTCATCGAAGATTCAAACCGGCCGGATGCAGCTGGAGGATCGTCACGGAAATTACTGCCGGCTCGATGCCGTATAGCTTCCTTGCGCGCCTTTTGCGAGCGGCTACAGCCAAAGGGTAAAACCGAGTATGACGGACATCCAAATGATGACAATTACAGCTGCGGCTCTGCGGCAGCCCATTTTTTCATGCACCGATTTTAGCCCAGATTATTGATGATGCAACGATATTGTTTCAGCAAAATAAGGGCGCTGCAAGGTTGTATACCTGCATACCTCAGGAGATGATCGACATCAAACAAAATACTGACGGGCGGCATGGCAGCGGGCGGTATCCTCCGCTGGTGGTCCTGGCTGGTAATGACCAGGTGCCATGGGCGGAGGTGACATGCGGTTTTTTACGCGCCGCTGGCTGCCAATTGGGGATTGGATTTAAGGGCGGTCTGCTTTTTTGCCAGAATATATCCCTTTTTGGCCATATAAAGGGTCAGCAGGGCGTCGAAGCCGTTGACGAAAACCAACATCAGGGCGCCGATAACGGTCCCTTCGGTACCGCCTTGGAGCAGCATGCTCAGGGCAAAGAGCCAGACGACCAGCGATCCGGCCATTTCGACACAGCCCAAAAAGCGGTGTCCAAGGTAAAAGTCGCCCAGCCCCGGAAGCGCCAGCGAGCGCAGTGCGGCGCCGGCCGGTGTTTTAAAGGCCGCCCGGCATGATGGGCATTGGACCAATCCGCGGCCTAAGGGCGTAAAACAGGCCGGGCAGAGATTGGATTTGATATCGGCGGCAGCAACGGGTGTTTTCTGCAAATCCAGGCGCGGCTTGATCAGGTTCAGCAATTGCGCGGTGGTGGCCGATTTCATGGAGGTGATGGTGCGCCGCTTGCCGTTCTGAAGGGTCATGGTCAGGCTGGTGCGGAACAATCCTCGCGAAATCTTTTTAATCTCATCATAGGTGAACTGAAACAAGTAGTGGCGGGTCTGGGTCATGCGATAGTTGGTGTTGATCATCAGCAAGCGGTGGTTGGTGGCCACTACTGCGTAACGGTTGTAAATCATAGTCAAAACGCCGTTGCCGAATAGCATTTCGATGAGGTAATAGGCGAGACCGCAGGCAACGCCCAGAACCTGCTCGTCCTCGCGGAGCATGCGGTCGAGGGTGGGTTTGACCGCCTCCAGGATTTTGACTTTGAATTTGTTGATACGGGTCTTGTATTTGCCCTTCTTGGTGGCTTTCAGCAGTTCGGTCATGTTGTAGCGGGCCGCATCGTAACCCGACAGTTCCGGGAAAGCTTCTAAAATCACGTTGCCATGCCCTGGCGCTGGCGATGGAGAAGCGGCCGACATGCGGGCCGCTGCCTGGGCATTTGCCGGCTGGGCCTGGGGTGCGTCCGCGTTGATGATGATTTTATACCCGCAGCGTTTGCACTTGGCGCTGGCTTTTTGTGTCGGCAGCTTGCGCGTCGGTATGGCATAGGTGGCGTTGCACTGATTACAGACGATGTCCATGGGAGACCTCCAAACAAGTTTTCCTATTAAGTGCCTATAAAAGGCAGCAGGTGGAATTTGCAGCAATTTGTATACCGAAGCGTAAGAAATTTTTTTTTATTTTAATTTTAACTATTTAGCATAGTAAGCGCCATCGGAAAACATTGTGCATGGACAAAAAAAGTCAATTTCAGCGCCACTATTTGTCAATACGGGTTGGATTCAAGTTGCAAGTGCACCATGTCACGCTTGGCTGTAACCCTCTTGAAGGGTCCGGTAATGGAGGCACTATCTGGGTCTATTGTTCTACCGGTGCATCATATTGGTGATGATTTGCCTGGCCTTTATCTTCATCAATGGAGCGGATGGATATTTTCGACCCTGCCGGAGGGCTGCTGCGGTTTCATGGTCATAGGCGGCCTGAATCGCCTGCAAGACTTCGGTCGAGAAATCGGCAATGGATTGCTCCAGGTCGACGCCTGAGAAATAGCGCTGGCCGTAAATGATCCGGGCGGCGTTGTCCACAAAGACGGCTGCCGCCCGCTCTTTGCCGGAGCGGGCCATTACGGCCGAGATTTCCCAGCGGATTACCTGTCCGCCGTCATTCAGCAAATTAAACCCCGTTTGCCGCACAAGCCTGGGTATCATGGAGACGACGCCCTGATGTTCTGCCATTAAAAACCTGGCCGGTGCAAACCAACGGTAATCGCGCTGCAGCCGGCCCAGCAATTTTTGAAATTGCGGACCGCCTGCGTTGCCACCCAGGAAAAGGGCATGGGCCTGATCTGCGACGGCGGCGGCTTGCAGGGCCTTTGTCCAGCGTTCTCTTTGTTGCTCCCGCGCTGCCGGCTGCGGGTCCGGCAGCAGGTAGGGCAGGATGCTTTCGCGATGCCGCGCCAGGGCCTGCACGTTGGTTTGCATGACATTCTTGCCCACCGACACCGGGGTGGAGAATTCGAGGTACAAATTGTCATCCGTGTTGACGATACCGTTCCGGCTGAAGGCAGCCATGCCCTGGGTGCCCATGATGAAGAAGCTCAGAAAGTCATCGGCCGTGCCCATCATCACCGCCCTCAGATCCCGGGCCACAGCAGGATCGGATAGCCGCCGCGCCAGTCGGGCTTCGTCGATCACCAGGGGCTGGTTGCTGCCGATGAGTTCGGCGTCGTACTGGGTCAGCCAGGCCATGGTATACTTAAAGTTCTGTGAAAAGGTTCTCACCACAGACTTGAGATCTGCAACGCTCAGTTCATAGATGGGCAGCCACTGACACATGACACCGCCCGGCAACAGGTGCCTGGACGCCATCTGAAAGTATTCTGCTGTATAGAGGTACCCTGATCCCTGGGTCCAGGGATGGATGGGGTCGGCGGTGATGACGTCATAGCCGGCCTGGGCGGTCATCAGGAAGTTGCGCCCGTCGTTAAAAACGACCTTCAATTTGGGGTGGTCCAGCGCATGGTTGTTGTAACGTTCAAAAGTCCGGGCGGCCCCCAGTACGTTGGGTTCAATTTCCACCAGGGTCAATTCCTCGACGCCGGGATGAACCCCGGCGGCCCCCAGCGTCATGCCGGTGCCCAGGCCGATCACCAGGACCTTGCGCGGATCCCGGTGCAGCAGCATGGGCAGATGACCGAGGGTCAACTGGCATTGGCGGTCCTTCAAGGCCGAGGACGCCACCACCTTGCCGTTGACCAATACGGCCTGGTTGCCGCCTTTGATTTTGATGACGCTGATGGTGGCATCGATGCCCTCGTGGTAGAAGAGAACATCGGTATTTTCAAGGGCATCCTTTTTTCTTTGGGGGGTGTTGTAGGCTTCGGGCTGGTTGTTCTGAAAAACAGCGAAAAACCGGGTATCCCACATTCTGAAAAAACCGGGGTTGAGCATCAGACCGGCCAGGGCGGCAACCGTCAGAACGGTTACGCTCCATTGGATTCCGCGGTTTTGCCGGGGGCTGACCATCAGCAGCGCGCCCAGGCCCAGGTTGACCACCGTCAACAGCTGCAAGGATCTTTCGATACCGAATACATAGATCAGCAGGTAGCCGCTGACGGCTGATCCTATAATTGCACCCAGCGTGTTGGATGCCAGCACGCGGCCCACTGCCCTTCCGACGCGTTGTGCACAAGCGGCATTCACATTGCCGGCAATGGGAAAGGCCAGGCCCATGAAAAAAGCCGGACCCACCATATACGCAAATGCCAGAGTCAGATTGGCCCACTGGCGGGCGCTGAACATCCCCAAACCCCGATCGAGGAAAAAATCGTGCAAAGCGATGGCGTGCACCGGCAGATCCCGAATATAAGATGTGACTGCCAGTGCGCTGAGGCCGATGATCAACTGGACCAGACCAAAGGCGCGGACTTGTTTTTTAATGGTGGCCTGGTGCAATGAAAACAGCCCCCCGCAGAGCCCGTAGGTTTTGCTGCCAAGGGCGATACCGGTCAGAAAAGCCGCCAGCATGATGGTAAATCCATACACACTGGACCCGATGGTCAGGGTCAGAATGCGAGTCCAAAGGACTTCATAGCCCAGGGCGCAAAAACCGCTGACCCCGATTCCCCAAAGAACGAGTCGTACGGCAAAGCGGTATTCAGGTGCTTTGCGGATACTCTTCCGGCTGGACGCTGCACCATCGTCAGCAGGCCGCGAATCCGGCAGGGGTCTTTGTTGGCTGGTGATGGTTGCGGTAAGCCTGTCCGGAAGCAGAATGCCCACGAGTCCGACACCGCAATTTATCAGGATGGCCGTTTGAAAAGCGGTACTGACGGAGTAAAACCGCAGCAGCAGAAAACCGGTCAGAGTCGCTCCGGCAACGGCTCCCAACGTATTGAAGCCGTAGAGAAAAGACAAATGCGGTCCGAATCTGGCGGGGTGCCCGGATACAAAGCGGGACAGCACAGGTAGGGTTGCACCCATCAGGGTGGTGGGTACGATCAGGGATAGCGCCGCAAACAGGACCCGGATGCAGGAGAGGTACACCGGCGATGTCTCCCGGCCTTGGACCAGGCCGACGTATATGGCGGGGGA
>Ga0210123_1001688_pt1 | contig 10920 bp, 8 predicted proteins | sample Muzzi_PWB_D2_FD_185535 | JGI IMG/M metagenome (GOLD analysis project Ga0210123, IMG submission 185535) | Wetland microbial communities from San Francisco Bay, California, USA, that impact long-term carbon sequestration - Muzzi_PWB_D2 (SPAdes) | ecosystem: Environmental > Aquatic > Marine >... | reverse complement strand
CCCACCGGGAAGCCGGTCACCTGGAGCGAGCTCCACGCCTACCGCGTCGTGGACGGCATGATCACCGAGGTCTGGTCGGAGCCGGACCTCCTTGGCATGCTGGTCCAGCTCGGCGTAGTCCAGTTACCCGCCGGCTAGCCCATCGGAATTCGAAGACCCTTTCACTATTTGCACTCTGAATGAGGTATGCATGAAGACCATCCTTCACAGTGTCGACCTCAGGGTGGGACCGCGGGTAGTGTACGACAGCATCGCCACCGTGAAGGGTCTTGCCGGCTGGTGGAGCACCAGGGTCTCGGCCGAGATCAAGGTCGGGGGGACGATCCGCTTCCAGTTCATCGACATCTTCAACCCCGTCATGGAGATCGTCGCGCTGGAGCCGCCTCGCCGAGTCGAGTGGAAGTGCATCGCCGGACACGATCCCTGGAGCGACAATACGTTCCACTTCGCGATCGAGCCCCGCGGCTCCGGCTCGATTCTCTTCTTCCGGCAGGAGTATGCTCAAGAGCTGAGTGACGAAGAATACGGCCGGTACAACTTCAATTGGGGCTACTATCTCCACAGCCTGAAACTTCTCTGCGAGACCGGCACCGGCACGCCCCACACGCCGGAGAAATAGTGGAGGCGAGCGATGAGTGAGGCGAACAAGGGGATCATCCGCCGACTCTATGGCGAGGTGATGGGGAAGGGGAACATGGCCGTGGCCGACGAGATCTTCGCACCGGGCTATGTCGACCACATGCCCATCATGGCCACCCCCGACCGCGCCGGGCTCCTCGCGTCGGTGGACGCCGCCCGCCACGCCTTCCCGGACGTCACGCCACGGATCATCGCCGAGATCGCTGAAGGGGCCTGGGTGGCCATCGCGGTGGCCGTCGATGCCGGGACCCACCAGGGCACCTACATGGGCGTCCCCGCAACGGGGAGGGCCGTGACCTGGACCGAGACACACTTCTGGCGGGTGGTGGACGGAAGAATCGTGGAGCACTACGGCAACGTCAGCATGTTCGAGATCCACCGGATGCTCGGCTCACACGACATCCAATCGCACCTCGCCTAATCTCCGGGCCTCCCAACCTCCCACCTGTTCCGCAGCCATCGGCCGGATTGCCCCGGCCCGGCCCGTACGGTACGGTGCAGGGAGGTCGAAGCCGTGGTGGGGGTAGGGCTGCGGCCCCTCCTTATTATTTCATCCATGAAGAGGCCCTGATGAGCGGCCGGATCGTGGTGCCGCGAGTGATCGCCGGCGGGCTTGTTGCCGGGGCCTGGGTCTTCGTGAGCGGCCTCCTCATGGCCGCGCTCTTCGGCTACCGGGAAATGTCGGCCGCGTTCGACGCCATCGGCCTCGAGGTGCCGATGGGCGTGGGGCCGTTCGTGACCCACACCCTGGTCCGCTTTGGCCTCGGGCTGGGGACGGTAGCGCTCTATGCCCTCGCCGCGCAGAGCCTCGCCCCGGGCAGGGCGACCCTCGTCGCCGCGGGGTTGGCGTGGGCCTTGGCTGCCTTTTTCCCTTACTTGGTAGTCACGGAATGGGGGCTCTTCCCCTGGGCGCTCGCCTGGAAGGTCTGGGGCTGGAGTGCGATGGAGTTTCTGGGGGCCGCCGTTATCGGCCGGGTCGTCTATCGTCGCTGAATTCATGGGATGGCTGACGGCGAGAAATGCACGCCGCGGTCCAGGGCGCCGACGAGTTGGCGCTTCCCCTCGACGGGAGTGATGGAGCGATTCGAGGTGGCCACGGATGGCCGATTCGTCATGATCCGGAATCGTCCCGACGCCGGCAGCCGATGGAGCTGGTCATGGTGGAGCACTGGTGGGACCTCCTCCCGGGAGTGCCGAGCACCGATACATGCCCGAAACTGCCCACCCGCCTGCGCCGTAGGGGCTTCCGGTTCGTCCTCCCGCCGACCCTGTGTTCCAAAACCTAAGAAGGAGTCGCGCCTCGTGACCACGCCTCCGCCGACCCCGCCCCGGTTCTTCACGATTGCCGGGTGGCTGCCCGCCATCCTCGGGCTCGTGCTCCTGGTGGCCCCTGAACCGTTGTACATGCCGCGCGCGGTTCAGCAGGCCTACCGGAACGGGACCCGCTCCGCCGACGGGAATCCCGGCCCCCGCTACTGGCAGAACCACGGCCGCTACGCGATGACGGTGACCGCCACCCCGGCCGACGGGAGCATCCACGGGAGCGAGGACATTGTCTATTACAACAACAGTCCGGACACCCTGGGCGCGCTGGTGTTCAAGCTGTTCCTCAACATCCACAAGCCCGGGGCGCCCCGGAACGGCGGCGCGACCCCCGATTACCTCACCTCGGGAGTGCATATCGACCGGTTCGCCGTGAACGGTGCGCCGGCCGACTGGCCGGACAGCCCCTTTGCCTTCACCAACCAGCGGGTCCGGCTCCCGGCGCCACTCCTCCCCCATGATTCGGTCGGGCTCTCGGTGGACTGGCACTATGACGTCTCCCACCGGAGCGGCCGGGAAGGGATGATCGACTCCACCACCTGGTTCCTGGCCTATTTCTATCCCCGCGTCGCGGTGTACGACGACTACGACGGCTGGGATACCATGGACTTCACTGATTCGCAGGAGTTCTACAGCGATTTCAACGACTACGAGGTCACCATCCGGGTGCCCCGGAACTACGTCGTCTGGGGTACCGGCACCCTGACCAACGCATCCGACGTACTCCAACCCGAGATCCTCCGGCGGTTCCAGGCGTCGACGACGTCGGATCAGACGATTCAGGTGGCCACGGGCGACGAGATGGCCGCGGGCCAGGTCACCCGACAAGATCCGGTCAACGCCTGGCGTTTCACTGCCACGAATGTGCCCGACATGGCCTTCAACCTGAGCGATCACTACGTATGGGACGCCGGGAGCGTGGTGGTGGACGACGCTACGGGCCGGCGGGCCGGCGTCCAGGCCGCCTACAACGATTCGTCGGCGGACTACCGCCACATGGTCCAATTCGGCCGGCATGCGCTGGACTGGCTCTCGCATCACTGGCCGGGCGTGCCCTATCCCTATGAGAAGACCACCATCGTCCAGGGCTTTGCCGGCATGGAATACCCGATGATGGCCAACGACGAGAGCTACAGCGATACCACGTTTTCTCGGTTTGTCGCGGAACACGAGATCGCTCATACGTACTTCCCCTTCTATATGGGGATCAACGAGACCCGCTACGGCTTCATGGACGAGGGGTGGGCCACGACCTTCGAGTACCTCATCAACCTGGATGATATGGGGAAGGAACGGACCGACGCCTTCTACAAGCGGTTCCGGGTGAACGGCTGGATCCGGGACCCATCGCCGTTGGAGGATCTCCCCATCATCACGCCTGGGGACGTCCTCAAGGGCCGGGCCTACGGCAACAACGCCTACGGCAAGCCGTCCCTCGGCTATCTGGCGGTCAAGGACCTCCTGGGCGATGACGTCTTCCGGGCATGCCTCCATGGCTACATCGACCGCTGGCACGGCAAACACCCGACGCCCTGGGACTTCTTCAATACCTTCAACGATGTCTCGGGGAAGAACCTCAATTGGTTCTGGCACAACTGGTACTTCACCAACTCCTACATCGACCTGGCGGTCACCGGTGTCGCCAAGCGCCAGGGGGGGTACACGGTCGCGATCCGGAACATCGGGGGGATGGCGGCACCGGTGGACCTGCAGATCGGGTACACCGACGGCACCAGCGAGACCGTGCACCAGACGCCGGCCGTCTGGGAAGCCGATCAGCTTGAGGCCCGGGTGCCGGTCACGACCGGCAAGACGATCGCGTCGGTCACCTTGGATGGTGGGATCTGGGTGGACGCGGACCTCACCAACAACCGCTGGACCGCCCCCTAGCGGACACCGCTGGGAGGCTCCGTGAGCCGCCGGCACTCGTGGAGCGAGGGCGGAGGAGGCCGTGCCAAGCCTGCCGGGGGGGAGGCACTACCAGATCCTGGTGGCCTTGCCGCCCCGGTCCTCGCCCGCCCCCCTGTCCCGGACCAGCCGCATGGCGCCGCCGTGAGCGGATCCAGATGACCGGCGAGCCAGGCGTTAGCAACACCCCGTGCCTGGATAGGACCGGAGGCCTCAAATGAAGGATGCCGGCACAGGACGAGGAGACGGGCAGTCCGCCAGGCGCCAGGGCTAGTCAGTGGTGGCACCGTCGGAGCGGCCTCACGTCCTGGCGTTGACCTGCGGCGTAGTCGCAGCCTATGGCACAATCCTCCGCTGCCGTAGCACCCATGGCCCTGCCAGCTCCAATGACGTGCTAGACCCGCCAGGGCAAATCGACATAGAAATGCCACCACAACTTCCTGAGCGTGCCCTCCTCCCCGGCCACTCGCCTTGACCATCTGACAGTGTCAGTGCCAGGCCCTGCCCTTGCCCGCAAGTGCCGCCAGGTGCCTCCGATACCGCTGTCAAAGCCATTCTCTCCTGCGGCGCAAGGACCCGCCCGAGAGAGGTAGACGATCGGGTGGCCGCCGCCGGACATACCGGATCACGGCAACCGGGCGTGCGATCCTCCGAAACGAAGTGCAGCGCCTCGACAACCTGCTGCGCGGACTGCGTCCCTCGCTCGCATGGCGCAAGCGCTGACCCTGCGCCTCTATCGTGCGCTGATTCGGCTCCTGCCACGCCGTGTCCGGGAGCGGGACGGCGAGGAGATGGCGTGCGCTCTCGCCGACCAGATCGCCGGAGCCCGCACTCCCTCGGCCGTTGCATGGCGCGCGCTGATCCGCTTCCCGTCGGTGCTCGCGCTCGAGTGGCGCGATGCCCTGTTCACAGGGCGCGGCCCAGCCTCCCCGCTTCTCCCAGGAGGAAATCGCATGGAAGCCGTCGCCCGTATGGTTCGCCAGGGCGCCCGCGGTCTGCGGCGCACGCCTGCCTTCGCGCTCAGCGTCATTCTCCTTCTTGGCGTTGGCGTTGGCAGCGTGAGCGCAGTGTTCGCCGTCGTCGACCACGTGCTGCTGCGTCCGCTGCCCTATCCGGATGCCGACCGCCTCGTCGTAATCGACGGTTCTCATTCTATGCCCGCCGTGCGGGACATGCATGCCATGCGTGCGATCGACGCATGGAGCGCCGCCTCGACCGACTATGCACGCCTGACCGATCGCGGCGATCCGCTGCGCGTCCGCCAGGCGCTGGTCACGGGCGGATTCTTCCCGATGGTGGGCGCGCGGGCAGCGATTGGACGCCTGTTGCAGCCGGCCGATTCACAGGTCGCGAATACCGCGGTTCTCTCCTACGGTCTCTGGACGCGGGTGTTCGGCGGTGACCCCACCGTGGTCGGGCGCACGATTCGCATCGATGACGCGCCCATCACGGTCGTCGGCGTGCTTGACCAGCATTTCGCGTTGCCGGAGGCGCTCGTGGGCGCAACGGTCGATCTCTGGCGGCCGGTGGACCCCACGGCCGAGTACATGAGGAAGCGCGACTACTGGATGTTCCGCGTGGTCGGACACCTCGGCGCCAGTGCGACGATTGCAGAGGCGCAACAGGAAGCCGCCCTCGTGGCGGACGAACGCGCGAAGACATTTCCAGGGCGCTACGTCGAGGGCGGACGGGTGCTCGCATTGCCGGTACGTACGCTGCGTGACGCGACGACGGCCGGGGTCGAGCAACCGCTTCACCTATTGTTCGGCGCTGCGACTCTGCTCTTGCTGGTTGCCTGCGCCAACGTCACCCACCTCGTTCTCGCGCGCGGGGTCGGGCGGAGCCGGGAGATCGCGGTGCGCCGGGCGCTCGGGGCACGAACCCGCTCGGTGGTCGGACAGCTGCTCGTCGAAAGCGCCATGCTCGGCGGGACGGGCGCGGCGCTCGGCGCCGTCATCGCGTACATCGGTGTACGGGCGTTTCTCGCGCTGACACCCGCCGGGCTTCCGCGCGCGGCGACGATCGCCGTGGATGCACGGGTTCTGCTCTTCGCCGCAGGCGCCGGGATGCTCGCCGCGATGGTGTTCGGCGTGATCCCGGCGTTGCGGCTAGCCCGGGGCGGTGGCGGTGATCCTCTTCGGCAATCCGGGCGGACCCTCACGGGCAGCCGGGGGGCACAGCGGAGTCGGAGTGCGCTGGTCATCGGGGAAGTCGCGCTGTCGCTCGTACTCGTGGCACAAGCGGGATGGCTGCTGCGCAGTTTCATCCGGATGTCTCAGGCGGACCTCGGGTTCAGAACGAGCGACATCGTGGAGATCCCGCTGTCCGGCCCGTCGCCGCGGAACGTGACCGGGGGCTCGGAGGGCGCGTCGGCGGGCGCGCCGGCCGCGGAATGGAATCGTCGCATGGAGGCGATCCGGGAAGCGCTTGCAGGGACCCGCGGCGTGCGGGGCGTGACGTTCGGCTTGACGATGCCGCTGGAATGGGTGGGCGGTGGGCAATGCTGCTGGTCTACGCGCCCGACCTTCGTCGGCAAAGAGCGTCCGGCGCGAGCGAGCGTCACGCATCCGGTCAGTGATGAGTTCTTCGACGTCTTCGCCATGCGGTTCGTCGCCGGTGAGGGATGGGCGCGGCACATGGCCGTCGGCGCACCATATCCCGCTGTCCTGAACGAGGAACTCGCCAATCGGGTCTACGGCGACGCCACGGTGGCACTGGGTGCGATCTTTGCGTTGGGCGAGACGGCCTTTCGCATTGTTGGCGTGGTGCAGAACACGCGACACTACGGCGTCGGTCAACCGTATGGAACGGCGGTGTACATTCCCGCGAACGCGATACCATTTGCGCCTGACAATGTGACGATTGCCGTGCTTACCGGGCGCACCGACGACGCGCTGGCCACCGATCTGCGCGCGGCCCTCTGGCGGGCCGAACCCAATCTCCCGGTTCCGACCATCACCCGGGTTGCGGACCTCGCGCGTCGGGACGCCGGGCATCGGCGCTTTGACGCAGTGTTATTCGGCACATTCAGCGTTGTCGCCCTCCTGCTGGTCGCTGGTGGACTTGCGGGGACGCTGCTGTACATGGTCAGCCTGCAGCGGCGGGGTCTCGGCATTCGCCTTGCGCTTGGCGCCACGCCAGGCCGCCTCGCGCGTGACGTGCTCGGGAGCGGCCTCGGCCTCGCGGCCATCGGTGTGATCATCGGGACGACCGGCGCCTGGTTCGCCGGCCGGCTGATCGAGTCGCGCCTCTACGGCGTGGAAGCCCGTGACGCTCGGACCCTCGGCCTGGCGGTGAGTGTGCTGATGGTGATCGCGCTGCTCTCAAGCTGGATTCCCGCGCGCCGGGCGGCCGCGACCAATCCGATCGAGTCACTCCGGGCAGAGTAGCAGGACACTGCGGCGATGAGCGTCCGTGTCGAGTCGCCGAGAACACGATGGACACGAGGGGGGATCGGGGACGTTGCGCTCTAACGCCCTGCCATTGCGCTGCGTGTGTTCGGCAGAGCCTCACGCGCGGGTATCGGCCCGTCGTGCGAGGAGCGAGTAGCTGTGAGGCAAGCTGTCGCGAGTCTCTCGAGGCCAGTTCGGGAATTGATCCCAGAACTGCGCCGGATACTCTCGGAAGTGCACCAACGACAGACCAGTTGTAAGGAGCTCCTCGATGACTGCGCCCGGCCGCCAATACCGTTCACGCATCCTCGGACGATCGCCGCCGCGTTCACGGCTCACGACACTCGCGGGAAAGCCAGGATGCTCGGTCGCGCCACCGGCGAAATAGCTCACCCCGGTACGAAGCACAACATGGTCCGCATCCCGATCCCATAGCGCGTCGAGTGGGTGGCCCTCGAAGAGGAACAAGTGACCACCCGGGCGCAAGAGTCGACGCACTGCCGCCGCCCACGCCTGGAGATCCTGGATCCAGGGGACCGCTCCACGGCCCGTGTATACGACGTCGGCCGTTTCGGTGAATGCGAGGGGAGGGTCGACCGCGTCGGCGCAGCAGAACTCAGCTGCTATGCCTGCGGCCCTAGCCTTGTCGCGCGCCTGCGCGATCATCTCCGAGCTGATGTCGATACCGACCGCGGATGCCGCTCCCGCATTCAGGAGGCCCAGCGTATCCAGTCCATGCGCACATTGGAGATGCACGACGTGCGAGCGCGGCAGCAATGGTGCTAACACCGCGACTTCTGGGTCAAGCAGATTGTGGCCTCCGGCTCTGAGCAACGCGACGTGGTCGGTGAACTCTGCCCGGTACTTGGCACGAGCCACGATATCCCAGCCACGGGCCGTTTCCTCGTGGAGGTCGCCACGTTCATGAGTCATCGCCCCACAACTCCCGTTTCGAGGATTTGCCTAACGTGTACGTCTTGGCCGTCGCACGCTCTCGCCTCTGGGTCCCCAGGGGAGCACCTTCGTGGCTCGCTTTCACATCCGCTCCACGATGCGCCGGGCGTTTGGCCGGCGCCAGCATGGGTTAGGCAGCGAAGCGATCGTCAACGGTCGTGGCCGACTCCGGATGCTTCCGGATATATAGTTCCACCAGCACGACCCCACTGACAAGAAGAACCACCTGGAGAACACGCCCGATGACCTCCGGCGATACACTCCCTTCACCAGGCCCCGGTACAATCGTCCACAGGGAAGTCGCAAATTGAGTCTTCATGCCGAACAGGCTCTGCATCCAGTTCAACCCGCAATGGATGCCCAGTGGCAGGGCAATCCCTCGCGAAGCAATTGCTGCCAAGCCGAACAGGATGCCCCATACTCCCGGTCCAAGCAGATTGGCTGGATCCACACCATGGTAAAGTGCAAAAAACAGCGACGTGCAATATATCGACGATCGCACCCCGAAGGCGTCGAACAAGCGAACGAGCGGATACGAGCGAAAGACAATCTCCTCCATCAAGGCAAGGACGAATAGGACCAGCATGGAGACACCGATCGCGTTCCAATAGTTGGGATCGGGCGTCGACTCGACCGCGAGCCCAGACAGAGTTACGATCACAACCAACATGAGTCCCATAAGTGCCACACCGACGACGCTGCCTAGAAGGAAGCGTCGTGGTGATCCGGAGTCCCAAACAAGGCGGATATCAGCGAATGTATCCGACTCAGACTTCAGGAACGCTCTGACCAGAATGACGGCACCAAGAGTTCCAACACTTCCCACCAGGAGAGTCCCGAATGTAGGAAACATTGGAACAGGAACACTTCTGAGAGCGAACAGAAGCACCCAGAATGATCCCCAAAACAGTGCCACCTTGAGCACGGTGGTGCGTTGTGTCTTCCCCATGGCCACAGGATGCTCGCTTCAGAATAGTTGCGCACCTTTGCCCGCAGCGCCACCTTCTTCGCGGCCGGCGTCGGGCGTGGCCTACGGGCGCACGACGCGGCTCATGTAGATGTCGCCGCGGTAGTCATACGAGGTCAGCACGGCCCGGCGCAGATCAGCCGAGGCACTGAAGCTGGTCACCGGGCGCGGAATGGTCCCGAGCGTGTCCACATGGTTCGGGCCGACCACGCGTTCCAACGAGACCGACTCCTGATCGCCCCGGCGCACGAGCAGGAAGGTACCATCCGCGAGCGGATTCACCCAGCCGTATTCCGCGTAATCGGTGTCCCACGGCACGGCCACGCCATCGGCGAGCGCGACGTGCTCCACGCGCAGGGAATCGTAGGTCGCCGCGTCGAAACCGGCGATGAGCACGCCCGCGCCGTCGCGGGTGGCGGTCAGGTCGTGCAGGGAGATGTACCACGCAGGCTTCGGGTAGTCGCGGGGCTGCGTGTCGCCGCGGGCGAGGACGCGGAATCCGGCACCTTGGGGGGTAAGCCAGGCCCAGCCGCCGCCGGGCAGCGCCGCGAAATCCCAGATGGCGGTGTCGGGAAGGTCGAGCACCTCGCGGCGTCGCAGCGTCCGCACGTCCATCAGCGACAGTCGATCGCCGTCGGGCCGCTCCCAGACGGCGAGGGTCGTCGAGTCCGCCCAGTGGACGGTCCCGGGATTGACGAGCGGCAGCGGCGTCTCGGGGCCGCCGTCGAACGGCATGAAGGAATAGGTCGGCGCATCGGCGGTATCGGGCGACAGAGCGTCGCCCCGGCCCACCAGCAGCCGCGTGCCGTCGGGCGAGATCGTGGCAGTGAACTCAGCGGAGCTCGTCAGCAGGCGCCGGCCCGGCGGGAGGTTGCCGCGCAGCGCGTCCGCCAGCGGCAGGGCCCAGGCGCCGTAGTCGGTCGAACCTTCATCGAGGACCAGGGTCCCGCCGTCGGCGGTGACGTCGAAGCCCCAGGTCGAGCCCGTGTAGACCGTATCGTGCGCCGCGCCAAACCGTCCGCCGTCAGCGTCGAACGGCACGCGGATGATACGGGCCAAACGGTTCACGAGGCCTGGAGCATACCAGAGGGCATCGGTGGTCGTCCGGGCCATCGCCGCGATGCGGGATACTCTGAAGCGGTCCCCGATACGGCCCCGGCGATCCACGGACACGATGTCCGTACGCGGTCCGTGCGCCACGACGGCGATGAGCCAGGGCGAGCCGGGGACATCCCAGATGGACCAGAGGCGCGCTCCCGGGATGTTCACCTGGAAGCTGTCGCGTACCACGCCATCGAGCGAGGCGATCCGCACCCACTTCTCGGGCGAGGCGGAGAGCCGCACGATGATCAGCGAATCGCCGCCCGCGTAGAACGCGGCCGAAAGCGCGGAGATGTGCCGCGGCTCGCCGCCAAGGGCCGAGACGAGGAAGCCGCCGAAGACGCCGCCGTAGCCGCCGTTGAACAGCAGGGTACGGCGGTCCGCGCTCCATTCGATCCGGTAGATGGACGTGGCGCCCTCGACCACCCGCCGCCGCGTTGTCCCGCCCACATCCTGCAGGTCCACCGCGTTGGTGCAGCGCCGCGCGTCACACTCCGTCACGACAAAGGCGATCTGCCGGCCGTCGGCCGAAATGGCCGGGCGCCGCACGTTGCCGGTGGCGGTGAGCTGGGTACGGTCGCGCAGGGCGATGGGGGCGTGGCGGCGCCCGAGCAACTGCCGCCCCGCCACGGTCCC
>Ga0210123_1001687_pt1 | contig 10921 bp, 10 predicted proteins | sample Muzzi_PWB_D2_FD_185535 | JGI IMG/M metagenome (GOLD analysis project Ga0210123, IMG submission 185535) | Wetland microbial communities from San Francisco Bay, California, USA, that impact long-term carbon sequestration - Muzzi_PWB_D2 (SPAdes) | ecosystem: Environmental > Aquatic > Marine >... | reverse complement strand
CTTCGATGCGGTCGTGTCGATATTCGCGCATGTTCCGCCGGCGATACGCGTGCCGCTGCACCGGAGAATCGTCGCCGGACTCAGGCCCGGCGGCATGCTGGTGCTGGAAGCCTACACGCCCGGCCAGATCGCCTTCGGCACCGGCGGCCCGCCGGTCCCTGAGCTGACGATGACGCTGCAGGCGCTCGAGCACGAGCTGCGCGGTCTCGAGTTCATCCATGCAGCGGAACTGACGCGTGACGTGATCGAAGGCAGCCTGCACACCGGGACGGGCGCGGTGGTGCAGGTGGTTGCGGTCAAACCCCGAGCCGCCCGCTGATTCCGCTCAAACGGCGCAGCGCGCGTTCAGTACAGCATCTGCGCAGGCGAAGCGGGCGTGTCATGATCGAACCGATCTCACGCCCGCTTCCGCTTTGCCCGGCAAGATCAATGCTGCTGCTTGTTGCCGGTCACCATCGCCCGCGCCAGGTTTTCACCGTGAATACGGCTGGCGACGATAACACCGCCGATGTGGATGATGACCAGTAGCAGGGTCAGGTTGGCGAAGAATTCGTGGATTTCTTCCCATTCTTCCTCTTCCTCCTGATCGATGCCGCGTTCCTCGTCCGCATCATCATCGTCGCTGTCGGCACTGGCGTCACGGATGAAGCTGGTATCGGCCGCGATCGCCGCCGTGATCGCCGTCCCGCCGGACTGCGACTCCGCGAGCGGGCCTTGGCCTTCGATGCCGTACACCTGCAGACCCGTGACGGTGGTCACGACGATGCTGGCAATCAGTGCGAATATCATCCAGCTGCCGGCCGGGTTGTGGCCGAGATAGTGTTCCGGTTTGCCGCTGCGCAGCCCTTTCAGGTACTGTATGACCTCGCCGGGCGAATACAGGAACTGGCTGAAGCGCGCGTACTTGCTGCCGACGAAGCCCCACAGCAGGCGCAGTGCAATCAGTATGCCGACGACGTAGCCCGAGTACGCGTGCAGCACGCCTTCTTCATCGCCGCTGAGATAGGCAATGGCGAATCCGGCGACCAGCGACCAGTGAAAAATCCGGATGAACGGGTCCCAGACCCGGACGGTTGAATCAGACATGATGGAGCACCCTGTGAATAAAGTGTATGTGAATAAATTGTATAGACGGCACTATTATGCGCTTAGCGCGGAGATTGTCATCGGGCGGATGACCGACATGTGCGGTTTACTGGCATATGCCGGATGCCGCGGGCGCGATCAGCGCAGCGGAGGCAGTACCTGATGCGCGTACAGGAACTGCTGACCATCGCGCTGCTGGCGTTCATCGTGATCGCCAACCTGTTCGACATGGCTTCGGACCTTTCCTCCGGCGCTTCGTTCTGGCACCTGGTCGAGGAAGGGCTGGTCGTGCTGGTATCGCTGGCGGTCATCATCGGGCTGCTGTATTACCTGCGCAGGCAGAAGCGGGCGCTCGAACAGATCAGGCTGGAATTCAGCAGACAGCAGCAGGAAGCCGCGCCGGCCAGCGCCGAAGTGCTGCAGGCTCGGAAACAGCTCGGCAGCGTGATTCGCAGCCAGTTCCATGACTGGCAGCTCACCGGCAGCGAGCAGGAAGTCGCGATGCTGTTGCTCAAGGGCCTGAGCTTCAAGGAAATCGCCGCGGTGCGCGACACCCACGAAAAGACCGTGCGCCAGCAGGCATCGGCGATCTACAAAAAGGCCGGCGTCAGCGGCCGCCACGCATTCTCGGCATGGTTCATCGAGGACTTCCTGTAGCGGGCGCCGGGTCTCAGTCTTCGGCTGTCGAACGCAGTTCGATGTTATCCAGGCCGTTGGTTTCGAATTCGGTGTAGTATTTTTCCTCGAACGGGTAGGTCAGCTCGACGTATTCGGCCGGCGTCAGGTCTTTCATGTCGTCGCCGCTGAGGCTGCGCAGCGCGTCGCGGTCCGACAGCCGGCTGACGAGTTCCTGCCAGAAACTCTGTTCGTCGTAGTCCTGGGTGACTTCGAGTACGCCGCTTTGCTCCTCGTATCGGCGGTTGGGGTAGTAGCGGTTTTCATCCTTGAATGCATCGATCAGATCGCCGCAGCCCATTTCATCGGCGTAGGAATAGAACTTCTGCACCACGTCCACATAGCGCGACTTGGACGGGTCTTCGCCGAGGTCGTGCGAGTTCAGCATCCATTCGCCCAGATACACAATATCGAGCAACAGCCGGTATTCGTTCTTCGTGATATCGATTTTCATGACGGTGCTCCGTGGTGCCCGGCCGGATTTTCCGGCAGCGACGATTTTATTACATCCCCGCTGAAACAAGCGCGGGTTTATAGTCTACACATGAATTAATCATCAAAAGGATAATACTCACCGGGCGCAGCCGGTTATCACACCATCATGAACGCACCTGAAGCGAATATCCGCATCGCAGCGACCACGCTGCTGAACACCGCCGCGGCCGGCATCGGCAAAATCATACTCGGCAAGGACGAGCAGATCCGGCTGGCGCTGACCTGTCTGGTCGCGCGCGGTCATCTGCTGATCGAGGACATGCCGGGTGTCGGCAAGACCACGCTGGCGCACGCGATCGCGCAGGTCATGGGGCTGGATTTCCAGCGCATCCAGTTCACCAGCGACCTGCTGCCGACGGATGTGCTCGGCGTGTCGGTCTACGACCGCGAGCGTGGTGCGTTCGAGTTCCACCCGGGGCCGATCTTTTCCCATTTCATCCTCGCCGATGAAGTCAACCGCGCGACGCCGAAAACCCAGAGCGCGCTGCTGGAGGCGATGGAAGAGCAGCAGGCGACGATCGAGGGCGAGACACGCGCGCTGCCGCGGCCGTTTTTCGTGATCGCGACGCAGAACCCGACGCACCAGATCGGCACCTATCCGCTGCCGGAGTCGCAGCTCGACCGTTTCCTGATGCGCCTGCACCTGGGTTTTCCGGACGGCAAGGCCGAGCGTGAACTGCTGCGCGGCGAGAACCGGCGTGACATGATCGAACACCTGCGGCCGGTGCTGGACGGCGACAAACTGCTCGCGATCCAGCAGCAGGCGTCGAAGCTGCATGCCGCCGATGCGCTGCTCGACTATATCCAGGCGGTGCTCGACTTCACCCGCCAGTCGCCGCTGTTCGAGGTCGGCCTGTCGCCGCGCGGCGGGCTGGCGCTGCTGAGCTGCGCCCGCGCGCTTGCGCTGATCGAGGGCAGGGACTTCGTGCTGCCCGAACACGTCCGGCAGGTGCTCGCGCCGGTCGTGAACCACCGCCTGGTCGCGACCGGCGACGATCTGGCCGCGACCGGCAAGACCGCGGCGGACTGCATCCTGGAATCCGTACCGATTCCCTGAATCATGCCATCGATGTCTCCCGGCCGGACGCTGAAGTCATTGTTCAGACTGCCCGATTTCAGCAGCCGGCCGACCTTCGATTTCATCGCCCGGCGCAGCGGTCCGTTCGACGGCGACGTGGTGCTGGACAGGAACCGCGTCTACATCCTGCCGACCCGGACCGGGCTGGTGTACATGCTGCTGCTGCTGTTGCTGCTGATCGGCTCGGTCAACTACGGCAAGAGCCTCGGCTACATGCTGACCTTCCTGCTCGCCGGCCTCGGCAATATCATCATGTTCGCGACCTGGCGCAATCTCGCCGGTCTGCGGCTGCGCGCCGGCGGCTGCCAGCCGGTATTCGCCGGCGACGATGCGCTGTTCGCGGTCGAACTCGTGAACGCCGGCGCGCAGCCGCGTTATTCGCTGGCGATCAGCCGCGAGGGCCGTGAATACGAGGTCGTGGACCTGGCCGCCGACGGCCTCGGACTGATCCATTTCAGTGTCGATGCGAAGCGGCGCGGACTGCTGCGCGCCGGGCGCTTTCGCCTGTGCACCGAGTTTCCGGCGGGCCTGTTCGTCGCCTGGACCTGGATCGAGCTGAACATGCGCTGCATCGTGTATCCGAAGCCGGCGCTCGTGGCCGCGATGCCGTTCTCGGACAGCGCCGAAGACGGCGACCGCGATCTGGCGGGCGCGGGACTGGAAGAATTCGCCGGGCTGCGAAAATACCAGACCGGGGATTCGCTGCGGCGGGTATCGTGGAAAGCGACCGCGCGCAGCGATGTGATGCAAACCAAGGAATTCACCGGCGCTCAGCCGCAACTGCTGTGGATCGACTGGCAGGCCCAGGCGGCCGCCGGTGTCGAAGCCAAACTGTCGCGCATGGCGCGGCTGGTGATCGATGCGGAGGCCGGCCACGGCCTGTACGGCCTGCGGCTGCCCGGCTGTGAAATCAGACCGGACCGCGGCGGCAAACACTATCATCGCTGCCTGAAAACGCTGGCCCTGTTCGGCGCAGGCGTGGATAACGACGCCGATGGCTGACGGCGCGATCAGGTTCGACGCGCGATTGCTGGCGCAGGTGCTGGCCGGGATCCACCTGGTCGCGCTGCCGTTGTACCCGCGCATGCCGCTGCTGGTGCTGCTCAGCGTGATGCTGCTGACATTCTGGACGCTGCTGATCCTGCGCCGGCGCGTTGCGCCGCCGGGCCGGTATGTCGTGATGCTGCTCGCGGCCGCGGTGGTCGCGGTACTGCTGAAAGCCTACGGCACCGTGTTCGGCCAGCAGCCGGGCACATCGATGCTGCTGCTGCTGTGTTTCCTGAAACTGTTCGAGATGAAACACCGGCGTGACGCGGTGCTGGTGATCTTCGTCGGCTATTTCCTGATCGCGAGCAACTTTTTCTTTACCCAGGCGCCGTGGGCCGCGCTGTACGTGTTCTTCGTCGTGGTCTATCTGACCTCGCTGCTGGTGTTCATCAGCGACCGCCGCGCCGCGTTCCCGTTCGCGGCGCGCCTGCGGCTGTCGGCCCGGCTGATATTGCTGTCGCTGCCGCTGATGCTGATCCTGTTCGTGCTGTTCCCGCGCATTCCGGGCCCGTTGTGGGGACTGCCGAAAGACTCGCACACGGCCGGCACCGGCATCGGTAACCAGATGTCGCCGGGCAGCCTCAGCGGGCTGGTCTCCTCCGGCGCGGTCGCGTTCAGGGTGCGCTTCGACGCTGTCCCGCCGCCGCACCGGGCGCTGTACTGGCGCGGCGTGGTGCTGTCCGCGTACGATGGCCGCACCTGGCGCAGGGACGATGCACCGGCCTCGGCGCTGCCGAACACGACTGCCGGCGGCAGCGCGGATGAAGTCATCGACTACAGGGTCACGCTGGAACCGGGCAAGCAGAAATTCCTGTTCGCGCTGGACCTGCCGATGGCGGCCGTGAACAGCTACCGCCTGACGCGCGAACTGATGCTGCTCGGCAGCGACCGGGTCAATGACGTGATGATCTATTCGATGCGCTCGGATATGGATGCGCTCAATCAGGGGCTGTTCGAACCCGAGCGGCGCAAGAACCTGGCGCTGCCGCCGGGCTTCAATCCGCGCAGTATCGAACTGGCGCGGCAGCTGCGGCAGCAGTCCGACAGCGTGGCCGCGTACATCGGGCGGGTGCTGGATTATTTCAGCGGGGAAGCCTTCGTGTACACGCTGTCGCCGCCGCTGCTGGGCCGCGATGCGGTGGATGAATTCCTGTTCGAAACCCGGCGCGGGTTCTGCGAACACTACGCCGGCGCGTTCGTCACGCTGATGCGCGCGGCCGGTGTGCCGGCGCGCGTGGTCATGGGTTACCAGGGCGGCGAAATGAACCCGGTCGACGATTACATGATCGTGCGCCAGTCCGACGCGCACGCCTGGACCGAGGTATGGCAGGACCAGCGCGGCTGGCTGCGCATCGATCCGACAGCGATGGTATCACCCGAGCGCATCGAACTCGGCATGCGCAATGCCGGGCTCGAACCCGAGCTGCTGCCGTCGATACTGATCCCGAACAGCGCACTGGTGCAGCGCGCGCGTTACCTGTGGGACAGCCTGCACAACAGCTGGAACCAGTGGGTGGTCGGCTTCGATCTGAAGAAGCAGCGCGAGCTGTTCAGCCATCTCGGCATCGGTGATGTCGGCATCGCCGATCTGGTGCTGTGGCTGGTGCTGGCGATGACGCTGGCCAGTGCCGTTGCCGCGTGGTGGGTGTTCCGCGTGCAGCCGCGGGCGAAGACCGACCGGGTGCGCTATTACTTCGACGTGTTCTGCAACAAGTTCGCGAAAGCCGGCATCGAACGCCGCTCGAGCGAAGCCGCGGCCGAGTTCCTGCAGCGCATCCGGCGCGCGAAACCCGCGGCCGCCGCGGCGGCCGCGCGGATCATCGACGACTATCAGCAGCTGCGCTACGGTCCGACGCCGGACCGCGAACGGCTCGCGCGGTACATCAGGCTGGTGAAGCGGTTCAGCGTCCGCGCCGGTTCGGCGTGACGGGCGTGTGCTAGAATTCATCGCCTGTTTCATGCGTCCGTGACGGATGCCGCGCTGCCGGAATAAAAACATGGGTCTTGCCAAGAGTGTACAGAAGCGAATCGACTGGGCGAAAAACGTCAAGTTCGACAACAGGACCGGGTTCTTTCGGTACCGTAAATACGGCCATCATCTCTATATCCGCCACCCCAGGCATTTTGTCCGCGACGTGGTCACGGACTGGGTGTGCGAAAAAATATTCTTTCACCACTACCTGCCCGGCAACGACGATGTCGTGGTCGACCTGGGCGCCGGCTACGGCGACGAGGCGCTGTATCTGGCGCAGCGTTCGCCGCGCGTGCGTTATATCGGCGTCGAACCCCAGCCGGTGATCTATGAATGCCTCGCGAATACCTTTCATGAACTCGGCGCAGGTTTCGTCGCATCGCCGTACGTGATCACCGACCGGCCGTCGGTGTGCTTCGTCAGCCAGTTCTCCTACGCGTCGGTGGGTGAAGCGGCCGATGGTTATATCGAGGTGCCGACCATGGGCTGGGCCGCGTTCCTGCAGCACTACGGCATCGATAAAATCGACCTGTTCAAGATGAACATCGAAGGCGCCGAGCGGGAAATCATGAAGCTGATCACCGATTTCAGCCTGATCTCGCGGTTCATCGTTTCCTGCCACGACTTCAGGGCCGATAACGAAGGCGATTACTTCCGCACCCGGGATGCGGTGGTCGGCACACTGACGCAGCACGGCTACCGCGTGAAGACCTTCGGTTACGGCGTCAACTGGGCGGATGATTATATCTACGCGGAACGCCAGGCAGGCGGCTAGTCAGGCGCCGTTCACCAGTGCGCTGAGCTTGCCGATGTCGGCGTAGATCGAACTGACCTGCGCATGCGGGGTTGGTTTGCCGGCGCCGTCTTCATCCACGATGGATTCATCGAGACCGGCATGGTGCAGCATGTCGCGCAGCAGCGCCCGCATGCTGACCGGCCTGCCGCTGCCGACGTTATAGACTTCACCGGCGACGCCCCGGGTGGCGATCGCGTAGTACAGCGCGCAGGCGTCCGCGATGTCGATGTAGTCGCGTTCGGCGTCGAGCCTGCCGACCGATATCCTGTCGCGTTCGCCCGCGAGCACCGCATCGATCTGTTTCGACACATTGCCGACGAACAGCTTTTCCGACACCCCGCGACCGAGCAGGTTGAAGGTCCGCGCGACCGTCACATCGAGTCCGTAGCTGCTGGCGTACAGCGGCGCGAGCAGGGACTGCGCGGCCTTGCTCCAGCCGTACACGCTGACCGGTCCGGGCGGCTGTGTCTCGGCGACCGGACTCTGCGCCGGATCGAGGTCGCCGTATTCCGCGGCGCTGCCCATCAGCAGGATGCGCGCCGGCACAGCGGCGGCCACGACCGCATCCAGCAGATGCCTGGCCGCGAGCACGTTGTTCTGCAGATCGGTGGCGAAGTCGTTGCTGAAACTGCCGGCCATGTGAAAGATCAGCGAAGGTTTCAGCAGGCGCACGGTTTCGGCCACCCGGCTGCTGTCGCCCATGTCGAAATAGCGCATATGCCCCGGCGTCGATTCATCTTCGGGGTGCCGGCGCGACAGGCCGTAGCAGGTCTGGCCGGTCGCGCGGCGCAGGTAGTCCAGCAGATGGCTGCCGACGAAGCCGGCTGCACCGGTGACGAGTATGCTCATGTCAGTCCGCGATGCTGCCGGGGCCTGCTCATTTCAGAAAAGGGAAGCGGCCGGCGAACTCGGCGAAGTGTTCGTCCGCGTAGCTGTAATCGTCGGGACGGCCGATGTCGAGCCAGAAACCGCTGAACGGCTGGATCGAAATCGGGTGGCCGCGCGCGATGCCGTCGATCATCAGCTGGTCGAAGCCGTAGCTGGCGCCGCGTTCGAGCCGCTCGATCGCGCGGCGGTTGATGCAGTAGATGCCCATGCTGACGTCGAAATGGTAGTCGGGCTTTTCGCGGAACGCGGTCAGGCGATTGCCGGCGTCGTATTCGAGCACGCCGAAATCGACCTTGACGTCGCGCTGGTAGGACGACACCGACACGTCGGCGTCGCTGGCGGCATGGTGCTCGAAAAACCGGCGGTAATCCAGGTCGCACAGGATGTCGCCGTTCATGACCAGGAAGTTCTCCGGCAGGTCGTCGATCAGGGTCAGCGGGCCGATGGTGTTAAGCGGGGTTTCTTCCATCGAATAGTCGATCGTCAGCCCCCAGCGCCGGCCGTCGCCGAAGAAGGCCTGGATCAGGTTCGCGAGGTGGTTCACCGCGAGCGTGACACGGGTGAAGCCGGCGTCGGCGAGCTGCATCAGGATGACTTCGAGGATGGAATATTTGCCGCCGATCGGCACCAGCGGTTTCGGGATCAGCGTGGTGTACGGGCGCAGGCGCGTGCCCTTGCCGCCGGCGAGGATTATCGCGCGCATCGGACCGCGCACCGCATCAGATGTTGTACAGCCATTCTTTATATCTCGCCAGGTTCGCCGGCTGGCGGAACCATTCGATGGTTTCGGCGAGGCCGGCTTCCAGGTCGTGCGCCGGCTGCCAGCCGGTCAGCGCGGTAATTCTGGTGTTGGCGCCGAGCAGGCGGTCGACCTCGGACTTGTCCGGCCGGACGCGCTCCTCGTCGTGATGGATGCGCGCCTGCGGGTTGAGCCGGGCGATCAGCGCATTCGCGAGATCGCCGATGGAGTGTTCGGCGCCGGTCGCGATGTTGACTTCCTCACCGACCGCGCCATCGGCTTCGGCCAGCGCGATGAAGCCGCCGACGGTGTCGAGCACGTAGTTGAAATCGCGCGTGGGTTCGAGACTGCCGAGCCGGATTTCGGTCTGGCCGGACAGCAGCTGGGTGATCACGGTCGGGATCACCGCGCGCGCGGACTGGCGCGGGCCGTAGGTATTGAACGGGCGCACGATGGTCACCGGCAGGTCGAACGAGCGGTAGAAGGCTTCGGCCATGCGGTCCGCGCCGATCTTGGTCGCGCTGTACGGCGACTGCCCCTGGTACGGGTGGTTCTCGTCGATCGGCACGTAGCGCGCGGTGCCGTAGACTTCGGAAGTCGATGTCACCAGCACGCGCTCGACTTCGCACCGGCGCGACGCCTGCAGGATGTTCAGCGTGCCTTTTATGTTGGTATCGACGTAGGAATCGGGCGAATGGTACGAGAACGGGATCGCGATCAGCGCGGCCAGGTGGAACACCACGTCACAGTCCCGCATCGCGGTGAGCACGCCGTTCGGGTCGCGGATGTCGCCGGCGAACACGTCGAGCCGTCTGAGTTCGGACTGCGGCAGCGTGTCCAGCCAGCCCCAGGAGTTGAACGAGTTGTAGAATACGAACGCGCGCACATCGCAGCCGGCGGCCATCAGCGCTTCGACCAGGTGGCTGCCGATGAAACCGTCGGCGCCGGTGACCAGGACTTTTTTACCCTTCAGATTCATGGCTGCATGTGCGCTGTCGGTTCACGTGTGGGTTCGCGTGTGAATACTGCGTGGAATCATACCCGACATGGGCATGTTGCGCATTACCGCTTTGGCTTTCCCCTGACTCGATCAGGTATATTCTCAGTCCGCGAAACACGCAAATGACGCGAAATATTTATCATAGCCACTCGTCACTCATGCACGGGAGATCTAGAGCGCCTGATTGCTCCGATCGAAGAAGGGGGCAATGAACGACTGACATATCACGATCGGGATTTTCACTCGAATTCGCGTCTTTTGCGTTATTCGCGGACTAAATGCTCTGTGTCGTTCGGATATTCTTTTGAATTGACCCAATGCATTACGAGTCGAAGGCAGGGTGGCTCGATGAACGACAGACAGATGACGATCTGGTATTACCCGCATTTGCGTCATTTGCGTGTTTCGCGGACATGTTTCCCCTGTGTTGTCTGGATATCATCCTGAAATAACCCACTGCCTCAGGTGAAGGCTCCAGTACATCAATCCGTTGCAGATGCGGTGCGCATTGACTTGTACCAGTGTGCTTTTACGTTGGAGCGGATAGAATGCAGCGAACACGAAAAGTCCGACTATCGAGCATGAGCTGCCCACCCGACCTGATCGCTGATCTGCCTGCCGCGTTGCAACAGGGTGTTCGCGTGTACTGGCAGGACTGGCTGCAGTCCTGCGAGCAGGCAGGCGTCGGCAGCGAGATCGCCGTGCCGCTGGTGCTGCTCGGCCGGCAATGGGCCTGCAGCGAGTTCGTCGCGCGCGCCTGCATCCGCCGGCCGGCGATGCTGCACCGGCTGATCGCCGAAGGTTTCCAGTCCGAGCGCACGCTGCAGGACTACCATCGGTTGCTGGCCCGGGCACTGGACGCGGCCGGGGCGGACGATGCCGCGCAGATGGCCGCGCTGCGCCGACTGCGCCAGCAGGAGATGCTGCGCATCTGCTGGCGCGATCTGGCCGGTCTCGCGGACGTGCCGCAGACGCTGCACGAAATCAGCGATTTCGCCGAGGCCGTGGTCACCGCGACCGTGGACCGGCTGCACCGGCAGCTCGGCGAGACCCTCGGCGTGCCGAAAAACAGCGAGGGCGAGGAGCAGCGCCTGCTGGTGCTCGGCATGGGCAAGCTCGGCGGGCGCGAGCTCAACTTTTCGTCC
>Ga0210123_1001682_pt1 | contig 10950 bp, 10 predicted proteins | sample Muzzi_PWB_D2_FD_185535 | JGI IMG/M metagenome (GOLD analysis project Ga0210123, IMG submission 185535) | Wetland microbial communities from San Francisco Bay, California, USA, that impact long-term carbon sequestration - Muzzi_PWB_D2 (SPAdes) | ecosystem: Environmental > Aquatic > Marine >... | reverse complement strand
ACCCCACGTGAGCTCGCGGCGGTCCTCTCCCGCCACGTGCCGGGATTCGGGATCGACTACGAGGTGGATCCGGTACGCGATGGCATCGCGCGCTCCTGGCCGAGCAGGGTCGACGACTCCGCGGCCAGGGAGGAGTGGGGTTGGTGCCCCGAGCACGACGTCGAGAGCATGACCGTGGATATGCTCGAGAACCTGCGGCGGAAGCCTGACCCGGACGAACCGGGTCGCTGAAGGAGGTCCATCGTGCCCCACGACCGGTTGGACGGCCATCTCGAGGAGAGCTTCGACACGCTCGTCTCTCAGGGGACCGCGAAGGGGACGGAAACCGTTGTCGTGGAGGTCCTCCCCCCGAAGGGCAAGAAGGGCCCCCGGGTGCGCCTGCTGGGAGAGGGTGATCGTCTCTTCATCCGGCTGAACTCCAACTCGTACCTCGGAATGGGGCTGCGGCCCGAGGTGCTGGCGGCCGAGGAGGCGGCGTCGAACGCCTATGGCGCCGGGCCTGGCGCCGTGCGGTTCATCAGTGGGACCTACGCCCCACATGTAGCGCTCGAGGAGCGGCTCGCTGCGTTTCACGGCAGAGAGGCGGGGATGGTCTTCTCTTCCGCTTACGCCGCCGTGGTCTCGGCGATCGTTCCACTCGTCACCCCGAGCACCGTCCTCATCAGTGACGAGCTGAATCACAACTCCATCATCAATGCCATGCGCCTTGCGCGCCCCATGGAGAAGATCGTCTATCCGCACCTCGATGTGGATGCGCTCAGCGATGCACTGGAGCGCGTCCGCGGCGTGGCGAGGCGAGCGCTGGTGGTGACGGACGGCGTCTTCTCGATGCGAGGGGATCACTCGCCGCTGGACGAGATCGTCCACGCAGCGCGTCTGCACGACCACCACTTCGAGGAAAACATCCTCGTCGTGGTGGACGACTCCCACGGCGTGGGCGCGCTGGGTCCGACCGGACGGGGAACGGAGGAGCACACGGGTGCCCCGCCCGCCGACCTCCTCGTCGGGACGCTCGGCAAGGCGTTCGGGGTGAACGGGGGCTACGCCGTGTCATCCGGCCCGATCATCCGGTCGCTGCGCGAGAGCGCCCCCATGTACGTCTACTCGAACCCGATCACCCCGGGAGAGGCCGCCGCTGCGCTCGCGAGTCTGGAGATCGTCGATTCAGCCGAGGGACGACGGCTCCTCGCGCGTCTCCGCGTGCTGACCGAGCAATTCGAACAGGGTCTCGCCCGGCTCGGCATCGAGAGCATCCCCGGGGAACACCCGGTGGTACCCCTGATGATCCGGGACACGGAGCGCACCCGCGCGCTGGTCGATCACCTCTACCGGAACGGCGTGCTCGCCACGGGGCTCGCCTATCCGGTGGTGCCGAGGGGGGACGAGGAGATCCGCGTCCAGATCAACGCCGATCACACCAAGGACGACCTGGACCGCGTGCTCGAGATCCTCGCCGCATTCGACGGCCGCGCGTAGCCGACCGGAGCGCTCAACCGCCTTCGCGAAGCCCGTCCAGGATGTAGGTCGTGACTGCATCGATGTCGCGATAGCGGAGCCCCTCGAGACCCCAGTGGGGCATCCCACCCTCCGCGCCCGTGAAGACCTTGGCCCGCAAACTGTCGGGATCTTCCGCGAAGCCCCAATCCTCCGCCCGGAAGGATGGTGGGTGCAATGTGTCGCCCTGGCTGACGAACCCACCGTCTCCGGCTCCCTCCGGCCCATGGCAACGGGCGCAACTGAAGCTGAAGACGATGCTTCCCCGCTCCAGAGCGGCCTCGGGGGTTTCCCACTGGATCGAGTCGAAGCTTGCGGGATCATACATGCCGGCGGCCATGACGACGGAGTCGGCGCTCGTGGGGCCCGCTTGTTCCGGCACCGATTCCTCACCGCACGCCACCGCCACCATCGTCAATGCTGGCCAAATCCGCCGTGGGCGCATCGAGAACCTCCCGCTGAGGTGATACCCATCACGAAAGTAGCGGAGGAGATACAAGCGGCGGCATGGGGAAATTTCCTTCATTGCCCGAAGGAGGAACCCCCACTTCGCTACGCACCGAGAAGCTCTCGTTCCCCCTCGAGGACGGCCGTGACGTGCTCGGCCTCCATGGGCCGGCCGAAAAGGAAACCCTGGCCCACGTCGCAGTGCAGGCTCATGAGGCGGTCGCCTTGGTCGTGCGTCTCGACGCCCTCCGCAACGACGCGAATGCCGAGTTGGCGGGCGAGCGTGATGATGGCCTGAACGATCGCCGCCTCCTCGTCGGGTCGGTCGACCGTCTTCACGAAGGATCGGTCGATCTTCAGGGTGGAGATCTTGAACCGGTCGAGGTAGGTGAGCGACGACGGGCCCGTGCCGAAATCGTCCACCTGCACCTGAACACCCAGCTCCTGTAGGCTCCCGAGCACCTCCTCGTGCCACGTGGGCTCCTCCATCAGGTCCTTCTCGCTGACCTCGAGGAACAGCCTCTCGGGAGGGAGTCCGGAGCGCTCGAGAGCTCCGCGAACCCGTTCCATGAGGTCTGGCTGGCGAAGCTGCTTGACCGAGAAATTCACGCTCACGGAGAGCTCGGCCATCGACGGGAAACGCTCTACCCAGCGTGCCATCTCCTCGCATGCGCGTTCGAGCACCCACCATCCCATCGGGACGATTACACCGGTTTCTTCCGCTATTGGCACGAAGACGCTGGGCGGGACATCGCCACGCTTGGGATTCCTCCACCGCAGTAGAGCTTCGAGCCCGATGATCCGTCGGTTGTCGAGCCTCACGACGGGGAGATAGACGAGATGGAACTGGTCCGCATCGAGCGCGTGCCTGAGCTCCGCTTCGAGGCGCATGAGCTCCATGGCCCGCTCGTGCATGGTCCGGTCGAAGACCTCGAACCGCCCTCGCCCGCCCGTCTTCGCGCGGTACATCGCCGTGTCGGCATTCCGCATCAGATGCTCCGGCTCCAGCATATCCCCGTCGCTGACCGCGATCCCGATGCTCGCACCGGTGAATAGCGTACGACCCTCCACCTGAACCGGCTCGTTGAGGCTCTCGAGGATACGCCTTGCGACCCGCGTGGCGTCCCGGCCGTCTCCGATGTCATCGAGGAGCACACAGAACTCGTCGCCCGCCAGGCGCGTGACGACGTCGCCAGGCCTCACGCAGGTCTGAAGGCGCTTCGCCACCTCCGCCAGGACGCGGTCTCCCGTGGCATGTCCCAGGGTGTCGTTGATTTGCTTGAAGCGGTCGAGGTCGACGAAGAGGACGGCGAAGGTGAATTCGGGTTGACGCTTCACCCGTCGCATCGCGCGCCGAAGGAGGTCGTCCAGGAACGCGCGGTTGGGAAGGCTGGTGAGGGGGTCGTAAAGCGCCTCGTACGTGAGCCGCTGCTCCTGACCCTTTCGATCGGTGATATCGGTGATCGAGCCCGTGATGCGAGTTGCCGTGCCATCCGCGTTGCGGTGGGCCATTCCACGAGCCAGAACCCACAGGTAGGACCCGTCCTTCGAGAGAAGGCGGTGCTCGTTCTCGAGGCGAGACGTGCGCCCTTCCCGGTGCGCCCGGAGATCTCCTTCGAGGGCCACACGATCGTGAGGGTGCGCGCGGTCGAGCCAGGTGTCGAGCACCGGAGGCATCTCACTCGCGTCTTCGCCGACGATCTCCTTCCATCGTGACGAGTAGAACACTTTGCCGGTCTCCAGATTCCAGTCCCAGAGACCGTCATTGGCCCCCTTCATCGCCAGCGCGTACCGCTCCTCGCTTTCGCGGAGGGCTTCCTCGGTCTGTTTGCGCTCGGTGATGTCTTCACACGTGGTCACGACCCCGATCGGCCGACCCTCCCCGTCGCGGACGAGGTCGGACATGAGCTGGACGGGGAAGATCGAGCCGTCCTGACGGCGGTTGACGCTCTCGCGCCTCCAGGTTCCCCGGGCCGCGGTTTGCTCGGCGTTCATGGGTTGGTGGGTCTCGCTGGGAGCGAGGACCTGGACGTGCCGTCCCACCAGCTCGTCCGGGATGTATCCGTGCATGGCCGCATCGGCGGGGTTCACATAGACGATGCGGCCCTCCAGGTCCGTCACGGTGACCCCGAGTTGCATGGTGTCGACGGCCTGCTCCAGCCTGTGGAAGGCGGCGTCGACCAGGGTCTGTCGGGTCAGGTCACGGAAGGCCAGGAAGGCCTGGGGGCCGCTTCCCGAAGACCGGACGGGTCCGCCGATGATCGAGAGCTCGATCTCGGTGCCGTCCGACCGGATCCCGCGCGCGTGGGCGCTGACCGGCTCCCCATCGAGCATCCGCTCAACGAGCTCTCGTGCTCCCAGAGCCTCCCCACCGCCGGGGACGAGATCCGAGAGATCCATCCCTTCCAACGTTTGGGTCGAGCGAGCGAACAGGCTTCCGAGTCGTTCATTCGCTCGGAGGATGCGTCCTTTCCCGTCGAGAAAGGCCATCGGATCGTCCGACGCACCGAGAAACGCCTCCGTCGCCGACGTCCAGGTGCCCGTATCCTCCCAGGGAGGGAGTCCCCGGTTGTGCGTAGGGTTCCTCGAACGCCGAACGACGGCCGCGTAGATGGCGGTCGCGAGGACGGCTACGAGGATGAGCAGTCCGAGTGGGGACATGGCGAAGAGAAGAGGGGGGCCTCTCGCGATGGGGCGCTCCGGCCCGGCTAGTCGGTCGCGGCAGGCGAAGGTAGTGGGGGTCTGACCTTCAATTCCTTCATCCGACCGGCATCGGATGTCAAGCGAAACCAAGTGCGATGGTGGGCGCGCCCGCCCGGTTCCTCACTCCAGGGCGGCCCGAATCCGGTCGAGGAGGTCTCCCAATGCCTGGTCGTCTTCGCCCATCCCCCGCACGACGACGTCAGCGTGACGCTTGCTCGGTTCCACGAACTCCGCGTGCATCGGACGGACGGTGGCGTGGTACTGGCCGATGACCGACTCCACCGTGCGGCCGCGCTCCCCGAGGTCTCGGCGCAGGCGACGGATGAAGCGGATGTCGGCGTCCGTCTCCACGTAGACCTTGAGGTCGATGAGTCTACGGAGCGCCCCGTCGGCGAGGACCAGCATCCCGTCCAGGATGACGACGTCCGAGGGTTCGACGGTGGTAGTGGTCGCGGCCCGCGTGTGCGTGCGGAAGTCGTAGGCGGGAACGTCGACCGGCTTCCCGCCTCGCAACGCCTCGAGGTGAGCCGCGAGCCGGGTGGTCTCGAGGGCGTCCGGGTGGTCGAAGTTGACCGCAGCGCGGTCGGCGGGAGAAAGACGGCTACGGTCTCGGTAGTAGGCATCGTGATGGAGCACCGTCACGGGTTCGGGAGCCAGCTCCTGCACGAGCCTCCGCACCACGGTGGTCTTTCCCGACCCGCTACCGCCGGCGACTCCTACGATCAGAGGGCGCGGCACCCGTCGCAGGCTCCCATTCGTGGGTGATCCGACTACGAAGACTCGACGGGTCCGCCGACGAAGATACGGCTCGCCAACTCCCGCCCGACGACCTGGTCCGTTCCTCCAGGCCCGCCGACCCGGACTGTAACGGGTCCCGCCGGTGGCTCACGGTCCACGATGCTCAACCTCACTCCGGGGAGGAGGCCTTTGGACTCCATGTAGCGGAGACGTTCCGGGTCCTCGTCGGCAACGGCCCTGATGTGGACGCTCTGCCCGAGCGGCGTATCCGCCAGCGTGACGAAGTCCGTCCTTTCGATCTCACCCGCCGACGTGGGAATGGGGGCACCGTGAGGATCGTGGCTGGGGTCCTCCAGCGCTTGGGCCATACGGTCGATGAGGCGGTCCGACGCGGCGTGCTCGAGCCGCTCGGCCTCGGCATGGACGTCTTCCCACGAATACCCGAGGCGCTCCACGAGGTACGTCTCCAGAATCCGGTGTCGCCGGATGATCCCGAGCGCTTCCTTGGTACCTCGAGGCGTCAGGCGGACTCCTCGATACGGAACGTGCTCCATGAGCCCGGACTCGGCCAGGCGCTTGACCATTCCGGTGACGGAAGCGGGTTGGACATCGAGCGCCTGTGCGACGGCACTCGTGGACGCAGGCTCCCCTCGCTCGGTCAGTGAGAAGATGGCCTTGAGGTAATCCTCGACGGAGCGGGAGAGCTTGGGGGTCGATCCGGGCATCGGCTAGCCGGACCCGGGGGTGGCGATGGCCTCTCTGAGGCTTCCTGCCAGAGCCGCCGCATCGTCCCCGACGTCGCCAGCCGGCCACGCTATACCCAGGCCGCGTTGTGAATCGGGTTTGGGGATTACGTGGAAATGCACGTGCATGACGGCCTGGTGCGCTCCCCTCCCGTTGTTCTGGAGCACGTTGTAGGCAGGGGTCCCGGTGACTTCACGGACCGCGCGACACACACGGGGGAGAACCCTTCCCAGGGCGGCCGCGGACTCCTCCGACAGCTGGTCGAGGGTCTCGGCCGGCTCCTTGGGGATCACCAGCGTGTGGCCGCGGGCCAGCGGGTGGACGTCCAGGAACGCCAGGACGAGATCGTCCTCGTAGACGCTATGACACGGGATCTCACCCGCGATGATTCTCGAGAAGATCGTCTCGGCCATGGACCGTCTCCACCTATCCTGGGCGCATTCCGAGCAGGAGCGCGGCGATCGAGAAGGACCCGTTCGGTCCTCGAACCGGTATAATGTCGTCCGTCTCGAAGTGGGGCAAAACGGTCCGTCGGCCCCGGGGCGTGGATCGCTGACGAGGGAGGGCGTGAAGATGAGGTACGAGACCGAGACCGAGGGTATCCGGGTCGCCGTGCGTCCGCGGTTCTCGATGGCGGAGTCGGACCTGGGGGAAGGTACCTTCGTCTTCTCCTACAACGTGCAGCTCAGCAACGAAGGCACCGAACCGGCCCAGCTCCTCTTCCGGCACTGGACGATCCACGATTCCCTGGGCGAGGACCAAGAAGTCGACGGGGAAGGTGTGGTCGGGGAACAGCCCGTGCTCCCTCCGGGGGGGCAGCACGAGTACCTGAGCTACTGCGTCCTCCATTCGCCTGTGGGTCACATGGAAGGCTACTACACGTTCACGCGCCCCAATGGGGACCGATTCCGAGTCGGTGTTCCCCGGTTCATTCTGGAGGCGCCTCTTCCTCCACCCGAGCGAGAGGACCAGTGGGCTCAGGCGAACTGAGGCCGGAACCCCGCGGACTGCCGGTGAAACCGGTGTTTGAGGGTGGAGGCGCGTCGATTATCTTCAACGCTCTAGGGCTCTCTACCGCCCGGCCCGTCCTGGGCCGCACGCAAGGGGACGAGGTGGACGACTCCGTCGCCGTCGACGCGAAGCGTATTCTGCTCCGGTACGGTGCTCCGATTTCGGTCCTCGACAAGGTGCCGGAAAAGGACCGCATCGCGCTCGCGCGTGAGATCGCGAAAACGTCGCTGGCCGAGCGCGAGCGTCATCTGAAGAGGCTTCTGAAGGAACGGGGCTACCTCACGGAGTCCTGAACAGCACCACCTTCCTTTCCCCATCCAGCGGCATCTGCAATCGTACCCGACTCCGTCCGCCCTTTGTTTCGGGGACGATGTCGGTCGGACCGTCATCGACGAGGACGCTCGACACCACGCCGTCCACGGAGGGTTCGAAGACGAGATCGACGGGGACCCGGCCCTCCGACTGCTCCAGGACGAACGTCCGCGTGGTTTCGTTGGAGGTGTAGTGGAGGGAGATCCGCGCGTCTCCCACGTACACGCCTGTAAGGCTGGCCCGGGTCCAGGTCGGGGGAAGCTGTGGGGCGAGGCGTAGTCGTCCCCAAGGGGCCTCGCTCCGCGCTCCGAAGAGCCCATTCAAGACCACGGCCGGGGCCAGCGCGGCGGCGATGGGGTCGTAGTGGCTTCCGGAATCGTCGCCAGAGGGCCAGAGACCCGTGCCTGCACGCATCCCGTCGGTCAGATGCTCGCGAAGGAGCTCGTATCCTTCGGTGGCGTGACCACACGCGAAGTGAGCCCAGGCGCACAGGGCACGTTCCGGACCCCTCGGCCCGCTGCGTGCGCGGTGAATCCCTGGCCCCACGTCGCCGAACACCGCCGACAGGATGGCTTCGCGTCCACCATCCGACTTGGCCGATCCGGTGAGCGTGGGGAGCCGCACCGCGGGTTGACCTCGTAGGTGTGTGGCGGCCGATCGGTCTCCGAGTGCCTCCAACGCCTGGAGGGTCACCCTCCGGGCGACCCGATGTATGACATCGTCCGGTGCCGGGCTCAAGATCTCGAGCGCCCGAGATCGGTGCCGCTCCAATGGCCGGGCGTCACCGGTCCACAGGACCCACCAGCCCAGGGCAAGCACCCTTTCGATGTCGGTGGGAGATTCCCGCACGATGTCCCTGGCAACGGCTCGCTCTCCCGCCGCCAATGCTCCGACGACGGTCCAGAGGACCGTGAGCCCCGTGGATTCGGGGTCCCCGAGCAGCCGGCCTCGGGGATCCGCCGCCGCCGCCGTCCTCGCCACGGCCCACGCAAGACCGTCGTCGAGCTCGGGGACGCCTGTGGTGACGGCGAGGCACCGGGTACGGACGGTCTCGGCGAAGGCCTCGGCACGGACGAGCAGCGGCTCGGTTGCGGCCAGGCTCCGCAGAAGGTCGCTCCCCTCGTCATGCGCTGGCACTGCTCCCGCGAGGAGAGTTACCGCGCCCTCTTCCGCCCGCACCCGTACCCGCACCGTCAGTCCCCCGGCCCCGCTCTCCATCTCCCAGGTGTCGGGGGGTGGGTGGAGGGCGAAGAGCCGGTCGGGTCCCGATTCTGGACGGACACGAAGGATGGAACGGGCCGAGCGATGGGCGGCCGCAGCACCGGGGACGGTCCACATCACATCGAGCGCCAGTCCAGATCCGGCCGAGGCCCTCCATTGGGCGACCACACCGGGATGTCGGTCCGAGACCAGCACTGTCTCGAGTACGGTGCCGCCCGCTCCGAACAGTTCTCGCCGCAGGCTGCGCGGGCCGAGGAGGACGTTGGCGCACGTCCCGGCGCCGGTCTTCAGCGCCTGCAGAACGTCGATGCCGGCGACCGCGACCGCGGTTACACCACCCAGCTCGGTCCCCCGTACGGAAGCCCATCGGGAGGCCGCCAGGAACGGGTGCGCCATCGAAGGCCTGGCGCGGGCCAGGGAATCGCCAGGTCCGGTGAGAAGGCCGGGTGCCTGCGTCGGCCCCGTCGGGAGCGGGAGCGTGGAGTCGGAACTCATCGACGGAAGATAGAACGTTTCGCGGGACGGTCGGGGTCGTACGATCCACTATCCGCTCGCGGGCCTCCGTGATCGACGCGCGTATCCGTTGGCTCCTCCGGAACGGATCCTCCATTCCGAGCTCTTCCCGCCGGACAGCGAAGGCGAGGCCTGGGTGCGCCACACAGCGTCCACGTAGGTCCTTTCCCGACCTCCCACATCGCACCTACTCTTCCCTCCCCATTTCCCCCGACGAACGTCCCGCGCAGGGGCGGGCTTCAACATCCGGAATGCCGAATGTCCTCCATCCGCCACTTCCTGGATCGACACTTCCTCCACTTCAACGCCCGCGAGACGGTCGAGGCGGCACGCGCCTACGAGCGACACCTCGATGCCGGCGGCACCATGCTCGTGAGTCTGGCGGGCGCGATGTCCACGGGCGAGCTGGGCATCATCCTGGCCCGCATGATCCGTGAGGGGAAGGTCCACGCCATCAGTTGCACGGGAGCCAACCTCGAGGAGGACGTGTTCAACCTCCTCGCCAATCGGGAGTACGAGATCATCTCCGACTGGCGGGCGCTTTCTGCCGAGGACGAACGGGCGCTCTACGAGCGGGGAATGAATCGCGTGACCGACACCTGCATCCCCGAGGACGTGATGCGCCACATCGAGAGCCGTCTGATCCGCCACTGGAAGACGGCCTGCGAGGGGGGGGTTCGGAAGGCGCCGGCCGAGTTCCTGTTCGACATCCTCGGGGAGGAGGATCTCGCACAGCACTTCCAAATCGATCCCTCGAACTCATGGATGTTGGCCGCGAGGGAGGCGGGGATTCCCGTCTACACGCCCGGATGGGAGGATTCGACGACGGGCAACATGTTCGCGGCCGCGGTCCTGACCGGAAAGGTCCCCCATCATCAGTGCGTGACACCCGGGACCGAACAGTTCGCGAGTCTCATCGAGTGGTATCTGGCCCCCACGGGGGAAGGCGAGGGCCGCTCGTCCGTAGGCTTCTTCCAGATCGGAGGGGGGATCGCGGGCGACTTCGCGATCTGTGCCGTACCCTGCATCATCCAGGACATGAAGCGGGACGTTCCGTTCTGGGGATATTTCGCACAGATCACCGACGCCGCCACGTCCTACGGGGGCTACTCGGGAGCACCTCCCAACGAGAAGATCACGTGGGGCAAGATCTCGGTGGACACCCCGCGGTTCTTCATCAACTCGGACGCCTCGATCGTCGCTCCGTTGATCTTCGGGTATCTGTTGGGAGACGGATGACCCCGGGGTTCCGGTAGAGGCTACACGCGGGTCGGGGCCGCCGTTAGACTTCAGGCCCGATAGAAGGACCGTACGCCTCGCCCCGTGGCCCATGGACATTCGCAACATCGCCATCATCGCCCACGTGGATCACGGGAAGACCACGTTGGTCGACCAGATGCTCCGTCAGGCCGGCGTCTTCCGTGACCACCAGGAGGTGCGGGAGCGGGTGATGGACTCGAACCCTCTCGAACGTGAGAGGGGGATCACAATCCTGTCGAAGAACACGGCGGTGCACTGGGGCGAGGTGAAGGTGAACATCGTCGACACTCCAGGGCACGCCGATTTCGGCGGTGAGGTGGAGCGCATCCTCCGCATGGTGGACGGCGTCCTCTTGCTCGTCGATGCGGCCGAGGGCCCGATGCCGCAGACGCGCTTCGTCACGAGGAAGGCACTTGAGCTGGGCCTTCTTCCGGTCGTCGTGATCAACAAGGTCGACCGGACCGACGGCCGAGCGGCGGAGGTCCACGACGAGGTCCTCGAGCTCTT
>Ga0210123_1001681_pt1 | contig 10955 bp, 10 predicted proteins | sample Muzzi_PWB_D2_FD_185535 | JGI IMG/M metagenome (GOLD analysis project Ga0210123, IMG submission 185535) | Wetland microbial communities from San Francisco Bay, California, USA, that impact long-term carbon sequestration - Muzzi_PWB_D2 (SPAdes) | ecosystem: Environmental > Aquatic > Marine >... | reverse complement strand
GGTGATCCGCGACGGCATGGGCCAGTCCCAGGTCGGCCGCACCGAGGGCGCCGTCGACACCGTCATCACCAACGCGCTGATCGTCGACCATTGGGGCATCGTCAAGGCCGACGTCGGCATCAGGGATGGCCGCATCGCCGCCATCGGCAAGGCCGGCAATCCGGATATCCAACCCGGCGTCGATATCGTCATCGGGCCGGGCACCGAAGCCATCGCGGGCGAAGGCCAGATACTCACCGCCGGTGGGATTGACGCGCATATCCATTTCATCTGCCCGCAGCAGGTTGAAGAAGCGCTGATGTCCGGCATTACAACGATGATCGGCGGCGGCACCGGGCCGGCTACCGGCACCAATGCGACAACCTGCACGCCGGGACCGTGGAACATCCATCGCATGCTGCAGGCGTCCGACGAACTGCCGATGAATTTCGGTTTTCTGGGCAAGGGCAACGCCAGCCTGCCGCAAGCGCTGGAAGAACAGCTTTCCGCCGGCGCGATGGGACTGAAGCTGCACGAGGACTGGGGTACGACGCCGGCGGCGATCGATAACTGCCTGAGCGTGGCGGACAAATACGATGTGCAGGTCGCGATCCATACCGACACACTGAATGAATCGGGATTTGTCGAAGACACGCTGGCCGCATTCAAGGGCAGGGTGATTCACACCTATCACACCGAGGGTGCGGGCGGCGGGCACGCGCCCGATATCATCAGGGCCTGCGGCGAAGCCAATGTGCTGCCGTCCAGCACCAACCCGACCCGGCCCTATACCGTGAACACGGTCGATGAGCATCTGGACATGCTGATGGTGTGCCACCACCTTGATCCGAATATCGCCGAAGACGTGGCGTTCGCGGAATCGCGCATTCGCCGTGAGACCATCGCAGCCGAGGATATCCTGCACGATCTGGGCGCGTTTTCGATGATCGCTTCCGATTCGCAGGCCATGGGCCGCGTCGGTGAAGTGATTATCCGCACCTGGCAGACCGCGCATAAAATGAAAGTGCAACGCGGCGCGCTGGAAACCGACACCGACCGCAATGACAACCTGCGCGCACGCCGCTATGTGGCCAAGTACACGATCAATCCCGCGATTACCCACGGTATCGCGGACTATGTCGGTTCGGTTGAAACCGGCAAGCTGGCGGACCTCGTGTTGTGGAATCCTGCGTTTTTCGGCGCCAAGCCATCGCTGATCATCAAGGGCGGTTTCATCGTCGCCGCGCCGATGGGTGATCCGAATGCATCCATTCCGACGCCGCAGCCGGTGCATTACCGCGCGATGTTCGGCGCCCTCGGCGGTGCGCGCGCCGCGACCTGTTACACCTTCGTATCCGGTGCGGCGATGGAGGCGGATATCAAACGCCGGCTCGGACTGAACAAGCACACGGCTGCCGTCGGCAATACCCGCAACATCGGCAAGCGCGATATGGCGCTGAATGACTACCAGCCGAAGATCGAAGTGGATGCGCAGACCTACGAAGTGCGCGCCGACGGCCAGCTGCTGAGCTGCGAGCCGGCCAGCGTGCTGCCGCTGGCGCAGCGCTATTTCCTGTTCTAGCGCAGGGAACGCTGAGCCGCATGCTGAAAGTCTATGAAATACTGCCACAGCCGCAGGCGACGGAACGGGTTCTGACGCTGCCATTCGAGTTGCGCCAGAAGAGCCGGCTGAAAACGAAGCTGAACGACGGTACCGAAATCGTCCTGAGCCTGCACCGTGGTCACCTGTTGCGCGGCGGTGACTGTCTGCGCGCGGAAGACGGAACGGTTATTCGTATCGAAGCCGCGAATGAAGACGTGAGCACCGTTCACCATGCTGATGCGGTGATGATCGCGCGTGCGAGCTATCACCTCGGCAACCGTCACGTGGCGTTGCAGATCGGCGATGGCTGGCTGCGATACCAGCATGATCATGTGCTGGATGATATGGTGCGCGGCCTCGGGCTGGCGGTGAGGTTCGAGTCGGCGCCTTTTGAGCCCGAAGCCGGTGCGTACGGCGGTCATGCGCACGGTCACGGCAATGCGCACGGCGACGTCCAGGAGCACTGAATATGCCGAAACCGTTTTCAACATCCTCGATGCGTTTATGGCAGCTTGTCAGTCCGGCGTTACCCGTGGGCGCATTCGCTTATTCCCAGGGGCTGGAATACGCGGTCGAAGCCGGCTGGGTCAGGGATGAGCCAAGCGCGAACGAATGGATACTGGGACAGGCCAGGAATAATCTGGCTGCACTCGATGTGCCGGTTTTTTTGCGCATGTATGATGCATGGCAGCATAACCTGCCGGACAAAATCAGCCACTGGAATGCAACTATTCTGGCATTAAGAGAGTCATACGAGTTGCATCAGGAAGACTGCCATCTCGGAAATGCATTAACCAGACTATTGAAGAGCCTTGGAATCTGCGTGCCGGCTGCCGGATTACCCGAGATTGCTTTTGTAACGCCCTACTCGTTTGCCTGCCAGCACTGGGCGATCGATAAACTGGAAGCAGCGCATGGACTGGGCTGGGTCTGGTGCGAGAATCAGGTGGCGGCGGCGATTAAACTGGTGCCGCTCGGGCAGACCGCGGGGCAGCGGATTCTTGCTGCCGCGGCTGAAGCGATTGCACTGTCGGTTGAACAAAGTCTTCGCTGTGACGATAAAGACATCGGTATGCTGGCGCCCGGGATGGCAGTGGCCAGCGCCTTGCATGAGACCCAGTACACAAGAATTTTTCGCTCCTGATCGACAACTGATTCGAGGCAAAACATTTTGCATGATCTTGCACTGCGCATAGGCATTGGTGGCCCGGTGGGTTCCGGCAAGACCGCGCTGGTCGAAAAGCTCTGCGTCAATATGCGGGACGATTACAGGCTGGCCGTTGTCACCAATGATATCTACACCCGGGAAGACGCGCAGTTTCTGGTGAAACACGCGGCCCTGGCTGAAGAACGTATCATCGGCGTGGAAACCGGCGGTTGCCCGCACACGGCGATCCGGGAAGATGCATCGATGAACCTGGCCGCGGTTGAAAGCCTGCAACAACGTTTTGCGCCGCTCGATATCGTGTTTATCGAGAGCGGCGGTGATAATCTGAGCGCCACGTTCAGTCCGGAATTATCCGACCTGACGATCTACGTGATCGATGTCTCGGCGGGCGACAAGATTCCCAGAAAGGGCGGGCCCGGTATCACCAAATCGGATTTGCTGGTGATCAATAAAACCGATCTGGCGCCCTATGTTGGTGCGTCACTCGAGGTAATGGATCGGGATGCCAGAAAAATGCGGGGAGACAAGCCATTCATTTTCAGCAACCTGAAAACCGGTGACGGCGTCCAGGGAATTATCGCTTTTATCAAAACGTACGGCCTCGACATGCAGTAAATAACGGCTGTCCGGCTTCGATTCAGCGTCGTCCCTGCATCGCCGGGGCGATTTAAGCGATTTCGTCACATATATGCACTAAAAAGTGTCAGCCTGATCCCATCCGCTGATTGTTTGCACCACCCTGGTGCGCAATAATTTTGTAATCAAGCTTTTCTCATCGTTGAGCCGTAATAAGCCGTTGTTGTAAAAGAAAAAAACAATAATGGCACGAAGTGTGCTCTTACAGTTCCAGTTAAATTCCGTTACTCAAACGAATTTAAAAAAGCAGCGTAGCTGGCTGCATATATGATCGACTTATTAATCAATTGGAGAACGTAAAGATGATATCTGCTAAAAAACTTTCACCGGTTGCACTGGCAACGACAATTGCGCTCGGCAGCCTGGCTGTAGTGCCGACAGCTGCGAATGCGGATCTCAGTGGCAATATCGGTATCCACTCAAAATACCTGCTGCGCGGTATTTTTGAAGAGAATCCCGGTACTGCAGTTCAAGGTGGTCTTGACTGGAGCGGTGACAGTGGTTTCTATCTGGGTTATTGGGGTTCTAATCTGGGCTATACCTATGATGCATCTGGTACATCTCCATATACCTCTACTGGTTTCGAAAATGACTTCTATGGAGGTTTTGCGGGTGAAGCAGGAAGCATTGCTTATGATATCGGCTTGATTCAGTATTATTATCTCAGTGTTGACGATTCAGACCTGACAGAATTTACCGGAACCCTTTCGATGGGTGACGGTTATGTTGGCATGCAGTATCTGCTGACTGACGGCTGGTGGGGTAACTCGGGTGATATCTACTGGAAAGCCGGTTACTCATTAGGTCTGCCAAAAGATTTTGGCCTTGCATTCGATCTGGGCTATTACACATATAGTGATGATGATAATGACAAGCTCGGTGGTAATACGACTGGCGCTGACTGTACCGCTTGTGTAACAACATCTACTTCTGAATTCCGTCATCTCAATGTGACGCTGTCTCATCCTGTAGGCGCAACCGGTGCTGATATGTACATTCAGTACACTTTCGCGGGCAAAGACCGTACCGCGGCTGAGTATGACGATACTATCGTTATGGGCATTACCTACGATTTTGATATCTAGTTGCTACACATTAACCAGGGGATAGCCATCCCCTGGTTAATCGTGAAGCAGACGCATCTGTAATCAGAAATGCTGTGTGTATAATCGCTGTGTGTGAATTCAGCCGGTAATATGGTGAACGCGAGACCTTTATCAATCAGTTTTCTGTTGCAACATCATGGGTTTATTTAACCAGCATATTTAATCTAATCAGTGATGAGTTCGATAGAGATTGGCGTAGATAACGTTATCTAGCATCGTGCTCAAGGAGTGGTGTATGAAATTATTGAAACAAGTATCCGTTGCTTTATTTGCCGGATTAGTAACATTGCAGTCTGTGTATGCAGGCGACACAATAAAAGTAGGTGTTCTGCACTCTCTGTCAGGAACGATGGCAATCAGTGAAACCACGCTGAAAGACACGGTTCTGATGATGATTGACGAACAGAATAAAAAAGGCGGTGTGCTGGGTAAGAAACTGGAGGCGGTTGTAGTCGACCCCGCGTCTAACTGGCCGCTGTTTGCCGAGAAAGCGCGAGAGCTTCTGGAAAAAGACAAGGTTGCGGTTACGTTCGGCTGCTGGACGTCGGTATCAAGAAAGTCAGTATTACCGGTATTCGAAGCAGACAACGGACTGCTGTTCTACCCGGTACAGTACGAAGGGGAAGAGTCATCGAAGAATGTATTCTACACAGGCGCGGCGCCGAACCAGCAGGCGATTCCCGCGGTTGATTATCTGATGAATGACATCGGTGTCAAGCGCTGGGTGCTGGCGGGCACGGATTATGTTTATCCTCGCACGACCAACAAGATACTTGAAGCCTACCTGCTCTCCAAGGGCGTGAAGAAATCCGATATCATGATTAACTACACGCCGTTCGGTCACTCGGACTGGCAGAATATCGTATCCGATATCAAGAAGTTCGGCTCGCAGGGTAAAAAGACAGGCGTAGTATCCACAATCAATGGCGATGCCAATGTGCCTTTCTACAAGGAGCTCGGTAATCAGGGTATTTCCGCTGAAGACATTCCGGTGGTTGCATTCTCCGTCGGTGAAGAAGAACTATCCGGCATAGACACCAAACCGCTGGTCGGCCATCTGGCTGCATGGAATTATTTTGAAAGTGTCGATACTCCCGAGAACGCGGCTTTCATCAAGAAATGGAAAGCGTTCACCAAGAACCCGAAGCGCGTGACGAATGACCCGATGGAAGCGACCTATATCGGCTTTAACATGTGGGTCAAAGCGGTTGAAAAAGCGGGCAGCACCGACGTTGACAAGGTCGAACAGGCGATGATCGGCATGACGACGCCGAACCTGACCGGTGGTATCGCAACCATGGGTAAAAACCACCATCTGACCAAGCCGGTGCTGATCGGTGAAATTCAGGATGACGGGCAGTTCGATGTCGTGTGGAAGACGGATGGACTCGTGGCGGGTGATGCATGGTCGGATTACCTGCCCGACAGCAAAATCCTGATCGCGGACTGGACCGCGCCTCTCAAATGCGGCAACTACAATACGAAGACGAAAAAGTGTTCAGGGCAGAACTACTGATCGTATAGACTCGCGGGCGTGGACGTTCAGTCCACGCCCGTTCGTTTTACCTCCCGGTTTTCTCTCATGGCATCGAAGTCAGCAATGTCACGGTGCGCCTGGCTGCAGTGAGCAACAATGAATGCCCTGAATTCGTTAAACATGACTCATCCGAAGCCATCAAGGCTGAGATTTCCGGTGATGTTGTTCATGATTCTGGCCGGGCTGCTGTTCAACGCTGAAAATACGCATGCCGATGAGGCCGGATCCTACCCGGATTTGCTTACGAGTCTGATATCGGCAAGTTACAGGGAAAAAGAAGAGATTATCGCGGCGCTGGTCCAGCTGGAAGATGCGCGGGTGCTGGCGACCATGAAAGCCATGCTCAATGGCAATCTCTACTACACCATTCGGGACAAAACAGTTGTCATCGCCACCGAGAAAGCCGATGGCTACTCGTTGCACGATGTTGTCACAGAACAGGATCTCGGTATGGCTAGTGAAGATGCCATTAGCCGGATAAAGACCAATAACAGATTAAGGAGCGTCCTGAGGGGCGAGATCGCCAAACTGAGCCTGAAGAACGAGAGCGCTGATATCAGGCTGGCCGCTGTGCTTGAAATTATCCAGAACCTTGACGCGGATTCGGCGGAATTGCTGAGCAGGACTTTGCCGGCTGAAAAGGATGATGATGTCAGGGATGCAATCATCTCCGGTATCGCGCTGTTCGATCTGGGCAGCAGCGACAACCAGGTAAAGATAAAGGCAATCGGACAGCTGAAGTCATCACTGATACCCCAGGTGAAAGTCGCGCTGGATAATCTGGCTCGCGAAGAGCCGGACAGGTCGATCGCGCAGGATGTCGAGGTTTACCAGGCAGCAAAGGCGGCGCTGCTGACAATACAGTCAAAGCTGGAATTCAATGCAGTTCTCGAAAATATATTCTTCGGGCTGAGCCTCGGCTCAGTGCTGTTACTGGCGGCAATCGGCCTCGCGATCACCTTCGGCGTCATGGGCGTGATAAACATGGCGCACGGTGAGCTCATTATGCTGGGTGCCTATACAACCTATATTGTCCAGAAGTTGTTGCCCGGTTACCTGGATTATTCGCTGTTTATATCGATTCCTGCTGCATTTGTCGTATCGGGACTGTTTGGCGTCGCGATCGAACGCGGTGTAATACGGCACCTGTACGGGCGCCCGCTGGAAACGCTGCTGGCGACTTTCGGCATCAGCCTGATCCTTCAGCAGCTTGTGCGTACCGCGATATCCGCGCAGAACGTTATCGTTAGCTCGCCTTCGTGGATGAGCGGATCACTGCAGATCAATCCGGTGCTCGCGGTGACCAATAACCGCCTGTATATCATCGTGTTCAGTCTGATGGTGTTTGCGGCGCTGTTGTACATATTGAAGAAGACCGTGCTCGGTCTGCAGGTGCGCGCGGTTTCTCAGAATCGTGCGATGGCAAAAGCCATCGGTGTCCGCAGCGAGTGGGTCGATGCGCTGACATTCGGTCTGGGTTCCGGTATCGCCGGTATCGCGGGCGTCGCTCTGAGTCAGCTGACCAATGTGGGACCGAATCTCGGACAGGGATACATTATCGATTCCTTCATGGTGGTGGTGTTCGGCGGTGTAGGCAACCTCTGGGGTACGCTTGTCGGTGCAATGTCGCTGGGTGTCGTGAACAAGTTCCTTGAACCATGGGCGGGTGCGGTACTCGCAAAAATACTGGTGCTGGTGTTTATTATTCTGTTTATACAAAAACGACCTCGCGGCCTGTTTCCGAAGAAGGGACGCGGGGCGGATGACTGATCATGCTGTTCAGTAAATATCTTGCAAGCACACTGGTTAATGACAGGGGCGGGAAAGCGCTGCTGTTCCTTCTGTTCCTGCTGATGCTGCTGGTGCCGATGCTGAACCAGCTTGTTTCCGAAAGTTCGATGTTCCATGTCCCGACCTACATGATCGCGCTGCTTGGCAAATACCTGAGCTTTGCGCTGCTTGCCATCGCGCTCGATCTGGTATGGGGTTACTGCGGCATCCTGAGCCTGGGGCATGGCGCGTTTTTTGCGCTGGGCGGTTACGCCATGGGTATGTATCTGATGCGCCAGATCGGCGACCGCGGTGTGTATGGCAATCCTGACCTGCCGGATTTCATGGTATTCCTGAACTGGCAGGAACTGCCCTGGTACTGGTCCGGATTCGACATGTTCTGGTTTGCGATGATCATGGTCATGCTGGCGCCCGGGCTGCTGGCACTGGTGTTCGGCTGGCTTGCATTTCGCTCGCGCGTTACCGGCGTGTATCTCTCGATTATCACACAGGCGTTGACGTACGCGCTGATGCTCGCGTTTTTCAGAAACGAAATGGGCTTCGGTGGTAACAACGGACTGACCGATTTCAAGGATATCATCGGATTCAATCTGCAGTCGGATGGCACGCGCATCGCGTTGTTCCTGATATCCGGGCTGATGCTTGCGATTGGATACATTGCATCCAGATTTGTGGTTAACTCAAAACTCGGTCGCATCATTGTAGCGATACGCGATGCGGAAGATCGCGCGCGATTCATCGGCTACAGGGTCGAGACATTCAAGCTGTGGCTGTTCGTATTCTCTGCGGTGATGGCGGGTATCGCCGGCGCGCTCTATGTGCCGCAGGTCGGCATCATCAACCCGGGTGAATTCTCGCCGCTGAACTCGATCGAACTGGTGATCTGGGTGGCGATCGGCGGCAGGGGCACGCTCTACGGTGCTGTTGCCGGCGCGTTTCTGGTGAATTACGCCAAGACCTATTTTACAGGCGCACTGCCCGAATTGTGGCTGTTCGCGCTGGGTGCATTGTTTATCATCGTCACCGTGCTGCTGCCCAGGGGCATCGTCGGCCTGATCGATGATGTCCGGCGGAAAAAGCAAAACGGAGCCCGGCATGCGCCTGCTTGAAACCGCGCAGGAAGCAATGCGTCGTGACAAGGTCTTCGACTTTGTTGTGGAAAAACGTCTGCCATTCACCCAGGGCAGGCACATCGTTGACAGGGACCAGGTCGATCTCACGCACGAAACCATCATCTATCTCGAGAATATCACGGTCAGCTTCGACGGTTACAAGGCGCTGAACGATCTCACGCTGTATATCAATGTCGGCGAGCTGCGCTGTATTATCGGCCCTAACGGCGCGGGCAAGACCACGATGATGGATGTGATTACCGGCAAGACGCGTCCGGATGAAGGCACGGCGTTTTTCGGCCAGGTGATGGATCTGACCCGCATGACCGAGTACGAGATTGCCACCGCCGGTATCGGCAGAAAGTTTCAGAAGCCGACGATTTTTCCGCGGCATACCGTATTCCAGAACCTGCAGCTGGCCATGCGCGCCGACAAGCGCGTGTGGCCATCGCTGACCCAGCAATTGACCGGTGAACAGAACGACCGTATCGAAGAAACCAAACAGATCATCGGACTGGAAAACCATACAAATCTGGAGGCGGAATTTCTGTCACACGGCCAGAAGCAATGGCTGGAAATAGGCATGCTGCTGATGCAGGACCCGTTGATGCTGCTGGTCGACGAGCCCGTTGCCGGTATGACGCACCAGGAGATGGACAAAACCGCGGAGCTGTTGACCAGCCTCGCGGGCAGGCACTCGGTCGTTGTGGTCGAGCACGACATGGATTTTGTCCGCTCTATCGCAAAGACCGTGACCGTACTGCATGAGGGTCGTGTCCTTGCCGAAGGCAAGATGGATGACATACAGAACGATTCACGCGTCAGAGAAGTTTACCTTGGAGAATAACCGTGCTGAATATCCAGGGTCTTGATCAATACTATGGTGAAAGCCACACGCTGTGGGATATCAGCCTGGATATACCGCAGGGCGGCTGCATTTGCCTGATGGGGCGTAACGGCGTCGGCAAGACAACATTGCTCAAGTCGATCATGGGCCTTGAGCGTGTTAAATCAGGCCGGATTGAGTTCGAAGGCAGCGATTTAACCAGGAAGCCGGCTGAAACCAGGGCGCGCCTGGGTATCGGATATGTGCCCCAGGGACGGGATATATTTGCGCAGCTGACCGTGGAAGAAAACCTGCGCATCGGCTTGAATGCAAGGCGGGACAAAATACGAAAAATTCCGGAACTGATTTTTGAGCTGTTCCCGGTGCTCAGGCAGATGCTCGGACGCCGCGGAGGCGATCTGTCCGGCGGCCAGCAGCAGCAGCTGGCAATCGGGCGCGTGCTGGCGCTGGATCCGAAAATACTGATTCTAGATGAGCCGACAGAGGGCATACAGCCGAATGTCGTGCAGCAGATCGGTGACGTTATCCAGCAACTCAACGATGAAGCCGGTGTTACCGTGTTGCTGGTCGAGCAGAAACTGCCGTTTGCCAGACGAATTGGCAAGCAGTTTGTCATTCTGGATCGCGGCCGTAAGGTCGCTGAAGGCCGGATGGCCGATCTGGGCGACGATCTGGTACAAACCTATCTTACGGTTTGATTCAGCAAATCGTTCAGTTAACGCAGTTTCTCCCCGAGAAGAGAGCAGGATTCCTTCAAGGAAGTTCTGTGTTGATCGGCGCCTGCGCAGACCGAATGCTAATCACCGGCTTTTCGTCCTGACTGCTGTTGCGCGCTCAGCTCGGCCAGCTGCTGCTCGAGCTGTTCGAGTTTTTCCCTGCTGCGTTGCAATAGCGCGGTCTGAACGTCAAATTCTTCACGCGTTACGAGATTCATTCTGGACAGCCCGAGTTCCAGGGCTGCCCTGATATTGGCTTCGAGGTCATGCTGTAATCCCGTAAGGCTCTCCGGTATCAGATGTGTAATTGTTCGCGTAATGTCGTCGAAAATCTTGTTATTGTTCATCTGTCCCCGTCATCAATCGTTAATCTGTGGACTCTCTCGCAGTACTGCGAACTATTTAGGTGCAGCCGCCGCGGGCATGCACCAATTGTGTGCATAATTATCGTGCGCAATTC
>Ga0210123_1001679_pt1 | contig 10962 bp, 9 predicted proteins | sample Muzzi_PWB_D2_FD_185535 | JGI IMG/M metagenome (GOLD analysis project Ga0210123, IMG submission 185535) | Wetland microbial communities from San Francisco Bay, California, USA, that impact long-term carbon sequestration - Muzzi_PWB_D2 (SPAdes) | ecosystem: Environmental > Aquatic > Marine >... | reverse complement strand
AGCAAAAGGGTGGTGAAAAGATCAAAACGACGCTGCCCCGGAAAACAATGAACAAAGGAGAGAATCATGGCACTTCGAAAATATTTCCATTTGGGATACATCTTCGTCATCATGACTGCCGTTATGACCCTGGGGCTGACCCAGTGCCAGTCAAACGCTGACAACAGCACGATCCGAACCGCCTCCCCGCCGGCCAGGATCAAACCCGCCGCGGTCGATCAATCGGCTTTCAGTTTGAAAACCGCCATCGCTCAGGTGGCCCGGCAGAACATTCCGGCCGTGGTTCACATCGATGTGGTCCAGCGCAGGGAGATCTCGAATCCGATGACACCTTTCGGCAACGACCCCTTCTTCCACTTTTTCTTCAACGGGCCCCAAATGCCGCGCAAATTCAAACAGGAGCTGAAAGGACTGGGCACCGGTATGTTGATCGACGATCAGGGCCATATTCTGACCAATAACCACGTGGTTGGCGGCGCAACCGAAATCAACGTCCTGCTGGCCGACGGAAAGTCATTCCCGGCCAAACTGGTGGGCACGGACCCCAAGACCGATCTGGCCGTTATTCAAATCTCCACCGATGAAAAATTGCCCTCGATGACCTTCGGCGATTCGGATAAAATGGAGGTGGGCGATTGGGTCGTGGCCATCGGGCACCCCAGGGGACTGGATCAGACCGTGACCCAGGGTATTGTCAGCGCCAAACACCGGCGCGGCGTGCTCGATCCCAGCACCTACCAGGACTACCTGCAGACCGATGCCGCCATCAATCCTGGCAACAGCGGGGGACCGCTGATCAATCTGGACGGACAGGTCATCGGCGTCAATGCCGCCATTGCAACCCAGTCGGGCGGTTTCGAAGGCATCGGCTTTGCCATCCCCAGCAACATGGCCGTTCACGTGGCCCGCGCGCTGATCGACCACGGCAAGGTGATCCGCGGATGGCTGGGTGTGAGCATCCACGATCCGAGCTCGAAGGACATCAAGTCACTGCATCTTAAAAATAACAAGGGCGCCCTGGTGGCCGACGTGGTGCCGGACAGCCCCGCAGCAAAGGCCGGACTGAAGAAAGACGATCTGGTGACCCTGTACAAGGGCCGCAAGATTGACGACGCCGCAACCCTGCAGAGCAGCGTGGGCGATACCCCCGTGGGGGAAAAGGCGGACATGACCATACTGCGGGATGGAAAGTCCGAAGAACTAACCGTCACCATCGGCAACCTTGAAGACGCCATGCACAAGATCGCCGCGTCGCTGCAGGACCGCTTTGGGGTCGTGGTGCGCCCTCTGACCGCCGATGAGAGCGGCAAATACGGACTTGAAACGGGCCGGGGTGTGGCTATCTCCAAGCTGGACCAGGACGGTCTGCTGGCCAAGGCCGGGTTTGAAAAGGATGATGTTATAGTGAATATCAACAACATCCCTGTGGAAGGCGTAGACGGATTTGTATCTCTGGCCAAGTCCCTGCCGCCCCATCAGCAGGCCCTGATCAAAGCCCTGGATCACCGCACCGGCCGGAGCGGGTATGTCCAGGTTACTATCGGGTAACCGGTGATCTACCATCGACGGGTGCCCCAAAAAAGGGCACCCCGCAGCACCAGGGGCAAAGGCCCCAGCGGAGGTCGCTATGAAGCAGCAGCACAAATTTTCATTGAGCTATTACATGATCGTTTTTTTCAGTATTATCCTTCTGGAGTCGCTCTTCTTTTCCGGTACGGCGGTCAAAGAAATACCCTACAGCAAGTTCCGGGATATGCTCAAAACTGACCGGATTCAAAGTGTCATCGTGGAATCGGATCGCATCTACGGCCTGGAAAAAGCGCCTGAACCAGCCGGAGCTTCCAAGGCCGGCAACCAGGCCGCCAAAGACTCCGCAGACTTCCAACCCCAACGCAAGCAGGCCCCCTGGCATCTGGACTTCAGCCTGTTCAGCAAAGAACAGCAGCAGAAAGCAAAGCGGCAATTCATGGTCACACGTCTGGAAGATCCCGAGCTGATCCCCGATTTGCAGACCCACGGCGTGGACTACCGAGGTAAAATCGAATCCCATTGGTTTTCCCATTTTTTGTCCAATTGGATTTTGCCCCTGGGCATTTTCATTCTCATAGGTCGCTTTCTGGCCCGTCGCATGGGAAAAGGGGCCGGTTTCCTGGATGTGGGAAAAAACAAAGCCCGCATCTATGCTGTGGATCCTTCCCAGAAATTCACCTTTGAAGATGTGGCCGGAGTGGATGAAGCCGTGGAGGAAGTCAAAGAAGTGGTCTCCTTCTTAAAAAAACCGGGCACCTACACCCGTCTGGGAGCAAAACTACCCAAAGGTATTCTGTTGATCGGACCTCCCGGTACAGGCAAAACATTGCTGGCCAGAGCGGTGGCCGGTGAGGCCGGGGTGCCCTTCTTCAACCTGAGCGTGTCATCGCGGGTTTGGAGAAAAAGAACAAGCTGATCAATCCCCACGAACGTCAGGTGGTGGCGTATCATGAATCCGGGCATGCCATCGTCGGTCACCTGACGCCCGGTGCCGATCCGGTCCAAAAGGTCTCCATCATTCCCCGGGGCATCGGTGCCCTGGGCTACACGTTGCAAACACCTTTGGAAGACCGTTTTCTGATGTCCCGCAGTGAGTTGCTGGGCAAAATCAAAGGCCTGCTGGGCGGCCGCGCCGCCGAGGAACTGGTGTTCGGGGAGGTCTCCACCGGCGCCGCCAACGACCTTGAAAAAGTCGCCGACATCATCAGAAACATGCTCACCGTATACGGCATGAGCAAACATATGCCCAACCTGTCGCTGGTGGAAAAAGAAAAGAACCCTTTTTTGGCCCGGGGCCCCGTCCTGCAGCGGCGGTCGGAGAAGCTGGAGGAATTGATTGACAGTGAAACCCGGGAGATCATCAATGCCTGCTATCAAGAGGCCCGGCAGCTGCTGATCGGTCACCAAAAAGAGCTTGAAGCCATGGCCGGCCTGTTGTTGGATAAAGAGAAGATCGAGGCCCATGAGATCCAAAGCATTCTTGGGCCGCGCGCGCTGTCAAAGAAAGGTAAAGCCAACCTGGCTGTTGCACAATAGACTTATGCTCACACAGACTGTTCGGCATGGAAGGCAGCTTGACAATGAAGACACCCAGAAAAAAAATTGGTTACTGGTCCGTGGTCTCAATCGGGGTCGGCGGAATGGTCGGCGGCGGCATCTTCGCCGTTTTGGGCCTGTCGGTCCAAATGACCCGCGGTGCGGCTCCGGAGGCATTCCTGGCCGCCGGTCTGGTGGCCCTGGCCACCGCCTATTCCTATGCGCGCCTGTCGGTGGCATTTCCCAGCCAGGGCGGCACCGTCACTTTCCTGGACCAGGCCTTTGGATCGGGTCTGCTGACGGGCGCAATCAATATCCTGTTGTGGATCAGCTACATTGTGATGCTTTCACTCTATGCTTTTGCCTTTGGCAGCTATGCCGCCGCAATGGTTCCCGAGGCCGTGCGCCCGATGTGGAAGCACCTGTTCATCAGTGCTGCCGTGATTACGGTCACCGGCCTGAATTTCTTAACGGTAGAGCTGATCGGCATCGCCGAGGAATGGATCGTGGCCATCAAAATCGCAATCCTGCTCGTCTTTATTGCCGCCGGAGCCTGGAGCATCGACGCAGCTCGCCTGGCTGCGGGCAGTTGGCCGACGCCGGATAGCATCCTTTCAGGGGCCATGATTATTTTTCTGGCCTATGAAGGGTTCGAATTGATCGCCAATACCGCCGAAGATGTCCGCGCTCCCGGCCGGACACTTCCACGGGCATATTATTCGGCGGTTGGATTCGTGATCCTGCTTTACATTCTGGTCGCGGCCGTAACGGTCGGCAATTTGCCGGTGGACAGGATCGTGGCCGCCAAAGACTATGCCCTGGCCGAAGCCGCGCGGCCGTTTCTGGGATCTTTCGGCTACCTTCTGATTACCCTGGCGGCTTTGCTCTCCACCTTGTCGGCTATTAATGCTTCTTTATACGGAGCGGCGCGTCTAAGTTACAACATCGCCAAAGACGGGGAGCTGCCGGCGACGCTGGAACGCAGGGTATGGAACAGACCCGTGGAAGGGCTGCTGATTACCACCACAGCCACTTTGCTGGTGGCCAATCTCTTCGATCTTTCGAGTATTTCAACCATGGGAAGCGCCGGATTTCTGTTGATTTTTGCCTGCGTGAACGCCGCCAATATTGTTTTGGCGGAGCAAACCCGCAGCCGTCGCTGGATTTCCGGTCTGGGTGTCCTTTTTTGCATCGGGGCCTTGGCCAGCCTGATGCGCTATACGCTCAAAAGCGCCCCATCCCACATTTGGGTGCTGGCGGCCATGCTGGTGCTGGCCTTTCTTATCGAAGCCATCTATCGTCTTTGGCGCAAAAGCCATTCGACTTCCTGATGCGCGGAAGTCTTTTGCGCAAGCCCTTAACCCGGAGTGTCATACCTGCTGCGCTGGGCCTGCTCCCGGCCATAGCTGCGTACGACCAGGACGGGAATATCAATGGCATGGCGCACGGCCGAAACGGTCTGGCCGAAGACCAGGTCGTCCAGCCCGCGGTGTCCGTGAGAGCCCATGATCAGCATGTCGATGCCGGCTTCTCCCACGGCCTTAACGATACCTTCGGCTGGCTTCCCGTGCAGGAGCAAAAACTCCACGGCAAGGTCTTTTTCTTCAATTTCACGTGTCAAGCTCTCCAGGTAGGTCTGGTCTTCGGCCCCATGCAAACTCCAGCTCTCTGTGCCCAGCATGAGGGTGCCGGGGGCATCCACCACATGCAGCAGGGTGATTCGCGCCTGATGGACCTTGGCCTCGGTCACGGCCGAAGAAATAATCACCCCATCACCGGGTGCATGCTGCAGGGCCACACCGATGTGCCGGATGTGCACCGGTTTAATGGCGTCGGCCACCAGATGGGCATCGGTGGCGATAGTTTCTTCCCACCTGCGGCCGGGACGGAAGAGGGGGGCGAACGTTATGTATGCCAGAACAGCCAGCACCAGGGTGAGCGCGATCATCACCAGCACCCCGATCCAGGCAGAGCTGTGTCCAAGCCAACCGCTGAGCTCGTCAAAAACCAGCTTGAGGTTGAGGGCCACAATGACGGCCGCAATGGCCCATGCCATCCATTTAACCCATGCCCGGTTGGCAAAGACCCCCATTTTCTGGGGATCGGATGTAAAATGAATCAGGGGAATGGTGGCAAAGGGCAACTGCAGGCTCAGGACCACCTGGGAGAGGATCAGCAGCCGATAGAGGCCCGTGTCGCCGGCCAGGGCGAGCACGATGACCGCCGGCACCAGGGCGATGCTGCGGGTCAAGATGCGTCTGAGCCAGGGCTGCATGCGCAGGTTGAGAAAACCCTCCATGATAATCTGACCCGAAAGGGTGCCGGTGATGGTGGAGCTTTGACCGGCGGCCAGCAGCGCCACGGCAAAGGCGATGGGTGCCAGCCGCGAGCCCAGAACCCCGTTCAGCAGGCCGTGTGCCTGCTGGATCTCTGTCACCAGAATACCACGGCTGTGAAAGTCCGCCGCCGCCATGATGAGGATGGCGGCGTTTACCAGGAAGGCCGCATTGAGCGCCACGGTTGAATCGATCAGGTTGTATTTGCAGGCTTCCTTCTTCCCGGTGACGGTGTTGGACACGGCCCGGGATTGCACCAGGGAAGAGTGCAAGTAAAGATTATGGGGCATCACTGTAGCGCCGATCATGCCGATGGCCACATAGAGTGCCGAGGGATCCATATGGGGTACGAACCCCGAAGCGATGCCGCCCCAGTCGGGCCTGGCCAGGTAGATCTCGATAAAGAAGCAACTGCCGATGGTGGCGACCAGCATGACGATGAAGGCTTCCATCTTGCGCATCCCCAGCCGCTGGAGGGCCAACAGCAGGAAGGTGTCCAGGGCGGTAACCGCACACCCCCACAGCAGCGGCAGGCCGAAAAGCAGATTCAGGCCCACGATGGTCCCAAGCACTTCCGCCAGATCGGTGGCGGCGATGGCGATTTCCGCCAGCACCCAGAGGAAGAAATTAAGCGGGCGCGAATACTCCCGCCGGCAGCCCTGGGCCAGGTCCAGTCCGGTTACGATGCCCAGTCGCGCGCACAGCGTCTGAAGCACCACAGCCATGATATTGGACATCAGCAACACCCAGATGAGCATATAGCCGAAGCGCGCGCCGCCCTCGATGTCGGTGGCCCAGTTGCCCGGATCCATATATCCCACGCTGACGAGGTAGGCGGGGCCCACAAAAGCGAACAGCCGGCGCAGGGCGCCTCGTTTTTTCACGGCAACCTTGGGTCCGTAATCGCTTTCAACGGATTGATCCGGCGATAGAGTAGGGCTGTGGTTCATGGTACAGGCGTCTCCTGGTTGATATTGCGTATTGGTGTCGATCGATCTGTTGCAGATTTCGAATCATAAGCATCCCGCAGGCGAGAAGCAAATTATTCATGATTTCAGCGATCCGGGAACAACTCCGGATAGAGTTTGGCCTGGCAATCGGGGCACAACGAGTGCGAAAACCGGGCCAGGGAGTTTTTGCTGATATAGCTTTCGATTTGCTCCCATTGATCCTGGTGGCGGATTTTTTTGCAGCTGGCGCAAATCGGCAGGAAACCTTCCAGGATTTTGATTCTGTCGATCAGTTTTCTGAACAGGCAGATCTCCAGCGTGACCACCGCCATGAAGATGATCAACTCGATGGCGATTTCACCGCTCCTCTGGCCCCATGTAGTGGGCATATCGCCAAGCACAAAGTGTGGCAGATCCAGAACCTCATTGGCAAAGGTCAGTGCCAGGAAGACCAGCAGTATGGATACCTGCCAAATGAATATCGATCGCATCCGATTGCGTTGCATGGCTTTTTCCTTAATGGACAGCAGCAGCCACATTGACTCCCAGATTGTAGACCAGCTCCCCGCCGAGGTAAGCGGTAACGATCAGAAACCCAACGCCGACCAGCCCCGGCAGTTCGGCCAGCCAGCCACGCAGGCCGGCCAACGCGACGCCGCGCCAAATGGCGATAAAACGCAGGATGCCATGCAAGCAGAAGATGCTCAACGTAATGATCGCAAAGGTTTCGTGGGTCTCCAGGGGCTCAGCCTGAAATCCTGCGGCGATGGCATGGTCCAGGGCGATGTCGCCGAAAACCGCCGCAAGGGAGGCAAACACGGTGCCGCTGACCATTACATAGAATGCCATCAAGGGCCAATGCTGCCGTGAGCCCAGATCGGCCCCCCGCAGCAGCAGGATGATCGCCATGGCTTCCGCACTCATCCAGAGGACGATGGGGAAGTGCACCAGCATGGGATGAATTTCAGTGATAGGTATCATGGTAAGTTTCCTTTTCGGTTCGAACCTTTGGTGTTATGGGGTGGCCGTTCCAGCGTCCCGTGCGATAGAGCATGAAGACCATTTCGATCTCCTTGGTGACCGCCGTGACCAGCACGACTTGTTCTTCGGAAAGCGGTATGGACGGGAAGATGCAAACCGTCAGCAGATCCGGATGCTTCTGCCGGACGACGAACGTTCTGACGCCTTCCACCAGCCGCCCTTCCATGAGCGCGCGGTTGCCGATGGTGATCGATGGGACGGCACTCCCGCGGCCCCGGGCGGAATACTCCTTGATCGTTCGGCCGTTGCGCAGGTTGATGATGCGCACCACCATCCAGTCTGCGCCGGTAAAGGCCATGACCTCGGCGGTCAGACCATGGAGATATTGTCTGAATTCTTTTTTGGTCTGCGGGTAATGATCGAAACCACAAAGAATGGATTGGATTTCTTTGATGCCCACGTTGACGCTGCCGATATAACTGAACGCATCCGCCAGGCGCGATACCAGCTTGGACTTGTCTTCGCCGGACCGGGCAACGGCCTTGCGGTACGCATCCAGGGTGCGCCGGTAGGCTCTCAGGATCAGATAGGAAAGGCCGAAAATGGCCACGATCAGGGCCGTTTCCAGAAATTCTTCCTCGATGATCAGATGGCCGCTGATGGCCATGCCATGCCGGATGAGATGCGGCGTGGCGGCGATGCACAGCAGCAGAAAAACAATCAGCACCAGATAGAGAACGATGAGCGACTTGATTTTTTTCACAGTTTCCATTGCGATCGTCCTTTTTCCAACCATTCTTTTCTTCGACGCCCCATCCGGACAGTTAGGGGTGCACACCGCCGTGATAATGCGGCCATGTTCGCTGCTGAACCATGTTCAGAAAGTGTTCGTGGCGTTTGGTGCGCATATCGAAATGGCGGTAGACACGCGTCTTGGCCCAGTCGGTGACGAATGCCCAGGCAACCGAGTAGATCCAGATCAGGGTGATTTCCTTCCAGCCAATGGGCGTGATCAGTCCAAAACCGTAGATGGCCAGGATCGTGGCGATCACCTTGGTCGCCGCAGCCGACCAGATCATCGCAGGTGCCGGATAGGGTTTTTTCAGGAAGCAATCTTTGCTGCGGGCCACGAACAAAGTCAGGTGGCCGGCCACCGCCATCTTGAGAAAGATATAGGTTTGTACCTGGGCGATATTGAGATGCAGCACATCCAGGCCGATATAAAGCATCAAAAAACTGCCGACCACGCCGGTGAGACCCATCACCGAGGCCACGGCGATGATACGGTGCATGTTCCAAGGCACCGGGCCGGGCGGCAGGGCCGTGCGGTCGTAGGCGATGGTCATGATGGGCACGTCGTTGAGAAACGCCAGCAGAATGATCATGATGGCCGTGATGGGGTAGAAGTTGAACACGATCATGGCCAGCACCACGAAGATCATGATGCGGATGGTCTCGGTGATGCGGTAGACGGCATAGCTGTTCATGCGTTGGAAGATCCGGCGCGCCTCCTCTACGGCCCGCACGATAACCGACAGCCCGGGGGCCGTCAGCACAAGGTCGGCAGCGGCCCGGGCGGCATCGGTGGCGCCGCTGACGGCAATGCCGATATCGGCCTGCTTCAGGGCCGGGGCATCGTTGACCCCGTCTCCGGTCATGCCCACGATATGCTTGCGGGCCTGCAAAGCCTTGACAATCCTGAACTTGTGTTCAGGAAATACCTGGGCGAATCCGTCGGCGGCTTCGGCCCGGGCGCCCAGGTCGGCATCGGCCTGGAGGCCGCTTTCGGTCAGCAGTTCATCCGCCGCCTTGATATTGCGGCCCATCCCCAAATTGGCCGAGGTTTCCCGGGCAATCGCCAGGTTGTCGCCGGTAACCATTTTAACGGCAATGCCGTGGGTGCCGGCTTGGGCAATGGTTTCGGCGGAGTCTTCCCGGGGTGGGTCCAGCAGCGGCAGCAAGCCCATATACTGCCAGGCGCCGTCTTCACGGCTGCGGGCCACCCCCAGGGTGCGCCAACCCTTGGCGGCCGATGCATCCACGGCCTTCTGGGCTTGCACACGGCCTTGCTTATCGAGTCCCGCAAGATCCATCACCACCTGGGGGGCTCCCTTGGTGACCTTGAAGGTCCGGCCGGCACTGTCCCGCACCGTCGCTTCGGTACGTTTGATCACCGGATCGAAAGGTGCAAAGGAAACCACCTCGTAGGATGACAGGGACTGCGGGTCAGATAGTCCGTCGAGCACGGCCAGATCGATGCTGTCGTTGTTTTCGGATTTGGAGGCCAGGGCCGCCGTTAGAACCAACTCCTGGGCCTCGATCCCCTCCAGCGGCTGCGGGGCAGCCAGGGTCAGGGTGTTGCGGGTCAAAGTACCGGTTTTGTCGGAACACAAAATATCCATGCCCGCCATCTCTTCGATGGATTCAAGACGCGCCACAATGGCTTTCATCCGGGACAGGGCCATGGCCCCCACCGCCATGGTGACCGAAAGCACGGCCGGCATGGCCACGGGAATGGAGGCCACCGTCAGGATCAAGGCAAACTGAAGCAGTTCCGTAAAAGGCGTGCCCCGGAAAAGCTGCACGATCAGCAGCACCGCCACCAGTCCCAGGCTGAGATAGATAAGGTAGTCACCGATCTGAAGGACCGCCTTTTGGAAGTGCGACGCCTTGCCCGCGCCGGCCACCAGCCGGGCGGTATGTCCGAAATAGGTGCGCTCCCCGGTGGCCGTGACCAGGGCCACCATCTCGCCCTGCTTGGCCACCGCGCCGGAATAGACGATATTGCCCGACACTTTGTTCACCGGCAGGGACTCGCCGGTTAATGCCGACTGGTCCACACTGAGGTAGTCGCCTTCAATGAGCTTGGCATCGGCGGGGATGATATCGCCCAGGCGCAGGCGAATGACATCGCCGGGAACCAGCGTTTTGGCATCCACGAGCTGCCATCGGCCATCGCGCCGCACGCGGCTTTTCAGGGCCAGCCGCTTTTTCAGGGCCGCCACGGCGTTGCCGGCTTGGTGCTCCTGCCAGAAGCCCACCACCGCATTGAAGAACAGCAGGACCACGATGATGCTCAAATCCAGCCAGTGCCGCACGAGCAGGGACAACAGCGCGGCCGCTTCGATCATCCAGGGAATCGGGCCCCACAAAAATCCGAAGAACTGCACCAGCGCACTGCGCGATTGCTCAGCAATTTCATTGGCACCGACCCGTGCGCGGCGCTGTTGGGCTTCATCGGACGAGAGACCCTGAGCGGTGGCATCCAATTGCTTCATAAGTGCATCAATGGGTATATTTTCCGCAGTCTCGGCTGGTATCTGTAAATTTTCCATCCTCTTGCTCCGATCTATCATATTACTTCAGTTGGGCGCAGGCTTCCAGGCTGCCCAGTTGGCAGGCCTTGCGCAGCGCGGTCAGCATCTTGACCGGCTGGTTTTCCAATCGCAGGGCCACGGCCTTGAGTTCGTAAACCTCCCTCCAGTTGGGGTAACCTTCTGCCAGGCGGTTCAGGTAAATATTCGCCATGCGCAACTCTTGCTTGTCGATCAGGCGGTAGACTTTGGCCAAAGCCCTGCCTGGTTTCAGGGGGCTCGGGATCGGGGGCTCCATTTCGTGGCGGTAGTTGT
>Ga0210123_1001677_pt1 | contig 10974 bp, 6 predicted proteins | sample Muzzi_PWB_D2_FD_185535 | JGI IMG/M metagenome (GOLD analysis project Ga0210123, IMG submission 185535) | Wetland microbial communities from San Francisco Bay, California, USA, that impact long-term carbon sequestration - Muzzi_PWB_D2 (SPAdes) | ecosystem: Environmental > Aquatic > Marine >... | reverse complement strand
TGGACGTTCAACCCGAACGCGAACCTGGCCACCAAGACGCTCTACTGCGTCTCGATCAGCACCGGTGTCCAGGACCTGACCGGCCAGCCGATGGCCATGACCTTCATGAGCTCATTCAAGACCGGCAACAACTGAGCTCATCCACACGAACTTCGGACGGAAGCTCCGTCCGCGGGCCCGCGCGCAAGCCAGCGCGCGGGCCCGTTGCGTTTCTGACGCCCCTTCCAGCCCGACCACCGGACCGGGGTACGCTTCGACCTTCAACTCCCAATCCTGTGTCTCGGATGCGCCCCCTGGACGCACCTGGGAGAGTAGATGGCTCGTTGTAGTTTGCTGGCTTGTGGTACCTGGTCTGTTCCCCTGGGTTTGTCGAGCTTCGGGAGGCTCAATCTTGGCTGCCGACGATACTGACCTCTGTAGTTGTTGCGAGGCGAGCACGAAGTGCACTTTCACCAACCTCGCACGGGAAGCGCAAGAGCAGTTCCGTACGATCGCCCAGACCCGGTTTTACGCACCGGGCACGACGATCCTGAGGCAGGGTGAGCGGGCGGACGGTCTGTTCGTGGTCCAATCCGGGCTGATCCGGTTGATTCACCTGACGCCCTCCGGCAAGCAGATCGGCGTGCGGATGCTGGCTCCGCCCGAGATGCTCGGCCTGACCGAGGTGATCACGGGAGATCCCTACCACGTGACCGCGGAGACGGTCGAAGAGTCCCGTCTGGAGTACCTGCCGCGCAAGCGCTTCGTCCCCTACCTGTTCAACACGCCCCCGCTCGCCGTGGAGCTCCTGATCCGGGTGAGTCAGAGCTTCGAGCGCCTGCAGGAGGGCATGTACGAGTCCGACGGCGGTAGCCCGCTGGTCGTACGCCTGGTCCACAAGCTCCAGGAGCTCGCCGATTCCTGCGGCGTGAGCACCGAGGGCGGCCTGCTGCTCGACGTGCCGCTGACCGTGCAGGACCTGGCCGGAGCCCTCGGCTGCTCCCGGCAGTGGGCGTCCAAGCTCCTCGCCGAGATCGAAGCCCGCGGCCTGATCGAACGCCGCGGCAGGCGTATCTTGCTCACCGAAGCCGGCCTGGAAACCGACGTCAGCTTCGAAGGCTGAGCTCCGCTCCAACCCGCAACCTTCAGCCTTCCCCCTTGGTGTCCGCACCCATGGACGCCGAGGGGGGGGGGGATACTTCCTTGTATTGAAAACTTTAACTTGCTCATATTTCGAATCGGCAACTTTTTTGACCATTCTCGTCAAGTGCTTGACGGCGTTTCCCTGCCCAACCTGTGTATCCTTCTCCCATGTGATGCAGAGGCCCGGGAGACGTCAGACGGAACTGCCAGAAGACGACGACCGGGCTCGAAGAGATTCGGTGGACCCGCGTGGTCCGTGGCGGCAGCGGGCAGGATCGATGTGCATCCTCCAGGCGCTGCCCAGGGATCGACGGAAGGACAGAACCGGACCTGGAGGGTCCAGTCGGGGTCTCTACCGATCCGTAGAACGCCAAAGGAGACGGGAACTATGACTCGACAGTTGCTGATGGTGTTTGCCGCCTTGTTGCTGGTGGCCGCCCCGGTCCTCGCAGGGGTCGATCAACCGAACCACAGCGCCACCGCCGGTATCACCCAGGCCGACGTGGAGCTCGCGCTGCAAAGCGGCGACATGAAGATCAAGGAAGCCCGGCAGCTCGGGCTGCTGGTCTTCAGCACGCCGTTCAACAAGTACGACGGCCATGGCGACGGCCCGTTCGACATCAACGAGTGGAACGACGACCCGACCGCCTTCGGTCACCGGCCGACGCTCCAGGGCAACGGCCAGATCCTGCGGGTCAACGGCCTCGACGCCCAGAGCTGCAACGAGTGCCACGGCTTCGTCAAGCACAGCACGCTGCCGCCGACCCTCGGCATCGCCGGCGTGGGTGGCATGGTCCAGAACGCGATCATCATGCCGCGTCTGATCGACGTCGCCGACTCGAAGGACGACCGGGTCTCCTACCAGGCCTACCATGTGCCGGATCTGCCGCTCGTGGCCGACGGCGTGGCCGACTACAACGGCCGGTTCGCCAACCCGCCCTTCCTGTATGGCGGTGGCGGCGTGGAGCTGCTGGGCAAGGAGATGACGGCTGACCTGCAGGCCCTCAAGGCCCAGGCCGAGGCGGCCCCGGCCGGCGCCGTCGTCTCGCTCGACACCCATGGTGTGAACTTCGGCTACATCGTCAGCTACGGCGGCGGCTCGATCGAGGTCCACAACGAGGGCATCAACGAGGACCTGGTGGTCCGTCCCTTCGGCCGTAAGGGCGAGAACTTCTCGATGCGCGACTTCGACCGCGGCGCCATGCAGTTCCACTTCGGCATCCAGCCGCAGGAGCTGTTCGGTCTGGCGGATGAGGACGGTGACGGCGTCTCCCGCGAGGTTTCGATCGCCGAGATGAGCCTGCTGCACAGCTTCGACGTCAACAACCCGCGCCCCTACGAGAAGAACCCGCTCAGCGCCCAGGCCGCCTACGGCAAGCAGATTTTCAACACGGTCGGCTGCACCGCGTGCCACATGCCGCAGCTCACCACCTACGGTACGAAGGTGCCGGTGGCGTACCCCGAGATCGCGAACGATCCGTGGGCCAACGTCTACTTCGAGTTCAACCTCCACAAGGTCGGCTTCGCGTGGGACCCGAACGGCAACGGCGTGGTCGTTCCGATGTACGCGGACCTCAAGCGGCACTACATGGGCCCCGGCCTCGAAGAGACCTTCGAGCGCGCCGGTGAGATCCCGCAGGGCCACTTCACCACCGCCCGTCTGTGGGGCATCGCCGACACCGAGCCCTACCTCCACGACGGTCGCGCCACCACCCTCGACGATGCCATCTCGATGCACGGCGGCGAGGCCCAGACGGCGCGCGACAACTACGTCGGCCTCTCCTCCGCGGACCAGGAGGCCCTGATCGCCTTCCTCAAGAGCCTCCACACCCCGGACAAGCCGAACGAGGAGCTGCTTCCCATCAACTTCTAGGCTCCGTTCTAGAACCTGTTGCAGCCGGCGCGGGGGATCACTCCTCCGCGCCGGTTTTCTTTTTGTGGAACCTGGTTATTCCCTCAGAGGAGTATTCCCTTCGTCCGTCAACTGCTTGGCCCAAGCTCGTCAGGTGGTTGACAGCCTCACCCGCCCCCCCTCCATAGCATGAGCCCAACTTAGTCATCCGGAGAGCCCAGGCCAGCACTCCTGGTCGACGTCGTAGAAGCTCCGGACGCCCGGAGCTTGGCCCGACCGACGAACCGTCGCGGGTCGCCGGCGCCTGACGTTGCCTGGCAGGGGTTCTTCGATCTCGAGCTACTCGAGAGAAAGGAGACGGGAAATGAGGAGGAATCTACTGATCACTTTGGCGGCCGTGCTTGTTGTTGCTCTACCCGTCATGGCCAGCGTGCAGGACCCGAACCACACGGCGACCTCCAGCTTGATGCAGCCCGATCTGGTCGCTGCCCTCCAGAGCGGCAAGATCTCCTGCACCGAGGCGCGGCAGCTCGGCCTGCTGGTCTTCAGCACGCCGTTCAATAGCCTGGACGGCCTCGGGGACGGTCCGTTCGACATCAACGAGTGGAACGACGACCCGACCGCCTTCGGCCACCGGCCGACGCTCCAGGGCAACGGGCAGATCCTGCGGGTCAACGGCCTCGACGCCCAGAGCTGCAACGAGTGCCACGGCTTCGTCAAGCACAGCACACTGCCGCCGACCCTGGGTCTCGCGGGCGTGGGTGGCATGGTCCAGAACGCGATCATCATGCCGCGCCTGATCGACGTCGCCGACTCGAAGGACGACCGGGTTTCCTATCAGCCCTACCATGTGCCGGATCTGCCGCTCGTGGCCGACGGCGTGGCCGACTACAACGGCCGGTTCGCCAACCCGCCCTTCCTGTATGGCGGCGGCGGCGTGGAGCTCCTCGCCAAGGAGATGACGGAAGACCTGCAGGAGCTGCTGAAGAAGGCCAAGGACGCCCCGGCCGGCTCGGTGGTCTCGCTCGACACCCACGGTGTCAACTTCGGCTACATCATCAGCTACGGTGGTGGCTTCGTCGACATCCAGAACCAGGGCATCAACGAGGACCTGGTGGTCCGGCCGTTCGGCCGCAAGGGCGAGAACTTCTCGATGCGCGACTTCGACCGCGGCGCCATGCAGTTCCACTTCGGCATCCAGCCGGAGGAGCTGTTCTGGCTGGCGGACGAGGACGGTGATGGCGTGACCCGCGAGGTGTCGATCGCCGAGATGAGCGTGCTGCACATCTTCGACGTGGCGAACCCGCGGCCGTACCAGTACAAGATGGCAGGTGTGGAGCTCGCCGGCGAGAGCCTCTTCCGGAGCGTCGGCTGCGCCAACTGCCACATGCCGCAGCTCGTGACCCGCGGCCAGGCGGTTCCGGTCTCCTATCCGGAGATCGCCAACCAGCCGTGGTCCAACATCTACTACAAGGTGAAGCTCTCCAAGGCCGGCTTCGAGGACGACCCGTACGGCACCGGTGTGGTCGTGCCGCTGTTCTCCGACCTCAAGCGCCACTACATGGGCCCCGGCCTCGAAGAGACCTTCGAGCGCGCCGGTGAGATCCCCCAGGGCGACTTCGTCACCGCCCGTCTCTGGGGCATCGCCGACACCGAGCCCTATCTCCACGACGGCCGTGCCACCACTCTGCATCAGGCGATCATCATGCACGGCGGCGAGGCGGAGCCCGTCCGGAACAACTACCTCGCTCTGACCGCGGCCCAGCAGGAATCCCTGATCATGTATCTGAAGACCCTGCATACGCCGGACAAGCCGAACGAGGACCTGCTCCCGATCAAGTAGCTCTGATTCCGAGAGCACTCGGGCTGCGTCTCGAGCCCTGACGCGTGGTCGGAGCTCGAGACGCCCGGCCCGCACCGACGGCGCGGGGACTCCAAGTCCCCGCGCCGTCACTGTTTCGGTTACGATAAGGGCCTGAGCTTCCCTTGATTGCTGAACATGTAAGGAGGACCAACTTGAGCCTGCGACGCCCCTCCCCCGTCTGCTGGATTTTTGCGATCTGTCTGCTGGCGGCCACCGTGCCGGGCCCCGCCCGAGCCCAGTGGTCGAGCACCCCACAAGCGCAACAAGGCGCCGAAGAGTACGATCAGCAGGAGAACGAGCAAGAACCGGTGTATACCCCGCCCGAGAGACCTGTCCCGAAAGACACCGATCTGATCACCGCGGTCGCCGCCGGTGACGCCGAGAAGGTGAGCGATCTGCTGCAAGACGGAGCGACGGTCGACGAGCCCGGAATCCTCGGCCACACCGCCCTCATGATCGCCGCGAGCGGTGGCCGCGCCGACCTGGTCCATGCGCTCCTGGATGCCGGTGCGGACCCCATGGCACGTGACAGTGCCGGCAGCACCGCCCTCTTCTACCTGCCGCCCGAGGGCCACACCGACGTCACGACCATGCTCCTCGAAGCGGGTACCGCGGTGGACGCCGAAAACAAGGTGGGGCTGAGGGCCCTCGCCGTTGCCGCCCAGATCGGCCGCGCCGACGTGGTCGACCTCCTGCTCCACTCGCCCGGTGGCGGCGCCGATCCCAACGCGGCGCCGCCGGACACCGGGCCGCCGCTGGCACGAGCCCTCCTCAAGGGGCACATCGACACCGGACGGCTGCTTCTGGAAGCTGGCGCGGCCATCAACCCGCCTCTCGCCCGTGGCGAGAACCTCCTCCACAAGCTGACGACCGAAGGCAACGTCGAAGGTGTCCAGCTCTTGCTCGAGTTCGGCGCCGACCCCGATCCCCGGGTGAGCAAAGAATCCGAGTTTCCCCACGAAACGCCACTCCTCGCCGCCGCCCGCCTGGGCCAGACCGACATCGCGCGGCTGCTGCTCGAGAACCCGGGCAAACCGGCGGACATCACCGTGCTGGACGAGGACGGCAAGACGCCCCTCGCCGTGGCGGCCGTCTCGGGTGACGCCGAGATCTCCCGCATGCTGCTCGAGCACGGTGCGGGCGTCGAGGAGCTGGGAGGCGAGAAGAGCCGGACCACCCCCCTCGGCTTCGCCGCCATGCACGGCAACCTGGAGGTGGCCGAGCTGCTTCTCGACTGGCCGAGCGGCGGCGCCGACGTCAACTACGAGAACCGCTCCGATGTGACCCCGTTGATGCTCTCCTCGTTCGAGGGTGCGCCGGACGTGGTCACCCGCCTGCTCCAGGCGGGCGCCAAGGTCAACGAGGAGAACCGGGACGGCGTCTCGGCGCTTCTGTTCGCGGTGCTCATGCACCGGCCCGAAACGACGCGGCTGCTGCTCGAGGCGGGCGCCTCGACCGATGTCCGCGCCGCCTTCCCCGAGTTCGGGTTCTCGGACCCCATGATGTTGGCGGCGGCGCGGGGCCATCTCGACTCGGTGGAGACGCTGATCGAGCACGGTGCCGCGATCGACGACCTCAGCCAGATGGACGAGATCGGACGCGTGACGCCGCTGATGATGGCCGCCCGCGCCGGCTTCACCGAGGTGGTCCGGGTGCTCCTCGAGAACGGGGCGGACCCACACCGCAAGGACGATGACGGAAAGACCGCCATCGATTGGGCCAGGGAGCACAACCAGCGCGAAACGATCGCTCTGCTCGAAACGGTCTCCCTGGTCGACTCCGCGGCTCTGGTCGATCCGCAACGGGTCGCGCAGTCAAGCAGTTGACAGCAATACGTCGATCTCTTGACGGCGTCCTGACTCTCTGCCGGGCATACTGTCCAAGATGACGCTTCTTGGAATCGAGAGGCGCACGAGCCACGGTCGGTCCACCCAGAGCCCTCTCCGGGCCGACCTACGGGGCGCGGGGGAGCAGCCACCCCGCACCCCTTTTTTCTTTCCTCCAACCGACACCTACAGCGGGCGACTTCGTGACGACTGAGTCAGCTTTCCTCAACCGTCGGTGACGCCGCCCCGATCGACTGAGATGATCCTCCGGTTCACCCCCCATCCCCTCGATCCCCTTCCCACCCTCGAGGTGGGAAGGGGACGCCCCCACCCTTGCGCTTCGAGAAAGCCCCGTCGGTTTCAGGCGTAGCTCCCCTAATACGCTTCCAGATACCGCTCCCGCTCCCAGGGGTGAACGTGGGAGATGTAGTCGGCCCACTCTTGCCGCTTGGCCCGCAGATAGTTCTGGAGGATGTGCTCGCCCAGGGCGTCCTTGACCACGGAGTCCTTCTCGAGATTCTCCAGGGCTTCGTAGAGGTTGGCCGGGAGCTGACGGATCTTCAAGCGCTTCTTCTGGCGCTCGCTCATCTCGAAGATGTTCTTGTTCACCGGCTGGCCCGGATCGAGCTTGCGCTCCACCCCGTCGAGGCCGCTCGCGAGCATCACCGCCAGTGCCAGGTAGGGGTTGCAGGACGGGTCCGGCACCCGCACCTCGCACCGCGTGGACATGCCGCGCTTGGCCGGCACCCGCAGCAGCGGTGAGCGGTTCTTCTCCGACCAGGCGACGTTGACCGGCGCCTCGAACCCGGGCACCAGCCGCTTGTAGGAGTTGACCAACGGGTTGGTGATCGCCACGAACGCCCGCGAGTGCTCCAGGATGCCGGCGATGTAGGAGAGCGCCACGTCCGAGAGCTGGCGCTCGGCCTTCGGATCGTAGAACGCGTTCTTGCCGTCCGTGGTGAGCAGGCTTTGGTGGGTGTGCATGCCGGAGCCGTTGACGCCGTAGATCGGCTTCGGCATGAAGGTGGCGTGGAGCTCCCGGTCGAGGGCGGCCTTCTTGACCACGAACCGGAAGGTGGAAACGTTGTCGGCGCACTCCACGGCCTCGGCGTACTTGAAGTCGATCTCGTGCTGGCCCGGAGCCACCTCGTGGTGGGCGGCCTCCACCTCGAAGCCCATCTGCTCGAGCATGACCACGATGTCGCGGCGCGCCTCCTCGCCCTTGTCGACCGGGGTCAGATCGAAGTAGCCGCCCACGTCGTGGGTCTCGGTCACGGCACGGCCGTTGCCGTCGGTCTGGAAGAGGAAGAACTCCGCCTCCGGCCCGCAGACCATCTTGTAGCCGAGCTCGGCGGCCCGCGCTACCTGCCGCTTGAGCGCGGTCCGGGGACAGCCGGGAAAGTCCGATTCGTCGGGCAGCTTCACGTCGCAGATCAACCGCGCCACGCGGCTTCCGTCCGGGTTCGTCCAGGGGTTGAGGCGGAAGGTGTCGAGGTCGGGGTGGAGCAGCATGTCCGACTCCTCGATCCGCGTGAACCCCTCGATCGACGACCCGTCGAACATGATCTGCCCGTCCAAGGCCTTCTCGAACTGACTGCGCGGGATCTCGACGTTCTTCAAGACCCCCATGATGTCGATGAACTCGAGGCGCATGAAGTGAACATGCTCCTCATCGGCGACTTTCAAGATCTCTTTGGCATCCATCGTGACCTCCGGTTCGTGTCGATTTCGCACAGGGTAGACGTTCACTGCGACGAAAACAAGACCTCGAATGCACCGTTATGCCTCGGAACTGGACCGAATCGACGAAAAACAGCGCGCATCGAGGTTTTCACGACCCGGCCGCCCGGTGCTACGATCCCAGCCATCGCCTCCGCGAGCAAGAACGCCGGACCGGCGGGGTCACGGGGCGCGCCGGGAGGCACCGACGGGGACCCCGCGAAGCAGCGCCCCGGGGCACCCGCTTGAACCGGTCTCGCCGGACCGCCGTAGAACACGACACGGCGGACGAAGCACGCCTGCCCACCGCCCCGACTCGCCTCCGCGAGCCCTCACCATTCGACGGGAGAACCGATGAACGACTCGACGACCGAACCCCGCGAAGCCGAGACCAGCGCCTCGCCTCCGGCCGAAGCGGAGATCGCCGAAACCGCGCGCGGCTCGCGCTGGCGCAACCTGGTCTACATCGCGGTTGCGGTGGCCGTCGTGGCCACCCTCTTTCTCGCCGGCCGCCAGCTCGGTGGCGCCGTAGAGACCTTCACCGGATGGGTCGAGGGCCTCGGCTTCTGGGCGCCGCTCGTCTTCATGCTCGGCTATGCGGTGGGCACCGTGGCCTTCGCGCCCGGCTCGCTGCTGACCCTCGCCTCCGGAGCCATCTTCGGCCTGTTCTGGGGCACTGTCTACGCCTGGACGGGCGCCACGATCGGCGCGTGCGGGGCGTTCCTCATCGCCCGCTACGTGGCCCGCGGATGGGTCGAGGGCAAGCTGGAGGACAAGCCCCGGTTCAAGAGCCTCGACCAATCGATCGGCCGCGACGGCGGCAAGATCGTGGCGCTCCTCCGGCTGGCCCCCATCTTCCCGTTCGTCCTCCTCAACTATGCCCTCGGCCTCTCCAGGGTGCGCTTCAGCCACTACTTCCTGGCCTGCTTCGCCATGGCACCGGGCACCCTCCTCTACGTCTACTACGGCCACATCGGCCGCGAGGCGCTCGCCGGAGGCAAGACCGTCTGGGACTGGCTGCTGATGGGCCTCGGCCTCGCCGCCGTGCTCGCCGTCACCGTGATCATCACCAAGAAGGCCAAGCAGGCCCTGGCCTCCGAGACCGACCTGGAGCAAGACCCCCTGGAGACCGCCGATGAGTGACACCGAAGCCCGCGCCCTGATCCACCCCCAGGACGAGCACAACCGCGAGCTCGTCGCCAACGTCCACCCGGGCGACTGGACCAATCCGGAGCCGGCCGACCGTTACCACCTGGTGGTCGTGGGCGCCGGCACCGCCGGCCTCGTGACCGCCGCCGGAGCCGCGGGCCTCGGCGCCCGGGTGGCGCTGGTCGAGCGGAACCTCATGGGCGGCGACTGCCTGAACGTGGGTTGCGTGCCGTCGAAGGGGATCATCCGCGCCGCCCGTGCCTGGCACGACGCCAGGACCGCCAGCCGGTTCGGTGGCCACGAGGCGGACGGCGGCGGCGACTTCGGCTTCGCCATGGAGCGCATGCGCCGGATCCGTGCCGGCATCAGCCACCACGACTCGGCCCGGCGCTTCGCCGATCTGGGGGTCGACGTGTTCCTCGGGCAGGGGCAGTTCGTGGCCTCCGACATGCTCCAGGTCGACGCCAAGCAGCTCCGGTTCCAGAAGGCGGTCATCGCCACCGGCGCGCGCGCCGGAGCGCCGCCGATCCCGGGGCTCGCGGAGGCCGGCTACCTGACCAACGAGACCCTGTTCGAGCTCACCGAGCTCCCCCGCCGCATGGTGGTGATCGGCGCCGGGCCGATCGGCTGCGAGATGGCCCAGAGCTTCGTCCGGTTCGGCTCCGAGGTGACCCTCCTCGACATCATGCCCCAGGTGCTCCCGCGGGAGGACCCGGAAGCGGCCGAGATCATCCAGAACGCCCTGGCGCGGGACGGGGTACGCCTCGACCTCGGCGTGCAGATCACCGAGGTGGCGACCGAGGACGACACGAAGATCGTCCGCTACGAGAAAGACGGCGAGGCCCGCGAGGCCCGGTGCGACGCCCTCATGCTCTCGACCGGCCGGGTGCCGAACGTGGACGGCCTCGGCCTCGAGGCCGCCGGCGTCGAGTACTCCCGGAAGGGCATCGAGGTCGACGACCACCTCCAGACGTCGAACAAGCGGATCTACGCCGCCGGCGACGTGGCGTCGAAGTTCCAGTTCACCCACGTGGCCGACGCCCTCGCCCGCATCGCCATCCAGAACGCGCTCTTCTACGGCCGTGCCAAGGCCAGCGGCCTGGTGGTGCCCTGGTGCACCTACACGGGCCCCGAGGTAGCGCATGTGGGCCTGACCCACGAGGAGGCCGAGAAGCGGCCGGGAGGCGTGGACACGGTGACCATTCCGCTCTCGGACGTCGACCGCTCGAAGCTTGAAGGCGCGGACGAGGGCTTCCTCCGGGTCTATCTCGCCAAGGGCAGCGACAAGATCCTCGGCGCCACCCTGGTGGCCGAGCACGCGGGCGACATGATCGGCGAGCTCTGCCTGGCGATCACCCACGGCATCGGCCTGGGCAAGATCGCGAGCGTGATCCACCCCTACCCCACCCAGGGCGAGGTGGTGAAAAAGGCCGCCGACACCT
>Ga0210123_1001676_pt1 | contig 10983 bp, 6 predicted proteins | sample Muzzi_PWB_D2_FD_185535 | JGI IMG/M metagenome (GOLD analysis project Ga0210123, IMG submission 185535) | Wetland microbial communities from San Francisco Bay, California, USA, that impact long-term carbon sequestration - Muzzi_PWB_D2 (SPAdes) | ecosystem: Environmental > Aquatic > Marine >... | reverse complement strand
CGACCTGTTCGGACTGGAGCCTGCGGACTTGCCGGACGAACGGCCGTGGCTCGATCATGGCCGCTGGGGCGTGCGCCACCCGCTGGGCGGGCGGGCCGAAACGCCGCCGAGCGGCGCGCCCTACGGCTTCCTTCCGGCCGAGGGCGAGAGTCTGCACCAGATTCCAGTCGGGCCCGTGCACGCCGGCATCATCGAGCCCGGCCACTTCCGGTTCACGGCCAACGGCGAGACCGTCGTCCGCCTGGAAGAGCGTCTGGGCTACGTACACAAGGGCATAGAGAGCCTGATGGCCGGCGCCGAGCTGGAGCGGGCCGCGCAGCTTGCCGGCCGGACCTCCGGCGACAGCACGGTCGCCTATGCGATCGCCTTCGCCCGTGCCGTCGAGTCCGCGCTCGACATCGAGGCGCCGCCGCGTGCGCAATGGCTGCGTGCGCTGATGGCCGAGCTCGAGCGCTTGGCGAATCATTTCGGCGACATCGGAGCGGTCTGCAACGACGCCGCCTTCGCACTTATGCACGCGCATTGCGGCGTCCTGCGCGAACGCGTGCTACGCGCTGCGGATACCTGCTTCGGCCATCGTCTCATGCGCGACCGGGTGGTGCCTGGCGGCGTGGACACCGAGCTCGACGAGCGGGGTAAGACGGCCCTTAGGGATCTGCTTGCCAACATTCGCGAGCGATTCCCGCGTCTCGTCCACCTCTACGACAACACCGCGTCGCTGCTCGACCGTACCGTGGGGACCGGGATCCTGAAGCCGGCGCTCGCCCGGCAGTACGGCGCCGGCGGCTACGTCGGCCGCGCCTCGGGCCGCGCCTTCGATGCCCGGCGCATGCCCGGATATTTTCCCTACGATGGCCTAGCCTTCGAAGTCCCGCTTCGCGACGAGGGCGACGTGAACGCGCGGGTCTGGATCCGCATCCGGGAAGTGGAGCAGAGCCTTTCGCTCATCGATCAGATGCTGGCGCGCCTCCCGGGCGGCGCGCTGCGCGAGGCCTTGCCGCAGCGGGCCGGCGAGGGCATCGCGCTGGTCGAGGGCTTTCGCGGCGACATCCTGGTTTGGGTCCGGCTCGGCCCGGACGGCAAGGTTCTGCGCTGCCACCTGCGCGATCCGTCCTGGTTTCAATGGCCGCTGCTCGAGGCCGCGATCGAGGGCAACATCGTGGCCGACTTCCCGCTCTGCAACAAATCGTTCAACTGCTCCTATTCGGGCCACGATCTCTAGAGGCCGTCATGCGCGATCTGCTGTTCCGGAACATCTTTCGCACGCCGCTGACCGAGCCGGCGCCGGACGCCGATGCGGAGGCGATGGCGGCCTTGGCGGCCCGTGTCGATCGCGCCGCGCACCGGCGTCTCGGGCGCAGCCTCGCGATTCGCGAGGTCGATGCCGGTTCGTGCAATGGCTGCGAGCTTGAGATCCATGCCCTCAACAACGCCTACTACGATCTCGAACGTTTCGGCATCCGCTTCGTCGCCTCGCCGCGTCATGCTGACGTGCTGCTCGTCACCGGCCCGGTGACCAGGAACATGCGCGAAGCGCTGGAACGGACCTACAACGCGACGCCCGATCCGAAATGGGTCGTCGCGGTCGGCGACTGCGCCGTCGACGGCGGCTGCTTTGCCGGCAGCTATGCCGTGGTCGGTGGCGTGGCGGATGTGGTGCCGGTCGACCTGCACATAAGGGGCTGCCCGCCGAGCCCGACGCACCTGCTCCGCGGCCTGCTCGCGCTGCTCGATGCGGGAGCCGCGCCCGCGAAGCGGCCGGCCGCTGGTTAGCCTGGCGGCAGGCCGGCCTTGCGCAGGCCGGCCAGGTAATGCTCCAGATCGTCGGGGTTCTTGTAGCGCAGGGTCTTCGCGTAGCCTGCAATTGTAAAGCCGGGCTCCAACTCGAGCACCTTGTCCGCGTGCTCCCCGGCGAGTTCGTTCTGCCCGAGGTACGCATGGCACGAGGCGAGGTAGGCCTGGTGCGTGGTCTGCAGGCGCGGCACCCGCTTGAACACCTCCACGGCGTCGCCGTAGCGATGGGCGGCGTGCAGTACGATGCCGAAATTGGCGTAGTAGTTCTCCGGGTGAAAGGGATCGAGCCGTAGGACCTTTTCGATCCATTCGACGCCCTCGTCGGCCCGGCCGAGATACGCCAGCAGATAGCCGCGCTGCACGACCAGCCGGAAGTCGTTGGGGTTGAGCGACAGGCCGCGCTCGTTGTGATACTCGGCCTCGTCGTACTTTCTCTGGAGCAGGTAGATCTCGCTCAGTATGCGGTGGCACTCGCTGTCGCCTTCGTCCAGCTCCAGGGCCCTGTGGGCGGCGGCGACGCAGCGCTTAAAGAGCTCGCCCTTCTGCGGCAGGTAGTCGCGCACCCAGGCCTGCCCGACGATGCAGGACAGCCACGCCCAGGCCTGGGCGAAACTCGGATCGAGTTCGACCGCCTTCTCCAGAAGACGAATGCCTTCGATGCAATCCTCTTGGGTAAACCTGTGATGCAGCTCGCGGCCATGCAGGAAATAGTCGTAGGCCGCCATCTGGTCGGTGCGCTTTCGCTTGACGCGCTCCAGGTCCGCGGCTCCGACCCGTTCCGGCAACGAGGTCACGATGGCGGCCGTCACCTCATCCTGAACGGCGAAGATGTCGTCCAGGTCGCGATCGAATTTCTGCGCCCAGAGATGATTCCCGGTCCGCGCATCGATGAGCTGGGCCGTCACGCGGACGCGGTTGCCGGCTTTGCGGACGCTGCCCTCGACGACGTAGCTTGCGCCGAGCTCCTTGCCGACCTGTGGAATGTTCACCGCCTTGCCTTTGAAGGCGAAGGTCGAGTTGCGGGCGATCACGAAAAGCGAATGAAAGCGGCTGAGCCCGGTGATGATGTCTTCGGTCAGGCCGTCGGAGAAATACTCCTGCTCTTCGTCGCCCGACATGTTGTCGAACGGCAGCACCGCGATCGAAGTCTTGTCCGCTGTGGGCTGCGGCGGCTCGCGCGCCGCGACCTTGTTGTCCGCCGCCGCGGCGCCGCGGAGACGGAACACCCGAATCGGCTTGTCCATGTTCTTGACGTGCTGTTCGCCGAGGTCGTCGAAGGCGACGGCGAGCTTGCCGCCGATCTGGCGGTGGACATCGTCCGACACGCAAACCCCGCCGGGCTCCGCGAGACCCTCGAGGCGCGAGGCGACATTGACGCCGTCGCCGTGAATGTCGTCGCCCTCGACGATGACATCTCCCAGGTTGACGCCGATGCGGAAATGCAGTCGCTGGTCCGCGGCGATACCGTCGTCGTGCTCGGCGGTCCCTTTCTGCCAAGCGGCGGCGCACTCGACGGCATCGACGACGCTGCCGAATTCGACCAGGAATCCGTCGCCCATGAGCTTCACCACGCGGCCGTGGTGTTCGGCGATCAGCGGGTCGATGACTTCGCTTTGAAGCGATTTGAGACGTTGCCGCGTGCCCGCCTCGTCGTGGGCCATGAGGCGGGAGTAACCGACGACGTCGGCCGCGAGTATGGCGGCGAGGCGGCGCTGCATGAACGGATCTCCCTTGCCCGGGGAGATTACCCGAGCGGCGTCCAAGAATCCAAGGATTGCAGGAGCGCCCGGTATCACTCCGGCTGCAGGTACCAGGCGTATTCCTGATCGCTTATGTGGTTATCGAACACATCCATCTCGGCCGTCTTGCAGGCGGCGTAGATGCGCAGGTAGTCCTTGCCGAAGTAGTCCGCCAGCACCTTGGAGCGCAGCATGCGCTCCATCGCCCGCCGCGGCCGGAACGGCAGCTTGGGGTCGTAGGCGAAGCCGGCGTTGCCGTCGAAGGCCGGCGGCGGCGCGATCTTGCCGGTCAGGCCGTGATGGACGCCTGCCAGGAGGGTCGCCAGCGCCAGATAGGGATTGGCGTCGGCCCCGGCGATGCGGTGCTCGATGCGCCGCGCCGCGCCGCCGCCGAGCGGCACGCGCAACGCCACCGAGCGGTTCTCGAAGCCCCACGAGCGCCGGATCGGCACGAAGATGTTGGGCACGTAGCGCCGGTAGGAATTGAGGTTGGGCGCCAGGAAAGCCATCGACTCCGGCATGATGTCGAGAATGCCGCCGACCGCGTGCTCGAAGCTGCGCGTCACCTTATTTTTCGGATCGTCGAAGACGTTCCTGCCGGCTTTGTCGAACAGGCTGACGTGCATGTGCAGCCCGCTGCCGGCCTGGTCGAGATAGGGTTTCGCCATGAAGGTGGCCTGCAGGCCATACTGCCGCGCGACCCCCTTGACGACGCGCTTGAACTGCACGCTGTGGTCGGCCGCCAGCAACGGGTCGTCGACATGGTCGAGGTTGATCTCGAATTGCCCCGGCGCGTATTCGGCGGTGATCGCTCCGGTTGGGACGTCCTGTATTTTGCAGGCCGCGGTAATCGCCTCCAGCACCTTGGCGTGGGTATCGACGTCGGCCATGCCGTAGACCTGGGTCCCGCTGTCGCGTTCGCCCGTCAGCGGCGAGATCGGCGGTTGCGGCGCGCCGTTGGCGGCGCGTTTCGGGTCGATCAGGTAGAATTCGAGCTCGAAAGCGACGACCGGCTTGAGGCCGAGCTTGGCGAAGCGCGCGGCGACCTTGGCCAGGATGTTGCGCGGCTCGTAGGGGTAGGGGGTGCCGTCCTCCTCGAAGAAGGTGGTCATCACCTGGCACAGCGGCCGGTCGGCCCAGGGCACCGGCTTGAGCGTGCCGGGAATGATCTTGACCATGGCGTCGGGGTCGCCGTCGCTGAAACCGCGCCCCTCCGGATCATGGCTGTGGCCCATGGTGTCGAGCAGGAAGACCGAGGCCGGCGCGGCCACCCCGGCGGTCATCAGCTTGCCCAGGTGGTCGATCGGATAGCGCTTGCCGCGCACCACACCCGAGAGGTCGGCGAAGATCGCATCGACCGCGGCGGTCTCGGGGTGTGCGGTCAGGAAGGAGGCCGCTTCGCGCGGCAGCTTGGCGGAGGCTTTGGCCATGATGGGCTCGGGTTCGGGTGCGGCCCCCGCGCACCGCCGCGAGGCGGCCGGACGGCGGGGCGCCCTTGGGTCAGGCGATTTCGGCGACGGCGTCGATCTCGACCGCGACGCCGAGCGGCAGCGCCCCGGCCGAGACGGCGGCGCGTGCATGCTTGCCCTTGTCGCCGAACACCGCGACCATCAGGTCGGACGCGCCGTTGATCACCTTCGGCTGGTCGCCGAACTCGGGCACCGAGTTGACGAATCCGCCCAGCTTGACGATGCGCTGCACGCGGTCCAGGTCGCCGCCGCAGGCCGCCCTGAGCTGGGCGATGATGTTGATGGCGCACATTTTGGCGGCCGCCTGCGCGTCCTCCAGCGAAACCTCGGCGCCGACCTTGCCCTGGTAGTGGAACTTGCCGTCCTTGAGCGGTACCTGGCCGGAGACGAACACCAGGTTGCCGCTCTGCACGAAGCCGACGTAGTTGGCCACCGGCGCGGCGGCTTCCGGCACTGTGATCCCCAGTTCCTTCAGGCGTGCATCGACCTTTCCGGCCATGGCGTTCCCCCTTTTGCTGCGCTGTTCTCTAAGTTGACTGAAATGAGGCCGGAACATACCCGCGCCCCGCGGGCCGGGCAAGCGGCGCGGAAAAAGGTCGGCTCCGCGCCGACTCCGGCCCCACGGCCCTGAAAAAACCGGGGTGCTGCCGCTGCAGACACCCCGAAGGTCACAGGGAGAACTCAGACGTGAGTCGTCAGGTCGGATGCTCCTCCCGAAGCATGGGGCGCCTCAGGAGCAGCCGCTGGTCGCGCCGCAGGTCGTGCATTTCAGGCACGTCCCGTTGCGAACCAGCGTGAAGTTGCCGCATTCTCCGCAGGAATCGCCCTCGTAGCCCTTCATACGTGCCTCGCGGACGCGTTCCAGGCGCAGGTCGAACCGTTCGGAGACCACGGCCTCGACGGCAACCGCTTCAGCGGAGCCTTGGTTGCCGGCGAGTCCCTGTGAGGCGGGTGCCGCGCCGGCGGCGGCCGTCGCCGCCCTGCCGCCGCTGCCACCGCCGCCATTCAAGACGAGAAGCTGGTTGCGCACATAGCCGGTCGAGGCCAGGCGCCGCACGGTCTCCGCCACGGTCTCGCGCGCGGTCTCGGGCAGCTCGCCCTCGCGGTCGCCGCGGCCCATGCTGTCGGGCTGCAGGTCGCTCGGCTCGGCATGCGCCAGGTCGGTGCGTCCCAGGTAGGAGATCGCCAGCTCTCGGAAGATGTAGTCCAGTACCGAGGTTGCCATCTTGATGGCGTCGTTGCCCTCCACCATGCCCGAGGGTTCGAAGCGGGTGAAGGTGAAGGCCTCGACGTATTCCTCGAGCGGTACGCCGTATTGCATGCCGATCGAGATCGCGATGGCGAAGTTGTTCATCAGGCTGCGGAAGGCCGCGCCTTCCTTGTGCATGTCGATGAAGATCTCGCCGAGCGAGCCGTTCTCGTACTCGCCGGTGCGCAGGTACACTTTGTGCCCCCCGACGATGGCCTTCTGGGTGTATCCCTTGCGCCGCTGCGGCAGGCGCGCGCGCTCGGCCCGGCGCTCGATGATGCGCTCGATGACGCGCTCGGCGACGATCTCGGCGCGCCGTGCACCGGGCGCCGCGGCGACCTGCTCGGCAATGCTCTCCGCGTCCTCGTCCTCGTCGTCGATCCCGTTCAACAGGCTGGAAGCGAGCGGCTGCGACAGCTTGGAGCCGTCGCGGTAGAGCGCGTTGGCTTTCAGGCCCAGGCGCCAGGACAGCATGTAGGCGTCCTTGCAATCCGCGACCGTGCCCTGGCTCGGCATGTTGATGGTCTTGGAGATGGCACCCGAGACGAAGGGTTGTGCCGCCGCCATCATGCGGATGTGGCTCTCGACCGGGAGGAAGCGCTTGCCGTTGCGCCCGCAGGGATTGGCGCAATCGAAGACCGGCAGATGCACGTCGCGCAGGTGCGGTGCGCCCTCGAGCGTCATGGCGCCGCAGCAATAGGTATTGGCGGCCTCGATCTCGGCCCTGGTGAAGCCGAGCGCGACCAGCATGTCGAACGCAAGGTCGTCGATTTGCTCGGCCGTGAGGCCCAATGCCTTGATGCAGAAGTCGCGTCCCAAGGTCCATTGGTTGAAGGCAAACTTGATGTCGAAAGCACTCGCCAGACCGGCCTCGAGCGACTGCAGGGCGGCCTTGGTAAAGCCCTTCTCCGTCAGGCGCCTGTGGTTGACGCCGGGCGCATCGACCAGGGTGCCGCAGCCGACCGCGTAGCGGATGATGTCTTCGATCTCCTGCTCGTCGTAGCCCAGCGTGCGCAGCGCCTCGGGCACCGTGCGGTTGATGATCTTGAAGTAACCGCCGCCGGCCAGCTTCTTGAACTTGACGATGGCGAAGTCGGGCTCGATGCCGGTGGTATCGCAGTCCATGACCAGGCCGATGGTTCCGGTCGGCGCAATGACGCTGGCCTGCGCATTGCGGTATCCGTGCGCCTCGCCGAGTTCGAGTGCGTGGTCCCAGGCGTGCTTGGCGGCGCGAATCAGGGACCGCTCCGGACAGACCTCGGCATCGAGTGGAACCGGCGGGACCGACAGGCCCTCGTAGTCGGTCTCGGCACCGTAGGCGGCCCGGCGATGGTTGCGCATGACGCGGAGCATGGCTTCGCGATTCTTCGCATAGCCTGGGAAGGCACCGAGCTCCGCCGCCATCTCGGCCGAGGTCGCGTAGGCGACCCCGGTCATGATGGCGCTGATGGCGCCGCAGTATGCGCGGCCGGCCTCGGAATCGTAGGGCAGGCCGCTCGCCATCAGCAGTCCGCCGAGGTTGGCGTAACCCAGGCCCAGCGTGCGGAACTCGTAGGACAGGCGCGCGATCTCGCGCGACGGGAACTGGGCCATCAGCACGGAAATCTCGAGCACGATTGTCCAGAGACGCACCGCGTGCTCGAAGGCCGCGATGTCGAATCCCCCGTCCTCGTGGCGGAAAGTCATCAGGTTGAGCGACGCCAGATTGCAGGCCGTGTCGTCGAGGAACATGTACTCAGAACAGGGATTGGACGCGTTGATGCGCCCCGACACCGGGCAGGTGTGCCACTCGTTGATGGTGGTGTCGTACTGCATGCCGGGATCGGCGCAGGCCCAAGCGGCCTCGGCGATCTGCTCCCATAGGTCCTGGGCGCGCAGCGTCTTGTGCACCTTTCCGTCGGTGCGCCGGATCAGGTCCCACTCACCGTCGGTCAGCACCTTCTCGATGAAGGCGTTCGGCACGCGGACGGAGTTGTTGGAGTTCTGCCCCGACACGGTCAGATAGGCGTCGGAGTCCCAATCGGAGTCGTAGGTGCGAAAATCGATCTTGCGGAAGCCCTGGCGCGCGAACTCGATGACGCGCTGGATGTAGTTCTCCGGCACCTCATCCTTCCGTGCGGCGCGGATCGCCTTGCGCAGCTCCGGATTGCGTTTCGGATCGAAGGCGGCGGCCGGATCGGCATCCGCCGCGGCGCCGCCGTGGCAGGCGCGGATCACCGCGTTGAGGTGGCGATTGCACAGGCGCGAACCGGTGACCAGGGCGGCGACCTTCTGCTCCTCGATTACCTTCCAGTTGACGTAGGCCTCGATGTCCGGATGGTCGAGGTCGACGGTCACCATCTTGGCCGCGCGTCGCGTCGTACCGCCCGACTTGATGGCGCCGGCGGCCCGGTCGCCGATCTTGAGGAAGCTCATCAGACCGGAGGACTTGCCGCCGCCCGACAGCGGTTCGTGCTCACCGCGCAGGCGCGAGAAGTTGGTGCCGGTGCCGGAGCCATACTTGAACAGCCGCGCCTCGCGCACCCAGAGGTCCATGATGCCGGTCTCGTTGACAAGGTCATCGTCGACCGACTGGATGAAGCAGGCGTGCGGCTGCGGCCGCGCGTAGGCGGAGGCGGAGCGTTTGACTTCGCCGGTCTCGTGATCGACGTGATAGTGGCCCTGGCTCGGCCCGTCGATGCCGTAGGCCCAATGCAGGCCGGTATTGAACCACTGCGGCGAGTTGGGTGCGGCCATCTGGCGGGCCAGCATGAAACGCAGTTCGTCGAAGAATGCGCGGGCGTCGGCCTCGCCGTCGAAGTAGCCGCCCTTCCAGCCCCAGTAGGTCCAGGTGCCGGCGAGACGGTCGAACACTTGGCGCGCGCTGGTTTCGCCGCCGGCGTGGTCCTCGATTCCATCGGCCTCGCCGCCCGCGGCGGCCCCTTGCGGGACACGGCGCTGCAGCCAGGCCGGGACGTCCGACTCGGGCACGCGCCGCTGCTTGCGGGGCACGCCGCGCTTGCGGAAATACTTCTGGGCCAGGATGTCGCTGGCGACCTGGCTCCAGCTCGCGGGGACCTCGATATCCTGCGCCTGAAATACGATCGAACCGTCCGGGTTGCGAATCTCGCTGGAAGTCCGGCGAAACTCGATCTGCTCGTAAACGTCCTTTCCGGCTTCGGTGAATCGGCGCTCGATCCGCATTAGGTCCTGTCCCCTTGATCCTAGGTCTTGTTATTGCCTGCGTGAGGGGAGAGGCGGCGAAAATCCGCGTCTCATTGCGTTTCGGCGCCCGGTTCGGACGGCGTCATGCCCGGAGCCCGCCCTCTGCCCCAGGCCGCCCCCCTCGAACGCCTGGGTACAGATCTTGTGCGCGATCGTCATCTAATCACAAGATATGGGAAGTGTCAGCCATATTGTGGCCGGCGCGGAAAATTTGTCCGGATATTGTGTGGGTCGCGCCGGCGCCGGCGCGGAATTCAGCGGCTTGCACCGGACCCCGCCCGACCCGGCGTCCCGGATCCGGCCTCAGCGTGGCCGGCGGGTCGCCAGGACCAGGGCGCCCAGCACCAGGGCGACGCCCCCGAGTTGGCCGAGGGTCAAACGCTCGCCGAGCAGGACCGCGGCGCCGGCAATGGTCGTCACCGGCTCCATGTTGAAGGCGAGCGCCGCCAGCACGGCGCTGGTCCGGCGCAGCGCCGCGAAGTGCAGGCCGGTGGCGGTCACGAAAAGTACCGTCGCACCGAGCAGGCCGGCCCAGCCTTGCAGTGTTGCGGGGAGCGCGAGCCCGCCGAACAGCGGCAGCGCCGGCAGGACCAGAAGGGCGCAGCCCAGGGTGACGTAGAAACTCACTCCGAAAACGTCGTACCCGGCCACTAAGCGCGGCGAGATCAGGAACAGCCAGGTGGACGAGACGGCGGCGAGAATGGCGAAGGCGACGCCGCGCCAGTCGAGCCCGCCGGCCTCCGGGCCAAGGGCTAGGAACAGGCCGAGGAAGGCCAGGGGGAAGGCTACCATCTGGGCCCGCGTCGGGGTGCCGCCGCCGACCACGGGCGCGATGGCCGCGACCAGCAGCGGGTAGGTGTAGAAAATCACGGTCATCAGCGAGACCGGGATGTAGACGATCGAGCACAAGAGGCCGATTGTGACACCCGAGACCCCCAGCATGGCGCCGAACAGACGCAGGCGCACCTGCGGCGGCACGCGGAACGGCTGCCGCATCCAGACGAGCGCCAGCCCCATGGCGGCGGCCGTTACCGACATGCGCAGCAGAATGACCGCACCGGCGTTGGCGCCGCCGGCGTAGGCCAGGGCGACGAGCGAGATATGCACGCCGTAGCAGGAGGACGCGGCCAAGGCGAGCACGAAGCCCGCCGACAAAACGGGCAGGCCGGCGGCGTCTTCGGTCGGCTCCGGCGGGTCGGTCATGGGGCTGCTCTGCGGCACGCGCCGGGCATCGGAGTGCGGGACATGGATTCGGCCGTGTGGTCGTAGGTAGGCGGTCCTGCGTCCGCTCCTATGTGACAGATCGCAGGCGCGCCGTCACCTGCCGGCGGCGGTCACCGGTCACCGCGGCCCGCAGACAAGAAAAAGCCCCCGCGCCGGAACGCGGGGGCTCAAAGATCCGGGCCGAACGGTCAGTCTATTCAGCTCTCGATCGCCATCTGCTCGGCGAAGATGTAGTTGGTCGGGTGCGCCGCGGCGCCCTTCACCTTTTCGTCGTAGAAGGTGACGACCGACTTCCAGAACGGCT
>Ga0210123_1001673_pt1 | contig 11009 bp, 7 predicted proteins | sample Muzzi_PWB_D2_FD_185535 | JGI IMG/M metagenome (GOLD analysis project Ga0210123, IMG submission 185535) | Wetland microbial communities from San Francisco Bay, California, USA, that impact long-term carbon sequestration - Muzzi_PWB_D2 (SPAdes) | ecosystem: Environmental > Aquatic > Marine >... | reverse complement strand
GCAAGGGAAGCCAACGTCAAAATCGATCTCGATCAGATCAATGAGATCAGCAAAGCCACGCCCCACCTTTGCTCCCTGAGTCCCGGCGGACCGCACCACCTGGAAGACCTGAACCGGGCAGGCGGCATTCAGGCGCTCATCAAAGAACTGTCCGGCGCCGGTCTCATTAAAACAGACTGTCTCACCGTCACCGGCAAAACCGTGGGAGAAAATATAAAGCAAGTAAACATCATGGACAACACGGTTATCCGGTCGACCACCAACCCTTACCATAAAGAAGGCGGTCTTGCGGTTCTCTTTGGAAATCTTGCCCCTGAAGGCGGTGTGGTAAAGCAGTCTGCTGTTCTAGATGAAATGCTGCGCCATGAGGGCCCGGCCCGGGTGTTTGATTCCGAGGAAGAGGCCGGTCAGGCCATCATGGGCGGCAAAATCAAAAAGGGAGATGTTATCGTAATTCGGTATGAAGGGCCCATGGGCGGTCCGGGCATGCGGGAAATGCTGACACCGACATCGGCCATCGCGGGTATGAAACTGGATGCCCACGTGGCGTTGCTCACGGACGGCCGCTTTTCAGGCGGGACCCGGGGCGCGGCCATCGGACATATATCACCTGAGGCCATGCAAAAAGGGCCCATTGCCATTGTGAAGGACGGTGATGTGATTGCCATCGATATTCCGGCCAAAACATTGACGCTCAAGGTGCCGGACAGCGAGATCCAGGACCGATTGTCCAAATGGTCTCCGCCAGCCCCTAAAATCACCCACGGGTACATGGCCCGGTATGCAAAAATGGTGTCGTCGGCGAGTGAGGGAGCGGTGGTCAGATAAATAAGTTCTTTAACTGAATATTTTTCACCGCAGAGGCGCGGAGAGCGCAAAGAAGAGATACTTTTCGTTTGCCGTTGAGAGGACGGCAAAAGAAAAAAATCAATCGCTAAGCGATATTTTTTCGGTTCTAAATGCCCGCAAGGCATGTTTCTTATTGTTTTCCGTCCTCTCAACGGAAAACAATAAAATAACTAACCTCTGTGTTCTCTGCGGCTCTAATGAGCAGAGCGAATGGGCGTTGAATATATATTTTCACATACCTGCATAACAAAGCTGGAAATAACAGCATAGTTGATAGATTATGGTATTTAATTAACCATCAATAGAAATAAGGAAGGACGAAACATGAAACTCACAGGCGCACAAATTATGATGAAGGTGTTACAGGAGGAAGGGGTTGAGATTATTTTTGGATATCCGGGTGGAGCGGTCATCGATATTTTCGATGAACTGGATAAATCAAAAATCCGGCACGTCCTTGTTCGTCAGGAGGCGTGTGCCGTACATGCGGCCGACGGTTATGCCCGGGCCGGGAACCGTGTCGGTGTCTGTCTGGTAACATCAGGACCGGGCGCGACCAACACGGTCAGCGGCATTGCATCGGCCTATATGGATTCCATACCCGTGGTTATATTTACCGGCCAGGTGCCGACACATCTGATCGGAAATGATGCCTTTCAGGAAGTCGACACCGTGGGGATTACCCGGCCGTGCACCAAACACAACTACCTGGTCAAACGAACCGAAGATCTTGCCAGAATTATCAAGGAAGCTTTTCTAATTGCCAGGACCGGCCGTCCGGGACCTGTTTTGATTGATATCCCGAAGAATGTTTCCGTCAATGCCATAGAGTATAAGCCTCCTCAAAAAATAGAATTGAAGTCTTACAACCCGACATACAGTCCCAATGTTAAACAGCTTCACAAAGTGGTGTCACTGATCAAGGCTGCCAAAAAACCGATGATTTTTGCCGGCGGCGGTGTCATTCTTTCAGGAGCTGCCAAAGAACTTACGGAACTCGCCCATAAAACCCTAATCCCGGTGACCACTTCTTTGATGGGCCTCGGCGGGTTTCCGGGAACAGACCCATTGTGGCTGGGCATGATCGGCATGCACGGAACGTATCGGGCCAACATGTGCACCGGTGAATCCGACCTTTTGATCGGCATCGGTGTCCGGTTTGACGACCGCGTTACCGGAAAAACAGATGAGTTTGCATCCAAAGCCAAAATTGTGCACATCGATATTGATCCCACGTCCATACGCAAAAATATCCCGGTTACAGCCCCGGTTGTCGGAGACTGTAAAGTCACGCTGGCCAAACTGAACAAGCTGCTGGACAAGGAAGATCTTGGCGATCTCGAAAAAGCGCGAAAAAAATGGCTGGACCAGATTCTGGGCTGGAAAGACACCCAGCCGCTCGCCTATAAACAGACAGATGTGATCAAGCCGCAATACGTGGTGGAAAAACTGTACGAACTGACCAAAGGCAAAGCCATTATCACCACCGAGGTGGGGCAGAACCAGATGTGGGCGGCCCAATATTATCACTATGACAAACCCAACCATTTCATTACTTCCGGAGGCCTGGGGTGTATGGGATTTGGTTTGCCGGCCGCTATCGGCGCACAACTCGCCTGCCCGGATAAGCTTGTTGTCGATATTGCCGGTGACGGCAGCATCCAGATGAACATACAGGAAATGACGACCGCGGTGCAATGTGGTCTTCCCGTAAAAATCGTTATTCTCAATAACGGTTATCTCGGTATGGTCAGGCAGTGGCAGCAGCTCTTTTTCGAAAAACGATATGCCGCAACCTGCCTGGATATCGCACCTGATTTCGTCAAACTGGCAGAAGCATACGGAGCCGAAGGTCTCAGAGCCACAAAACCCGAAGAGGTCGAAGCTGTTTTGAAAAAAGGTCTGGCTTCCAAAAAAACGGTGATCATGGATTTTGTGGTAGATAAGGAAGAATGCGTTTATCCGATGGTTCCTGCCGGAGCCCCGGTTACCGAAATGCTTTTGGTGTAAGATCGTTTTTTAAAATACCTGATTAAAGATCGTCAACTCTGTTTCTTAAAAAAGGATATGAACCATGACAGAAGAAAAACATATACTTTCGATTCTAGTGGATAATGAACCCGGTGTTCTCTCAAGAATTGCAGGATTGTTCAGCGGCCGGGGATTTAACATTGAAAGCCTGTGTGTTGCCGAAACCATGGACCCGCTGGTATCCAGGGTGACACTGGTCACGATAGGGGAACCCCCGATCATCGAACAGATTGAGAAACAACTCAACAAGCTTATCAATGTCATCAAGGTTCACGATCTGACCGGAAAGCAATATGTCCAGAGGGAAATGGCCCTTATAAAAGTGGTCGCCAAGCCGGAAAATCGTGCTGAAATATTAAGAACCGTGGACATTTTCAGATGCAAGATTGTTGACGTGGGGCCTGACCATTACACCATTGAAGTTACGGGCGATGAGGGCAAATTGAAGGCGCTTTTAAGCCTTTTAAAACCCATCGGTATAAAGGAAATCGCCAGAACAGGCATGATTGCCCTGTTCAGGAATTCGAAATGAAAATTTTTGTAACATTTTAGCCTTTTAAAAATATCATCGCTTCAAGTATAATTAAATTTTTGCTGAAAGAACTCGTGAATAAGGGCTCGTAATTAAAGAACCTGCCCGGGCTATTAATAAAGGTCTTGGGCTTTAACAGGGGGTTTTATTCGTAAAGTTAAATCGCTTATGGTTCTTTCAAAACGATCCCTAATTCACTCAGACAGCTTCCAGCCAAAAATTTAATCATACTCGAAGCTCTTTTGAAATCGTTTTTTCGCAAAGGACTTAACGATTAAAAACTTATTTTTTCGATTATAGAAGGAGAACCAACATGGCCAAAATTAATTTCGGCGGAGTAGAAGAAGAAGTGATTACATCAGAAGAATTTTCTCTGGAAAAAGCCAGAGAAGTTCTCAATGACGAAATCGTTGCTGTTTTGGGTTACGGTGTTCAGGGGCCGGGGCAAGCCTTGAATATGAAAGACAACGGAATCAACGTCATTGTCGGTCAGCGTGAAAAGAGCAAATCCTGGGACCGTGCCGTACAAGATGGCTTTGTTCCCGGAAAAACCCTCTTTCCCATCGAAGAGGCGGCCCGCAAGGGAACCGTTATCCAGTATCTGCTTTCAGACGCCGGTCAGGTTGCGGTCTGGCCGATCATAAAAGAATGTCTTGATAAAGGGGATGCGCTTTACTTCTCACACGGCTTCTCCATTGTTTATAAGGATCAAACCGAAATTATTCCCCCTGAAAACGTGGATGTCATCCTGGTGGCCCCAAAGGGTTCGGGCCGAACGGTTCGGACCAACTTCTTAGACGGCAGCGGCATTAATTCGAGTTTTGCAATTCACCAGGACTTTACCGGTCGCGCCAAGGAAAGAACCCTGGCACTGGGGATTGCCATTGGTTCGGGCTATCTCTTTCCCACCACTTTTGAAAAAGAAGTTCACAGTGATCTCACCGGTGAACGCGGCGTTTTAATGGGCTGTCTGGCCGGAGTAATGGAAGCCCAATACAATGTTCTTCGAAAACATGGACACACGCCCAGTGAAGCCTTTAATGAAACGGTGGAAGAACTGACCCAGAGCCTGATCCGCCTTGTGGCGCAAAACGGCATGGACTGGATGTATGCGAACTGCAGTACCACCGCCCAGCGAGGCGCTCTGGACTGGAAGCCGAAGTTTCGCGATGCGGTAGCTCCGCTTTTTGACGAACTGTACGAAAGCGTTTTATCAGGGAAAGAAACCAAGAGGGTCCTTGAGGCCAACAGCGCACCCGACTACCGGGAAAAGCTCGAAAAAGAACTGGACGTACTCAAAAATTCCGAAATGTGGCAGGCCGGAGCTGCGGTAAGGGCTCTGAGGCCTGAAAACCGATAGGAGACAACATATGGAACAGATCGTACTTTATGACACGACCTTGCGGGATGGGACCCAGGGAGAAAACATCAGTTTCAGTGCCAAGGAAAAAATCCAGATTGCGAAAAGCCTGGATGATTTCGGCATACATTACGTCGAAGGCGGGTGGCCGGGATCCAATCCCAGGGATATGGAATTTTTCGATCTGGCCCAGAAGAAGAAATTTAAAACCGCTCGGATAACGGCCTTCGGATCAACCCGGAAACCCGGTATCGACCCTTCTGATGATCCGAACTTGCAGGCACTGTTAAAGGCCAAAACGCCTTCGGTGACCATATTTGGAAAAACATGGGATCTTCATGTCCGGCAGGTCATGAGCAATACCCTCGAAGAAAACCTTGCCATGATTACCGATTCTATCGAATATTTGAAAAACGGTGATCGGGAGGTGATTTATGATGCCGAACACTTTTTCGACGGGTACAAAGCAAACCCGGATTATGCCCTAAAGACGTTGATGGCTGCCATCGATGCCGGCGCGGAATACATCGTACTGTGCGACACCAATGGCGGATCCCTGCCCATTGAAATAAAATCAATTATTGATGAGGTCCGAAAAGCATTTTTGAAAAAATACGCTGCAATAAAAGATCCGCTTTCAATCAAGCTCGGGATCCATACCCATAACGACAGCAACCTGGCTGTGGCCAATTCCATCGAAGCCGTCCAAGCCGGTGCGGTGATGGTCCAGGGAACCATCAACGGATATGGAGAGCGATGCGGCAATGCTGATCTGACCTCGATCATGCCGATTCTCCAGTTAAAGATGAACCGCTCGTGTGTCCCCCCGGAAAATATGGCCAAACTGAGATTGCTCTCGCGGTTTGTCAGCGAAACCGCCAACATGATTCCGTTGAACAGCCGTCCCTTTGTCGGTGAAAGCGCATTTGCCCACAAAGGAGGTATTCATGTCAGTGCAATCATGAAAGTATCAAAGGCATACGAACATTTGGAGCCCGAATTTGTGGGCAATCGCCGCCGTGTATTGGTTTCGGATCTTTCGGGAAAAAGCAATATCGAATACAAAGCAAAAGAACTCGGGATCGATCTTGGGGCCAACGGAACTGACAGCCGTAAGATCGTTACAGAAATAAAAAAGATGGAGCAGAATGGATACCAGTTTGATACTGCCGACGGATCTTTTAAGATTTTACTCGAGAAATTTACCGATCAGTATCAGCCGCTTTTTGATTTAAAATCCTTTCGGGTCACCATCGAAAAAGACGAGGATCGCCCCTGTACAGCCCATGCCACCATCAAAATCTCGGTGGGAGGCAAGGACGAAATCACCGCCGCTGAAGGAGATGGTCCGGTCAGCGCCCTGGATAATGCCCTTCGCAAGGCACTTGATAAATTTTATCCGGATCTGGACGCCATACGCCTGATCGATTTTAAAGTCCGGGTCATCGATGGGCGCCAGGGAACTGCGGCAAGGGTAAGGGTTTTTATCGAGTCTCGGGAGCACGACCATATCTGGAGCACCATCGGTGTTTCCGAAGATATTATTGAAGCCAGCTGGCAAGCACTTGCCGACAGCTTCCAGTATAAGCTCGCATTGAGAAATAATAAGTAGAAGCCATCTCAAAGATAGGATTTTGGCTCAAGGTCAAGGCGGGATCGAGTTTCAACCCGCAGACATACTAAAGTCTTTCGAGGAGTCGAAACGATGTCCCAACACAGAAATTGGGACAAAAGACTTTTTTGAGATGGCTTCTAACAACATCTTTCATTATGGAAATAAATATCATGTTTAATACAAGAGAGGGAAACAATGCCGCTGGACATTTTTCTTACCCTGTCCTGCGGCGTATGCTCGTTACTATTTTGCCCTTTTTTTAAAATTTTTATTAGCAACTTTACTATTTATAAACAGGAGCAAAATCATGGAAGAACGAGTCATTATATTCGATACAACGTTAAGAGACGGCGAGCAATCTCCCGGCGCAAGTATGAATGCCGCGGAAAAGCTGCGCCTGGCCACACAAATGGAAAAGCTCGGTGTAGATGTATTGGAAGCCGGATTCCCGGCCGCATCGGAAGGGGATTTTGATGCGGTTTCCAAGATCGCTTCAAGACTCAAAAAGACTGAGGTCGCCGGCCTGGCACGGACGTCAAAAGCGGATATCGATCGCGCCTGGGGGGCTGTCCAGCATGCGGCCAAACCGAGAATTCACACATTTTTGGCCACATCCGACATCCATATGAAATACAAACTCAACATGACCCGGGATAAGGTTCTCAAAACCACTTCGGAATCTGTCAAATACGCCAAAAGCCTGACCAACAGCATTGAGTTTTCGGCAGAAGATGCCTCACGCAGTGATCGGGACTTTCTTTGCAAGGTGTTTGAGGCGGCCATTGAGGCCGGCGCCACAACCATCAACATTCCGGACACCGTCGGGTACGCCATCCCCATGGAATTCGGTGATCTGGTCAAGTATGTGATCGACCATACGCCCAATATCCACAAGGCTGTTGTGAGTGTTCACTGTCACAATGACCTCGGCCTGGCCACGGCCAACACCCTTGCAGCGCTAAGCAGCGGTGCGAGACAGGCGGAGGTCACCATCAACGGCATCGGCGAACGGGCCGGAAACACCTCCCTGGAAGAAGTCGTTATGTCCCTCCACACAAGGCCCAATTACATGCCGTTTACGTCCAATATCAAAACAGAGCTGATTTATCCCACCAGTCGGCTGGTCAGCATGATCACCGGTATTATCGTTCAGCCCAACAAGGCCATTGTCGGTGCAAATGCCTTTGCCCACGAGGCTGGAATTCATCAGGACGGGGTTTTGAAAAACCCCATGACCTATGAAATCATGAAACCTGAAACCATTGGGCTCAGCGCCAGCAAGTTGATTCTGGGGAAACACTCCGGACGACACGCTCTGCGCACTCACTTGAAGGAAATGGGATACGATCTTTCCGACGAAGAGTTAAAGCTCGTTTTTAAAAAATTCAAGGAACTGGCCGACAAAAAGAAGCACGTTGTCGACGAAGATCTGGAAGTGATTATTACGGAAGGCATCTTAAGAACCGCCGAAATCTTCGAGCTGGAATATCTGCATGTCACCAGCGGTACCACCGTCATTCCCATGGCCACCGTCAGACTCTTCATCAATGGAAGGCCGGTTCAGGGTACGGGATATGGAAACGGCCCCATCGATGCGGCCTATGACAGCATTGCCAAACTGACGGGAACAGAATCCGAGCTCATGAGATTTTCCATAAGCGCCATTACCAGCGGTACGGATGCCCAGGGCGAGGTTACGGTACGCCTGAAGGAAAACGGACTGGTTGCTTTAGGCCGCGGAGCGGACCCGGACATCATCACGGCCAGTGTGAGGGCTTATATCAACGGACTCAACCGTCTTGAATATCTGAAAGCTCATCCATTGACCGCGACGGAAGGGCTGTAGAGAAACCTTATTAGTGTCCATCCAAAATGGCCTTTTTGTACAATCTCTGCGCCTGCCCTGTGAAATGCGGAGCCTATTTCTCTGGGGTTATGCTCAAAAAATAATCCTCGGAATATCAAATATATGCCTGTGGTTATTTTTTTCGCATGCCTTGATATTGAAAAAAAATCCTCATTTCTGGATGGACACTATCTAGTAATGAAGCTGAAGGGGGTGTACTCCCCTTCAGCTCTATTCTAAAATTTCGATTCTTCTCTCAATTTGTTGAAAGAAAGGATCCAAGTATTTTATCCTTTTATTTTCCAAGCATTCTTTTCTTCAACTTTGTATCCGCCGGTTTTTCACCCAGCCATATTGAAAATACGGCCTTTTTGAAACCAAGTCCTTTAATCGTCCCTTTCAATTCTCCCTTGATATAAACACTGATCCCCTGCTCCGGAATGTAGATGATATCGTAGATATCGTTTTTCTTGGCTTCCTGGGAAAAACATGCGTTGAATGTGTCGATTTCTGTCTTAATGGGCACTATGTTTCCGCCGGTTCCATTTACAAAACCTTCATTCCAGGCATCCACCAGCTTTTTGCTGGAAACCTCGCTGTAAACAAAATGCATCCTGATGGCCATGGGTGTATCTGCGTCCATAATTTTTTGCGGGTCTGTTTGCTTCTCTTTTAAATAAAGACCTGCGGCATAAACCTTGATAAAAAATTTTTTGCGGAAACCGGCGCCATTTAAAAGTAATTCATCCTTACCGGCCATCAGGCTGTCGGGGAGTTCAACCTTGCCGACCTGCTTTGCATTAGCCATGGGAGACATCAAAAAAACAGCCAATATTATCATTAGTAGTCTTTTCATTTTACTTCTCCTTCAGTATGTTCCAAACAGTCTAATGTGTTATGCTTTAAGCGTAGCAATGATGTCCGAAATGTCAGAAATATTTCGCTCCATCAGAAAAGTTTCGATGCCATCGATAATGTCTGTGGTTGCGTGCGGATTGATAAAATTAGCGGTCCCAACCTGAACAGCCACGGCGCCTGCGATCAAAAACTCCAGTGCATCTTTTGCGGTCATTATGCCGCCGATGCCGATCACCGGAACGTTGACGGCTTGAGCCACCTGCCAGACCATACGCAGCGCCACCGGTTTGATTGCCGGACCGGAAAGGCCGCCGGTAAAATTGGCCAACTTTGGACGCCGGGTTTCAATATCGATAGCCATACCGGTGATGGTATTGATCAATGAAATGGAATCCGCGCCTTCTGCCTCCACGCTTTTTGCGATTTTTGTTATGTCGGTGACATTGGGAGAAAGTTTGACCATCAGCGGTTTAATGGTCTTTTTTCTGATCGCTCTGACGACTTCGGCAGCAGATTCCGGATAAGCGCCAAAAGCCATTCCGCCGGATTTGACATTGGGACATGAAATGTTCACCTCGATGCCCGAAACGCCGTCAATATCTTCCAGGCGAGCAGCCAGTTCGGCATATTCTTCAGTACGTCTTCCGTAAATGTTTACAAATACAGGTGTATCAAGACGTCTTAAAAATGGTAATTTCTCTTTTACAAATGCTGCCAACCCAACGTTTTCAAGACCGATGGCGTTTAACATGCCGCAAGGTGTTTCAACGATCCTCGGTGGTGGATTTCCCATGGAGGGTTCAAGGGACAAGCCTTTTACAACAATCGCTCCCAAGTGGTTTAGATCGACAAATTCTACATACTCGCCGGCATACCCGAAAGTTCCGGATGCCGTCATTACAGGATTTTTGATCTCTATTCCACCGATATCCACACGCATCTGAGGTTTTTTGCTGTTCATATCAACATCCATTTATTTTAATGCAGGTTCTGTTTTCGTTATTTTTATATATCACTTTCCGATTCATCGTCAAATCCGTTTTTTATAACCTAAGTTGAGCGATTTTCAAGTTTGCCGCCCCAGAGAAATAGGCTTCGAATTTCACAGGGCAAGCAGATACTATAAAGGTGTTGTTTCGCTATAGTCATCTATGCGGAACGGCATCTGACGCAATAGATGCGGTGAAATTGGAAAGCCCGCAGGGTTTCAAATTATTGAAATTCAAAATAACAGAATACCTTAAAAATATTATTATAGTAACCATTTCAAAAATTTGAAACGCTCAACTCAGGTATAAAATAAATATTGATTGATAGCAAGAATCTGTTTTAACATTTAGAATTAAATAAGATCTATCCATGTGACATCAGATTAAGTTTCAGTCTCCAGCTCGGAGAGAAGGGAGAGCGGATTGGGCTTCGCTTTCAGCTGCAACCCAACAAGATGGATCATCTTTTTTTTAAGGTGGTTAGGTTTTTAAAATAAATCGGTGCTAAAAGAGCCGCAGGTATGATTTAATTTTTGTTGGAAGCTGTTTGAATGGATTAGGGCACGTTATGAAAAAACCTCCATCGATTCGAGGTCATGTGAAGGTATTATCTTTTACCGTTTATCCTTATCAAAAGATAAGACCGGTTTTTTCATTACGAGCCGTTATCCACGAGCTCTTTCAGAAAAAATTAAATTATATCAAGGCGACCAAATTCTTTCTTTACGATCCTTTAACCAAAAGTCGTCGGCCCCAGGCGTGATTACACGGTTTGAAAAAAGCATTATCCATGCAGCGATTCGACAAATAAAAACACCAGAGGAAATATCGATGAAAAAAATTCTTGCCATTATCGGTTCGCCGCGAAAACTTGGCAATTGCGAAATCATGGCCAAGGAAATCAGCAATCAACTATCCATTCCCCATGA
>Ga0210123_1001672_pt1 | contig 11013 bp, 8 predicted proteins | sample Muzzi_PWB_D2_FD_185535 | JGI IMG/M metagenome (GOLD analysis project Ga0210123, IMG submission 185535) | Wetland microbial communities from San Francisco Bay, California, USA, that impact long-term carbon sequestration - Muzzi_PWB_D2 (SPAdes) | ecosystem: Environmental > Aquatic > Marine >... | reverse complement strand
CCCCCGGTCGCCTTCTGCGGGCGCTCTTTATTCAGAAAAGTGCCGAAGGCAAAGACAAGAGCAAGTTATATGCCGCCATCAAATGGTTAAGGCGACACCATTGACAATATTCAATAAATTATATAAATCTTTATTTTTTCGCTGAATGGTATTTAGAAATAATTGGGGCATATATGTCCCAATTGCGGGGAGGGCTAACGGTGACTTCTTGAATTAATTCACACAAATCAGCATGGGACATATATGTCCCCAATGGAGACTATTTTATCCCGAGAACTCGGATCTTTCGAAATAGGGTACGGCGATTGATTCCCAAAATTGCCGCCACTTTGGATCGGTGCCAGTGGTGTTCGCTGAGCAGGCTTTCGATATAGCGTTTTTCAAAATCCTTAAGCGCCTCCCCCAGTTTGGGCTGCGCGGTCACCAGATGTTCCACATCCGCCGCTGCAGGAACCGGAGATTCCGGTTGCGGCGGCAATTTTGAAATGACGTCAACATCCTGCAGGGCCAGGTATTGTTGCACGGCGTTTTGCAACTCCCTCACATTGCCGGGCCAATGATACTGCTGCATGGCCTTCATGATATGGTCGGATATGGTTTGGCGCTGGCTGTTGTGGCTGAACAATTGCAGAAAGTGATGAATCAGCAAAGGCACGTCTTCACGCCGCTCCCGCAACGGCGGCAGGGATATGGGCACCACATGAATACGGTAATAGAAATCCTTGCGGAATTGTCCCGCAGTGATCAGCTGCTGCAAATCACGATTGGTGGCTGCCACAATGCGGATATCGGGAACGATGACGGAATGACTCCCCAAAGGCGTATAGCCTCCACCGTCAATGGCCCGCAGCAGCTTGACCTGCATGCCGGCCGGAATTTCACCCACTTCATCCAGAAAGAGGGTGCCTCCCTGGGCAGCGGTTAAGAATCCCTCCTTGTCCTGTTCTGCACCGGTGAAAGCACCTTTGCGATAGCCGAAAAACTCGCTCTCGAAGAGGTTGTCCGGAATGGCACCACAATTGACCGGTACAAAGGCTTTATCGCCTCGTTCGCTCAAGCTGTGGATCGTTTTGGCCACCAGCTCTTTTCCGGTTCCCGACTCACCGTAGACGATCACATTGGCGCTGGATTCCGCCGCCTTTAATATGGATTGATAAACCAAGTGCATGGCGTCGCTCTTGCCGATGATATCCCCGAATCGAACGGCACCCTGAAGGGAGTGACGCAACCTCAGGTTGTGGGCCTGCAGCCTGTCGGCCTGGAGGCGCAGATGCTCTTCCGCGATTTTGCGCTCATGAATATCCATCAAAACAGCCTGGCAGCCATTGATAACGCTTTGGCTGTCGGGCTGAGGCGAATAAATGCCGCGGTACCAACGGGTATCCTGCGGGCTTTGCAGCTCGCGGCTGACGGTATGCCCCTCGAGCACCTCTTCAAGGGGGCACCATGAACAGGGCGCATTACTTTGATAGATCACCCGGTGACATAACCCGTCCGCCTTCTGGCAACCGGTATGCTCCAGGAGTTTGGGGTTCATGAAAGCCAATTGGTAGCTGTGGTCAACGGCGTAGATGAAGCCTTCGAAAACGGCGATGATATCCGACAACTGCGACTGGCTTTGGCGCAGCGCTTGCTCTGTGCGGCGATGTTCCGCCATCTCGGCGCCAAGTTTGAGGTTGGTTCGCTCCAGCTGCTCGGTACGATGCTGTAAATCCTGGGTACGCGCTTTGACTTCCCTTTCCAGGCGGGACTGATATTTTTGATTTTCGCTGCGCAGCCTGCGCCGTTCTACTGCGCGGCAAACGACATGCTCCAGGATCGCCATATCGATGATGGGCTTGCTGATAAAATCAAATGCGCCCAACCGCAAGGCCTCTATGGCATCTTTAAGCACACCCGCACCGGTGACCACCACCACCGGTGTCTCCGGCCAACGGCGGGTCACCTCGGCCAGCACCTCCAGGCCATCCATTTCGGGCATGCGCAAATCCAGCAGAATCGCCTCCGGGTCATGCTCGGCCACCACTTTCAGGCCGCTGAGCCCATCGTCCGCCTGAATCACATCATATCCACTATCACTCAGATACGTGGCGATGCTTTCTCGGATCAGTGCCTCATCGTCAATGACAAGAATTCTAGCGTCGGTATGTCGGCAATCGGTCATATTATCCATTGGAAGTTTCAATGGTCGCCCAAGATCAATTGTGCGAAGGTCGGCATATTTGCCGAATTTCAGGTATTATTTTTATAGTACCGCTGCTACCCGGGTATTCTGGCCATCGGTCAGCGGCAGCCGTATCGTGAATTTGGTTCCTCGGCCCGGCTCCGAGCCGACCTCCATGGTGCCGCTGTGGTTGTTGGTGATTATAAAGTAGGATACGGAAAGCCCCAATCCCGTACCGGTACCGACATCCTTGGTGGTGAAAAAGGGTTCGAACACCCGTTTGAGGTCCTTGGCATTAATACCCGGCCCGTTATCCTCCACTTCAATGACGGCCGATCCGTTCAGGTTGTAAAGCCGCAGGGTAATCTGCGGCGGCTGGAGGACCATTTCATCCACCGCCATGGCCTGGGCCGCATTGCGCAGCAGGTTCAGCATGACCTGCTCGATCTCTGTGGCCACACAGGGCACCGTACCAAAATCACGCCCAAAACTCCGTTTGATATGAATGCGACGAAAATCATACTTTTTCTTCAGGTTGTAATCATGCGCCGCCAGCGAAACCGTTTTATCCAGTAGGTCCGCCAACTGCACAGGTTGCTTGCGCGACTCGCTCTGGCGGCTGAAATGCAGCATGTTATCGACAATCATGGCGGCATTTTCACCCGAGTTGCGAATACCCTCCAAGAAGGTCAGAATTTTGCGTTCTTCCAGGTAGCATCGCACGGCCGCCAGTTCGATACCACATGCTTTGGCGGCCTCAAGATTGGCCGGCAGATCCGGTGAGATGCGGCGCATGATGTTCTGGGCACTCTGCACCATGGCGCCTAGAGGATTATTGATCTCATGGGCCATGCCGGCCGCCAGGCCCCCAACGGACATCATTTTCTCCGTCTGCACCATTACGGTTTCCATGCGCGCCCGGGCGGTGATATCGTCGATACGGATCACCACGCCCTCCACGCGATTGAACTGGATGGGATAAACCATGATATCGGCCCAACGCTGCTCCCTGTGCGCCGGATGGGGTACCTTCTCGGCTTTCATGGTGGTTTTCTCGGAAATGGCCTGGTGAATCATCTCCTTATAGGCTTCAAAATTCTGAAATACCTTTTCCACGGACAGCCCCAGCGCTTCTTGGGAAGTGGTTCCGGTGAGATTTTCCGCCTCCTGATTGAAGAGCGTGATGCGCCTTTCCAGATCGACACCCACCAGGATAGACGGCATGGAATCCACGATCTTCTGCAGGTACTGCCGCATGCGGGCCATCTCTTTTTCCGCGGCTTTGGCTTCGGTCACATCATGGCCGATGCACAAATACTCTTCAATCCGACCGCCCTCGTTGCGCACCGCCTTATTGGTCCAGGCTACCCAGACCCGCTGCCCATCGCGGCGCATATTCTCCACCTCATAGTAGCCATGGTCCTCGGGGTATTTGGCCACCGCCTCCATCAGTGAACGCATGCTGCGCCCTTCCGAGTCGCTGCTCGGCATGATGGTGCCCACACTGCTGCGCCCGATGATTTCCGCTTCCCGAAATCCGAAAAAACTCTGGGCAAATTCATTGAAAAAAGTAATACGGCCGTGGGTGTCGACCCGCAAGATGATGCTGTTGGCATTCTGAACCAGTTCCCGATATTTGGCTTCGCTTTGCCGAATGGCCGCCTCGGCCTTTTCACGCACCTCGATCTCCGCCCTCAGATTTCGACGGGACTGTTCCAGGCGCTCCATGAAAGTATTGAAATACCGTGCCAGGGTGCCGACTTCGTCATTGGAAACCCGTTGCATGCGAACCGCGACATCCCCTTTGGCGCCCAAGGCAAAACGCCGCATCAGCTCGCCCAGCGGATTGGTGATCGATGAGCTGATCCACAAGGTCAACGGCAGCACAAGCAGCAGGGATAGGAATACCGTCAGCTCAAATATTTTCTCGATGGTTTTCAGAGGGGCATAGAATTCATCCAGATAACTTGAGGAGGCCACAATCCAGTCATATTCAGGGATATAATTGAATATCACTAACTTATCCCTCCGATGGGTCTCGCCGGGATTCTTCCAGGAGTAAGTGATTTTGCCCGTCCGCTGGGCGATCAACTCGCGGACGAACTGCCGTCCTTCCGCATCGGTTTCGCTGAGGATATTGATACCCTCGAGCTTGGGATGCAGAATCAGTTTGCCCTTGGTGTCGATCACATAGGAGTAACCGGTCTTGCCGAATTTCATCGACATCACGCTGCCGCGAAAGTCGTCTACGTTGATCAACTCTTTAAACTCATTGCGGTAGGAGGATACGGATATGATCCAGTCCCAGGGCGCAAAATAGGTCATATACAGCGCTTTGGCGCGCGGATGGGATTCGGAAGGGTTCTGCCAATCGTATTCCACATACCCCACCTTGCGCTGTTTTTGCTCTTGAATGAAGGCGTATCCGGATAAATCGGCGCCCATGAGAGCATCGTGGGGATGGTTGACGATGATGCCTTCGCTGCTCAGGCAATAAATGTAACCGGTTTTGCCGATGGTCTGGCTCAGCAGGACTTTACGCGCCATGGCCTGGGCCTGGGCTTCGCTCAACTGCCCGCGCTGGAATTGCCGATAATAGTCCTGGGCGATATCGCGGTTTTTTTCAGCCACCGCACGCAGGTAATTCTTAATGGAGAGATTGGCGGCGTTGACCACCATGTTCAAAATGGCGGTGGTGCTGTTTTGGAGTTCGCTCTCTATATTGGCTTCGATGGTCCTTCGAACGAAGTGATAGATCGTCGTGCTGCCCAGGATAAATGAAAACATAAAGATGGCGGAATACCCAAGCAGGAGCTTGTGGCGAATCTTTAAATCTCTGAACCGCTCGATCAGGCGCATGACGAAACCTCGCGACCAGCAGGCGTGGTTTCCGGCTTAACGTGTGCCGCAACCCGTGACAGCAGACCTTCCGCCAGAAACCAATATCTATACCGCCTCCACCGCTTTAACTTCCGGAACTTCCTGTTTGATGATGCGTTCGACGCCGTTTTTCAGGGTCATTTGGGACATGGGGCATCCTGAGCAGGCACCTTGCAGCCGCACCCGCACAATGCCGTCCTCCGATACATCGACCAATTCCACATCACCGCCGTCCGCTTGGAGCATGGGGCGGATTTTTTCTAATGCCGCTTGCACTTTTTCTTTCATGATTTTTTCCTTTTCTTTGCATAGGTGCCTGGCTGACCATTGAGCCCCATGCCATTAACATCCATCGTCCAGCGCTAATTTTTTGTCGGGCATTTTTCAGATACCGCTGAATTCTGCAGGGCATGAAAGTCCCGGCGAAACTGCTCGAACCTGTGCTCTAGTATAGCCATACGCATATTTTTAACAAGATTCAAATAAAAGTAAAGGTTGTGAATGGTATTCAGGCGATGGGCCAGAATTTCCTTGGCCTGGTATAAATGGCGCAGGTAGGCGCGACTGTAATAACGGCAGGTATAGCAAGCGCAGCCCTCCTCAACCGGCCCGGTGGCATCCCGGTGGCGGGCATTGCCAATATTGACGGTACCGAAGCGGGTGAAGAGCTGGCCGTTGCGGGCATTGCGCGTGGGCATGACGCAATCGAACATATCGGCGCCCATGGCCACCATCTCCACCAGATCCGCCGGGGTCCCCACGCCCATCACGTAACGGGGGGCATTTTCCGGCAGCAGGGACAGGGTATGGGCGGCCATTTCATACATGAGCGCTTTGGGTTCGCCCACGCTCAACCCGCCCACGGCATATCCGGGAAAACCCACCGCCACGATTTCGGCGGCCGAGCGGGTGCGCAAATCGGCATGCATACCGCCTTGAACGATGCCGAAAAGGCAGTTTTTTTCATACTGCGCCTGCCACACCGCCTTGCAACGCCCGGCCCAACGCGTGGTCAGAGCCAAAGCCGCCTCGGAATCCTGGTAGGTCGCCGGATGACCGATGCACTGGTCCAGACACATCACGATATCACTGTTTAACGCCAACTGCACTTCAATGGACTTTTCCGGTGTCAGCAGATGGCGAAGGCCGCCGTCAAGATGGGACTGGAAAGCATAGCCCTCTTCGGATATCTGGGACAGCTTGGACAAGGAAAAGACCTGGAATCCACCGCTGTCCGTCAGAATGGGGCCTGACCAGTGCATAAAATCGTGCAGGCCGCCGAAGCGCTCGATAACCTCGGTTCCCGGACGCAGATAGAGATGGTAAGTGTTGCCCAAAATAATCTGGGCACCAATGTCCTGCAACTCCTCAGGGGTCAGGGCCTTAACCGTTGCCTGGGTGCCCACGGGCATGAAGATGGGCGTTTGGATATCTCCGTGGACCGTCTTCAGAATGCCTGCGCGGGCCGAAGTTTGACTGCATTTCTTTTTAAGTACAAAAACGCCCATAGTTTTAAGTTTTAAGAGTTAAGTGTTAAGTGTTAAGTGAAGGATGATATCCATTTTTTTGTTTTTAGACCCGATCTGCCCATTTTGAATAGATCCTACGATTGAGCGATAGCTGACAATATCTTATTGTTGCTGAGATTTTATTAGCCCATGTAACATGTTGGATAGCTCTTTTAGCTCGGAAATCAACTGCCGGGCTTTTTCTGCCTGTATTATCGTTCCAACTCGAGCAGCTATAGAGACCTGGGTTCGCAATTCTGCAGCTGAGCCCTTGGCAATGTTGAGAAATCGGACAAACTCGGCTTTTGATCCGCGCTCAGCCCCTTCAGCAATATTGCTTGCAATCGATATTGCAGCCCGACTCATCTGATCTTTTAAGACATAATCTTTACAATCTTTTAGTAAACCGCATATCTCAACTGCCAATTTGCAAGATCGTTTCCAGACTTCCAGATTCTCAAACGAAACATATGTCATCTTCACGCCCTCACATATAATCGGCAGAATACCTCAACTTAACACTTAAAACTTAACACTTAAAACCCTCATGAAATGGTGCCCGGCGGCCTTGCCGCCGGGCACCATTTCATGAGATCACCATCGCATCCCCATAGCTGAAAAACCGGTACTTTTCCCTCACCGCCTCGGCATATGCTTTAAGTATCTTCTCCCGTCCGGCAAAGGCGGAGACCAGCATGAGCAGGGTGGACTGGGGCAGGTGGAAATTGGTGATCATGGCGTCCACCGCTTTAAATTCATAGCCCGGATAGATAAACAGATCGCACATGCCGGATTGGGGCATGACACGGCCATCGGGGGCGGCGCAAAATTCCAATGTCCTTACGCAGGTGGTCCCGACCGCGACCAAGCGGCGGCCCTTCTCCCTGGCGGCATTGATCGTCTCGGCGGCATCGCTATTCAATGAGAACCACTCGGCGTGCATTTGATGGGCCCGGATATCCGCCACCCGCACCGGCACGAAAGTGCCGTAGCCCACGTGCAGGGTAAGACAGACGGTTTCGACGCCTTTGGCTTCCAATCGCTGCAGCAAATGGCGGGTAAAGTGCAAACCGGCCGTGGGCGCCGCGATGGCCCCCTTTTCCTGGGCATAAACGGTCTGATACCTTTCGGTATCACCTGGCGAGTCTTCACGGCGGATATACGGGGGCAGCGGTACATGACCGATGGCCTCCAGGGCCTGATCCAACTCAAGGGGGCCGCTGAAAGACAAGGCGCATGTCGAAGCATGGACAGCACACACCTTGGCTACCAGGCCCATTTCAAATCGTATGCAACTGCCGAGCTTGGGACGTTTGGAGGCCCGCACCATGCACTCGTAACGATTGTGCCGTATGCCCCGGGCAAAGTCGAGGATCAACACTTCGACCTTACCGCCGCTCTCCTTGCACCCCAGCAGCCGACCTTTGATCACTTTGGTGTTGTTGATCACCAGCACGTCGCCGGGATTCAACAGCCCCAGGATATCATCAAAATGCCCGTGCTTCCAACGGCCCGACCGGCGATCCACACAGAGCAACCGCGATTGATCCCGCGGGGTGACGGGCCGTTGGGCGATCAGGGACTCGGGCAGATCGTAATCGTAGTCGGTTAAGGCAAACATTCCAGATAGCCAGCAGTTATGGATTTCATCGATTGATCTCACCCCAAAATGCAGGTGCCGTATTGCCAGCGCCAACCTTCAGGCTAAGGCGATCCATCGCGGCTGAAAGCCGCTCCTTCATTTTCAGGGTTAATTCCGGCCTACAAATACCAACAACAATCCGGCCAGTATCAAAATGAAGCCCACTTTACGCAGTTCACTATCCGGTGTTTCCAGGATTTTTGTAAGCCAGGGCTTCATTTTACCCGGCCAACCGAAATAGGGCAGCCCTTCGACAATCATCACCATGCCCATGACGCATAAAAAATAGCGCATTTCGCCTCCGAATGGGTCTACCCCATGATGCCTGCACCGCATGGCCAAATATTAGATATGGCGTCGGATTCTGATGCGCACACCTGAGGCATGTTCGTGCCATTGCCGGGACCCACTGGTACACCAACACCGTGAACTTTACAAGGGTTGGCATGGGGATGAAAGTACTTGACGGCCGCGGCGGCTTGGTGTTGAATGCCATGATAAAAAATGGTTTTAAGTTTTAGGTAATATACTCAAAGGAAAGCATGCAATTCGAACCCGTTATCGGCCTGGAGATACACGCCCAGTTGAAGACCGCCACGAAGATTTTCTGCGGCTGTTCTACGACATTCGGCGCTCCAGCCAACACGCATACCTGCCCGATCTGCCTTGGCATGCCGGGTGTCCTGCCGGTGTTGAACAAGAAGGTGGTGGAGTTTACCCTGCGCATGGCACTGGCCACCAACTGTACCATTCCGGAACAGAGCCGCTTCGCCCGTAAAAACTATTTCTACCCGGACCTGCCCAAGGGGTATCAGATTTCCCAGTACGAACTGCCCATCGCCGTGGGTGGCCATGTCAACATTGATGTCAACGGTCAAACCAAACGCATCGGTCTGACCCGCATTCACATGGAAGAAGACGCCGGCAAGCTGATTCACGATGATACCCGCCCCATCAGCTTTGTGGATCTCAACCGCACCGGGACGCCGCTCATGGAGATCGTCAGCGAGCCCGATCTGCGCTCGGCGGAAGAAGCAGGCGCTTATCTACGGGTACTGCGCACCGTCATCCGCTGGATCGGCGTGGGCGACGGCAACATGGAGGAAGGCAGCTTCCGCTGCGATGCCAATGTATCCATTCGCCCAATGGGCAGCGACACATTCGGAACCCGCACCGAGATTAAAAACGTCAACTCCTTTAAGAATGTGGAAAAGGCCATCCAATACGAAATTGCCCGCCAGACCGACCTTCTGACGGAAGGCGGCGAGGTGCTGCAGGAGACCCGCCTCTGGGATCCGGCCAAGGGGATCACTACCTCGATGCGCAGCAAAGAGGAGGCGCATGATTACCGTTATTTTCCGGACCCGGACCTGCTGCCAGTGGTCATCGATCCTGCCTGGTTGAAGGCGGTGGAAAACGCATTGCCCGAACTGCCGGATGCACGTCGCTCCCGCTTTATCAGCGATTACCGACTGTCAGACTACGACGCCGGCGTGCTGACCTCCAGCCGCGAACTGGCCGACTATTTTGAGGCTTGTCTTGAAAATAACAGCGACCCCAAACAGGCAGCCAACTGGATCATGGGACCGCTGCTGGGGCTGCTCAACGCCGAAAACAAAACCATCGAACAAACGCCCATCAGCGCTAAAGAATTATCCGGGTTGCTGACGCTCATGGATGAGGATGTGATTTCCGGTAAAATTGCCAAAACCGTCTTTGAGGAAATGGCGGCGGCGGGCAAATCCGCCAGGCGGATCGTGGTTGAAAAAGGATGGGCCCAGGTCTCGGACAGTAGCGCCCTGGAAGGGGAGATCGACAGGCTCGTTGCCGCCCATCCGGATGAAGTGGTCCGCTTCAAGGCCGGCAATACCAAATTAATGGGCTTTTTCGTGGGGCAGGTGATGAAAGCCACCCAGGGCAAAGCCAACCCCAAGCTGGTCAATGAGATTCTACAAAAAAAGCTGAATTCATAATGGACCATCAAAGCATGTGTCCGGACATGCGGACGGTGCCAAAACAATGCGGTCAGCAGCTATTTTGAATTTTCCAGGCGCTTTATCCAAACGCTGAGCAGCTGCCCGAAAGTGCTTACCCCTCTTTCTTCCCGGACGGCTTGGCCAATTTAAACACCGCCAGGTAGCTGCGCCCCTTTTCTACCGTCCCATTATCTTTTTGGACCACGGCCGCCACTATCTCAGGCTGGCCGTCGCCATCCATGTCAGCGAAGGCAAAGTCTGCGAAATACTTGGCCAGGCTGCGCGTGCGCCATAGTGGCGTCATACCCAGGGAATCCCAGTGCAGGCCTTCCAGGCGGCCGTTCTTGAACAAGCGAACGCGCCTGAAAGCACCTGCCGAATTTTCGTTATTGATCACGAAAATTTCCTGTAATCCGTCCCCGTCCAGGTCGTACAGCTGAATGCGCGGTGGAAGATAGATATAGTCCCGCTCGTCCGTGTCTTCCTTGCTGGCAAAATCGATGAACAGCGGGCTGCCCCCAAACCGTTCGCTGGTCAGCCATTGCTCGTCGCCCCTGCGGTTGAGAAGCTGCACAAAGCCGCCACTATTATAAGCCGCCACCTCGATATCGTGAGGGGTCCTGATGGCGCCGAAGGCGAAACCGAAGATATTCAGATCCCGCGGCAGGGGCAGACGTGCTATCGGCTCGTAGGCCCCGGACTGCCATCCCATTTCGTGAATGCCCTTACCAAAGGGCTCATTCAGCCCCTGACGCTGACCCGCCAGAATCCGTCCGCGGTTCGGGACTTCCACTGCCCGGAAATACCAGTTCAGGCCATCGGCGACACGGACCAGTTCCTTGC
>Ga0210123_1001671_pt1 | contig 11026 bp, 13 predicted proteins | sample Muzzi_PWB_D2_FD_185535 | JGI IMG/M metagenome (GOLD analysis project Ga0210123, IMG submission 185535) | Wetland microbial communities from San Francisco Bay, California, USA, that impact long-term carbon sequestration - Muzzi_PWB_D2 (SPAdes) | ecosystem: Environmental > Aquatic > Marine >... | reverse complement strand
GATCGTGACCCTGCTGGCTGCCGCCTTTTCGGGGATCGCCATCCCCCTGGTCATGAACCGGGTGGGCATCGACCCCGCCCTTGCGGGGGCGGTGGTGCTGACCACGGTCACCGATGTGGTGGGTTTCATGAGCTTCCTCGGCCTGGCGACCTTCTTCCTGATTTGAAATGCACCATCTCGCTTCGAGCAGGTTGGGGGCTGAACCACGCGAAGCCCGACATGGCCGGATCCAGAGGTTCCCCGGCTCTCAGCCCGTCTTGTGTATTGTCGCCATGCCATGATGTTGCCAGACAGAAGGTGATTAAGTGTGGACGTAGCCCCCGGCTAATTGCGTTACACTGACCGCAGCCATGAAAGAGGTCGAATAAACATGCAATACCGCAAGCTCGGCAACACCGACATCGAGGTCAGCGTCATCTGCCTGGGCACGATGACCTGGGGGGAGCAGAACACGCAGGCAGAGGCCTTCGAACAGATGGATTATGCGTTCACACAGGGCGTGAATTTCTTCGATACCGCGGAGCTGTATCCGATCCCGCCGCGCGGCGATACCTACGGCCGCACCGAGGAGATCATCGGCGACTGGCTGAAAAAGACCGGCAACCGCGACCGGCTTATCCTCGCCAGCAAGATCGCGGGCCCCGGGGTGGGCTGGATCGACCACATCCGCAAGGGCCGGACGCGTTTCGACCGGGAGCACCTCCAGGCCGCACTCGATGACAGCCTGCGACGCCTGCAGACCGACTGCATCGATCTGTTTCAGCTGCACTGGCCGGAACGCAATACCAATTACTTCGGCAAACTGGGATTCGACCCGGCGGAAGAGGACGACTTCACCCCCGTCGCCGAAACACTGCAGGCACTGAGCGAGCAGGTGCAGGCCGGCAAGATCCGCCACATCGGCCTGTCCAACGAAACCCCGTGGGGCATCATGCGCTTCCTGCAGGCCGCCGAACAACTGGACCTGCCGCGCGTGGTCACGGTGCAGAACCCCTACAGCCTGCTGAACCGTTCCTATGAAGTCGGCGCCGCCGAAATTTCGTGGCGCGAACACTGCGGCCTGCTGGCCTACTCGCCGCTGGGCTTCGGCGTTCTGTCCGGCAAGTACCTGGACGGCGCCCATCCACCGGGTGCGCGCCTGACCCTGTACCCGGACTACACCCGCTACAGCAGTCCAGCCGCGGAAAAGGCTACCGCGGAGTATGCCGCCCTGGCCCGCAGGCACGGCCTCGACTGCGCACAGATGGCGCTGACCTTCGCGAACAGCCGCCCGTTCCTCACCAGCACCATCATCGGCGCCACGACCATGGAGCAGTTGCGCAGCAACATCGCCAGCATCGACGTGGAATTATCCGCCGAGCTGCTGGAAGGGATACAGGCCATCCACGAGGCGCACCCGAATCCCAGTCCGTGAACATGCCGGTTTATCATTCCGGCTCCACGCCGGGCTTTGAACGTTCTGACAAAAATGAATGATTGAACCTCGTATAAATGATTGACACGCTATGTAGCCTGGATGAAGCGAAGCGGAATCCGGGGATGCCGGCTGACTTCTGCGTCATTGCGAGCGAAGCGAAGCAATCTCCCACCATGGAATCAGTCCGTTGGAGATTGCTTCTTCACTACGCTCTCGGTAACCGCTCCTTGCGTTACCCTACCGTCTACATCCCTGTAGTCGTCGCAAAAACGGGAATCGGATAATCCATCAAAGAGTTCCCAGGGTCTGTGACCTGATACCGTGTTTCCGCCTGATTTTCTCGTTCCCACGCTCTGCGTGGGAACGCATATGGGAACGCATATCGCTTGTCCTTGGGCGCAGACTCATCGGTACCCGCGCAGAGCGCGGGAACCAGTATGTTCACCAGAAGTGGGATCCTGGCGCCATCGCGTAGGAGCGCCGTCCTCCGGCGCGATCGCGGCCAGGCGGCGGCTCCTACACCAGGATTTATGCAAAGATAGGGTTAAATCGAACTCTCCCTGCCAATAACGACATGCTTCAATTCAACAATCTCACTCTGCGCCGCGGTCCCCGCCTGCTGTTTGAGCACGCAAGCTTCCAGGTCTATCCCGGACAGAAGGTCGGCGTCACCGGGGCCAACGGTTGCGGCAAGTCCAGCCTGTTCGCGCTGATCCTGGGCGAACTGCAAGCGGATACCGGAGACTGCCTATACCCGAAAGACTGGGTGATTGCGCACGTCGCGCAGGAGACACCGGCGGAAGAGCGCGCGGCGATCGAATTCGTGCTCGACGGCGATGCGGAGCTGCGCCGGGTGGAGGTGGACCTGGCGGCCGTCGAGACGGAAAACGACGGCCTGCGACTGGCCGCGCTGCACGGCACCTTCGAAAGCCTGGGCGGTTACGGTGCGCGCAGTCGTGCCGGCCAGATCATGTACGGACTGGGTTTCGGTCCGGGGGACGAAGACCGGCCGGTGACTAACTTCTCCGGCGGCTGGCGCGTGCGCCTGAACCTCGCGCGCGCCCTGATGTGCCGCTCGGACCTGTTGCTGCTCGATGAACCCACCAACCACCTCGACCTGGACGCGGTGATCTGGCTGGAGGGCTGGCTGCGCGCGTATGCCGGCACCCTGTTGCTGGTGTCGCATGACCGTGACTTTCTCGACAGTGTCGCCGGCCACATCGCCCATATCGAACAGCAGCGCATGACGCTCTACAGCGGTAATTATTCCGCTTTCGAAAAGATCCGTGCGGAGCGCCTGGCCGGTCAGCAGTCGGCATATGAAAAGCAGCAGCGCGAAATCGCGCACATGCGGTCCTTCGTCGAGCGTTTCCGTGCCAAGGCGACCAAGGCGCGGCAGGCGCAGAGCCGCCTGAAGGCGCTGCAGCGTATGCAGGAGATCGCACCGGCGCACGTGGACTCACAGTTCTCGTTCTCCCTGCATGAGCCGGAGAGGCGGCCGAACATGCTGCTGCATCTGAACGAAGTCGATGCAGGCTATGGCGATACCCCGATCCTCACCGGCGTCGATCTGGGTCTTGCGCCCGGCGACCGCATCGGCCTGCTGGGCCGCAACGGCGCAGGCAAATCGAGCCTGATCAAGCTGCTGGCCGGTGCGTTGCAGGATGGCCTGCACCTGCGGCAGGGCGCGCGGGAAGTCCACAAGGACACCCGCATCGGATATTTTGCCCAGCACCAGGTCGAGCAGCTGCACCCGGAGCAGTCCCCGCTGGAACACCTGCAACGGCTCGACCTCACTGCACGTGAAGCCGATTTGCGCAACCATCTCGGTGGTTTCGGTTTTTCCGGTGACCTTGCCCTGTCACCGGTCGGACCGTTTTCGGGTGGAGAGAAATCCCGCCTGGTGCTGGCGATGCTGGTGTATCAGCGGCCCAACCTGCTGTTGCTCGACGAGCCGACCAACCACCTCGATCTGGAAATGCGCCAGGCGCTGGCGGTGGCGCTGCAGGACTTCAGCGGCGCGATGGTGATCGTCTCGCACGACCGCCACCTGCTGCGCGTGACCTGCGACCGGCTGCTGCTGGTGCATGACCGCTGCGTCGACGATTTCCCCCTGAGCCTGGACGACTACCCGAAGTGGCTCAGCGAACAGGGCAAACAGGACATCAAGTTAAGCGCGCCGTCGGACGAACCGGAAGACAAGAACAACAGTGCGGAGGCCCGGAAAGACCGTCGGCGGGAAGAAGCGGAACTGCGCAAGCGGCTGCAGCCGTTACGCAAGCGGGTGGCGGAGGCGGAGGCGCGGCTGGACAGGCTGCACGGTGCGCAGGCCGAACTCAACCGGCGACTCGCCGAGCCGGAAATCTATAGCGAGAAGAACAAGCGCGAACTGCAGCAATGCCTGCTGGAAAAGGCCGATCTCGACAAACAGTGCGAGGCCGCCGAGGAAGAATGGATGCAGGCCGCCGAAGAGCTGGAAAACCATGAACGGGAGGATGCCTGAGTTATCATGATGGCGCTAAGAGGGCGCTATCGGTCGTTAGTGCGTGCCAGATCCAGCGGACTGATCGCCCCGACACCGGGCTGGTTGAGTACATGGGTATAGATCATGGTGGTCGAGACGTTCGCATGACCCAGCAGTTCCTGCACGGTACGAATATCGTAATTCGCTTCCAGCAAGTGTGTTGCGAAGGAGTGCCGCAAGGTGTGACAGCCCACCCGCTTGTTGATGTGGCAGGCTGCCGCCGCGCGTTTCACGGCCTTTTGCAACGCGCTTTCATGCAAGTGGTGGCGGTGTATTGCTCCACCGCGCGGATCCGCGGCAAGGCGGCCTGACGGGAACAGGAACTGCCACTTCAATTCCCGGCCCGCATTCGGGTACTTGCGCGCCAGCGCATTGGGCAGGTTCACCTCGCCATGACCGGCAGCCAGATCCTGCTCGTGCAGTTGCGTGACTACCTCGATCTGCCGGTGCAGTTCATCGACCAGCGTTCCCGGGAGCGGTACATAACGGTCCTTGTTCCCTTTGGCCTGATGGACATGGATGCGCCGATAATCAAAATCGATATCCTGAACGCGCAGGCGGAGTCCTTCAAGCAGGCGCATTCCCGTGCCATACAGCAGCGATGCCATGAGTCGGTTAGTGCCCTGCAATTGCGACAGAAGAGCGGTCACCTCTTGGCGACTGAGCACAACCGGCAGATTGCGCGGACGCCTGGCCCGTACAAACTCTTCCAGTTCTCCCAGATCGCGTCCCAGTACCTGTTTGTAAAGAAATACCAGAGCGTTGAGCGCCTGGTTCTGGGTGCTGGAACTGACCTGTCGCTGGATTGACAGATAGTTCAGAAATAACCGGACTTCGGCGGCGCCGCTGTTCTCCGGCTCTTTATCCCCGCAAAACAGAATGAAACGACAAACCCACTGCTCATAGGATTGTTCGGTACGGTAGGAGTATCCCCTGCGCCGAATCTCGCTGGCAAAGCGTACGAGCAGGTCGTGATAGGAGTGGCGTACCCGGTTCATGGGCCCCTCGGCCTTGCGCTCTTTCAGATAGCTCTGTTCCTCGGGTGTCAGTTGCTTCGCCGTCGTAGGATGGTCGGTATCGAGTTCCCTGGCAGAGTCAAACCAGTAGCTCCAGTCGACATCGCACGCTGCAGGTGTCTCCAGCAGATCACAGTAGAAATCCGTATTGCATCGATGCACTGGCGAAATTGCCATCCAGCAAGTCGATTCTGGCGGCCTATCATCTCGAAATAGCGGTTGATTTCGTCCGCGGAAAGGGTCTTGATCTTGCGGCCGTTTTGGGCCTTAATGAAGCCCTCGACGCGTTTCACATACCAACGCCTCTGCTTCTCGGGTATGGAAGCATTATGCAGGCATTTCAGGTAGTTATCGAAAAAGTACGAAGCGGTGTCAGGGACGATAGCGGAAGGGTCAGACATTTGGTTCTTCCATGTTGACAAACGAGGGCATCCTGCCTGAAGAGGGAAATGCTGCGAAGATGCTAGGCCGATTCCATCAATCGCACAATAGGACGATTCCGTATTATTGGTAATACTACGGATTCCGTCTAACACACTGTTAGGCATAAAGGCAACATGAGCGCGCGCGGTAGCTTCGGCCGATTGATCTATCTCATGCAGCAGATCCATGAGGCCAGCTATTACATAAAGAGAGCAGAAGAAGTTGGGCATCCACACCTATGGCAATCATACGAAGCGATACTAGAGTTTCTTGTGTATTTCCGAGGCGCATTGAATTCTTATGCAAAGTGCTTTGTAAGTGCCGGCCCTGGAAAGATTCGACTCACAAGCAACACTGTCTTTTCGAACGACAAGAGCAAGATTGAACAGCACAACAGATTGATAGAAATTCGACACAAGTACGTGTCTCACAGCGATGAAAATGAATTTGAGTCAATCAGCATTACAGAAGAAACGAGTGAGGAAGAACTAATATTGAATCTTCAATATGGCATATCCTTCCCATTTGATCGGTTGTATGAATTGAGAGAATTAATTCGGTTCGTAGAATTGCACATCGTTGATCGGCAAGCTTCTCACGTTGCTGCAATTGAACGTGAAATTGGTAAGGTTGTGCGTGTGCTTGAAGGCGGCGCAAAAAATGCCTAACAAGGCCGTAAACTCGGACGCATTTTTCGTTCGCTGTGCTCACTACAAATGCGCCGGTTACGGCTGGCGTTAGGCAACAAAAAAAGAGGATTCGCAAATGAATTTACTTGAGCAGCATGATTTGCTGGTAAGAGAGAAGATTGCAGCAATGCCGCAACGTGAAGAGGCAGGGCTTGCGGCTATTTTTGGCGAAGACTGGGAAAGTATTGGAAGCCCGGGTCAAAGAAAAGAATTTGGCCGTTTGTTCAAAGCAGCAGTATCAAATGGAACCTATCCAGAGATGTCATGGGTAAGAATTGAAAATTCTGGCCGGTACGATGTTTATAAAAAGTCGTAACAAAAACTAAACTATAGAGGAAAGTATAATGAGGCTAGCTGTTCTTATAATTGGGTTGTGTTTGGTTATGCATTGTTGGAATGCAGTCATGCACCGTTATGGTTGGAGGTGGTGTAACCGATGATCAAGACCTTTCTGGTGGTGGTGCAATTGGCATATTGGTATCGTTTTTATTTATTCTGGGTTCAGCGTTTGTAATGGCGTATCCAAAAGCATCAATGATAATATTTCTAGTTGCATCATTTTTTGGGTTTGTTGGTGCTTCTGGCAGTACATTCAGAGACCTATATTTTTGGTCATTTATTTCTCTCGTTCTCGCTGTCATGTCCTTCTTTGGCATCAAAGAAAAGAAGAAAAAAGATGAGCTTCAAACATCAAAAAGCTGAAACTGCCTAACAATGGGCTCCAAGGGACGCCAAAAAAGCTGCGTTCGTTCCTCGCTACGCTTTTTTGCCGCCCCTGAGCCCAAGCGTTATACCAAATAGAAATCATGCAGAAAGCAGCGATTTGGAAATGCGGCTTACTATTTTTGCTTATCGCAGCATTTGTTGGAATGCTGTATTTCACTTCGGCAACAGCATCTCTTCGTGACACGTATCAACCAGGCATTGAAAGGTTACATATACTGCTCAATCCGATTTACATATCAATTTTTGTTGTAGTCTCAGTGGTCGTTGTAAGAAGTAGTTGGTTGTTCGGCTTGGCGAAAACATATTTCATTATGGCATTCATATGCTGTGTTGTTATGGGTGTGTTTGTTTCAATATATCATGGGGCTGCCGGTGGCCGGGTCTTACCAGAGGATCGGACATTATCAGCAACAATTGAAAGATCTTTATTTCAACCTAGCTTTTCGGGTCGTTCAACAGCAAGAGTGGCTTTTAATGGCTTGGTTGTATTGTTAGCTTTAGGTATTACGCTATATGTCGGTCGCAAAAGGTATAACAAGGCAAATTAACTCAGACCACAAATTCCGCTGCGCTTCATTTGCGGCTGGTTATTTGCGACGTTAGCGCTGTATATGGAAACAACAAGCATCAAATGGAAACGATTTAGCCTGGCCATTGTCGTGGGAACGGCAATAAGTGCACAGATACTGGCAATGTTGCGTTACTGGAACGGGCCGCACGGCCTCACCTTGGAGCTTTTACCATACACCCCGCTTCTTGCTCTCACATATCTGCTGTTTATGTTGCCAACAGCGTTTATTGCAGGTGTGCCTTTTGCTATAGTGCTTAGCCGTTTTGGGTGGCTAAGAGGCTGGGTTGTTGTGCTTGTCGGTACACTTGCAGGGGCTGCATGGGCAATACCAGCAATCGGATACAAGCCACCCCCTTATGATATGGCTGTTTTCTTTGGTCTCGGTGGCTTTCTGGCGTCGACACTATTCTGGTTAGTATATGCAGGCGCTAACAAGGCAAATTAACTCGGACCGTAAATTCCGCTGCGCTTCATTTGCGTCCGGTTATTTGCGACGTTAGCGATCAAGAAAATATAGGGGTAGTATTTGATTGATAGAAGAACGGAGTATTCAAATGGCGAAGACGATCGAAGATATTGAAAATGAAATCCGTGCACTGAGTGCGGATGATAGAAGGCATTTGCTCAGAGATCTGATCGCAGATCTTGATGGTGATATGGATCAAGACGTTGAAGAAGCATGGCTAATAGAAGTAGAACAGCGATATAAGGAATTAAAAGAGGGTGGCGCAGAATTGATTCCGGCAGAAGAGGTTTTTGAGCGTGCTAGAGCGCGTCTAAAAATATGAAGGCAGCTTTTCATCTTGCCGCATCTGAAGAGTTTCTTGAGACTGCTTCATATTATGAAGAACAAATCCCAGGTCTTGGGGAACGTTTCATTATCGAAGTAGAGCGAGTAGTTGCAGTTTTGTCTGACCAGCCTGAAATAGGGCAAAGAGTCGGTGAGATTTACCGGCGAATTCTTTTGGTACGGTTCCCGTTTTCATTAATTTACAGCATTGAGACAGATCGTATCTGGATAGTTGCTGTAGCGCACCACAGGCGCAAACCGGGTTATTGGAAGGAAAGAATTGACCGCTAACAAGTCGTTGGACCGGATTCACTTGTCTGTCACAGCCCTTGCAAAGCAAGGTCTGCGCCAGCCTTCACTCACCGGTCAACTCACACGTTAGGTGAGCGGCCTTCAGGAGAAAGCATGAAACACGGTCTTTTTTTCTTGATCTGGATGTCACTTCTGGCGTTTTTATTTACCGTTGTTGGAGTATTGGCGCTTTTGGGCAATTGGAACGCAGAAGTGATTTTCTGGACACGAACCCCGATCAAGAGCGAAACAGGAAAACTCATCTGGATAGTCATGTCGGGATTCGGCTTTGTCGTATTTTCGATTTTGTCGATAGTAAAGTATCGGAATGGTCAACGATGAAAAACTCACCTAACAAGGTCGCTGCAGAACGACGCTTGATTGCTGCGGCCTTTTGCTGCCGCAAAAGTACCTCGCCCTCAAGCGCGGCTGATCACCAACGTCTAGGCATTAAAAATCGATATCAATGGTACAACTCACTGAATATATAAAAGATCAGATATGGATACTTGAGTATCCAGTTAGATTTGGTGGTATGGACTTGTTTGGCCGAACAACAATCATAAAACTTAGTAACGGTGAGCTAATCATTCATGATCCTTGCAGAATAGATGATGCTATAAAAAAACAGATTGACGATCTTGGTGAGGTTAAGTTCATTATAGCTCCCGGTAATTTTCATCATTTATTTGTTACAGATTTTCAGCAGCAATATCCGGAGGCAGAAACATTTATATGTCCGGGATTAGAAAGAAAAAGGCCTGATATAAGGTTTGACTGGGTTTTAGGTAATAAACCCGATGCAAGATGGGAAGATACTCTGGACCAGGTCTTGATACAAGGAACCCGAATTATATGGGAAGTGGCGTTTTTCCATAAACCATCACAGACACTCATTCTTGTAGATTTACTTGAAAATATTGGCGATGATTATCAACACAAAGCAGGGTTATATCTACAATTCTGGTGGCGATTAGTATTTAGAATGTGGAACAACCCAAAGGCAGCCCCAGAATACCAAATGGGTTGGGGGAACAAAAAAGTTGTAAAAAATGGATTGAAAAAAATCCTTGATTGGAATGCTGAACGAGTCATACTCGCACATGGTGAAAACATAGAAAATAATGTGAATAGCATTCTTAGAGCTGCATGGAAAAGGGTGCTAAATGCCTAACCATCACATCAATTCGGACTCGCTAACGCTCACCGATTATGTGAAACGTTCGGCCCGACAAGATGAAAAGAGAGTCATGGGAATAATGGCAGAATCAATAGTTGCGTACGCGCAACCGTTGCTCGACGAGACAGACGGATCACACGAGCAGATGCAGAATGCGCTTTCGATTGCTCAGGTGTGTTGGAATCTTGCGTTGCTGCCAGAGACGGAACGAGAAGACAGCCTCGCCCAAATGCGACCGGCGCTCAAAATGAACACCGCCGAGTTTGCAGACTTTTGTGAGTCGGTCGTCATGCCAATGATTAAGCGGCACCGTGAAATGTTCCCAAACATGTCTCGGCTGGCATCTCGAGGAACGGCACCGCGCACACACAAGGAGAAATATCTCGGCACGGGACGCAACGACCCGTGCCCGTGCAACAGCGGAAAGAAGTACAAACGGTGCTGCGAAAGTTGACGGCCCCCGAACATGATGACGATCACGCATGGAGAACCAGGCCGAACAACAGCGTGAACTCGGACGCCCAACTACGCTGCGCTCCGTTGGGCGGCGGCTCAACTTGGCGTTATACGTCACAACGGAAATAGATGATTCCGACGATACACAGGGAAGTGGATACCGGTTCTTTTTCTTCTCCCGTGAAGAAACTCGGCCACATGTGCATATCTATCGTACTGACGGACAAGCGAAATACTGGTTAGAGCCCAAGCTGGAGCTGGCTAAAAATTACCGTTTGACTAAGATACAATTGAAAGAAACCGAAAGGATCATTGAAGGACATTACGATGAGTTCAAGGCCGCATGGAATAGCCACTTCGGGAGTTGAGGTTACGAATATCTCTAGCCACGGCGTATGGTTGCTGGTCGGGGACCGCGAGCTATTTATGTCCTATGATGACTTTCCCTGGTTCAAGGATGCGCCGGTTGGAAAGGTGCTCAATGTAGGAGAACCAAGCCCAGGGCATTTCTACTGGCCCGATCTCGATGTTGATGTGGGTTTGGAGACCATCGAGAATCCTGAGAAATTTCCCCTGAAAGCTAAGTGACGTATAACAAGTCACTCCTGCCGATCGCCTCCGTCGCTGGCGCTCCTCCGTCGACGGCAGAGTTCAATCGTTAGGGTCTTAATATTCATCATATCTGGAAAATATTATGAGCGATGATTCGATGTACCATGAAGGAATGCGCAAGCTGCAAGAAAAGCGTGAAACCAGACATATTGCAGATCGTCTTGAAGAAACGATTGTTCATGCAACTTTTTCCGATGACGACAAAGTATTTATTCAACGGTGCCCAATGGTTTTTGTTGCCACCGCGGATGCCAGCGGGCGGCCTGATTGCTCGTACAAGGGTGGTCTGCCTGGATTCGCTAAAATATTAGATGAGAAAACCCTTGCGTTG
>Ga0210123_1001669_pt1 | contig 11036 bp, 9 predicted proteins | sample Muzzi_PWB_D2_FD_185535 | JGI IMG/M metagenome (GOLD analysis project Ga0210123, IMG submission 185535) | Wetland microbial communities from San Francisco Bay, California, USA, that impact long-term carbon sequestration - Muzzi_PWB_D2 (SPAdes) | ecosystem: Environmental > Aquatic > Marine >... | reverse complement strand
TGGGGGACCGTGTCCTTCGTGAGCACCGAGCAGGCTCCCACCATGGAGTCCTCGGCGACCCGGGTGCCGGCCAGGATCGTGGCGTGGTAGGTGATGCGGACCCCGTCTTCGAGGACCGTCACGGGTGAGTAGACGTTGCGACCATCCACGATGTCGTGCGTATGGCTGTAAACGTTCGCGAAGTCCGCGACCGAAGCCCCGTTCCCGATCCGGAGCCCCCCCCGGTCGTCGAGAAGGACGTGGCGGTGGATCACCACGTCGTCACCCACTTCGATGTTGTACCCGAAGGACAGCTTCACGAAGTGGAACGCCTTGAAATTGCGGCCGCACCGCTTGAAGATCCGCCGTGCCAGGATGCGACGGAACAGAACGCCCAGATGCACGTTCTCCCCCAGCGGGCTCTTGTCGAACATCTCCCAGAGCCAGATCAGCGGTTTGATCGGCGCGTATCGTTCTACGTCGATCTCCTGATAGTACTCGGGCTCCAGGGTGACGTTGCGGGGGTCCATCTGAGCCAGAGCCACGCGCGTCGTCGGGGGAAGCGTCTGAGGATCGACCCCGGAGAGGTGAGGGTAGTAGATATCCGTGAGAACCCGTCGACAGAGCTCGTTCCGGTCGCAATCGGGACGAGAGAGATCCGCGTCGAGCTTCTTCAGCCACGCCTCGTAGGAGGTGGCCGTCTCGTCGGGGAGAGGGACCGTTCGAAGGGGAAGGAACGCCATCGGGGGTAGGGCTCCGATTCACGGATGGGGCCACGAGTACCGTGCCGCCCAACAGGATAAGCCGTTTCGAGGGAGCGGCAAGGCTTGGGGCGATCTCCAGACCAAGGCGGCGCGGACCTGCGACCGGGCCCGGTTGGGGCTAGAATGCACTCGGGGAAGCAAGCGAATCCCTCGACGGAGACGTATTCAAGCCGATGCACGATGTGCTGAAACAGAGGCTTTTGAGGAGGATCGAGAGCCTTCCAGAGGAGCAGGTCTACCAGGTCCTAGACTTCATCGAATTCCTCGAATCCAAATACGCCCGTGACCTCACGGTGGAGGCGTCGGGACTTCAGCGATTCGCGGAGAATCTGGAGGATCGGCTTCGCAGGAAGGCCGTGAGTCCGGCCACCTTGCGAGAGGCCTTTCAGATGATCGCCGCCGCCGACCGTGTCCTTTCGAGCGTCTCGTCGGCTGGGCGTGAGATCCTGAGCGACCTCAGCTCGCTTGCCGACGTGCCCCCTCCGGAGTCAGGGGGGAGCCCCCGCGCTCGTCAGGGCCCCGTTCGTGATCGCCCTTCGTCGGCGACGGACGAGGCGCCTCGGTCCGACGGTCGGGAGGGTCCTGCAGGGAGCTCTGGGGAGTGATGCGCCAGGGTTGACACCCGCTCTCCGGGTCGGATATGCTGACCCATGGTGAGAGTCGTCTCCACGAGCGGAGTATCGCCCGCCCCTCGCAGGGCCTTGAGTGGCCCTGGCGAGGGGCGGGCGGATTTCATGGAACACCTGGCCCAGGGGAGTGGATGACCGAGCGCCGGCGACATGCCGTCATCATCAAGGAAGCCCTCACTTTTGATGATGTTCTCCTCGTACCGCGCCACTCCACCGTTCATCCGCGGGACGTGGACGTCGGATCGCTCCTGACCCGCACCATTCGCCTCCAGATGCCTCTGGTGTCCGCCGCGATGGATACCGTGACCGAGTCGCGGATGGCTATCCAGATGGCGCGCGAGGGGGGCATCGGGATCGTTCACAAGAACCTGGCCATCGACCGGCAGGCCGCCGAGGTGGACCGGGTGAAACGATCCGAATCCGGCATGATCCTGAATCCCATCACGCTCGGTCCGGACGCGACGCTCAGAGAAGCCCACGCCCTGATGAGGCGCTTCTCCATCAGTGGTGTCCCCATCGTGGAAGAGGATGGACGCCTGGTGGGCATCGTCACGAATCGTGACCTCCAGTTCGAGACGGAGCTGGACCGTCTGCTTCGGGACGTGATGACCTCGGAGGACCTGATCACGGTGCCTGTGGGGACGACACTCGAGGACGCCGAGCGGATCCTCCATCAGCACAAGATCGAGAAGCTCCCGGTGGTGGACGGGGGGGGGCTCCTGAAGGGCCTGATCACCGTCAAGGACATCTACAAGCGCCGACAGTATCCGAACGCCTGCAAGGACGAGCATGGGCGCCTGAGAGTGGGAGCGGCGATCGGGGCAGGCGAACGGGATGTGGACCGGGCCCGAGCCGTCGTCGACGCCGGCGTGGATGTCCTCTTCATCGATACGGCCCACGGGCATGCGGAGGGTGTTCTTCGGGCTGTGGCGCGCACTCGCGACCTCTTCCCGGACACGCAGCTCGTCGCGGGGAACGTGGGAACGTCCGAGGGGGCCGCCGCATTGGCCGAACGTGGCGTCGACGCGGTCAAGGTCGGGGTCGGCCCGGGATCCATCTGCACGACCCGGGTGGTCACCGGCGTCGGGCTCCCACAGCTCACCGCGATCATGGACGCGGTTGAGGGTGTGGATGGGAGCGTCCCGGTGATCGCAGACGGTGGGATCCGGTACTCGGGGGACATCGTGAAGGCCCTTGCGTCCGGGGCCGATTCGGTGATGATGGGATCCCTTTTCGCCGGGACGGACGAATCCCCGGGGGAGGCGTTCCTCCTGGAGGGGCGGCGGTACAAGACCGTGCGGGGCATGGGCTCCCTCTCGGCGATGGAGGAGGGGTCGGCCGACCGCTACTTCCAGGATGCTGAATCGGAGGGGAGAAAGCTGGTCCCGGAGGGGATCGAGGCCCGTGTGCCCTACAAGGGACCGGTGTCGGACACCTTGTACCAGCTGATTGGTGGGCTACGTAGCGGAATGGGGTATTGTGGGGCCGCGAGTCTCACCGAACTCAAAGAGAAGGCCGCCTTCATCCGTCAGACGTCTACCGGTCTCCGCGAATCCCATCCGCACGACGTGACGATCACGCGTGAGGCCCCGAACTACCACCTCTGAGGGGCGGGTGGTCGGGTGGCGTGGTCCGCCGGGTCCTTTCATCTTCGCGCAGCACTCCCTCCAACCGGGGGCTCTCGTGAGCTCTGAATCCAGACGTCCTTGGCTCGATCGACGGCTGGCTGCTGGTGTCCGGGTCCCCATTCTCGCCCTCGCGCTGGTCGTGGGGAGTTGTGGTGGGGCGCCGGTGCCCGGGGAGCCCCCCTTCGTAGCCCGCCCCCCCGGCCCGTTCAATGCGGACCTGGTCCCGTCGGTGGACGAGACCGCGGCGGTCGACCCACCGCCTGAGACGCCGGCAGATCCCCTCCTGGGATCTCCAGCAGCGCGGGACACGGCCTTCCTCCGACAGGTGGATGAATGGACGGTCCGGTGGACTACCGACTATGCGGAATGGTTCGCGCTGTACCTCGAGCGAATGGGGGAGTACGGCAGCATGGTGGACGAGGTGCTGGAGGAAGAGGGACTCCCGCCCTCACTCCGCTACCTCCCGATCGTGGAGAGCGGGTACAGCCCGTACGCCGTGAGCCGCGCGGCAGCAGCCGGGATGTGGCAGTTCATGGCGGGGACCGCACGATCGATCGGGATGCGCGTGGACGGCCTCGTGGACGAGCGTCGGGATCCGATCGCGTCGACACTGGGCGCCGCTCACTTCCTCAAACAGCTTCATGGGCGCTTCGGGTCCTGGTTCCTGGCGCTGGCCGCCTACAACGGAGGGCCCAATCGGATCGATCGGCTCCTCCGGCTCCACGCGCCCCTGGAACGACCGTCGGATGAGCACTACATGAGGATCCGCGGGGATCTACCCTCGGAGACGGCCGAGTTCGTCGCGAAGTTCTTTGCCGCGGCGCGGGTGGCTCAGGCTCCGGACCGGTACGGCGTCGCTCCCGAGACGCTTCGATCTCCGATCTCGTGGGACGAGGTCACGGTAGAGGACGCCGCCTCTCTCGACGTGGTGGCCGAGGCAGCGGGCATCACCGAGGACGAGGTCCTCGCCCTCAACCCGCATATCATTCGGAGGGTGACCCCGAGAGGGGCGGCTACCGCCATCCGATTGCCCGCGGGGGCAGGAGACGGGTTTGCGGAGGCGTTCGCGCGGATCCCTCCGGATCGCCGGATCACGATAGCCCAGCACACCGTGGCTCGCGGCGAGACCATGTGGGACATCGCGCGTTTCTATGGGATCGGCCTCGACGAGCTCCAGGGGGCCAACCCGAACGTCGATCCCCGTAGGTTGCGTCCGGGGTATGAGCTCCTCGTCCCCCGTGCTCCAGGGGGGACGGCCGCGCCACAGCGCCTGGCCGCCAACGGTGCCGCCGGTTTGGGGGGGGTTCACGTGGTGCGGTCCGGAGACACCCTCTGGGACCTCGCGCGTCACTACGACCTGAGGGTGGACGACCTCCTCCGCTGGAACCAGCTGAACGACGGGGCGGTCCTCAGACCAGGGCAGGAGCTCAAGCTCGGCGGATAGGGAAGTTGGGCGCTCGGCCTACGCCTCTTCCGACTCCCACATCCCCGATCGTCCCCCCTCCTTCCGGGTGAGTCGGACCTCTTCCACGACCATCCCGCGGTCGAGCCCTTTCACCATGTCGTAGACGGTGAGGAGAGCCACCGAAACGGCCGTGAGTGCCTCCATCTCGACACCCGTCCGTCCGTGGACCTTCGCCTCGGCACGGGCCGCGACGCCGGGAAGGCTCTCATCCACCCGTACGTCCACCTCTACCGACGCGTCGGGAAGCACGTGGCACAACGGGATCAGGTCCCCCGTCCGCTTGCCGCCCATGATGCCGGCCAAGCGGGCCACCTGGAGTACGTCTCCTTTCGGCCCCCGTCCTTCGACGACGGCCCGGAGAGTCTCGGGAGCCATTCGGATCCGCCCAGTCGCGATCGCCCGCCGATGGGTCGCCTCCTTCTCTGAGACATCGATCATCCGGGGAGCTCCCTGGGCGTCCAGATGGGTGGGCCGTTTCGGAGGATTGGGCACGGAGGCTCAGGCCGGGAGGGCGGTTCGAGGGACGAGACGATCGCGGAGCCCGCTCAGGAGGCCCACGATGATGAGTTGGGGGTTCACGTTGCCTTGGGCGTGTTCCCGGGCCTCCTGAACGACATCGAGCGCGCCGGCGGCCGCGGCCGGATGGATGCCCCATTTCCGGACCGCGGCTTCGAGGAGGTCGACGGCATCCTCGTTGACGGCGCTCTCCGCCGCGCCGCTCGAGACGGCGGCGAGGTCTCGGATCCATCCGTCGAGCAGGGAGAAGAGATCCAGGAGACCTCGCGCGCCCGCCGGGCCGTAACCGAGGGCCACCCCGAATGCTTCTCCCCCGCGGGCGGTCATCGAGGCCTCGAGCAGTCGCCAAGCCTCCCGGCGAAGGCCCTCCAGGGGCCCGGGATCGCCGTCGGCATCGGGGAGGAAGCCCAGGGCTCGACCGATCGATCCCCGCGCCAGGGACGCTGCTGGCCGGGCCCGGGTGGCGTCGACCTCCGCGACCTCGACGAGGAAGGCCTCCACCTCCTCTCGTTTGAGCCCCAGGACATGCAGCGGGACGGTGCGTGACCGGACGGTGGGGAGGAGACTCCCCGGCCTCGCCGACGTGAGGATGAACCGCGAGTCCCCGGGAGGCTCCTCGAGCAGCTTGAGAAGGGCGTTGGCTGCCTCTGGGCTCGATTCCTGAGGGACGAGATGCTCGGCCTCCCCCACGACGAACACCTGGGCGTTCCCCATGCTCGGCTTCGAGTGGGCTCGGCGACGGAGCGTCTGGGCCGTCGCCAGGTAGAAGCCTCGGGGCTCCCCGAAATGGGATGGCCTGAGGGGCTGTTCCCTGATCTCCGACAGCTCGGAGAACCTCGCATCCTCCAACGCCGTGGCGAGTCGCTCGGGCGTGAAGGAGCCCCGGGGGCGTGGGACGGGGAAGTACCAGTGGATGTCGGGATGCTCGAGGCGGAGGGCGAGCCGGCACGACCGACAGCGGTCGCACGGGCCCTCCACGCCAGGTGACTCGCAGAGCACGAGCTGACCGAGCCATAGCGCGAGCCTCTGCTTCCCCACACCTCGATCTCCGTGCAGCAGCAGAGCCGCGGGGAGGTCTCCCCGACCGACCGACTTCACCAAGGCGCGCCGAAGCTCTCCGTGGCCGCGAACGGCCGGGAGGCTCAACGGGGCCTCAGCCACGCGAGGGGGTCCTGCGCCTGGGGAGCGCCACCCGCGACGGGTGCTCTCACCTGAAATTCGATGTGCGGCCCTTCGGGCGTTTCCAGCCCTCCCACGGTTCCCAAGACCTGACCCTGTGTGACCGTGCGATTCTGCACGACGCCGATCTCTTCCAGGTAGAGGTAGAGGGTGTAGAAGCCCCCTCCATGGGAGAGCACGACCGTGGGTCCGTAGCCCTCGAAGGGACCTGCCATCACCACGGTTCCCCCCCGGACGGCCCGAACCGGTTCGCCGGGGGTCGCAGCGATCCCGAGTCCATTCCAGCGAAGGATCGTTCCGTTCGGGCGTTGTTCCCGTCCGAAGCGGTAGAGGATGGGACCGTCGACCGGCCAATCCAGCATCCCCGCGTCGTCGGACCCGAGATTGTTGGCGGACGGAGCGCTGGCTACCGGATTGCGCGCCTCCGTTTCCCGTCTGCGCGTATCGAGGTTGTCGATGAGACTGGTCATGCGAGACTCGTCGAGCTCGAGTTGTTCCAAGCGGGTCTGGGTCTGCCTCTCCTGGGTGCGGAACTCCTCGAGCGCCTGTTCCCGCTGTGCTTCGACGGACCGAAGAGCTCCTACCTCGCTCTGTTTGGTATCCCGCAGCCGCCCCAGCTCGGAGAGCGACTCGAGAAGCTCACGGTTCTGAGCCGCGAGGGCCTGCTCCAGCTCCGACACCTGCTCCACGAGGGACCGGTCGTACAACGCGATCATGCTTAGGTATCGGTATCGGTTGAGGAGGTCCGTGAAGGACTCCGCTCCGAGCAAGACCCGAACGGCGTGCAGGCTCCCCATCTTGTAGATGCTGCGAAGACGGCGCGCCAGGACCGCCGTTCCTTCCCGAAGACGCCTGCGTGTGGAGGACAGCTCGACGTTCGTCTGGTCCACACGGGCGGTCACCGTCTCGACCTGGAAGTCGATCTCGGCGAGGGCGGACCGGGAGACGCTCAGCTGCCGCTCGATGTTCTGCAGCTCCGCCGACACGTCCCGGGCTCGGGACGCGAGGCCCTCCATCTCCTCCCGCAGCTGCTCGCGCTCAGACCGGATCTCTTCCAGACGCAAACGGGAATCGGCGATCTGCCGCTGAAGATCGGACGCCTGGGCCCTCGCCATGGCGGGAAGCAGCAGTGCCGCAAGGGCGATGACGAGAGATGCGCCGCGGTGCCCGCCCATGGCCTCACACCCCCTTCAGGTGTCGCCGCAGGGAAAGGGCGCTGGACAGAACGCCGAAGACCACGCCTGCGGCGAGCCCGGCCATGAGCCACGAAAGGGGTATCCACGAGACCTCGAAGAGGAGCTCGTAGACCATCCTGAAGACCACGAAGGTCAGCACCAAGGCCAAGACTCCTCCGAGAAAGCCGGCGATCGCGCCCTCGAGGAGGAAGGGCCGGCGGATGAACCCGTCCGTCGCCCCGACCAACCGCATGACGTAGATCTCTTCACGGCGCGCGAAGATCGCGATGCGTAACGCGGTGCCGATGATGAGCGCCGCCACGGCAGCGAATGCGGCCCCCAGGATGCCCGCGGTGACGGCCGCGACTCGGCGAAGCGTGAAGAGACGCTCGACCCACGCCCGTCCGTAGGTCACGTCCTCGACGAACGGATAGGCGCGTGCGACGTCGGCGACTCGCTCCAGCGAGGTCTCCGTGCGAAAGCCCTCCCTCAGTCGAATCTCGAGGGAGGCTGGGAGGGGGTTCACCGAGAGATCGGTAAACACCTCCTCGAACTCGGGAAGCTCCGCCTTGGCGGTCTCCAGGGCGCTGTCCTTGGAGACGTATCGTACCTCGGCCACCCCCGGGAGAGCACTGAGCTGATAGGTCGCGGTCTCCACCTCGGTCGACAACGATCCGTCCCGAAGATAGACGATGATCTCCACGCGGTCCTCGAGCTCCGTGAGGGCCACCCGCAGATTGTGCGCAACCAGGCCGAAGAGTCCCACGACGAACAGGGCCAGCCCGACCATCGCGGACGAAAGGCCGGTGAGGACCGGGGCTCGCTTGAACCCGGCGAGAGCCTCCCGAACGGCGTGGGTCACGGACCGCGCCCGGCGTCCGCCACCGATTCCGTTCCATGGGGCGAAGGGCTCGCCGAAGCCGGGGAAGGATCGGCGGGGGCGGCCAGCGAGTCGTAGACGAGCTGTCCGTGGGCCAGCTCGAGAACTCTAGCCCGGGGGTAGATCCGGTGCAGCTCGAGGTCGTGCGTCGCCATCAGAACGGTCATGCCGAGCGCGTTGATCTCCCAGAAGAGCTCCATGATTCCCCGGGTCGCGCGGTCGTCGAGGTTCCCCGTGGCTTCGTCGGCAAGCAGGACCACCGGATCGTTGACCAGCGCACGGGCGATCGCGACGCGTTGCTGCTCGCCTCCGCTCAGCTCGTGAATCAACGAACCCGCCTTGGCCGCCAATCCCACCTGGCTCAGGAGGCGCTGCGTGCGGGCTTTGATCTTGTGGGCAGGCGTCCCGGTGACTTCCAGGGCGAACGCGACGTTCTCGGTGGCCGTACGGCCCGGGAGCAAACGGAAATCCTGAAAGACCATACCCACCCGCCGGCGCACCTTCCATACCTCGCGGGCCGGGGTACGCTCGGAGGAGAATCCGCTCACACGCACGATGCCCGACGACGGACGGTCGGCGAGATGGATCAGCCGGAGTGTCGTCGATTTTCCCGAGCCCGAGTGGCCCGTGATGAAGGCGAAGTCCCCCTTCCGGATGTGGAACGACACGTCCTTCAGGGCAGCGCCGTGCCTGGGGTATTCCTTCGTGACGTTCTGGAGCTTGATCACGGATTCAACATGGCGGGGATCGGTGTCAAAGGTCCAGCCGGGCGCGAGCCAGTTGCACGGCCAGGCGTAGGGCGTGCCGGGTCGAGGCGGGGTTGGCCCGCCCCGTCCCCACGAGGTCGAACGCCGTTCCGTGGTCGGGTGAGGTTCTCACAAATGGAAGACCCAGGGTTACGTTGACCCCGGAACCGAACGAAAGGGTCTTGAAGGCGGCCATCCCGACGTCATGATAGGGCGCGACCACGGCGTCGAACTCGCCGGCGAGCGCGCGGGAGAAGACGGTGTCCGCGGGCAGGGGCGACGACACCTCGAGCCCCTCATCCCGGAGTCGGTCGATGGCGGGCTCGTAGATTCGCTTCTCCTCGTCTCCGAACAGGCCGTCGTCCGAGGCGTGGGGATTGAGTGCGCAAAGGGCGATCCTCGGACCGGGGATGCGCCAGTCGCGGAGCAGGGCAGCGTGGAGGAGACGTGTCTGGTCCACGAGGAGTCCGGTGGTGAGGACCCGCGGGACGTCGCGGAACGGCAGATGGGTCGTGGCGAGAAGCACCCGGAGGGGAGCTCCGACCCGTGTCTCCTCGGCCGCCATGAGCATGCCGACGCACGGCGCGTCGGTGAGTTGCTGGAGCAGCTCGGTGTGCCCCGGGGTGTTTACCCCCGCTGAGCGCAGAGTCGGCTTGTGCGCGGGTCCGGTGACCACGCCCTGGGCCTCGCCGGCCATCGCGATCTCGACGGCCCTTCGGACGCTGTCCACCACGAGGCGACCGGCCGACGTGGGGGTTCCGTCGAACGTACCCAGTGACTCGTACGGAACCCCACCGGGGTCCATCCCTTCCGGTCCCAGGACCAGGAGGGTCGCTGCCGCGTCGTCGTGCCACTCCCGAACGGCGGCGTGCACGACCTCTGGACCGATGCCTCGCGGATCACCCAGTGTGACGACGACCCGAGGGGCGACCCTGCCGCGGGGTCCGAGGGGGGAGGGAGCGCTAGGGGTCACATCCGGATTTCGATGTATCCGCGGTCCCGGAGTCGCTGCAGGATGCGTTCGAGCTTCTTCTGATTGGAGAGCCCGGTGCGGATGTCCTCCCGCAGGTCGTCGAAGGTGAACTCGCCCGCGCCCCGCACCTCTTCGATCCGAATGACGGCGAAGTACTCCTGGTTCCCAGCCCTCGTCTGGAAGGGTCCGATCAGGTCGCCCTCCGAGGCTCCGGTGAGCTGCTGCGCGAACCCCTCGTAGGGGATCTGCGCGATCCCGGCTCGGCTCCACGTGCCTTGTTCGTACTCCTCGGAATCGTCTCCCTCATCCCTATACAGGTCATCCATCAATCCACCGGCGCGGACTCCTTCCGCGATCTCCTCGGCCCGTGCCCGCGCTTCCTGACGATCGCTCTCGACAATTTCCGGGCGGATGAGGACATGGCGGGCCTTCACCTCGCCGGGTCGGGAGCGTTCGGTGAGAATGATGTGCCACCCGAAGTCGGTCCGGACCGGCGGGGAGACGTCGCCCGGACGGAGGCCGAACGCCACGGCCTCGAACTCCCGGACCATCAGGCCCCGACGGAACCAACCCAGGTCTCCCCCGTCCCCGGCCGTGCCGGGGTCGTCCGAGTGCTCCCGTGCCACCTCCTGGAAGTCGGCGCCGGCCTGGATGGCCTGGTATAGCGAGTCGGCGAGGCTCCGCGCCTCGGCCCAGGCCGAGTCGCTGGCCTGGACCGGCACGAGCACCTGCTCGATGGTGAGGAGCTCGGGCCTGCTTTGAAGACTGGCCCTGCTCTCCTCAAAGTACTCCCGCATCTCCTCCTCGGTGATGGCGACCGGGGGCGCCTCCAGCAGCTGACGTTGCATGTAGGTGTCCTGGGTCAGCTGCTCCCTGATTCCGGACCGCTGGACCGTGCTGAGCGTCTCGGGCGTCATCCCCTGTTCCTCGAGGGCTCGCTGAAACGCGGCGTCGTTCGGGAACCTTGCCCGGATCTCCCTCATGGCCGTCTCGACCCGGGTGTCGAGCTCCTCTTGCGGGACCACGAGGGTGCTGTCCTGGGCGGCTGCCTGTAGAACGAGCTGCTGATCGACAAGCTCGTCCAGCACCTGGCGGTCGGTGA
>Ga0210123_1001667_pt1 | contig 11051 bp, 9 predicted proteins | sample Muzzi_PWB_D2_FD_185535 | JGI IMG/M metagenome (GOLD analysis project Ga0210123, IMG submission 185535) | Wetland microbial communities from San Francisco Bay, California, USA, that impact long-term carbon sequestration - Muzzi_PWB_D2 (SPAdes) | ecosystem: Environmental > Aquatic > Marine >... | reverse complement strand
ATGGTCGGACAGCGGCTGCTGCTTGCACCGGCCCTGTTTCTGGTTGCCATCTACCTGTGGGTGTGGCTGCGCTTCCGCCCCCATTGGTTTGTCGTCACCGCCCGGGACCTGGAACTGGTGTGGCCGATGAAACGCCGCCGGGTTTCGCGCAACGATATTGCCGCGGTGCAGATCATCGACCGCAAAACGCTGCGGACAAAAGTGGGTTGGGCGCTGCGTGTGGGTGCCGGCGGGCTGTGGGGCGGTTTCGGCTGGTTATGGACCAAACGGCGGGGGATTGTGCAGATGTATGTTTCGCGCATCGATGAATTTGTGTGGATCGAATGCCGCGAGGGCCGCCCGCTGCTGATCACACCCGAGCGGCCGACGGATTTTGTCCGCGCGCTCACCGGTAGGCGGGCGTCGGATTAACCATAATGGATTCCCCGTGGCGCCGGGGACACAGGAGACGAAGACAATGATGAACCTGGACCTCTGGATTCCGTTTGCACTGGCATCCGCACTGGTGCTGATCATACCCGGACCGACCATCATTCTGGTCATCAGCCAGGCGGTCACCCATGGACGCAGATCCGTCGGCCCGCTGGTCGCCGGCGTGCTGCTCGGGGATTTTACGGCCATGACCCTGTCGCTCCTGGGGCTGGGCGCCGTGCTTTCCGCTTCCGCCGCGCTGTTTATGGTATTCAAGTGGATCGGCGCCCTGTACTTGATCTATCTTGGCATCAGGGCTTGGCGGGCTGATCCCAAATCAGGCGCCGCTTCCGCTGCGGCCGAAGGCAAATCGACCCGCGCCCTTTTCAAAGGGGCCTTCATCGTGACGGCCCTGAACCCCAAAAGCATTGCTTTCTTTGTCGCCTTTCTACCCCAATTTGTCGATCCCCATGCGCCGGTGATGCTTCAAATGGTGCTGCTGGAAGCCACCTTCTTAACCCTGGCCACTATCAATGCCGCGTTGTATGGGCTTTTTGCCGGCCAGCTCAGGGAAACCATCCAAAAGAACAATGTGCGCAAATGGCTGAACCGCTGCGGCGGCAGTGCCCTGATCGGCGCCGGTATCTTTACTGCCGGCATGCAACGCTCAACCTGAAAGGAGCATCGTTCCGCCAGGACAGACCACGGGCAGCGTCGCAGCCGCCCCCCGCCGCAGGGCGTGGTCCACAGTACAGGAAGGTAAACCCTATTGTTGCAAAAGTCGGAGGGGAAAAAAGATGGCATACCATCGGCCCGATCCTCAAGTGCACCGTTGGTTTGTTGCTCAGCGTGCTCCAAAATATGACGTAAATTCAATGCTGGCATGTCTCTTTAACCTTTTTGCCATCTTTTTTATGCAACTGTAGGGTATACTCATGCATTGTTTGATCGTTAAAGCCCACCCCTTATCCGAAAGCCTGTGTGCCGCGATGACCCGGCGGGTCGCCAAGACACTCGAGGCCCAAGGGCATATGGTAACGGTGGAAGACCTCTACGCCGAGGGCTTTGACGCAGCCATGACCCCGCAGGAGCGAGCCAGCTACTACGAAGGGCAGTACGCAGCCGACGCGGTGTCGCTGCAGGTCCAACGGTTGCTGGCCGCCGAGGCCATCGTTCTGGTATTTCCGACTTGGTGGTTTGGTTTTCCGGCCGTTCTCAAAGGCTGGTTCGACCGGGTCTGGGGCCCGGGCGTGGCTTACGATCATGCCGACGGGTACGGCCCCATCAAGCCGCGACTGCACAATCTTCGCGAAATGCTGGTGGCAACCTCCCTGGGGGCTCCCTGGTGGGTGGACCGGATCCTCTTGCGGCAGCCGGTTCGCAGAATTTTGAAAACCGCCATTGTGGGCACTTGCGCACCGCAGTGCCGGCTGCAAATGGTATCGGTTTACAAAAGCGAGGCGTTGACGCCGGTTCAGGTCGATCACTTCTGGCGCCGTGTGCAAAGGGCCCTGTCCCGCTGGCACGACGCCACTGAACGCAGCCGGACCACCACTTCCGTACCGCTGGATTTGTGATCCCTGTCTTTTGTCTTCTCCTTTTATCCATGCCGGCATGGAGATATTTTTCGATGTGGACCCGCCATGGCCCCACCCCGGTCATCGCGCGCCGATTTGACAACTCTCGGCAAAGGCTTAAGGTTTAAACTAGTGTCCATCCAGAAATGGTAGATTGCGGTCCAGATCAAGGCCGCAGGGAGGTTGAAACCAGACGGCGCAGCCTCGAAAGCGAAGCGAGCGTAGCGGCGCTACGTCGAGGATTTCAGCCGAGCGAGAACACCGAGCTGGGCCGCAAGATGCCATTTATGGATGGGCACAAACTATATTTGCTGGTCTCACCTTTGCTGTACCCGTTGCCGCCCCTTCCCCCGTGCCTGAATGACATGCCAACCAAAGGAGTATTTAATATGCCCAGAATCGTTCGTTTTCATGAGACAGGAGAAGCCCAGGTCCTCAGGCTTGAAGAGCTGCCGCTGGTGGCACCCGGTGACGGCGAAGTGCGTTTAAAAGTGGAAGCCATCGGGTTGAACCGGGCTGAAGTCATGTTCCGCCGGGGGCAATACCTGGAGGACCCCCAACTGCCTTCACGCCTGGGCTACGAAGCCGCCGGTGTCGTGGACGCCGTCGGTCCCGGCGTCAGCGGCATTCAAGTCGGTGACCGTGTCAGCACCATTCCCTCCTTTTCGGTGGGAAAGTACGGCGTTTACGGCGAAAGCGCCGTGGTGCCGGCATTTGCCGTGGCAAGCTACCCCGATAGCCTATCGGCCGTGGAAGGCGCCGCCATCTGGATGCAGTATATGACCGCCTATGGCGCCTTGATCGAATTTGGCCAATTGAAAGCGGAAGAGGCCGTGCTGATCACCGCCGCCAGCAGCAGCGTGGGGCTGGCCGCCATTCAGATCGCCAAGTCAATCGGCGCCCTGGTGGTCGCCACCACCCGCGGTGCCGACAAGCGCCAGTTTCTTTTGGATAACGGCGCTAACCATGTGATCGTAACCAATGAAGAGGATATCGCCGTAAAAATGAAGGAGGCCAACAGCGGAAAAGGCGCCGACTTGATCTTCGATCCCGTGGCCGGGCCTTATTTGGAGCTGCTCGCCCGGGCGGCCGCACCCGGCGCCAGAATTATCGAATATGGCGCCCTGGCCTTGGCGCCCACACCGTTTCCGTTGTTCGACGCCATAGGCAAAGGCCTTACTGTGCGGGGCTATACGATTTTCGAGATCGTTAAAAACCCCAATACCAGGGATGCCGGTAAACAGTTCATCTATAATGGCCTGAATAGTGGCGATCTTAAACCGGTGATCGACAAAACCTTTGAGCTGGAAGACATTGTGGCCGCGCATCGCTACATGGAGTCCAACAAGCAGAAAGGAAAGATCGTCGTGACGGTTTAAGGGCGGCAGCGGAACTCAGGTGCGGTATTTGTCCGCGTGGATGTCGTAGCGGCGCATGATCTGCTGCAGGGCCTGGCGCTCCATGCCGCAGGCGTTGGCTGCCTGGGTGATGTTGCCGTTGTGGGTGGCCAGCAGGTGGCCGATGTAGGCGTTGTTGAAATTCTGCAGGTTCTTCTCCTTGGCCGCTTTATAGGCCAGCCCGCCATAGCTTTCTTCCCAAACCCCCTGGGGGTTGGCCACCGCACCCAATCCGACGTCGCCCGGCTTGATGACCTCGTCGCCGGAAAAGAGCATGCCCTGAATGATCAAGTTTTCCATCTCGCGAATGTTGCCCTCCCAATGGCGCGATTTAAAAAGCGCCATCAACTCCGTCGATATCACTTTGCCCGGCTGATTGAGTTCTTCGGTGTGCTTGCGCAGCAGATGGTTGCACAGCAGGGGGATGTCATCGATGCGCTCGCGCAGGGGCGGCAGGTGAATGGGCAGGACGTTGAGGCGGTAGAAGACATCTTCGCGGAATTGGTGACTTTTGATCCTGGCTTGAAGGTCCTGGTTTGTGGAGGCGATGATGCGCACATTCACTTTAATGGTGCGGCTGTCGCCCAGGGGCTTGATCTCTTTTTCCTGCAGCACCCGCAGCAGTTTGGTCTGAATGGTCGGACTGATGTCGCCGATCTCGTCCAAAAAGATAGTACCCGTGTGGGCCTCTTGAAACAGGCCGGTCTTGTTGCTGGTGGCATGGGTGAAGGCCCCCTTGCGATAGCCGAAGAGCTCGCTTTCCAGAATGTTTTCCGGGACGGTCGGGCAGTTGACCGCCACAAAGGGCCCGATGCTGCGGCTGCTGAGCTGGTGGATGGCCTGGGCGGTGAGATCCTTGCCGGTGCCCGATTCGCCGGTGATCAGAACGGTGTGGTCGGTTTTGGCCAGCATCCTGATGGTTTCGAACACCCGCTGCATGGCGGGGCTTTTGCCCACCATTTTTTCGAAGATGTAGGGCTCCGGGCAGCGGGTCTGCAGGCGGCGGTTTTCGTTGATCAGCCGGCTGCGCTCCAGGGCCTTGTCCAAACGCAGCACCAGGGTATCGTGCTCGAAGGGCTTGGTGATAAAATCGTACGCGCCGCTGCGAATGGCCTCCACGGCCATGTCGATCTGGCCGAAGGCGGTCATCATGACCACGGTCTGCTGGGGGTGGTTGTGTTTGATGATCTGCAGAAAGGCCAGGCCGTCCATGCCCGGCATCTTGATATCGGCCAGCACCAGGTCGAATGTCTCCTGTTCGAGGCGCTGCAGACCTTCTTCAGCCGAGGCGGCGGTGGCCACTTTGCAATTCAGGTCGGGTTCCAGGCTGCGCTGGAGCAGCTGCAGCATATCGGGTTCATCGTCCACGATCAGTATGAATGGTTTCATGCTTCAGCTTCCTGCGTGTGGGGCATGGGCAGCTTGACGGTGAAAGTGGTGCCTTGTCCGGGTTCGCTCTCAACATCCACGTGGCCGCCATGATTCTTGATGATGCCGTAACTCACCGACAGCCCCAAGCCGGTCCCTTCACCTGTGGGTTTGGTGGAAAAGAAGGGATCGAAAATGCGTTCAATGTTCTTCTTCTCTATGCCGCTGCCGTTGTCAATCACCTGGACAACCACATCGCTGAAAAGCGGGTCCTTGCGGGTCCTCACGGTGATGGTGCCCTGGGCATCCACCGCATAGCGCGCGTTCATGATCAGGTTGATAAACACCTGTTTGATTTTCTTTTCATCCAGCAGCAGCGGTCCGATGTCGGGATCGAACGCTGTTTCGATCCCGATCTTGTCCGTATTGGTGTGCTGCTGAATAAAATGGATCACCTCGGTGATGATATCATGAATATTGCACAATTCCTTTTTGGGTTTGGAGGTGCGCGCGAAGTTGAGCAGGTCCTCAACGATGGCTTTGCAATGCCGGGTGTGCTTTTGGATGGTCTGAAGATCGGCGTAAAGGTGGGCGTCCGCCTTCCGGTTGCGCATCATGAGCTGGGTAAAGCCCAGGATGACCCCCAGTGGATTGTTGATCTCATGGGCGATGCCTGAAGACAATTCGCCGATGGAGGCCAGCTTGTCGGCCTGGGCGAGCTGGGCGCGCATCAGCCGCTGCTGTTCGATGTCTTTCACCAGAAAATGGATGGTGCGGCCTTGTCCGGCGTCTTCGTCGGCCAGGCTGGCGCTGAGCACCACCCGCCGAATACTGCCGTCCGCGATGCGCAGGTCGATCTCCGTGCTGGGGACGAATCCCTGGGACTCGACCTGTTTGATCATGCGCCGCCATTGGGAGGGATCCTTGAAGAAACCGGGCAGCCGCAGGCCGTTGATTTCATGAAAGTCCAATCCCAGCAGCTTGAAACCCGACGGGTTGAGGTCCAGAATGCTGCCGTCCGCCGATGCGGAGAGAATCATGTCTTTGGAGGCCTCGAAGATACGGCGGTATTTGTGCTCCGAACGCGTCAGGGCCAGGCTGCGTTCGGTGACCAGTTGTTCCAGATTCTGGTTGAGAAAGAGCAACTCTTTGTGGGCCTCCCGAAGGGCCTGGCGGTCCTTGATGATGTCCTGGTAAATGGCCCAGGTGCGCTCAAAAAACAGGGTCACGGCACCCACCACCATAAAAGCCAAAGAGTTGATGGCGCCGCTGTACGGCTGAAGTTGGCTCCACAGGGACTGCCGGCCGGAGATCAACAGAATCTGTTTGATGATGTGTCCCAGGGACCGCGATACCGCAAACACGGACAGCGCCAGGCTGACCCACATCAGATAGGTCCAGACGATATTCTGGGGGTCGCGTCCCTTGAGCCGCATGGCGTAGTACACGCAGACAAAGGAGAGCACGATCATCATGAAAGAGCCGCCCACATCCACGGCCCATATGGGAAGTGAACTGACCGTCATGATGCCGGCTCCTGGTACTCTTTCATCGGAAAGGAAGATTTGTACAGGCGCCGGAGTCCGATGAGCAGGAAAAGCATGGCCGGTACACACAGCAGGTGGTCGAGCTTGGTCAGGTAATAAATCTCCGCCAGCCAACCAAAGCCCTGGGCAGTGGTGATCTGCATTTGCATGCCGTCAAGGTTTTGGATTACGACAAAGCCCGATTGTTCCAGCAGCCAATGCGAAAAAACGGCGTCCAGATTCCAGGCGATGAAGAACAGGGCGGCATACTGGATATAGCGCCAACCCTCGCTGGACACCAACTGGCGCTTGCGCAGCCAGTAGATCAGCAGGCCCATGGAGAAGATAAAGAAAAGGTGGGCGAATTGATGGACAAACAAACCCTCCAGCCCGCCGTGGGTCTGGGTGGCGAAGACCGGGGTTGGCTGTAAAAGCCATATAAAGAGTGCCGTCCCGAGGACGCATCGCCGCAACATGGTGGTTTCGGAATCCTTTTTAATTACCCGCCGGGCGGGTCTGCACCACGCTGGTCATTGCGCGGTTTTATCATCTGCAGGGCCTGTGTAACCCAAGTCAGCAAGAGAGACCGAACGTGATGTGCCGTGTCAAGAATGCCTGCATGTCAGCTTATCACATGGCGACAATGGTTTACAATACAGGCGGGTTATCCTGGACGGTGCGGGGCAGCTCGGACATGCGCAGCATCTTTTCATCCCCTTCGGTGTCGTATTTTTCCAGGCGCTGGACCACTGTCCGGAAAAAGGGCAGGCGGCCTTTGATGCGGCCGAACAGAATGTACACCAGGATGTAGATGGGCAGAAAGGTAAACAAGAAGCCCACCCGATCGCCGATCCAGGGCAGGTTGAAGGGCAGGGGGAACGCCACATCCTGGAACCGGATCTGCAGCCATCCGGCCGCAAAGGGAATGGGCCACAGGGAGGAGATGGACAGGGCGATTTGCGAAAAGAAGACTTTTCCAAAAGCGTCGTTGGCCGCCTTGTTGCAGTTTTTGTATGCGTTTTTATCTTTCAGCATCAACGCCCGCACCGACATGTTGTGCATGTGCACCATCTCCTTGTTGTCGCGGTCGATGAATTTTTGATTCCAGAAGAAGGCGATGGCGATGGTGATCTGCCCCAACACCACGCAGATGCCGCTGAGCAGAATACAGCCCAGGTAATAGCCCAGAATGGGGATATCCGGAAGCCGGAAAAAGAAGATGAGGGCGCTGTCCATGGCCTGGTAAATCTGCGTTAAGATTTCCATATCGTAACCTTATGTTGCTCAGGCGATGCGATGATCGCCGGGATGCTATGCTGTTTGCGGCGGTGGCGCCGCAGGGCGCCGAACCGATACCGCGCCCTGCGGCCCCCGCCTGTCCTGCTTATATGCCAAGTTTCGGGTTAGAACGGCGGAACAATGCTGTAACCCAGAAAACCCTTGGTGGTGTACCGCAGACCCACATAGAGGGCCAGTACCACAAAGATACGTTTCAGCCAGATGTCGGGAATGTACTTGGAGGTCCGCGGTCCGATCATGGAACCCACGAAGATGCCCACCAGCTCAATGCCGATCAGCGGCCAGAAGACGGGCACGCCTTTGACCACCATGTAGGTGAAGACGCTGATGACCATGCCCACCAGAACAGTCAGCGCCGAGGTTCCGGCCACCAGGAACATGGGCAGGCCGGCGACACTGGTCAGGAAGGGCACGAACAGGAACCCGCCGCCGATGCCCAGGAAGGAGGCCAGCGCGGCAATGAAAAAGCCGCCGATGATGGCGATGATGGGTTTGAAATTGAATTCCACACCGTAAAAATTGAAGGTGACCCTGGCCAATGACCAATTCTTGACCACCACGCCGCACTCTTCCGGTTTCAGGGTGGAGCACTTCTTGATGTGGGTGTCTTCAAAGGCCTTGGCGGCGGCTTTGGCTTCTTTCTTGCCGGCCTGGCCCTTGGGGGTGGTTTCATATAACAGGAACCCGCCGATGATGAAGACCACCAGGCCGAAATATCCCAGATAGGCTTTCAGGGAGATTTTGCCGGCCGTGATGATGGGCACCAGAATACTGCCGGACACCGAGCCCAAGGCCAGGGCGATGCCCAGCGGCAGCACCAGGCGGCCCATCTTGTAATAGTTGAAACTGCTTACCGCCGCGCTGAGCCCCACCAGCCACTGGTTGGAAACGCGGATACTGTCGGCGATCAGCTTGTTCAGCATGGGCGCGGTTTTTTTGAAAGCCTTACCGTAATCGGCCAGCCCGAAAACGGTGATGTGGCCCACACCGGCCATGATGCCGCCGAATGCGCCCACGGTGGAAAAGATCCAGCCCACCCAAATAGCCCAGAAAAATCCGGCCACCAGGCTGGGCGAAGGTGCCCCCGGGATGTTCAGAAACCCGGGTTTGGCATTGGGGTCGAGCATGCCTTTCTCCGTCCCCTGGGGGGTGCTGGCAATTGCCTCTTCCAAGCTGGCGGCCTGGGCCGTGGCGGGGGCGATCATCGGCACGATGGCCAATGCCGCCAACAGGGCCAGCAAACAAATTGTAATTCCTTTCCTTTGCATAGATTCCTCCACTTCCTTAGATTTAAGCAATAGTTTCAGCCAAGTCATCAGTATCGCGGCCACTACCACTTTTAACGGCAAATCTTCAGCAAAGGGCATTAGAGCAAGGCGTATGCCACGGCAGACCGCCGCGGCCCGGCCGGCCCGGTACAGGCATTTAACCATTTGATATTATATCGATTGCCGAGAAAATCCGGCGGTTTTTCACTCCGGAGGGGATCTCACCTGGCCTGATATTACCGCGCGTATACGCATGGTAAATATTGCGCCCCTGGGCGGGCATATCATTAATTACAATGTTTTCAACTTACTATAGAATCGCAACAAAATTATAGGGGCGCATTGTTTTTATTGCGATTCGGGCTTCGAAAGGGGTGCCGGCCGCCCCGATGGATCCATCTCCCGGGCGATCCAGGTTGTAACAATTTGATATATTAGTGCAATTCAGCACAAGCACCAGAGCTTGCCCCAACGCACGTTGCCCATTGCTGGTATGAAAATTGCTCTCTGTTACCTGGGGCGGGTGGCTGCCGCGTGCGGACCTGTTTGCCCTGTCCGGCGACGATGGTGTCGATCATTACAAATGGAGGAAAACCGTGAGTCAATACTACCTGTTTCAAGATACACGCAAGTGCATCGGCTGCCGCTCCTGCGAGGTGCAGTGCAAGGCCAACAAGAACCTGCCTGCCGGCCCCCGGCTGTGTCGGATGATTGAAGTGGGCCCCCGGGACATTGGCGGCCTGCCCAGATCGGCGTACATCTTCATGCCCTGCTACCACTGCGAAGATCCCTGGTGCGTGGCGGCCTGCCCCACCGGCGCCATGCAGAAGCGACCCCGGGACGGCATCGTTTTCGTGGACCGCAACCTGTGCGTGGGATGCAAAACCTGCATCTCAGCCTGCCCCTGGGGCGCGCCCCAGTGGAATGCCGAAACCGGCAAGGTGGTCAAGTGCGACTATTGCATGGACCGTATCGACGCCGGCCTGAAACCGGCCTGTGTCACGGCCTGCACCACCCATTGCCTGGATTTCGGCCGGGTGGAAGAGATGACCCAGATTCGCCGCCAGCGCCACGCCAACCTGACGGCATCGCTGGAACACAGCAGTTTTTAACCGGCCCTCGACGCCAAAGAGACCGCGAACCATGCCCAACGCAACGTGCCCGGTGAACCAGACATTGACCGAGATCCGACTGGCCCTTGAAGAAAACCGGCTGCCGCATCCGCGCAGCCGCCGGGTGGCCGAAGAGATTGAAACCCTGGTGGTGGATATCGCCATGGGCCGCGGCGGGCAGGACCATCTGCCCTCTATTCTGGAGCGCGTGCAGACCCTGCAAAATTTTAACGACGGCGAAGCAGGCGTTCAGCTGGCCCTGTGGCTGGGCGCCCAGCTGGGCGCCCATGAAGAGGTGTTCCGCAGCCACATTAAAACCCACAACTGCGCGGCGGGCGACTGCGATTACTTGACCCCGGCGCCCTGCCAGATGGCCTGCCCGGCCGGCATCGACGTGCCCACCTACGTCTCCCTGATCGGCATGGGGCGGGATGCCGAAGCCATCGAGATCATCCGGCGCGACAACCCCCTGCCGTGGGTATGCGGCCTGGTCTGCACCCGGCCTTGCGAATTCATGTGTGTGCGGGGGCGCATCGACACGCCGGTTTCCATCAAGTTTATGAAAGCCTTTTCAGCCGAGCGGGCGCTGTCCTGGGGGCAATACCGCAACCCACCGAAGGTGCAGGAGAACCACCACAAGGTCTGCGTGGTGGGCGCCGGCCCCGGCGGCCTGAGCGCGGCCTACTACCTGGCCCTCAAAGGTTATCAAGTGCGGGTGCTCGAAGCCCTGCCCTCGGCGGGCGGCATGATCTTCGTCGGTATTCCGCGCTATCGCCTGCCGCGGGAGGTCATCGACCGCGAGGTCGCCATGATCGAGTCCTTGGGGGTGGCGTTCCGCTTCAATACGCGCTTTGGCAAAGATACCACTTTGAAGCAATTGAAGGCCGAAGGGTTCGAAGCCTTCTTTTTCGCCGTGGGCGCCCACGCCGCCTTCAAACTGAACATTCCCGGCGAAGAGGACTTCGACCAGGTGCACGAGGCCATTGATTTTCTGCAGCGCGTGGCCTTGGGAGAGCGCCATGCGCCCGGCCGCCGCGTGGTCGTCATCGGCGGTGGCAATACGGCGATGGATGCTGCTCGCTCGGCGCTGCGG
>Ga0210123_1001666_pt1 | contig 11052 bp, 9 predicted proteins | sample Muzzi_PWB_D2_FD_185535 | JGI IMG/M metagenome (GOLD analysis project Ga0210123, IMG submission 185535) | Wetland microbial communities from San Francisco Bay, California, USA, that impact long-term carbon sequestration - Muzzi_PWB_D2 (SPAdes) | ecosystem: Environmental > Aquatic > Marine >... | reverse complement strand
GCGACGCAGGTTACTCTGATCGACCACGTCGTCGTGCAGCAAGGTCGCGGTGTGGATGAACTCGACGCAGGCGGCGAGCGCCAGATGCCGGCTACCGCGATAACCGCAGAGCTGCGTCGAGGCGAGCGTCAGGATCGGGCGCAGCCGCTTGCCGCCGGCCGCGACGATGTGCCCGGCGAGCTGCGGGATCAGCGCGACCGGCGAATGCATGCGCTCGACGATCAGGCGGTTGACAGCCTGCAGGTCGTCCGCGACCAGCGCCGTCAAGGGCTCCAGGCCCGTCACCGGCCGCGCCGTGGGCGCGATATCCGCGGCTAGCGTCACTGCCTCCCCCTCGCTCCCTGCACCCGTCCCGCTTTCGGCCGCGCTTTCTTGCGCCTTTGCGGGCCCCGGGTATCATGCCCCGGCCGGCCGCGATCCGCGTGCCCTATCTATCAGGATAGGTTGATCGGCGGTGCGGTCAAGCCCGCACCCCGACCGATCCGTCGGGCACTGCATCAAGCCGGCTAACGAAGTGCGCCGGGGCGCAAGGATGAAGGAACTACTGCGCAGCAACGACCTGGTCAAGCTGTCCTGGATCGAGGCATTGCTGGCGGATTCCGGCATCGCCGTCCTGGTCCTGGACCAGCACACCAGTGTGCTCGAGGGCTCCGCCGGCGCCATTCCGCGCCGTCTCATGGTCGCCGACGCGGATTACCAGCACGCCCGAGAGGTTCTCGAATGCGCCGGCGAGGGCGCGGAGATCGGCTCGTGACGCCGCAGCCCGATCCAGCATCGGGGTTTCTCGGCGACGGGCTGCCGGCCGGCTGGAGCGACGACCGCCTGCTCGACGGCCGCGTTGTGCTGCGCCAGCCCGTGGCCGGCTACCGCAGCGCCATTGACCCGGTGTTCCTGGCGGCCGCGGTGCCGGCGCATCCCGGCGAGCGGGTGCTCGACCTCGGCTGCGGCGTCGGGGCGGCTTTGCTCTGCCTGCTCGCCCGCGTGCCCGGACTGCAGATGGTTGGCCTCGAGCTCGACGCCGAACTTGCCCGCGCCGCCGGCGACAATGCGCGCCGGAACGGCCACGGCGACCGCGTCCTCGCTATCGCTGGCGACATGCGTCGGCCGCCGCCGCGCCTGGCGCCCGGCAGCTTCGACCACGTGCTGTGCAATCCGCCGCAGCACGCGGCCGAGCGCACACGGCCCGCGGCCGATGCGGCGCGCGCGCGCGCCAACCGCGAGGGTGACGCGGGGGTTGTCGACTGGGTCGCGACTGCCGCCGCCATGGTCCGGCCCAAGGGCAGCGTCAACTTCGTGCATCGCGCCGACCGGCTCGACGAGCTGCTCGGCGCGCTGCACGGTCGGCTCGGCGAGATCGTGGTCTTTCCCCTGTGGCCGGGCGGCGGGCGCCCGGCTAAGCGTGTGATCCTGCGCGCCCGCAAGGGCGTGGCCACACCGCTCGTACTGCTGCCCGGCCTCGCGCTGCATGAGGCCGACGGTAGCTTCACGGCGGCGGCCGAGGCCGTATTGCGCGGCGGCCAAGCCCTGCCGTTCTGACTCCTCCCCCCTCCCGCTTTCCCCCTGCCCGGAGGCACACGTCCTCCCACCATTGGCAGTCGGGGCCCTCCCGCCTATCCTTCCGGGCATGGACCTTCGCAAACCGCTCGCCCGGATTCCGATTCCCGGCTTATGGAACCGGCCGCCGGTCGTCGGCGTGCTGCGCCTGGCCGGGGTCATCGGTTCGCTCGGACCGCTGCGCAGCGGCCTGACGCTGGCGGCGCTGGAGCCGGCCATCGCGCGGGCCTTCTCGCTGCGGCGCCTCGTGGCCGTGGCGCTCTCGGTCAACTCGCCCGGCGGCTCGGCGACGCAATCCGATCTCATCGCCCGGCGCATCCGCGACTGGGCCGAGGAGAAGGACGTGCCGGTGCTGGTGTTCTGCGAGGACGTCGCCGCCTCGGGCGGCTATTGGCTGGCCTGCAGCGGAGACGAAATCTATCTGCGCGAGACCTCGATCGTCGGCTCGATCGGCGTGATCTCCGCCGGCTTCGGCTTTCCGGCGTTGCTCGACAAGATCGGCGTCGAGCGCCGCCTGCATACCGCCGGCGACAAGAAATCGCTGCTCGATCCCTTCCGGCCCGAGGATCCCGGCGACGTGGACCGGCTGAAAGGCGTGCAGCACGACATCCATGAAGCTTTCAAGGAAACCGTGCGACAGCGGCGCGCCAGCCGCCTCAAGGCCGAGGAGGCGGAGCTGTTCAGCGGCGAGTTCTGGGTCGGCCGCAAAGCGATCGAGCGCGGCCTGGCCGACGGGCTGGGCGAGATGCGCGGCATTCTGCGGGCGCGCTACGGCGACAACGTCGTGCTCAAGCGGGTCGACGGCGGCCGGCCCTGGTGGCGCCGGCGTCTGGGCCTGCGCCCGGCGGCGCGCGACGGCGCCGGCATGGCAGGGGATTGGGTCGGCGGCGCCTTGGCGGCGATCGAAGAGCGGGCGCTCTGGTCGCGGTTCGGTCTTTGAGTCCGGGCAGCCGGCCGCACCCCGGGCGCTGCCGCGCTTGACCCTCCTGCCGGGCCGCCTTTACAAGGGGCCGATGTTCGGCTTTCCGTCAATCCAAAAGCTCATTGTCCTGATCGCCATCGTCGCGGCCGTCTGGTATGGCTTCAAATGGGTCGCGCGCCTGCAGGCGGCCCGCGACGCCGAGACCAAGGCCAAGGGCGCAGGGACCGCGCGCCGCCGCGCGCCGGGCCGGCCGGCCGCGAGGGCGGACGACGCCGAGGACATGGTGCAGTGCCCGGTGTGCCGCGCCTACGTGCAGGCGCGCGGTGCGTCGAGTTGCGGACGGAGCGACTGTCCTTACTGAGCGGCCGGTAAGGCTGCGGAGACCGGCCGAGCCCTGCGCGGACCGCGGGGCTGGGCCGCAGGCAATGCGTTTCTCTCGCCGCCGGGAATCTCGTCATCATTGCGCAGTGTAGCCGTGAACGCGTCCGCCGCACGGCCCGACGCGCAGGGTCGATCCTATGTTCGTGCGCCATCCCATCTGGCTCAGGCGGGTCGCGACGCCGGGGGCGCGGTCGTTCGGTGTGCTCTTCGCGCTGGAGTCGCTGACCCGCGCCCTGCTGACGACGGTCGTTCCGCTCGAGGCGCTGCGCATCGTCGGCAGCGCCCAGCTCGTCAGCGTGCTGTTCTTCTCGGCCAGCGTCGTCGGTCTCGCCGGCGGGCTTCTCGTCCCTTGGATCGTGAGCCGCACCGCCCGGCGCTGGGTCTATACCGCGGGCGTCGTCCTGCTCGGCCTGGCCGCCGTCATTTTCATCGGCGGCACGACGGCGACGCAGGTGCTCGGCATGATGCTGCGCGTCCTCGGCGTGGTCGCCATGGCGATCTGTCTCAACCTTTACATCATGGACCACATCGCCCGGCGCGACCTCGGCCGCGCCGAGCCGCAGCGCGTGTTCTATTCCGCGGCGGCCTGGACCGTGGGCCCGTTCCTTGGCGTTACTCTGTCGGAGCAATTCGGGCCCTGGGCCGCCTACCTGGCAAGCGCGACCTGTGCGCTGGTCGTGCTCGGCTATTTCTGGACGTTGCGCCTGAGGGAGAGCCCGGCCTTCGCGCAGCCACGCACGCCGGCCCCCAATCCGTTGCGCAACATCCACCGCTATTTCACGCAGCAGCGCCTGGTCATGGCCTGGACGGTGTCGATCTGCCGCAATGCCTGGTGGGCCATGTTCCTGATCTACGCGCCAATCTTTGCCGTCCAGTCGGGCCTCGGGCCCTACGTCGGCGGCCTGGTTTCGTCGCTGGTCATGGGCTTCATGTTTCTGATCCCGCTGTGGGGCTGGTGCGGGCGGCGGCTCGGCTTGCGTTGGATTCTGACGGTGGGCTTCGGGGTTTCGGGGATCGCGACCCTGCTGGCCGCAGTCCTGGCCGGATTGCCTTGGGTGGCGCTCGGCTTACTCATCGTGGCGGCCTTTCTGATGGTCATGCTCGACTCGGTCGGCAATGTCCCGTTCCTGCTTGCCGTGCATCCGCACGAGCGGGCGGAGATGACCTCGATCTATTCGACCTATCGCGACGTGGCAGACTTAGTACCACCGGGGATCTATGCCTTGCTGCTGCTCGCCTTCAAGCTGCCGATCGTCTTTGTCACGAGCGGCCTGCTAATGGTAATCATGGCGGCGCTGGCCCGTGCCGTGCATCCGCGCCTCGGATTGGCGCGCGCGGCCGGGGACGGCGCCATCGTTCAACCGCTCCGCGCGGGATCGAAGGGCCGCTGAGGAATTTTCGACCGGATCGGCCGGTCGCAAGCTGTGACCCAGTCTCACGAGAGGTGCTGAATCGAATGGCAACGAGAACGACGACCCAACTCGGACTTGCCGCCGCAAGCCTGCTTGCCGCTGCCGTCTCACTCGCGACGAGCGTTATGGCGCATTCGTTGGAAGAGCGCGGCGCCTATCTCGCCACGATCATGGATTGCACCGGCTGCCATACCGGCGGGGCGCTGGCCGGCCAACCGGACCCGGCGCTCTTCCTGGCCGGCTCCGACATCGGCTTTTTGCTGCCCGGGCTCGGCGTCTTCTACCCGCGGAACCTGACGCCCGATCCGGAAACCGGACTGGGCACCTGGAGCGCGGAGGAGATCATTCACGCGGTGCGGACCGGCGAGCGGCCGGACGGCCGCATTCTGGCCCCGGTCATGCCGTATCATTCGTACAGCGTTTTGACGGACGACGACGCTGCGGCCTTGGCGGCCTACCTGAAGAGCCTGCCGCCGGTCAGCCACGAGGTTCCCGGCCCTTTCGGACCCGAAGAAAAGCCGACCGCACCCTATATGGCGCCGGTCATGCCGGAATAGGCTCGGCAAAGGGTTACGCGGAAGGCGTCAGCCCTGGCTGACGCCGACCAGCACCTGCAGCGCGACCGCCACGACCGAGCCCTTGGCCAATAGACGCCAGGCCAGCGGCCCCCGGTAGTTGCCGGCGCTGCGCCACACCGCCACCGCGATGAACAGGGCATAAATCAGCAGGGCGGCGGAGAGGGCCAGCACGGCCGGCCGGTAGGTCGCGGCGAGGCCGCTGCCGGTGAGGGCGATGAGCGGGCAGACCAGCGCCAGAAGGCCCATGAGGCCGTAGAACACGCCTGTTCTCATGAGCGAGACTTCGCCGCGCCAAAGCGCCCCGACGTGGCCCACCTTGGGTCTCCTTCCGGCTCGTGGCTGCCTGTCGGACCCAGTATCCGGGGCAAAGGTTAACGCTTGGTTTTCCGCCGGGTTCGCTTGATCTGGTTCACCCTGGGGGCTAATCTGCGCCGGCTTTTCGCAGTGCAAAAAAACGCCCGAATCCGCCAATGCCCTCCCGGACGCCCAGAGCCCGCGCCGCGGCAAAGCCCGATCCCGCTACCTGTTTTCAGCGCCTGATTCTCAAGCTGCAGGACTACTGGGCAGAGCAGGGCTGCGTCATCCTGCAGCCCTACGACATGGAGGTTGGCGCCGGCACCTTCCACCCGGCGACCACGCTGCGCGCGCTCGGCCCGGGCATTTGGCGCTGCGCCTACGTGCAGCCGTCGCGCCGGCCGACCGATGGGCGCTACGGCGAGAATCCGAACCGCCTGCAGCACTATTACCAGTTCCAGGTGCTGCTGAAGCCCTCGCCCCAGGACGCGCAGGACCTCTACCTCGGCTCGCTGCGCGCCATCGGTCTCGACCCGATGAGGCACGATATCCGCTTCGTCGAGGACGATTGGGAAAGCCCGACCTTGGGCGCCTGGGGCCTCGGCTGGGAGGTCTGGTGCGACGGCATGGAGGTCACCCAGTTCACCTACTTCCAGCAGGTCGGCGGCATCGACTGCGACCCGGTCTCGGTCGAGTTGACCTACGGGCTGGAACGCCTGGCGATGTATGTGCAGGGCGTCGAGAACGTCTTCGATCTCGATTGGGACGGCGTGCCGGCGAGCGCCGGCGGCAAGAGCTACGGCGACATTTTTCTGCAGGCCGAGCGCGAGTTCTCGACCTTCAACTTCGAACTCGCCTCGACCGAAGCCTTGACGCGGCACTTCGAGGACGCCGAGGCCGAGTGCCGCCTGCTGCTGGAGCGTGCCGCGCCGCTGCCGCTGCCGGCCTACGACCAGTGCATGAAGGCGAGCCACCTGTTCAATATGCTCGACGCGCGCGGCGTCATCTCGGTGACCGAGCGTCAGGCCTACATCGGACGTGTGCGCGCCCTGGCCAAGGCGTGCTGCGAGGCCTGGGTCGCCGGTCGGACGGCGCCGACGGCGACTGAAAGTGCGGCGGGCTGAGATGGCGGACCTGCTGATCGAGCTGCTGTCCGAGGAGATTCCGGCGCGCATGCAGGCGCGCGCGGCGGAGGACTTGCAGCGCCTGACCTGCGACAAGCTGCAGGCGGCCGGCCTGTCGTTCGACACCGCCGCGGCGCACGTCACTCCGCGCCGCCTGTGCCTCGCGGTCGGGGGCCTGCCGAAGAAGCAGCCCGACACGGTCGAGGAGCGCAAGGGACCGCGCCCCGACGCACCGAAGCAGGCGATCCAGGGATTCCTCAAGGCGAACGGTCTGAAGGCGATCAAGGACGCGGAGCTGCGCGAGACAGAAAAGGGCGCGTTCTACTTTGCGGTCCGCCGGATCACGGGCCAGGCCACGGCCAAGGTGCTGCCCGATCTGATCGCCGAGGTCGTGCGCGGCTTCCCCTGGCCCAAGTCGATGAGCTGGGGCGGGGGGCAGCTGCGTTGGGTGCGGCCGCTGCACGGCGTGCTCGCGGTGTTCGACGGCCGGCCGCTACGCGGCGAAATTGCCCTCGACCGGGACGGCACGCATCTGCCCTTCGGCGACACGACGGCCGGCCACCGATTCCTGGCGCCCCAGCCCTTCAAGGTCACGGGCCTTGCCGACTACAGGAAGAAGCTGAAGGCGCACAAGGTGATGCTGGACCGCGACGAACGGCGTGCGGCGATCGTCGCCCAGGCCGGCCGCCGCGCGGCGTCGGCGAAGCTGACGCTCAAGGACGATCCTGCGCTGTTCGACGAGGTCTCCGGCCTGGTGGAATGGCCGGTAGTCCTGATCGGGCGCATCGACGAGGCCTTCATGGACCTGCCGCCGGAGGTGCTGACCACCTCGATGCGCGCGCACCAGAAATACCTGGCGCTGCTCGATCGCAAGGGCCGGCCGGCCCCACGCTTCCTGATCGTCGCCAACATGGAAACGGCGGACAAGGGCAAGGCGATCGTCGCAGGAAACGAACGCGTGCTGCGCGCCCGCCTGTCCGACGCGCGCTTCTTCTGGGACCAGGACCGCAAAATGCCGTTGCGCCAGCGCACGCCGGCCCTGCGCGGCATCGTGTTTCACGCGCGGCTCGGCACGCTCGACGACAAGGTCGACCGCGTGCAAGTGCTGGCTGCGAAGATCGCCCGCCAGGTCGCGGGTGCCGACATCGACCGCGTAACCTCGGCGGCGCGTCTCGCCAAGGCCGATCTCGTCACCGGCATGGTCGGGGAGTTCCCGGAGCTGCAAGGCATCGTCGGGCGCTATTACGCGTTGCACGACGGCGAACACGCCGAGGTTGCCGATGCCATCGCCGAGCACTACGCGCCGCTCGGGCCGAACGACGCCTGCCCGACCAAGCCGGTCTCGATCTGCGTCGCGCTAGCCGACAAGATCGACACACTGGTTGGCTTCTTCGCGATCGACGAGAAGCCGACCGGCTCGAAAGACCCCTACGCGCTGCGCCGCGCTGCACTGGGCGTCATTCGCCTGATCGTCGAGAACGGGTTGCGTCTGCCGCTGCGCCCGCTGTTCGAGCTTGCCTATAATAACGGCCGCTTCGATACGGCGGACCGTGCCGGCGTAACCGATCAGCTGCTCGATTTCTTTGCCGAGCGATTGAAGGTCGTACTGCGCGACCGGGGCGTGCGACACGACCTCGTCGCCGCGGTGTTCGCGGCCGGCCGCGAGGACGACCTGGTGCGCCTGCTGGCACGGGTTCGGGCGCTGGAGTGCTTTCTCACCAGCGACGACGGCGCCAACCTCTTGGTCGCCTACCGCCGCGCCGCGAACATCGTCCGTATCGAATCGAAGAAGGACAAGGCGGTCTACGACGGCGAGGAGGTCGACCTGGGCCGCCTGATCGCGCCCGAGGAAAAGGATCTCGGCACGTGCATTCTCGAAGCGCAATCCGGCGCCAAGGATACCTTGACCGTCGAGGATTTCACCGGCGCCATGGCGGCGCTGGCCAAGCTGCGCCAGCCGGTGGACGTGTTTTTTGACCGGGTGACCGTGAACGCCGAGGACGCGAACCTGCGCGCCAACCGGCTGCGCCTGCTGTCGCGCATCGGTGCGACGCTCGACCGCGTCGCGGATTTCTCGAAGATCGAGGGGTAAGGGATGACCAAGTGGGTCTATGGCTTTGGGGGCGCAGCCGCGGAGGGAAGTGCGGCGATGCGCGACCTGCTGGGCGGCAAGGGCGCCAACCTGGCGGAGATGTCGTCCCTCGGCCTGCCGGTGCCGCCGGGCTTCACCATCACCACCGAGGTTTGCAACGCGTTTAACGCCGGCGACAGGGCGCTGCCCAAGGGCGTTACCGAGCAGGTCGATAGTGCCATGCGCCGATTAGAGGTTCTGGTCGGCGCGCGCTTCGGCGAGCGCGATAACCCGCTGCTCGTCTCGGTGCGTTCTGGCGCGCGCGCCTCGATGCCCGGCATGATGGATACGGTGCTCAACCTCGGCCTCAACGACGAGACCGTGGCCGGGCTGGCGCGCCACTCTGGCGACGAACGCTTCGCCTATGATAGCTACCGCCGCTTCATCCAGATGTTCGGCGACGTGGTGCTCGGCGTCGAGCATCATTACTTCGAAGAGATCCTCGAACTACACAAGGAAGATAGGGGCGTCGATCTCGATACCGACCTCGACGCCGGCGACTGGCGCAAGGTGATCGGAGCCTACCAGGACAAGATCGCCGAAGTGACCGGCGCGCCCTTCCCGCAGGACCCGAAAGACCAGCTCTGGGCCGCGATCGGCGCGGTCTTCGGGTCGTGGATGAACCAGCGGGCAATCACCTATCGCCGACTGCACCAGATTCCCCCAGACTGGGGCACCGCCGTCAACGTGCAGGCCATGGTATTCGGCAACATGGGCGACGACTGTGCCACCGGCGTTGCCTTCACGCGCAATCCCTCGACCGGAGAGAACGCCTTCTTTGGCGAGTATTTGGTGAACGCCCAGGGCGAGGACGTGGTCGCCGGCATCCGCACGCCGCAACACCTGACCGTCAAGGGCAAGGAGGAGAACCACTCCCGCCTGCCGGCGATGGAGGAGGTCATGCCCGAGGTGTTCGCCCGGCTTCTCGAGGTGCGCGACATCCTGGAACGCCATTACCGCGACATGCAGGACATCGAGTTCACCGTCCAGCGCGGCAAGCTCTATATGCTGCAGACGCGCAGCGGCAAACGCACCGCCAGCGCGGCGATCCGCATCGCCGTCGACATGGTGGCGGAAGGTCTGATCTCGCGCGAGGAGGCGGTGTCACGGGTCGAGCCCAACTCAATCGACCAGCTTCTGCACCCGACGCTCGACCCCAAGGCGGAGCGCAAAGTCATCGCGCGCGGCCTGCCGGCCTCGCCGGGCGCGGCCTCGGGCCATATCGTGTTCTCCGCCGACGTGGCGGAGACGCGCGCCGTCGGCGGCGAGGCGGTGATCCTGTGCCGGGTCGAGACCTCGCCGGAGGACATCCACGGTATGCATGCGGCGCGCGGGATTCTGACGACGCGCGGCGGCATGACCAGTCATGCGGCGGTGGTCGCGCGCGGCATGGGACGGCCCTGCGTCGCCGGGGCCGGCGAGCTTAGAATCGACTATAAATCGGGCGTCATGCGCGTGCGCGAGCACGAATTGGCAGAGGGCGATATCGTCACCATTGACGGCGCCACCGGCGAAGTCATGCTGGGCGAGGTGCCGACCATCCAGCCGGAACTGTCCGGCGACTTCGGAACCTTGATGGACTGGGCCGACGCGCTGCGCAGCATGGGGGTGCGGGCCAACGCGGAAACGCCCCTCGATGCCCAGACGGCACGCCGTTTCGGCGCGGAAGGAATCGGCCTTAGCCGCACCGAGCACATGTTCTTCGACGCCGGCCGCATCGTCGCCGTGCGCGAAATGATTCTGGCCGACAGCGGCGAGGGACGGCGCAAGGCGCTGGATAAGATCCTGCCGATGCAGCGCCAGGACTTCGTCGAATTGTTCCACATCATGAAGGGCCTGCCGGTCACCATCCGCCTGCTCGACCCGCCGCTCAACGAGTTCCTGCCGCATCAGGACGCAGAGATGGCCGAGGTCGCAGAGGCGGCCGGCGTCTCGCTGGAGCACGTGCGCGCCCGCAAGCTCAAGCTCGACGAGGCCAATCCAATGCTGGGGCACCGCGGCTGCCGTCTCGGCGTGACCTTCCCGGAGATCTACGAGATGCAGGCGCGGGCGATCTTCGAGGCGGCGGCGCAGGTCTTCAAGGACTCGGGCGATACGGTCGAGCCGGAGATCATGATCCCGCTGGTCGCGCTACGCAGCGAGCTCGAGGTGCTCAAGGATCTCGTCGACCGCGTCGCCGGCGAGGTGATGGCGCAGCAGGGCGTCGATCTGAGATACCTGGTCGGCACTATGATCGAGTTACCGCGGGCCTGCCTGCGCGCCGGAGAAATCGCCGAGCTGGCCGAGTTCTTCAGCTTCGGCACCAACGATCTGACGCAGACGACCTATGGCCTGTCGCGCGACGATGCCGCCAGCTTCCTGGGAATCTACGAACAGCGCGGGCTGATTTCGCAAGACCCCTTCATCACGATCGACGGCGACGGCGTCGGGGAGCTAGTGCGCATCGGCTGCGAACGCGGCCGCGCCGTGCGGCCCGACATCAAGCTCGGGATTTGCGGCGAGCATGGCGGCGATCCAGCGTCGATCCGCTTCTGCCAGAGCGTTGGGCTGACCTATGTCTCCTGCTCGCCCTATCGCGTCCCGATCGCACGCCTGGCCGCGGCGCAGGCTGCACTGGCCGAAAAGGCGGACATCGAAACGGCGACCGGCCGCGACT
>Ga0210123_1001661_pt1 | contig 11094 bp, 11 predicted proteins | sample Muzzi_PWB_D2_FD_185535 | JGI IMG/M metagenome (GOLD analysis project Ga0210123, IMG submission 185535) | Wetland microbial communities from San Francisco Bay, California, USA, that impact long-term carbon sequestration - Muzzi_PWB_D2 (SPAdes) | ecosystem: Environmental > Aquatic > Marine >... | reverse complement strand
GGGCCTAGGTGCCACGCCGGTGATGGAGCTCTACGTGTTCTACGATACGGTGGCGGAGCTCCTCTCCGCGCGCGGGATCAACATCCATCGGCCGTACGTCGGCAACTACTTCACGTCCCTCGAGATGATGGGTGTCACGCTCACCGTCATGAAGCTGGACGACGAGCTCAAACCACTCGTGGACCTGACGGTCAACTGCATGGGCCTCACTCAGTTATAGCGAATAACATGACGTCCTTTCTTAACAGTGACGGAGGGGTCATCGTCGAGGATCTCATCGCGACGATGATGGAGAACAAGGCCTACCTGAGCGAGCTCGACGGCGAGATCGGGGATGGCGACCACGGCATCAACATGAGCAAGGGCTTCCGCATGGCGGGCGAGAGGCTCGAGGGTGAGACCGAGGGCTTCTCGGGCTCGCTCAAGGTCCTGGGAAGCGTCCTGCTCATGGAGATCGGGGGCTCGATGGGCCCCCTCTACGGGACGTTCTTCAAGAAGATGGCCCGGGTCTCCAAGGAAGCCGAGGAGATCGACGGCCCCCTCTTCGGAGACATGCTCTCCGCGGCTATCGACGGGGTGAAGACCCTCGGCAACGCCAACGTAGGGGACAAGACCCTTCTCGATACGCTCCATCCGGCGGTGGAGGCCTTTCGGGCCGTGATCGCGGACGGTGGGACGTTCGACGAGGCCCTGTCCGCGTGCGCCGCGGCGGCCGAGCAGGGGAAGGAGTCGACCCGGGACATGATCGCCAAAGTGGGCCGGGCTTCCCGCCTGGGAGAACGCTCGCGCGGCCACCTCGACGCGGGCGCCACGTCCTGTTGGATCATCCTGCGGAGCATCACCGGGTCAATCCGGAAGCTGCTCGCGTAGGGCTCGTTCGGGGCTGCCCGAGGCGTGGCCGCAAAACGACCGTGGCTTCGCCGTACGTCGACAGTCCGGTCGATATGTAGCCGTGAAGCCGCCAAAACGACCGCTCCGCCGAGTCCCGAGGTGCGCCGGGGGCGATTGTGTGCCTTCTTCACACCCAAAGAACCCCGGTACCCTCCTGCTCGCGAGCGGGGGTCGATTGGGTGCCATGCGGATCGCGACGGGAGGGCGGACCCGCGGTCAGAGAACCGTCTTCACCACCACGAAGCCGAGGATCAGGAGAAGGGCGAACGCCCAGCTCAGGAGGTTGAAGTAGCGGTCGATGAACCGGCTCACGGGTGCGCCGAAGTGGTAGATCAGGGCGGCGACGGCGAAGAACCGTAACCCCCGGCTCGTCAGGCTGGCGACGAGGAACACCCCGAGATGGATGTCGAAGACCCCCGCCGAGAGCGTGAAGACCTTGTACGGAATCGGGGTGAGCCCGGCGAGGAACACGGCCCAGAAGTCGTAGCGATCGTAGAGGCCTTGGACCCTGGCGAACGCATCGGCATCGACACCGGGCACGTAGGCGAAGAACCAGTCGCCCACGAGGGTCCATGCCCCCGTGCCGAGGGCGTACCCCAGGAGGCCCCCGAGCACCGAAGCCAGCGTCGTCACCGCGGCGAACCGGAACGCCCGCTTCGGCGCCCCCAGGCAGAGGGCCATCAGGAGCGGATCCGGGGGGATCGGGAAGAACGAGGACTCGGCGAAGGAGAGTCCGAAGAGCGCCCGTATCCCGTGGGGGGTGTCGGCCCAGTGCAGCACCCAGTCGTAGAGCCGTCGGACCCATCCGGGCTTCGGGAGGTGGGAGGTCAGATGGGCCTCCTCGGCGGACGGCCCGGTCATGCGTCGTCCGTCCAACCAAACCGACCGAGCAGCGGGACGAAGACGCATTCCTCCGCGATGGTCTCCTCGCTCACCGCGCCCCCGTCCCTGCGCACGAGAACCAAACCCTGCTCGTTCCGGTCGCCGACGGGGATGAGCATGCGGCCACCGTCGGCGAGCTGGTCGGTGAGAGCGGGTGGAACGCGCGGGGAGCCGGCCGACACGACGATGACCTCGTATGGGGCGTATTTCCGCCAGCCGATGGTGCCGTCTCCGACCATGAGCGCCACGTTCCGAAGGCCCAGCGAGTCCAGCACCTGGCGCGCGCTCGCCGAAAGGTGGCGCACCCGTTCGACGGAGTAGACACGGCCGGCGGCTCGTGCGAGCAGAGCGGTCAGGAAGCCGCTCCCGGTCCCGATCTCCAGGACCTGGTCTCCCGGGCCGGGTTTGAGGATGGCGAGGAAGTAGGCGAGCAACGAGGGTTGCGTGGTGGTCTGGCCGAACCCGATCGGGAGCGGCGTGTCTTCGTACGCCCGGGACCAGACACCTTCGGGAAGGAAGCGGTGCCGGGGGACCCTCTCGAAGAGCTGAAGGACGTCGAGGTCCTCCACCCCGCTTTCCCGGATCTCCTCGATGAGCCGGCGACGGGGGGCCACGAAGCGTGGGTCGTCCGCGCCGGATCCGGGGTCGACCATGGGGGTCACAGCCGGAGGTCCCACTCCCGAATGGACTCGAGGAGCGCGTAGTTCGTGAGATCGAGGTGGAGGGGCGTCACCGAGACGTAGCCATCCTCGATCGCCTGGAAATCCGAGTCGTGAGAGCCCCTCCACTCCGTCACCCCGCCCCCGATCCAGTAGTACTCCTTCCCGGAAGGGTCCTTCGCGCGGGTGATGGATTCGGGATAGCGCCGTCGTCCGAGGGTCGTGACCCGGACGCCCCGGACATCCTCGGGGGGCACCGGCGGCAGGTTCACGCTGAGCAGCGTTTGATCCGGGAACTCGTCGACGTCGAGGATCTTCCCGAGCAGCGCAGCCACGAGGTCCTCCCACTCGTCCGCGTCGAACTCGCGGCCCGCGTAGCTCAGCGCCACCGCGGGAATCTGGAGCACGGTGGCCTCCATGGCGGCGGAGACCGTCCCCGAGTAGAGCACGTCCTCCCCCATGTTGGGCCCGTGGTTGATGCCCGACAGGACCACGTCGGGACGGGACTCCAGGAGCTCACCCACCCCGAGGATCACGCAGTCGGTGGGTGTTCCGTCGACCACGATCGTCCCGTCGGAGACCCGACGGGCACGAAGTGGATTGTGGATCGTGAGCGAGTGGCTGGTCGCGCTCTGCTCCCGGTCGGGTGCGACGATGGTCACACTGCCGAGCGTGCGCGCGGCCGAGGCGAGCGTCTGGAGCCCGGCGGCCAGATATCCGTCGTCGTTCGTACAGAGTATGTGCATGAAGGCAGGAAGACGGAGTGGTCAGTCCCCCGAAGGGAACGTCAGGGTGTTGCGGAGCCCCTGGAGCTCCTCTTTCATGGAGGCCAGGAACTCGGGTTCGAGGACATCCTGCGTCTCCTCTTCCATCTCGCCGGAGCTACGCATCTCGAGAAGTCGCCGACGGGCGCCCTCGATCGTGTACTTCTCGTCGTAGAGGAGGTGCTTCACGAGGAGGATGAGCTCGATGTCCTTGGACCGGAAGACCCGGTTCCCCGCCCGGTTCTTGTTGGGGGCCAGAGGGCCGAACTGCGTCTCCCAGTAGCGTAGGACATGGGGCTTGAGGCCCACCAGGTCGCAGACCTCACCGATCGCGTAGTAGACCTTCCGTGCCACGTGTTCGCTCACGACCAATCCTCCGGTTTGGGCTCGCGGCTCATGAGGTTCTCGAGGGCCGCGCGGGGGGCCCTGCCTCGTGCCAGCATCGCATGAACCTCCTCGGAGATGGGCATCTCCACGTCGTGCCGACGTGAAAGCTCCATCACGGCCTCGGCCGTTTCCACACCTTCGGGGACGCCGGGCAGATCCTCGAGGATCTCCTCGAGGCGTTCACCCTGTCCCAGCCTGTACCCCACCGTCCGGTTTCGACTGAGCGGCCCCGTGCACGTCAATACCAGGTCGCCCAGCCCCGCCAACCCCATGAAGGTGGAGCGCTCGGCCCCCATGGCCAACCCCAGACGGGTGATTTCGGCGAGTCCCCGCGTGATGACGGCCGCGATCGTGTTGTGCCCGAAGCCGAGCCCCGCCGTGACGCCGGCGCCCAGAGCGATGACGTTCTTGAGCGCCCCACCCAGCTCGACCCCCAACACGTCGGGGTTCGTGTAGACGCGGAAGCTGGAGCTCTGGAAGAGACGCTGGACCCTAGCGGCGTCGGCTTCGGATCGAGAGGCCACCACCACTGCGGTGGGTGCGTTGCGCGCGACCTCCGCCGCGAAGCTGGGGCCCGAAAGAACGACGAGGTTCCCCGTTGCCGCTTCGGAGAGGGTGTCTTTCAGAACCCTGTCCATGGTCCGGAGGCTCTTCGTCTCGATCCCTTTCGATGCGCTGACGATCAGCGCGCCTTCGGGGAGGTACGGCGCGGCGTCCGCCATCACGCGCGCGACGAACTGGGCCGGGCTCACCGAGACTACGACGTCGGCCTCCGAAACGGCTTCGGCGATGTCGGTGGTCACCTGGAGCGACGGGGGCAGGGTCACGCCTTCGAGGTATTTCTCGTTGCGCCCCGTGTCACGAATGCTGCCGACGACCCCCTCCTCGAAGGACCAGAGGACCACGTCATGGCCCTGCCCCGCGAGGAGTCCGGCGATGGCCGTCCCCCAGCTTCCGGAGCCGATCACCCCCACGCGCGTCGCGGTCATGGAGCGCCCGGCCCTTCCGCCTTCGAGTCCCCTCTCCTCGCCGATGAGATCCTCTTCTCCTCCCCGCGGAGGATTCGGCCCAGGTTGGCCCGATGAGCCCAGACGACGAACACTGCGAGGGAGACCGCGAAGACGGGAAGGGCCACCCCGGCCTCATGCGGGATCAGGATCACGGCGACGGGTGCGACGATCGCGGCGACGATGGACGCGAGCGAGACGATCCGGGTTGTCAGAAGCATCAGGATCCAGGCGGTGAATGCGAGCAGCACGGCCCAGGGAGCCACGCCGAGGAAGACGCCTGCGCTCGTGGCCACCCCCTTCCCTCCCCGGAACCTCACCCAGACGCTGAACACGTGTCCCAGGATCGCCGCGGATCCGTAGATCAGGGGCCAGTGGCTCCCCACCTCCGGTCCGGCCAACCGTGGGAACCCCCAGGCCGGGACGAACCCCTTGCCCATGTCGAACAGCACGACGGGCAGGGCCGCCTTCCAGCCCAGAGCACGGAACGCGTTGGTGGCTCCGAGATTTCCGCTCCCCACGGTCCGCAGGTCCACCCCGTAGACCGCCTTCCCGACCCAATAGCTGGTGGGGATAGCCCCCAGGAGGTAGCCGAGAACGACGAGGACGAAGGGGTTCACCTACTTCTTCTTCGACTCGCGGATGAAGATCCGGATCGGGGAGCCCACGAAGCCCCACCGCGCACGGAAGGCGTTGTGAAGGTAGCGAAGGTAGTGATCAGGAATGGCTTTCGGGAAGTTCGAGAAGAGGACGAAGGTCGGGGGTGCGGTCGCGACCTGGGTTCCGTATCGAAGCTTCACGGGTCGCCCGCGATGGTGGGGTGGAGGTTGCTTTGCGACGATTTCCACCAGCGCCTCGTTCACCTCGTGGGTCTCCACCCTCCTTTTGCGCTCTTCGGCCACCTCCAGTACGAGGTCCAGCATCGGGTGGACGCGCTGGCCTGTGAGGGCGCTCACGAAGCGGATGGGCACCCACTTGAGGAACGGAGCCCGCTCACGGACGAGCCGCTCGAAGGCCGGCGCCGTCTGCGTGTCCTTCTCGACCAGGTCCCACTTGTTCACGAGCAACACCACACCGGTCCCCGCGTCCCATGCCTGCTCGATGACCCGGAGGTCCTGTACGTGCAGCGGCTCGGTCGCGTCGATCATCGCGAGGCACACGTCCGCCTCCCTCACCACCCGTGAGGTCCGGAGCGTCGAGTAGTACTCGATGGCGTCCTTTACCCGGCTCTGGCGCCTGAGGCCGGCCGTGTCCACGAAGACCAGCGTCCCACCTTTGTAACGCATCGGGGTGTCGACGGGGTCTCGCGTGGTCCCCGACTCGTCGTCGACCACGGCCCGTTCCTCGCCCAGGAGCCGGTTGATGAAGGACGACTTCCCGACGTTCGGCTTTCCGATGACGGCCACGCGGATCAGGTCGGTCTCCTCGGGCGCGTCGGCGACCTCGGGGAGATGGGACACCACGACATCGAGGAGGTCGCCCGAGCCCTTCCCCGAGATCGCGCTCACCGGCTGAGGCTCTCCCATTCCGAGAGACCAGAACTCGTGGTGTGCGGTGTCCCTGGGGAGATTGTCCATCTTGTTGGCGACCAGGACCACGGGCTTTTCCGCCTTGCGAAGGAGTTCCGCCAAGGCCTGGTCCAGCGGATGGACCCCTTCTTTCCCGTCGACCACGAGAAGGATGACGTCCGCCTCGTCCATGGCGGCGATCGCTTGAGTACGGATCGCCCTGGCCAGGGGCTCGTCGCTGCCTTCGATGATTCCGCCGGTGTCCACGATGAAGAAGTACCGGCCGGCCCAGTCCGCCATGGCGAAGTTGCGGTCGCGGGTCACGCCGGGGCGGTCGTCCACGATGGCCAGACGCCGCCCCACGATGCGGTTGAAGAACGTCGACTTGCCGACGTTCGGCCGGCCAACGACGGCGACGACGGGGGGGCGGCTCACTGTGGCCCGGGCCTTCCCAGGCTGGGTCCCTTCGCGTGGGCGTTCAGGATGGTCGGTCCGGTCAGAGAGAGGCCAGCGAGGCGGTGACCTCGTGACCGGGCACCACCCGCGATGAAGCGAGTCGCTCCCTCAGGCGTCCGAGCGGCATGTCATCGATGAACCGCTCGTCGGCGTTCAGCGCCTCGGCCGGCAAGAGGACGATGTCGTCGTTCGCCGCGCCGTCTTCGAGAGACCTCAGGAGGTCCTCGCCTCCGAGGAGCCCGGCGATGGTGACCGATTCGCCGAAGAAGGTATTGGCCACCTCGACGATCTCGACCTCCGCGCCAGTGGCTTCGGCCAGCCGCGCGCTTCTCTCTCGCATGAACGGAGCCATCGAGCGGCCCGTGGCCAGCCGGATCCGCTGCCCCGGGAGCTTCGGAACGCTCGAGAGACCTGACTCGAAGTCGTCCAGAAAACGGCGGAGGGCGCCGACGCCGTTCTCGAGGAGGGATCCATCATCGTAGTAGTCGGTCGCCGGCACGGCGCGCCCCGCCACCAGGAAGAGCTCGTCCGCCGCGTAGCACCACCCGGTCCCACGTTCCGCTCGTGCCCGTGCCCTCGCCCGATCCACCTGTTCGAGAGAGCGCTCCCCCTCTTCAAGCGTCAGGAGCCTGACAGGACGCTCGAGGTTGTAGCGCGTAAGACCCACGGGTACAACGGATAGCGACCGGATCTCAGGGCCGACGGACCAGAGGTCGTCGATCGTTCGATCGAGGTGGGCGCCGTCGTTCCAGCCCGGGCAGAGCACGACCTGCGTGTGGACGGCGAGACCGTTCTCCGCGAAGAAACGGAGGTGCTCCATGATCCGCCCGGCCCGATCGTTCTTGAGAAGCCGGTTCCGCACCTCCGGCTCGGTCGCGTGGACGCTCACGAACAACGGAGTGATCCGCTGATCCACCAGCCGTTGAAGACCTTTGGGCCCGAGGTTCGTCAGCGTGACGTAGCTCCCGTAGGTAAACGAGAGCCGGAAGTCGTCGTCCCTCAGCCACAGGCTCTGCCGCACTCCTTCCGGATTGCCGTCGATGAAGCAGAAGACGCACTCGTTCGAGCACTCGCGCACCTTGTCCGGGGACGGGATGATCCCCATGGGCTCGTCGGGGGCTCTGGAAACCTCGTAGATGACCGGCTCTCCCCCCGGCGTCATGGCTTCGATCTCCAGGGTGGGGTCCGCCAGCAGGTAGGTCAGGTCGATGCCGTCCCGCACGACCTGGCCGTTGATACGGATGATGCGGGAGCCGATCTCGAGCTCGAGCTCTTCGGCGATGGTTCCCGTTTCGATGTCGGCGATGCGGACCACGAATGGTGGGTCCCGGCGGGAGGCGACGGCTGGGCCACGGAAGCTAAGCGTCCCGGGGGCCCGCCTCAATCGCGCGAGCGTTCGGGTGGGCCGGGGTATCCCTGGTGCAAGCCATGTCCCTGGACCATCTTGCGCCCCGGTGATTCCGTAGAGACCGAGCCCCCCTGAGAACCGGAGCGACGATGACCTGGAGGCTGGCGGCGCTGACCTCCGCCGTTCTCATGCTCTCGGCCTGCGAAGAGGTCGAGCAGAGTCGTCGACCATTACCGCGACCTGACGCCCCATGAGGCCTACTCCGACACCCTCGACGACGGCCTCGTCTACGAGCCCTACCGGGGGGGGGAGTATCTCGTCCGCGTCCAGCCGGAGCTCCTCAGGGGCGGCTCGTATACCCTCACGCTCACGCTGGACCCCGCGCTCGCGTTCCCGGTCGAGAACAGGGATGTGGGCGCTCTTCGTCCAGGCGCCCGGCGGACGACGGGGCTGGATCGCACGCCTCCCATCGGTGTTCTGAGGAATCCTCTGACAGGCCCGACGGGGCCTTCCCATCAGGAAAGCGCATACCATGACGATCCGCTTCAGTGATTTCGCCTCGTCGATCAAGGCCGAGACGGCCTTCACCGTCCTCGCCGCGGCCAAACGACTCAAGGCGCTCGGCAAGGACGTGATCGAGCTCGAGATCGGCGATAGCCCCTTCCCCACCCCCGACCCGGCGGTCGAGGCGGGGATCGGCGCGATCCGAGGTGGGGAGACGCGCTACGCACCGTCCCTCGGGCTTCCCGAGCTTCGCGCGGCCGCGGCAGCCTATGTGAGCGACGAATACGGGCTGGACGCCTCCGCGGAGAACGTGGTGATCGGGCCCGGCGCGAAGAACTTCGAGCAGCTCTTCTGCGAGGCGTTCGTGAACCCCGGGGACGGCGTCCTCGTCTTCAGCCCCTACTTCCCCACCTATCCGGCGAACATCGAGCGCCGAGGCGCTCGGGTCGTGCTTTCGGACCTTCGGGCGGAGCGGGACTTCCGCCCCGACCCGGCGGAGGTGGAGCGTTTTCTCGATGAGGATCCGAGCCCGCGGGCGATCTTCCTGAACAGTCCGCACAATCCCACGGGAGGGATCGCGCTTCTGGAAGATCTGGAGGGGATCGCCGAGTTGGCGAAGCGTGGTGACCTCGTCGTGTTCAGCGACGAACCCTACGACCGCATGGTCTGGAGAGGTCGCCACCACAGCCCGCTCGCATTGCCGGGCATGATGGAGCGGACGGTCGCGGCGTACACGTTCTCGAAGTCCTTCAGCATGAGCGGGTGGCGTCTGGGCTTCGCCGTCTCCCATCCGGCTACGGCCGAGATGATCGGGAAGCTGACCAATACGTCCATCTCCTGCGTCCCTCCGTTCGTTCAGCGGGCGGGCATCGCGGCCCTGGAACGTGCGCGAGGCGATCGGGACAGGACCATGGGGGAGTTCCGGAGGAAGGTGGAGATCCTGGTGGGCGCCCTGGAGCGGGTCGACGGCGTCACCTGCGCCATGCCCGGAGGGAGCTTCTACGTCTTCCCTTCCGTCGCCGGAGTCTGCAACCGCCTGGGCATCACCTCGCACGGGCTGGCCGTCTATCTCCTCGAGGGAGCCGACCCCGATCGGGGCGTGGCCTGCCTGGGTGGGGAGTGCTTCGGGGCCGCGGGGACGGGCTTCCTGCGCATGAGCTGCGCCGAGCCCGACGACCGGTTGGTCTCTGCGGTCGACTTCCTGGCCGAGGCCGTGACCTGGACGGAACGGGTCGACGCCTTCCTCACCGACCGTCCGGAGTTTCGACTGGCCCAACCGTACGTGCCCGCGCCCGCCTGAGCCCGGAGAAGCCGGCGGGTCAGTCGAGGCGAGGATTCACGATGTTGTTGAAGATCGAACCGAACGTATAGCTGAGACTTACGCTCATGTAGGACGTGAAGTCGGTCTCGAGGATCCGGCGCCGAAGCAGGACCTGATCCTGGGTGGCATTTCGCAAGGGAAGATTGACCTGGTCCCGAACGCGGGATGCGCTCCCGTAGAGGCTCAGGGAGAGCCCCCGGACGATCCTGAAGCTGACGTTCCCGTAGGCCGAAACGCGGTTCTTTCCGAAGTCGTTCAGGAAGCTCGCCGCGCTGAGGGACACGCTGACGCTCCCCCAGGGCTGCCTGAGCCCCAGCTCCGAACTCAGGGATTGGTCCACGAGGGTCTCCTCGGTCTTGCCGAAGACGGTCTCCTCATCGTAGCGGACGATCTGGGGACCGACCTTGTACTGGAAGACGAATCTCCGCCGGCTCGACTCCTCGTAGGGGAAGATGTTGAACTCCAAGGCGGGTTGGAGGAAGACCCGACTGTCGTAGTTCGAGTAGGTGGACGACTGGAACGAGGCGCCGACTCCAAGTCCCCAGCGAGGCCCGAGGCTTCGTACCAGAAGCGCGGATGCAGTCTGGGTCCGCGAGATGCTCGTGATCAACTCGGTCTCGCCATCGTTTTCGAACTCGAATTCGTCCTCGCTGTACCGTACGTCGGAGTCGTACTCGAACTTCCAGTCCTCGCTCGTTCGGGCGGCCGCGATCGAGCCGTCCATGCTCGTTCCCGTGACTCCCGTCTGGCCGCTGTAGGATCCGCCGAAACGGACGGTGAAGACCCAGAGATTCCACGGGTCGTCCACGGGACCCGTCTCCTCATCGTCCTCGTTCCCGGGGTCCGCGTACTCGATGCTCAGACCGCCCCCCGCGGCCGTCGTCGCGGCGTATCGGGCGAGCCCCACCTTGATCCTCTCTCCCAATGCTTCGCGACGCTCGTCGGACGTGTCCGTGCTGGACGAGAGATGGGTCAGCGAGACGTCTTGACCTTCGAGGCCCCCGAGGCCCAGAAAATCCATCTGGTACAGGGTGCCGCCTCCCGCCGGTGTGGTCGAGACCAGGACCTGGACGTCGGCGTCCTCCCGGTCCCTCACCCAATCCACCCAGGTGATTTCCCGGCGGAAGAAGTCGAAGTCACACGCGGACGATTGGCAGTCCAGGAAGACCCTCGCCTTGTCCCCGACCCCGACCGCGGGCTCCTGTCCGACGAGATCGTGAGGGCCGACCGCCAGCGCCACCCCGATCCACGCTACCAACACCCCGAGACCCGCTCCCCGCATCGGCATCCTCCCCTCCGGTCTAGGGTTGTGGTGGCCTTCGCCTACCCTAACCCCGGTCCTCGTCGAAACGCCAGGTAAACCGCAG
>Ga0210123_1001660_pt1 | contig 11095 bp, 7 predicted proteins | sample Muzzi_PWB_D2_FD_185535 | JGI IMG/M metagenome (GOLD analysis project Ga0210123, IMG submission 185535) | Wetland microbial communities from San Francisco Bay, California, USA, that impact long-term carbon sequestration - Muzzi_PWB_D2 (SPAdes) | ecosystem: Environmental > Aquatic > Marine >... | reverse complement strand
GTTGACGGCCACATCTCCGCCATCGCGCGTGAAAGCACTGCTGATGGCGACCAATTCAGGGCTGACAATCGGTTCACCATTGGCTCGGACCACCGCGGGTACCATCGCCAGTTTGGCCAGCGCTTCGTTGCCGATGCCTGAGACGGTTTCAGATTCGGCGCCCTGATTCAGAATGATGATGGTGTTGGGGTCCCCCGTGCCCGCCATCGTGCTGAACGCGCTGTCCGTGATCGCCTGCAGGTAGGCGAAAGCGCCGATGACCACGGCGACCAAGAGAATGGAGGAGATCGTACTGGTGGGCCTGGCAAGCAGGCTCAAGACGTTGTATCGAACGGGCAGTGCCATATCGTGTCACCATTGGCCATTCCGGACGAGGAGTAGGCCTACGCAACCTTTCGTAGAGCAGGCGCAATCGCCAGTCGCGCTGCCTGCAGCGAAGGCACCAGGGCCGCGAGCAAGCCGCACAACACGGAAACGCCCATGGCCATCGTCGCCGTACCGACCGCGATCTGAATCTCCAATCCCATCGGAAGACTCAACGGCTGACCGGCTGTCGCTGCAAACATCGGGCCGACACCGATCAATCCGCCGATGAGCCCGAGTAGCAGACCTTCAAACAAGACCATTCGTGTGATGCGCCCCGACGGGAACCCGAGCGCGCGCATCACGGCGATTTCACGCGTACGCTCTCGGAACGCCATGCTCATGGTATTGAATGCGACCATGGCCGCGACCACGACAATCAGTCGCCCGATCGTCCACGCAAGCCCAACCCAGTCGCCGCCACTTCGGATGAAGGAGGAAATGAACGTCGATTCCATTTCCGTACGTGTTTCGTATTCCGTATTCTCAAAGCGCTTGTCGATCGCGGACAACGCCCATTCGCGCGCGGCGGGCGAGCTGCACTTCAGCCAGAAGTTGTTGACACCGCGAGAACTGCCCGTTTCACGCTCCCACACTTCGTTGTAGTAGTCCAGCCCGAAGTAGAACCACGGACTGTCCAGATCCTTGGGAATCGCGGCAATCACGAAGTCCATCTCTGGAAACGGCGGCAGACCGCCCACCAGTGTCAGCTGATCGCCGACCGCCCAATTCATTCTGTTCGCCAGCTCGGGTCCGACAACGGCGCCACGGCGTTCCTTTTGGAATGCTTCCACATCCGCTTCGGTCATGCCGTATTCCGGGTACATGATGTGAAATGTGTCACGGTCGACCGCCATGCTGGGAAACGTTGCCTGGGCATTAGGAATGCGCCCGCCGAACCAACTCGTTCGACAAACCGCCGTGATATAACCTTCCGGCGCCATCGATTCGATTTCATCCCGGATGCGCAGCGGAAGAGAGGTTGTGTAGGTGAGCTTCTGATGCACCGCTACGCGCATGTTGCTGTCCGATTCGTCGAAGAATCTTTCAATCCCGTCGACGAGCGACCGCGTAACCGTAAAGACGAACATGGGCAAGGCGATCGAAAGGACCGTCAGCGTCAAGCGCATCTTGTTGCGCGACAGATTCTTGAATACAAGCCGTCCGGTCGTCATGTTTGGATCAATTCAGCAGGAAAATCGGATGTCGAGACGCAAGTTGGCAACGGAACATTGATACCGTTTGCCCGATTCGGCCTCAGACGCCCCCAAGACCGCGAGTCGCGTCAGTATGCCACCGCCGCTTCATCCCGCTTTGCGTGGGCGAACAGTGCTCCCTTTTCCAAATGGACCATGCGTTTTGCGTGGGTGGCCGCCTGTTGATCGTGCGTCACCATCAGGATGGTCTTATCAAATTCTCGGTTCAGCCGTTCCAACAATATCAATACTTCATGGGCGCTGGCCGCGTCGAGATCGCCGGTCGGTTCGTCGCACAGCAACAACGCGGGGTCGGTCACGACGGCCCGCGCGATGGCCACACGTTGCTCTTGCCCGCCCGAAAGCTGTGCCGGTTTGTGGTCGGCCCGATCCTCCAAGCCCACGACCGAAAGGGCAAGTTGAACGCGCTCGCGCCGTTCCCGACCACTCATCCGAAAGAGCATGAGCGGCAATTCCACGTTCTGGGCCGCCGTCAGCACGGGCAGCAGGTGATACATCTGGAAGATGAACCCGACGTTTTGAGACCGCCACTCCGTCCGCTGCCGTTCGGACATCGTATGCACAGCCGTATCGCCAACCTGAATCGTACCCTGCGTGGGCGAATCGAGCCCGCCGATGAGATTCAGAAGGGTCGTTTTGCCCGATCCGCTTGGGCCCATGAGGGCCACGAAGTCGCCGGTTTCGACCGTCATCGACAGACCCGTGAGTACCGGGATGTCGATATTCCGTTTGCGATAGATCTTGTGGATATCGGTAAGCTCTATGTAGGCCATGCCTTTTTTCTCGCGTCCACTCTGCCCCGCCGCGAACCAGCCCACCTGCCGGCTTGGCTCACGCCGCAAATGATACCAGAATTTGCGCGAGAGTCTCCCCTGACCTGCGAACGCCGCTTACTTGCAGCGTTTGTCTCCGAAAAGCCTGACATCTCTGTGGCGACAAGGCGCTACGATGTCGGGCTTCACGAGGAGCATGGTGGAACGCGAACCTGTCCAGATTCGTGACAGATTTGCCCGAAAGTGCGATCACACTTGCGAAGCCAATGTCGCTTCACCAGTATGCTGAGGACCGCAACGCGGAAGCTCGGGCTTGAAGGCGTAGTCATGGCAGCACCGTCGTACACGTGCCCTGGTCTGTGCGTGCGAGTCCCGCCGGCTGGCGGTTGGGTCGTCGCAACGGTGCATCGTTTTCGGATGGCCCGATCCAGCCATTTCGCCGATACCGCCGAATCACACCACTTAAGAAACTGCTCTTAACGGTTCTGAGAATTCTGCCTAGCGTACTTCGCGTTGTCGCGTTACTTTTGGGCGGCTGCGGCGCCCATGGTTCCGGTGGACAGTGCACGGGCGCACAACGCGTATCCCAGGCAGGCGTGGCGTCACAAGGCGGTAGATATCCGAGCGCGACCCGCAACCGGACGCTACCGTTGATGATGGCTTTCACCTGGTCGACGTAGTCGGCTCAGTCGATTCGATAGGTCCAAACGAGTTCTTGAAAACGGAGATCGATGAATGAATTCAGCGAAGAGTCTACGAGGAATCGTGTTTGTGGGACTGCTGGCGGCGGTCATCGCGCTGGGGACGGGCTGTCCGAGCGCCCCGCCCGGCGGAGGAGGCGGTGGAAACGACAACATCAACGACAACTCTGGCGGAAACACCAACGACAACACCGGCGGAAACACGAATGACAACACGAGTGGGAACACGAACGACAATATTAACGACAACACCTCCGACCTGCCCGCATTGATCAAGACCCACATCGTCATGGACGACAATACGCTGATCATGCGGCCCAAGGCGGGCGACGACCTGATCGTCTGGGGCGACACCGACTCCGTCTACTACGTCGTCCCGTCCGAAATGGACGGCACCGAGACGGCTGGCACCGAGTTTCCCGAAGGCGCGCGGTTCGCGTGGACGCATTTCGCTGTCGCCGGCAAAAAGGTTCTTCTGGTCACCAGCCTCGGCGAGGTACGTGTGTTTGACACCGCCACCGGCGACTTCCGCGACTTCCCGGCCACCGATATCGTGCTCGACAACCCGCAAATGAACGACGACACCTCGCCCGGTCTGACGCAGGCGTCGGGCGACTATTTCGCCACGCTGAACGCCGACTTCCGCGTCGCGGACGGCAATGCCGTCAAGGTCATCGACGTGAGCGCCACCGATTCGAACGACTGGGAAGTGCTCTCATTCACCATCCCCGAGGCGGATGCCACCGGCGTGGATCAAGTGGCGGTGGATGCCCAGAGCATGCGCGTGGCCGCCCACGACGACTTCGGCCAGTTGTGGATCTGGGACATTAGCGACCCCGCCGCCGCACCACAGCAGATCGACATGGGCCTCAACACCGACCTGTGCTGCGTGAACGACTCGGTGCAGATGCGGTTTGAAGGCGATTTGATCCTCTACCAGGAGGATCCGACCAACTTCCCGCTGGGTATCGGCACCACCAACGCGGTGCTTCTCAACGTCAACGACGGCACCAAGACCGTGTTCAGCAACAACCCCACGACGCACAATATGCCGGTGGCGCTGGCGGGCGGTAGCTTCGGCTACGGCCAATGGAAGGAAGACGGCGACGCCCAGAGCGGCGCGGGCACGAGCTATCGCAGCGCGATCGGCGACGTGACGGACGCGCCGGGCTCAACGCTGGCCAGCCAGTTCGACACCTATGCCCTGGAACCTGCGGATTTCAATTTCGATCCGACCACGCAGGACGATTGCTTCAACGAACTAAAGCTCATCGGCTACGGCAGTATCATGGCCATCACGCCGGACGGGACACGGTGGTTCCTCTCCGGCTGGGGACCGATTGACTCCTATCTGGACTACCTCCAGATGAGCGAAGGCGGCGCGTTCACCAATTTCGTGGATCCCGAGCAAGCCACGCTGACCGGCAGCGTCATGGCGACCGACGTCTCCGCCTCGAACGACACGGTGGCGTTCCGCGCGTTGCGATCGGTAGACAGTGGCTTCGGCTGCAGCGTCGATGACGAATGGGTGCTCAGTTTCATCGTAATCGATCGCCTCGATTGACAGCGTGACGGCAGTTCGACAAAGCAAACCAGTGCCCCACTCTTCGCGCAGCGAAGGGTGGGGCACGCTCGTATATCGCACGCAGAATGAGAAGCGCAGTACGGTGCCGCGTCAAAGTTGCAAGCTACGTCGCTGAAGCGTGCCCGGACTCGACCCTTCGTCGTTTGTCGCGGTAGGAATGGGAAGAGCGGCTGAGGGTTCGCGGGCGATCTGCCGCAACCGGCTGATAGATATCTCCGCCTGCCGCATCAACTCGCCGGCCATTTGCAGCGCGAACCCGGGACCAATGTTCAGGGCGTGCGAGGCACGAATTGCCGTTCGATCACGATAGATCGTCCGCTCACCCCGTTGCAGAATCTGGGCGGTGTGGGCCACGCTGTACCCCTCGCCCCACAACACGTCCACGCAGCCGCGGCGGTCCTCGGTGGAAAGGACAACGGGATCGAGTTTGTTTTCCTTGATCTGCTTGATCAGGGCCAGGACGGGCGCGGCATCGTCGGTGTTTTGGTCTTTGGGGGCTGGGGATTCCGTGTTCATGTGGCTATCTCCGACATCTCCTCCTTCGCTGAGGGATCGGCGCTGGCTTGGTCAAGACGGTCAAACAGGCGGAACTCGAGACGCTGACGGCCAGCCGTGATGAGATTGGGGAAGACCGGCCCGACGGCAACTTCTTTGCCCGTGCGCTCCCTCGTGATGTCTGGGGCAAGCCGTGGATGAGCGCGGTCGAAAAGGTGATTCTCGTCCACCGCTTGCGGGAAGTGGTCGCGCTTGCCGGGTTTTCACGTTTCGAAGCTGCGGCACCGGATATTCAAGGTGAATTGGAGATGGGCGTTCGCCGCGCCTCTCTGTCACGCGAGGCTGATTGGCTGCCGGCCATGGAAAACAGGGGTGAGGGTGTTTTTCTGCAGTTTAAGTCCGATGCGATTGGCGCGTGGCTCGGGCGCAGTGATGTGCAGGCCCGCGGTGATCAACTTTCATCGGGTTTCGGACGTTGGCGGCAGGACCATCAAGGTGCGCGAAGGATATTCCCGGGGCTGCCGTACACGCTGCTGCATTCCTTCGCCCATTTGCTGTTGACTTCGGTGTCCTTGGAATGCGGCTATCCGGCGAGTTCCATTCGCGAGCGGATATACGCGCTGCCGGACACAGGCTACGGCGTCCTGTTGTATACGGGAAGTTCAGATGCCGAAGGAACGCTGGGCGGTCTGATTCAGATCGGCCGAAACATCCATGAGCACGTCCGTGCTGCTCTGGAGCTGGGAGAACTTTGCTCGAACGATCCGGTCTGTGCTCAGCACGAACCGGAAAACGCACATGAGTGCCGGTACCTGCACGGGGCTGCGTGCCACGGGTGCTTATTGATCGCGGAAACTTCGTGCGAACAGTACAACGAGTTTCTGGACCGGACGCTGGTCGTACGCACTGTGGGGAATCTGGGAATCGAGTTCTTTGGCCAGGGCTCACCATGATGATGGAGTTTCTCGCGAGTATTAGCGACTCAGAACTGTCCGCCATCGCCGACGCACTTAAGGCTGGGCGAATTCGACCGCCCTTCTCGGCGATGTCGTTTCAGCAGGTCGTGCCTGCGAAAGCCGCGGCGGCAGCATCCACCGTGCTGGTGGTTGGTTTTGCCATGTACCAAGGTCAACGGGTCTTTGCCGCCCTGGCGGATCGGATGACCCAGATCGATGACCTTCACGTGAGACTGTTTCTCGATGTGGCGCGTGAGCGTTCGGATACCTCCCTCGACTCTGGAGTCCTGCGGCGATTCGCCGATCGATTCGTCAACACCCAATGGCCGGCGGGCCACCGGCTACCGGTGGTGTATTACTATCCGCCGTCTGTGCAGGTACGCGCTGACCGCCGTGCCAGCCTCCACGCTAACACTACAGCGCAAAGTTGTCCTCGGTGCGGCACGTAAGCCTTGTATTCACAAGATGTTACGAGTCAAGTGGACATCTCCAGCACGTACCGTTGGGTTGGAGCGCCGGTGCGCGGTTGCGGCCTGCATTTATAGTGATTCGTGCGTCTGGCCTCGGACCCCATCGATACGACTTTGCGCTGTAGTGCTAGTATGTGCCTTGCGTGCTGCTACTGGCTGGGGCGCAAGACATTGGGGCCTCTGAAGTTCGAGTTTCGCACCATTGGAAGACTTTAATCCCGGGACATATACAGAAACAAGCCTAATTGTCCATTCATGTCAAATGGACACAACGCGTTGAATAAGGAAAGAGGTATACGTAGAAGTCCAGCAACGTGAGAGTTGCTGCCAGGGTCATGTTCGGGGAGTTACTAAGTCGTTTCTGGCAAGCGATTTACGACTTCTTCTTGGTCTCCGCCGCTTCCGATTCCCACTCACATAGGCACCACAAAACGGTAGCTACCGTCTTGGCGGCTCGTCTCCCTGTCGCCCGATTCGATGCTAAGCGACTGTGCGGGCACGACTTACGGCATAGGCGCGAACAAACGAGTGAGCGGCCCAGCGTCGGTACGTTGTCCGTTCGGTGCGCGGTTGAGGATGCGGGCTCGCGCTCCGCACACGCAGTGGGTCATGCGTCGCCAAGCTGCGGTCTGGAGCCTGCTTGAAACGACAGCCTCGGCGCCGCCCGACGCGGCAGGAGTATCTTGTTGCCAGCCCACCAGTTGGCGCAACTTCCGGCACAAGTGCATGGTGCCAGGAATCATCGCGCCAACGACATCCAACCGACCAGGACGGGCGTCATACTCTAAGGGCCGACCGATCAACTCTGCAGGAAGACTGGAGGATCGGCCGAATTGACTAGTCCCTTCGAGCCTGTTGTTGTAGTTTCCCCAGCGCGGCAAGGGGGCGTGCCTGCAACTTGAGTCGTCCGGTCGCTGCCTCCCAGCGATACACGCTTGCCGCTGAAACGCCCAATCGGCGGGCGAACTCGGCCGCCGAAAGCCCCAGTTGCCTGCGGAGTCGGGCCACGGACTTACCGGTCGGTCGAATCCTCGGCGCGGTGTCGCCGGCAATTCCGTTGCGCGCCTGGCCACTTGGCGCTTTTCGGGCTGGTTCCTTGCGAGCGGCGGCTTTTCGTTTTGTTTTCTTGAGTTTCCTGGACTGGCTAGCGGTCGGCGCGAGCTTACGCCGCACCGTGGAGTGTGCGTTCTTCTTCGTACCGATCGAGCTGGCGCGCTTCTCCGCGCCGTGTCGTTTTTTGGGTCCGGACTTCCTGGTTGGCTGCCTTGGGGTAGCAACATCAAGGTCAATGTCGAAGATGTCGCCGAGCTGATCATCGTCCAGACGATCACCCACGGCGACGGCGGCTGGAACGGCTAGCTCCGTGGAGATCAACTCCTGCGCATCAACATCGCGAAGGAGAAACAGCAGTTCCGGCCGGTTGTCAAGCCGACTGCCTACCCCGTAGAGCGCTGCAGCGACGTGCTTGCACATCACTGCCCAATCGGGGCAGTCGCAACTCAGTTGAATCTCACGTGGTTGCGGGAACAGGCCCAGCTTGCGATCGGTCACGACGGTCATAACCTGATCTGACAATCGGCCCTGGAGCAACTCCAACATCGAGCCGATCCTCCCGGAGCACCTTCTCTTGACCGATTCCCAAGTGACGGGTTTCAGCTTCTTGATGCGGATGCTGACGTTGTACAGCTCTGAACCGCAGACGATGGCCTCGATCCGTCCGGGCTGGACTCGCAGGTGGCAGACCGAGCCGTTGCGAACATACGTTCGCCCTCGCGGCAGACGATTCTCGTAGTCGGAGAACGACTCGAGATGGTCGCACCATCCCTTGCCCCAGAAACTCCGTGCGATCGTCCGACCTTCGATCTGGATCGGCTGAATGTCCCGGCCCTTCTCGCGGAGGGCCGACATCTCGCGCAAGGCGTTGGCGCGTCGCCGGGCCACGGGAACGTACGGACTCCATTGCCTCCAAGCCATTACATCCTCACTCCCTAAACGCTCGCCCGCGTAACGTCCAGTCGGACGAGTTGCATCAGTTCGTCGTCGGGCAATTCCGTCAAGTTGACCTCGCCGTCGGAACCCAGAACTTCGTCAGCCATCTGCCGCTTCTCCGCGATCATCTCGTCGATCCGTTCTTCAACCGTCCCGTTGGTCACGAACTTATGCACGAGGACGTTGCGCTCCTGGCCGATGCGGAACGCGCGGTCGGTGGCCTGATTCTCTACGGCTGGGTTCCACCAGCGATCGAAGTGGATCACGTGTGACGCTGCGGTCAGATTCAGGCCCGTCCCACCCGCCTTGAGTGACAGGATGAAGAACGGAGGTCCGTCCTCATCCTGAAATTGCTCCACCACGTCCTTGCGTTTCTTCACACTCGTTCCGCCATGCAACACTAGCCCCGCGCGATCGAAGACCGTGGCGAGATGGTCCGCCAGCGGGTCAATGATTTCGCGGAATTGGGTAAATATCAACACCTTCTCCTGGCGCTGGGCCAGTTCCTCGCAGACCTCGCTGAGACGGAAGAACTTTCCGCTGTCGGAGGGGCTGTAGTCGCCGTCGCCCGAAAGTTGGCTGGGGTGGTTGCAGATCTGTTTCAGTCGCATCAGCGTCTGGAGCACCAACCCGCGCCGGGCCATGCCGTCGGCACCGTGCAAGGCCAACCGCATTTGCCGTACGGTCTGTTCGTAAAGCCCGACCTGCTTCTTCGTGAGATGGCAATACCGTGTCGTTTCGATCTTCTCCGGCAGGTCGGCGATGATCGAACGGTCCGTTTTCATCCGGCGCAGGATGTAGGGTCCGACCAGCCGCCGCAACGGCGCGAACTGGTTTTGTTCGCGCGCTTGCAGACTCTTGATGAACGACTTGAACACGCCGGCCGAGCCCAGCAGGCCGGGGTTGAGGAAGTCGAACAGCGACCACAGATCACCGAGGCGGTTTTCCACGGGCGTGCCGGTCAAGGCGATCCGCGCTTGGGCGGAGAGCTTCTTCGCCGCCTTGCTCTGGTGCGTCGACGGATTCTTGATCGCCTGAGCCTCGTCGAGAATCACAAGCCGCCAATCCAAGTCCGTCAGCCATTCCTGGCGGGTCAGCATTGAATACGTCGTGATCGCCAGATCGGTCTCTCGAAGACCCCGACCTGGAGACTTGGCAACTCGCTCAAGCGTCTGTCGATCCGTCTCGGCCGGATGCAGAAACGTGAGCTTCAGCGAAGGCGCGAATCGCCGCGCCTCGGCGCGCCAGTTGCTCAGGAGTGAAGCCGGCACGACCAGAAGCGACGGCAACCGCCGCTTCGTGGACCCCTCGTCCCGGTCACACAGCATGAGCGCCAACACTTGAATCGTCTTGCCCAGGCCCATGTCGTCCGCCAGGCACGCTCCCAATCCCAGCGTCGTCAGGAATCGCAGCCAAGCCAAGCCGACGCGCTGATACGAACGAAGTGTCCCCTGCAGTCCGTCAGCAAGCTCGCCCACGTCCAGTTGACTCGGCTCACGCAAACCCGCAAGAATCTTCCGCATCGCATCGCCGGCGGAAACGTGTACCCACGGACGTTCGTCGTCGGTCTGCTCTTCGTGCTTCAGGTCGGCCGAAGCGCCGGCCAGCAGACGCATCCCCTCGATGAAGGAAATCTCTCCGTCGGCCGCCCTGCGCTTCAGGGCTCGCCAGTGATCGAGTGCCTCGCGTAGCCTCTCCCGATCCACCTCGACCCATTGGCCCTTAAGCAGGACCAGCCCATCTTCGCCGGCCAACAGCTCGGCCAACTCCTCCGGCGACAGATTCTCATCCCCCAGCGCCAGCTTCATGTCGAAATCCAGCACGGCCTTGGCGCCGAGCGCGGATTGCTTCTTCTGGCCGATGGTCACCGATACCTGTGGCCGGCCGCGTTTCCTCCACCAGTCCGGCAACCGGACCGATAGACCACTGTCCTCCAGTTCCGGCACGGTTCGCAGAAGCGTGTATGCCCGCTGAGCCGTCCACGCCGTCGGCTGATACAGTTCGCCGGAATCCACCAGCTTCATTACCCATTCGCAACGTTCGGCGGCCTGCTGGACCGGTGCGAGCAGTTTAATCAGCGCGGATCGGTTTTTCGCGCCGGCGTACTGCTCCAACGCCTTTCGTAGCGGCAGGTGCTTCAGCCGCCCCCCGACGCCGAACCCGGTTGCATAAGTCGCAAGGAATGCGAATGGGCGGGCCGGATCGTTTCTGTTCTCGGCAAGATGAAAGCAGACACGACCTATCTGACGCCACTTCGGTGCTCGCGCCCGAAGGAACGCCTCCAGCCCGCCAGCCGAGCGAATCGCTTCCGTCGCCCAGTGGTCCAGCGTGCTCCAGATGTTCAGCAGAACCTGCGCAGTCAAATACTCGCCGCCCCGCATAGGCGGCGCCGTGAGCACCAACGTCGCACACTCGGCCGGCGATGGGGGCTCAACCTCGATCTTCTCGGTCGACCCGGGGATGTGGCACAACGCCGTTAGATACCGATCCGCAACGCCCTGCCAGTAGCGCAGCGTCAGCGACTGGCGAGGCCAGCTTGCTGGATC
>Ga0210123_1001658_pt1 | contig 11099 bp, 9 predicted proteins | sample Muzzi_PWB_D2_FD_185535 | JGI IMG/M metagenome (GOLD analysis project Ga0210123, IMG submission 185535) | Wetland microbial communities from San Francisco Bay, California, USA, that impact long-term carbon sequestration - Muzzi_PWB_D2 (SPAdes) | ecosystem: Environmental > Aquatic > Marine >... | reverse complement strand
ATTCAGCTGCGGCGTGTTCTCGCCGAGCAGCGAAGGCGTCAGGCCGACGATGTCGAGTACCACCAGCGGCCGCTTCATACGGTTGCTTCACGCAGCAGGCCGCGCGTGCGCATCTGCGCTTCGAGCCACTGCAGTTCCCGGCTCAGGCCGTCGACGATCATGTGTTCATCCGTCGGCCGGATCGCCACCGGCAGCGCCGTCCAGGTGTAGGTTTCCACTTCCAGGTGCGGGTGCAGCCCGGGCGTGTCGCGCAGAAAATCGAGCGTCCGGCCGATTTCGCGCTGCGTGGTGCAGAGCCCGTCCGAGATCAGGGTCTGCGCCTGGATGGGCACGTGAAAATGGACCCGCCAGGGATGGCTGCGCGGAAACGCGCTGAAGGCCTGGTCAAGGTCCATGACCCGGAGCAGCTGACCGGACTCATCCCGGCAGCGGGACTGGTGCAGGTATTTCGGTTCCACGAAGCCGGCCAGCGCATCGCGCGCATCGGCATCGGCCGGAAATTTCAGTTCCAGCGCGCTGGAAATCTGGATTTTGCCGATCGCGATGTCCGCGCCGTGGATGCGCTGCAACGCTTCGTAGACGTCCTCGAACATCACCGCCTGGTGACAGACATCGAAACAGACACCGAGGTGGGCGCGGATCAGCGCGGGGTCCAGATCCATGCCGGCCGCCTGCGCCGGCAGCGACGACGTGAAAAACGGAACCAGCTCGTCCGTGCTTTCGAGCACGCATCCCGGCTCCATTTCGAGACACAGGCGGATCGTGCGGCCGGTTTGCCGCCGGATTTCATCGAGCCCGGCGGCGCAGCGGCACAGCGCCTGCAGAGCCAGGGTCTGCCGCGAGTCGTCCCAGTCAGGTCCGAAACCGAGCGGCACGGTGGAAATCGTGCCTTCCGCGACGTCCTGCGGCAGCAGTCCGGCCAGTATACGGGCCAGGTCCAGCGTGTAGTCCAGCCGTTCCGGTTCCGACCAGTCGGGATGGTAGACGGCCTGCTTGACCCGCTGCGAATGAAAACCCTGCAACGGAAAGCCGTTCAGCGTGAACAGCGCGATCGCATCGCGTTCGAGATCGCGCGCGAATCCCTGCAGGTTCTGTTCCCCGGCGAGAGCCCGGGCGGCAGGCGCGCTGAGCCAGAGACCGCCGGACATGCGCGCGAGTCCCCGGTTCCGGCGGACCGCCGGCAGCGGCCCGTGAACGATCTCCAGTACCTGCGCCAGACTTTCACCGGCATGCACGTTAGTGCAGTAGGTCAGCTCCCAGGGATGCCAGGCGATGTTCATTCCACAACGGGTTGCTGGCCTCGCAGTACGGAATTTTCTTCCCACAGCCGGGTCTGGTCGACCTTCAGCGGCGACATTTCCGCCAGCGATATACGGCCGCTCTGGGCGAAGAAGTTGATCGGATTCTCGAACAGCACTTTTTCGATGTCCGCTTCGCTGAACCCGGCCTTGCGCATGGCTTCGCCTGTCTTCGGAACCTTCAGCGGATCGCTGCGTCCCCAGTCGGCGGCGCTGTTGACGACCATTTTCTCGGTGCCGTACTGTTTCAGCAGTTCGACCATGCGATCTTCGGACATTTTCGTGAACGGGTAGACCGAGTGGCCGCGCCAGCAGCCGGTCTCCAGTACCATCGGCAGGGTCTGCTCGTTCAGATGGTCGATAATCACCATCTCCTCGTTTATGCCCACTTCCTTGATCAGCGCGATCGTCCGCTGTGTGCCCTTGACCTTGTCCCGGTGCGGCGTGTGAATCAGCACCGGGAGTTCAAATTTCATCGCCAGTTGCATCTGCTCCGCGAAAAAGCGGTCTTCGGCTTCGGTCTGATCGTCATAGCCGATCTCGCCGACACCGACCACGGTGTCCTTCTGGCAGAATCGCGGCAATACTTTCATCACTTCTTCAGCCATCGGAACATTGTTGGCCTCTTTCGGATTCAGCCCCATGGTGCAGAAATGGCGTATGCCGAACTGGCTCGCGCGGAAGGGTTCCCAGCCGATCAGCGAATCGAAATAATCGATGAAAGTGCCCACCCCGGTCCTCGGCTGGCCCTGCCAGAAGGCCGGTTCCACGACGCCGAGAATGCCGGCTGCCGCCATGTTCTCGTAGTCGTCCGTGGTGCGCGAAAGCATATGGATGTGCGGATCAAAATATCGCATGGTTTGCTCCATGGTGGAATCGTTTGATGTCAGTGCGGTGCAGCCTGCAGGCTTTCCTGCAGCAGCCTGCGTACGGCTGGATCCTGTTCTTTCTGCAGACGTTGCCTGAGTATAGCCGCCAGCGACGGGTCCTGTGAAAGGCGCTGGGACAGCGCCAGCGCGCAGTAGTAGCGATGCCCGGTATCGTCGTGTTCGAGGTAGTCGATCATCCGCCGCGCGCCGGTGTCGCTGGCGAAAGGTCCGATAGCGAGCCAGATGTCGGCCGGTACGCTGCGTCCGGCCGCCTCCCGCTCGACCACATAGTTTTCGCACATGCGGGTCAAATCCGGGTTCGCGCGCTGTTCGATCGCTTCGATGCGTTCGATCGCTAGGCCGAGGAACAGGCACTTCAGCACCATCTGGTTGAACGCCGCATCGGTATAGAAACAGCCGGGATAGGGATTGTCCAGCGCCAGCGCGGCGAGCAGTTCCAGGTTATTGGTGCGGCCGGCATCGAGCGCGAGTTCGGTCAGGTAGTCGCCGGGCGCGAAAAAGATCAGGCCGCGAATCACCGCGATATGTTCCGATTCGTCGCCCATCCGGTAACACGACGTGATCACCGTGGCGGCCTGGTCGGGATCGCGCTCGACCGCGGACAGCAGCAGCACGACACGGCCGGCGTCGGCGGTGGTCCAGCGGCGAATGTCCAGCGGTGAGAACCTTGTGTCTATCACGGCGGCCGTTTCCAGCGGGATGGAACCCAGCTTGCGTTTCGCCATGGCCGAATACAGGCCCAGATCATCGGTAACCTGGTTGCTGTCGGCGATGACCTGCAGCGCCTGCTGAAGCCATTGTCGTCCCGGTTCCGGTATATACGGTTCCGACGCCCTGATCAGGCCGGTTCTAAACGCTTCGAGGCTGTGCATGCTGTCGCCGTGTGCGGTCGCTAATCGCTGCTTCGGTTAAGTGTGTCAGGATCGGGTTCAAGTATACGCTATCCGGCGCAGCAGCGAAGCGGCCTTTGCTGAAGCTGCAGGTGCGTGCATCAAACATGACCATCAGGTCACGTACATCCTGCGCGCGAGGTATTTTCCCGGCAGCAGCAGCGCCAGTACGAACAGCGCATGCCAGGGTGTGCCGAACACCATGACCAGCAGCGCATCCAGCGGAATGATCGCGAGTATCAGCAGTTTCATGCCTGCCTGCACGCCGGCGGGCGTGAAATTCCGGTAGATCAGCAACAGCCGGTAACACACGAAACCGGCGCACGCGAGCACCAGGCCGGATTTCCAGGGCGCATCCACGCCTTCGGTCATCGCGTTCAGGATCAGTGCCGAGGCCGCCAGCACGACACCGGCTGCGGTGTACAGCACGATTGCCCTGTTGTTCGCGGCGACCTCTTCGCGACTCAGCAGCGTCAGCGATGTGATGTACAGAAAAACAGGCACCGGGATCATCAGCGACGCTGCGGTGAACGGCAGCAGCGAGAAACCGAGCAGCCAGTTGAGATAGCGGCAGCCGCCCATCACCGGGAAGCCGGCGACGGTGTTCTTCATCACGCCATCGTACAGCAGCACCAGCGCCGCGATACCCAGCGCGACGTTGAACGATACGACGCCGGTCAGCGCGGCCAGCCCGGTTCCGCACAGCAGCAACGCCAGGCCGAAGACCAGCGCATGGCTGCGCGGAATCCTGCCGGACGGCAGCGGGCGCGCGGGTCGTTCGCGCAGATCCACCTGGTAGTCGAACCAGTCGTTCAGCACCATGCCGCCGCTGTAGAGTGTGGCGGTCGCGCCGAGCAACAGCAGCAGTTCCGGCCACAGGATATCGCCCCGGGTCAGGATCAGCTGCGCGGCCAGGATATTGGACATCGCGGTGAACACGGCCGGTGCGCGCATCAGTTGCAGATAGCTGGCTGTTGTCGAGCTCATCGGACGTTTATATCGCAGCCAGCAGCCCGTTCAGATAAGCCAGCGAGCGCTTGCCGGCTTCCTCGGGCTGGTGGGCACAGGTGTAGAGTTCGACGGTGAGATAACCGTCGTAGCCCGAGTCCTGCAGCGCGTGGAAATAGTCCGCAAATGGCAGGTCGCCTTCACCGGGGATGCGGTGGTAATGCTTGCGAGCGAGAATGTCTTCCACATGCACATTCCAGATGCGTCCCCGCAGCAGCGATACGGCTTGCTGCGCTGTCTCGCCGCAGAGATAGGAATGGCCGATATCGAAATTGGCGCCGAGGCAGGGTGCACCGACACGATCGATGACTTCGGCCAGTTCGCTGGCTCTTTCCACCAGTAGTCCGGGCTCGTACTCGATGCCGACACGAAGGCCGAGCCTGTCCGCCTGTTCGCAGATGCGCTTCAGGCTGTCGACAAGGATATCGATACCCGTTTGCGGATCGCCGCCGGAGGCAGGCTGGCCGGAGGTCACGCTGATGCAGCGGGCGCCGAGCTGTTTAGCGAGCTGCAGCGTCTTGATCGAATACGCAATCCGCCATGTGCGCCAGGTTTCGTTGCTGCTGCTCAACGACGGTTCGAACACGTTTTCCGGCGGGCGCGGATCGAAGTAGCCGTTGGCCGTGTTCGCGTTCAGATTGCTTACCGCGAGACCGGTGCGATCCAGCAGCCGCCGGATCGCGGCGACCTCGTCCTCGCTGACCCGATGGGACAGCCAGTGGGGATGATCGCAGAGGATCTCGGCGGCGTCATAGCCTGTTTTTGCAATGCTTCGCAGCGCGCTCGCGAGATCGGTCCGGGTATAGGCATTGGTGCTGTAGGCGAGCTTCATCGTGCTGTGATTCTATCAGAATCCGTCGCCGCTCCCGCGCGAGCGGGAAGCGGAACCGGCGCGGATCCGGGCCGGGGATATTCGCCGCAGGCCGAATGAAACCAGGGACTGTTTCAACGCGCGCAGTCCGCCGGAACGTTCATATGCGATCAGTGCGAGATAACCGCACAGCGCCAGCAGCAGCCAGAACGCACGCGTCGCGATACGGCCCGAAGAGTCTGCCTGCAGCTGGTTCAGACCCGCCTGTGTCCAGCGCCGGATTTCGCCGGTCGCCAGCGCGCGCCGCAGCCACGCAACGCCTGCATGCGTTTCGCTCTCGCTGTCATTGGCCAGGTAGGCGCTATAGCGGGTCTGTTCGTCGCCGACTGTTATCCTCGCTTCGTAGACGCCGACCGCGGGCGCATCGATCACGCCCGCATAACGTCCGGGCGCGACCGCTTCCAGCGGCTGCGAGCCTGTCATGCCGCCCGGTGATGTCAGCCAGACCCGCGCGGCGCTCGCCGGATGCCATTCATTGTTCGCATCGACGGCATCCACCACGAGGCGGAGCTTGCCCGAAACATAACGATGCGAGACTTTCAGATCGGGATTCCACTGACGGTTCTGCAGCCAGTCCAGCAGTCCGACCAGGAGATCCTGGCTGTTTTGCTGGCCGTTTTGCGGCTCGAGCAGACCGCCGGGCAGCGCGGCAACACGTCCGGCGCCGGCCTGGCCGACGGCCAGCAGCGGGTCGCCTTCCTGCGTGGCGACGTAGACACTGGCCGAAGGTCGGGCGCGCGTGACCTGATAACCGTCAAGCGCGCGCCATGCGCCGGGTTGCTCGCTGATGAACGGCGCCGGTTGCAGACCGTGGGGTGTCACCGTTGCGCTGTGCCAGCTGTGTTGCTCGCTCTCCAGCTCGCGTCGCATGAAGCGCGGAAGTTCGGCGGTATCATCGACCCTGAGCACGCGCCCGCCGTTGATCGCGGCAAGACCCTGCAGCGTCGAGAGATCCGGGTCCTTGCCGATCGCGAGCGCGATCAGACGGATATTCGCCTGTTGCAGCGCATGTTTCAGCGGCCCGCTGTTGTCCGCATCGACGTAGCCGTCGGTCACGAGTATCAGGAAACGCTGCTGCGCGTCGCTGCGAGCGAGCAGTTCGATCGCCTTATTCAGCGCCGGGACAAGCAGCGTGCCGCCCGATGGCCGCAGCTGCCAGGCCTGGTCCAGTGCGGTCACCGGATCGGCGCGGCGCGCCAGCGGCAGCAGCACTTCCACGTCCCGATCGAATACCAGCAGCGCGCTCTGATCGCCGGGGCGAAGCGATCTGGCGCTTTCACTGACCGCGCGGAGCGCATCCGCGAGCCGGCTGCTGGCACGGTTCGCAGCCTCCATGCTGCCGGACTTGTCGACCAGAAAAACAAAGGCCGCGGCGGGCAGCGGACGGGATGCTTCCGACAGCAGGGGTAATACGGATTCCAGTTCGGCGTGGCGGTAGCCGCCGCTGCCGAACGAGCCGGGCCCGCCCAGCACGAGCAGTCCCGTACCGTAACGCTCTACCGCGCGGACAAGATTGCGGGTGATGCCGGCATCGATTTCGCCCGCGCCGACATCGTCCAGCAGCACCGCGTCAAACCGGTTGAAAAAGTCAGTCTCGGCAGGCAGACGTTGCGGCTGAAGCCGGACGACCCGCCAGTCATCGGCCTGCAATGACCGCGACCGCGTACCGAAATCACGGCTGCCGATATAGAGCAGCTGCCTGTCGCCCCGGTTTTGCACCACGCGTGTGAGATGCTCGATTTCATTCCCGTCCGGATCGCGCACGCTGAACACCAGCAGTTGCGCGCCCGACCGGTCTGCGGGCGGGTGGAGATCGATCACACGCCGGTCCCCGGGTTCCAGCGCCAGCGCCTGTGTGTGCACGACGCGGCCGTTCAGCGAGGTTTCGAGCGTGCCCCGGCCGCCGTTCGTGGATTCGACAGCGACACTGAGTGACAGGGGCTGACCGGGCGTTGACGCCGGCGGCGTATCGATGGACTCGATACGAAGCGCCGGACTTTGCCGGTCGCCGGCGGTGTCGAGATAGAAGATCGACAGATGCGAATTCTTATTCGTCACCGGCAGCGCGGTTTCCGCGGGCGTCACGCTGTCGACGCCGTCGCTGCTGATGATCAGCGCGGTGTGGCGCTGCGGATCGACCTGCCGCACCGCCGCGCGCAAGGCCGCACCGATCACGGTCGCGCCCGGGTCCAGTGCCCGGTGTCGCGGTGGATGAGCATCGTGCAATAACTCCGCGAAGCCGGCGTCGCGCGTGGACAGCCAGGGGACTTCGATGACGGCCCGATCGGAAAATCGCATCAGGCTGATGCGGCTGCCCGCCGGCAGCGAGCCGGCCTGCTTCAGAAAGCTATGCCACACCGCATCGTTGCGGGCAGGCTCGATGCTGTCCGACTCATCCAGCAACAGCAGCAGATCGACAGGACCCGGACCCAGCGTCAGCGACGGATTCCAGCCGGCAAGCAGGAGCATCAGCAGGATTGCCGTGTACGCGACCGGCATGATCGGGAACCGTCCTGTGCCGGGCGGATTCACCCGCGCTGTTTCCCGAACCGGCGAACCAGTCCTGCGGCAATCGCGGCATCGAGCAGCAGTAACAGCAGTGCTGCATACACCAGCGGCGGCACCAGCGATGTCTCCACCGGCCGGGTTTCGGCCGGCGAGGCTGCCACGGTGGTCAGCGCCCGCGGCGCGATTCGCGATGCGCCGACGTCCCGGGCCGCGCTGACCGGCGCGAAATCCAGGTCCCGGCCCGAAAGCCGGGTGATCATGCCGAGAATCAGCAGCGGATATTCCGCCTGCGCGGCGAATCCCGGGTCGCTGGTGTCGAGGTAGGAATCGATGACCCGCGCGGCACCCTGCTGCTTCAGAATCAGCATGCGAGCGTCGGCGCTCAGGAGCGGTGTCGCGCCGGATGCCAGCGCGGGCGCTTCATCGCTGTAGGGTATGCCTGCCGGCAGTCGCGGCGAGTCCGTGCCGCCGGCGCTGTGCCAGTGCGCGCTGTGCGTGGTTCGCCGTATCGTCCGCGCGGGATGAAGTTTTAAGGCCGGCTCGGCATAGTCGATATGCCGCCCGCTGCAGTCGATGATTATATCCGGCTGGTGCCGGTCCCGAGCCAGCGCGGGACTGGATTCGAGCACAGAGCTTATCTGCGGGCCGCATTCGGCCGGCATTGCATAGCGCAAAGCGTGGTTCAGCGTACCCGGCGCCGGTTGCAGGCTGTCGTCGAGCGGCAGCACATCGCCCGCGCTCTCGATACGGGCGTGGAATCCGTCCTGCTCGCCGGCCGGTATCGTGAATGCGGTCAGGGTATGTCCCGAGGCCGGGACATCGAGCACCTGTGTCTCGATAAGCCGCTGCCGGCGCAGCAGGAACAGCCGGACGGTTTGCGGGCTGTCCCCCGGGTTGTCGATACGGGCGATGCCGTCGATGCGATCCGGGGAATTCAGGCTTGCACGCAGGCTCAGCCGGGTCAGTGCGACGTTCGGGTTTGCGGAACCGACGCGGATGATGTGCTGCAGTGGCGCGGACAGGGCCCAGTCGTTCAGCGCGCTGTCCGCGCCGTCGCTGACCAGGATATGGCTGCTGTCGGGCGCCAGACTGGCCACGGGAGGGGGTGAAGGTTCGCCGCGGGGCATGGCCGTCCATTCGTCGAGCCGGGCCTGCCAGGCGGATGCATCCCCGGGATCGAGCGACAGCCCGGCGGCCGGATTACCGAGCGAATGCAGGCGGATTCGCGAAGCTCCGGTTTCGCGCAAATATGTTTGCAGCCGCTGCATTGCCGCCTGTATCCGCGGACGTCCGTGCTCACGGGCGAACATACTCAGCGAGTCATCCACCCAGACCTCGGCGGCGGGTCCCCGGCCGGTCCGTACAGCGGGCATGGCCAGAGACAGCACCAGCAGGGTCGCGATCAGCGCGCGTAACAGCCAGCGGGGATCGGGCCTGCCGGCGGCGCCGTCGAAGTGCGCCTGCTGCTGAAACGTCCGCCACAGAAACAGGGTCGTGCTGGGCAGGGTGCCGGATTGCAGGTTGAACCGGTGCAGCCAGAAAATCAGCGGAAGCACGCCGGGCAGTAACAGCAGCCAGAACGGCGACTGCAGACTGATCACGACTGCCTGTTGCCGCGCAGCAGGTGGCTCGCGAGGACGGACTTCCAGCTCTCGTCGTTCGTGTGCCGGCTGAAAAGGATGCGCTGTTTTCGGCAGTATTCCGCGAGCGAAGCGCAGAAATCGTCGAGCGCGTGACGGTAACCTTGCCGTTCCGCGTTACCGAGCTCGACCGTGATCGTGCGGCCTGTTTCCACATCCCTGAAACCGGCCCGGGCGGCTTCCGGCAGCAGATATTCCCGCGTGGAGAGTATCTGCAGCGCGTGCAGTCTGTCGCCCCTGATCGACAGCGCATCCAGCCCTTCCCGCATATAATCGGGTGCAAGAAAATCGCTGATCACGAACACCGGGCTGTGACGCCGGATACGCGATACACAGCTGCGCAGATCGGAACCGCCGCCGCTGTCCGGGGGGCTTATCCGGCGCAGTGTACGCAGTATGCCCGCGTAGTGCGTATAGCCGCGACCCGGCGGAACCAGGTGTTCGACCCGGTTGCTGAACAGCAGGATACCCGCGCGGTTACCCAGATGGATCAGCAGGTAGGCCAGCGCGGCCGCGCACTGAATCGTCAGCGCCCACTTTTCACCCCGACCGATCGCCATCGACGCGCTGCAGTCGATCGCGATGAACCAGTCGGCCGCCGCTTCGTCGCAATAGCGCCGGATCTGCGGCTGACGGCTGCGGGCGCTGGCGCGCCAGTCGACATTGCGGGTATCATCGCCGGGTGAGTATTCACGATGGTCCAGAAACTCGATGCCGAATCCCGCGCGCAGCCGGTAGGGCCGGTGGCCCGGAGCCAGCAGGTGGTGGGTACTGAGCAGGCGGTCGGCGGCCCGGGTCAGACTGCCCAGCTCCGACTCATTCAGCGCCTCCAGCGGGTGCATCAGGCATGCTCCCGCCATGAACGTATCAGGCCGACGAGCAGTTCGTCGCTGTCGACGCCGTCCAGCTCGCTTTCGATCGTCAGCAGCACCCGATGCCGCAGCGCGGGCAGCGCGACGGCTTCCAGGTCATCCAGATCCAGCTGCAGTCTTCCTTGCATCAGCGCATGGACGCGCGCGGCGCGGATCAGCGCCTGCAGGCCCCGGGGACTCGCGCCGTAGCGAAAATGGCTGCTGGCGCTCGACTGTTCCGGGTGGGTGCCGAGCAGCAGCTGTACCGCGGCGCGCTTGATCCGCTCCGAGATCAGGATCTCGCGGCACAGCGCCATGATATGTTCGAGCCGCGCGCTGTCCAGCATCGGCACAAGCCGCTCCGAGGGCTCGCTGTCGAGGGAAATATCCAGCATCGCCAGCAGCGCTTCCCGGTCCGGGAAATCAACCTTCAGCTTCAGCAGGAACCGGTCCAGCTGCGCCTCGGGCAGCGGGTAGGTGCCCTCGATTTCGATCGGATTCTGCGTGGCCATGACCCAGAACGGGGAAGGCAGCGGGTACGTGGTGCCGGTGTGCGTGACCTGGCGCTCCTGCATGGCTTCCAGCAACGCCGCCTGCGCCTTCGGCGTCGCCCGGTTGATCTCGTCCACCAGCACCAGCGACGAAAATATCGGGCCCGGCTGAAAATCGAAGCGGTGTTCCCCGTCCGGGCCTTTGACCAGAATTTCACTGCCGGTGATGTCGGCAGGCATCAGGTCCGGCGTGCACTGCACCCGGGAGAACGCCAGGTCCGTGGTCGCCGCCAGGGCCTTGGCCAGGTGCGTCTTGCCGAGTCCTGGAAGCCCCTCCATCAGAACGTGTCCGCCGGCGAAGAACGCGATCAGCATCTGTGTGATCAGCGCCGACTGGCCGACGATCGTACGCTCCAGCGTCGATCTTAATCCTTGCAGTTCCTGACAGGCCTCGTCGAAATCCGCTTCCGACAGTTCATTCATTCGGTTCATCGGTTTTTTCCAGCTGTTTGAAATAGCGCCATACCAGCGTGCGCTGCGCCGCGCTCAGCAGGCTGGCCGCGCCGCTTCGTGAAGCGGTGCGCGCGGGGCCGGCGGCGGGCCGGCGGCTTTCCTCCGGCTGCGGCCCGGAAGCCAGCAGTGCCGCGCCGCC
>Ga0210123_1001656_pt1 | contig 11102 bp, 10 predicted proteins | sample Muzzi_PWB_D2_FD_185535 | JGI IMG/M metagenome (GOLD analysis project Ga0210123, IMG submission 185535) | Wetland microbial communities from San Francisco Bay, California, USA, that impact long-term carbon sequestration - Muzzi_PWB_D2 (SPAdes) | ecosystem: Environmental > Aquatic > Marine >... | reverse complement strand
TCATTACATTCCCGGGCATGTCTGGCATATTACCCATCGGTGCCACAAGAGAGAATTTTTGTTTAAATTTGCCAAAGACCGTCATCGCTGGCTGCAATGGCTGTATAAGGCGAGGAAACGTTACAGTTTGGTGATATTGAATTATGTAGTGACCTCAAACCATATCCACTTGCTCGTTCAGGATGCAAACGGTCAAAACGTAATTCCGAAATCCATTCAGCTTGTTGCGGGAAGAACAGGGCAGGAATTCAACAATCGGAAAAAGCGGAAGGGAGCTTTCTGGGAGGATCGCTACCATGCAACTGCCATCGAAACCGGAGAGCATTTATTACGCTGCCTTGTGTATGTGGATTTAAATATGGTTCGGGCAGGCGTTGTGAGTCACCCGGAGCAGTGGCCTCATGGAGGGTATAACGAGATTCAGCATCCCCGAAGAAAAAACATCCTCATTAACTACGAAGCATTGAGCCGTCTTTCTGGTTTCGATAATTTCGAGAGTTTTCAGTCAGTGCATCGACGCTGGGTTCAATCTACCCTATCAGATAATGAGACGAAAAGGGTGGATTGTTGGACACAGAGTATTGCAACCGGAAGCCAGTCGTTTGTCGAGACTGTCAAAAGGCAGATGCGAAGCATTGCTATCGGCCGTTGTGTTCGAAAGAAGACGGAAGGTTTCGAACTTCGGGAGTCCCAGTCCCCCTATAAAGGCTTTTTTGATACCCAAAAGAGCGATATACAAGGAAAAAACCTATGGTTTTGGAATGACTAATAAAGGATATCGGTAGGTTAGCTTGGCCCGACCCTCAAGAACTCAAGACAAAAGCCTAACAAAGCCAAGCACCACCGCGCACTGCATGCGCTGGATCTCGCTTCGCTCGGCCGGTGTTGGCGGCGTTATGGCAAGACAAGAGATCAAGACCTTGAATCAGACAAACAGCATCTGCCAGGCGAAGGGTCGAAGCATCAGGAGTACATGCTTCTGTTCGCCCCCGGCACGTGCACCGCATTCGCGGCTCGTCGCGTGTCAATGTAGATCAGACAGATGATACGAAGGAGGACCCACCCCATGACCATTCTAGTGATCGGAGCAGCCGGCAATATTGCAGGGCTGGTCGTCCCAGCGCTCATCGACCGCGGCGCGGCCGTGAAAGGGTTTGTACGCAAGCCGGAACAGGTTCCACTCGCGAAGCAGCGTGGAGCGTCGGATGTCGCCTTCGGTGACCTCTCGGATTCCGCAAGTCTGGATACGGCGCTCAAGGGAGTGGAAGGGGTATTTCACGTAGGCCCTGTGTTCGCGCCCACCGAAGTGCAGATGGGCAAGAACATGGTGGATGCCGCGCGTCGAGCCGGTGTGCGGAAGTTCGTTTTCTCATCGGTTATCCATCCGGTCCTGAGTAGCTTGCCCAACCACGCCGCCAAAGCCCCAGTGGAGGAGGCTCTGATCAACTCGGGGCTGGAGTACACGATCCTCCACCCGACGATGCTGTTCCAGAACCTTGCCGCATCGTGGGACAGAGTGATCAAGACAGGTGTTTTGGCGGAGCCGTGGTCGGCTGACACTCGGTTCAGCCGCGTGGACTATCGTGACGTCGCGGACGTTGCAGCAATCGCACTCACGGGAGACGAGCTCGCCTATGGGACCTTCGAGTTGTGTGCGCCCAGGATCATGAACCGGCATGACGTCGCAGCGCTGCTATCCGAGGTACTGCACAGGGAAATACGAGTGGGAACGCTCGATCCAAGCGTTCTCGGCGACCTCCCTCGGGATATGAAGGCGATGTTTGAACACTATAACAATAATGGTCTCCTCGGTAGTCCATTGTCGTTGCGCACGATCCTTGGGCGAGAGCCTCGAACCCTTCGAGCCTACTTCGAAGAGCTCGCTGCAGGCGATGGCTCGTCGAGTTGAGGCGTCTCCGGCGCACGCAAGCGGAGCACGGGGAGCCATAACAACGGTTTGCACGCGGACGCGCATAAAGCCGCGCGCCAGTGAAACCGAGCGTTAAATGTAATTATGAAAATTGAAATTTCAGCGCAGGATAGAACCGATTTAATGAATAAATTATCGGAGGTTGATATTTCTGTTCCGTTACGTTCAGAAGGACGCACTAAAGATCATTGTGAACGATGGTCTATTTGCCGCTGGTTGTCTACCTGTCCAAATATCAGTTTTCCGATAAAGCTTACACATCGAGATAAGCCAGATTTCTTTTTAGAAACGCCTGATCTGGAAATTGGCATCGAACACACAGAGGCTATACCACAGGATTACGCTCATGCGAATGCAATTTCTGAGAAGAAGGGGAATGACACTGTGGTTGATATGTCTCTTTTCAAATGGGGTCAAAAAAAGAAACCACATGAAATATATGAAATAGCGAATAGGACTAAATTAACGGGGCCGGGCTGGGAAGGCGACAGTCCAGAAATCGAATGGGTTCAGGCTTTGAATGATATTACACAAAATAAAACTATTTTACTTCAAAAAGGTGATTTTCAGAAATACGAAGAAAGCGCATTACTTGTCTATGATAATTTACCCCTTCCCTATGTTGATTATTCAAAAGCGACATCCTTTTTGAGGGAGGCTTTCAAAGCCTATTGGAATGCTGGACTAATTTTCAATACAATTTATGTGCAAACAGACGATTTACTTATATTCATCTCCCAAAAGGCAATTAAGACTTTTAACACTATAAATGTCTGGTGAGCATTTAACATGTCACTTCACCCGACAGCAAGGGCCTGGCGGCCCGTGCTGCCGGTGAGTTCTGCGTTCGGCGTATTTCGCGCACATGTCTCAAATAACATAGAATGGAGTATCACGAATGCGTAAATTCCACCTGTCTCTATTTGGATTGTTATTTATTTGTTTGGTAGCTTCTGGGTGTGCTGTAAACTTGCCATTTAACAACAGACTCGCCTACCCAATAGTTCAGGAAGCAAAAGACATGTCAGCTATAAAAAAAGGGCCAGTTTCTGTAAAATGGATATCCCCTGCTTTCCCAGAACGTATTGACGTTCAAGGTTCCTCCGGATTTGTTGGCGGAGGTTCTAGAACAAGAATACCGACAGGTGTTGGTCTGGCGAATAGAATCATTGAGGTTTTGGATGTCATCGTGGGCGTGAACAAATCATCCGATAAATTATTAACCATTACTGTAATTGAAGCTAAATCTGAATTTGAATATTCAGCTGGCTTCTTTAACGTAACCCCGGCTATTGATGTAGGCAGGTGTGTTTTTGAAGCAGAATTCATTTTGGGGAATAAACAATGGAAACAAAAATTCACGGCAGAAGAAAAAGACCCGACAATTGGTGGCACTAGCCAGACTGGTGTGCTGGAAAAGGTCTGGGATAACATAGCACTCCAAGTAGGACGAAGTGTTAGGCAACACATGTAGGTCAGATTTTTCAAGTCAAATTCATGGATAGTGTGGTTTGCCTTGGCCGAACATGTCGTTTCACCGGACAACAAAAGCCTGGCGGCTTTTGTTGTCCGGTGAACTTTGCGTTATGATACCCACATAAATATCAGAATATCATTCCAGATGAAAGGAAAGCTTATTATGAGCATGGAAACATTACTGAAAATTAGAGAGATGGGAAGAGAAATAAAAAGAAAGCGCCAAAATGAAGAAATAAATTTTGGATATATGACTGCTCCCTGTGGTTTGCCGTGTTTTGAGTGTTATCTTTATTTGGCACAGTTTGACGAGGAAATGGCTGAAACGATAGCCGGCGTTCATGGCCTTTCAAAAGATGAAATCAAATGCAAAGGATGCAGGGCCGAAGGTGGTCAATGTGCCCATCTTGCAATGGAATGCAGAGTTTACAAATGTATTGAAAAAACTAATATGAAAACGTGCGCTGAATGCAATGATTTTCCGTGTGAATATCTCCATCCTTATAGTGACCAAGCAATGAAACCGCACAATACGAAAGTCTTCAATCTTTGCCGGATAAAAAACGTTGGAATTGAAAAATGGGCAAAGAATGAGGCAGGCGATATTCTTGATAAATATTATTATGGTACTTGGACCTTATAACAAAAACAGGACCAGAGGCCAAAATATCATAACCTTGCCTTTCAGTCCGACTCGCTCCGCTCGCGGCTGAAGGCCGCGTTAGAACGCAATAACGCACAGAGAGAGGGAGGGAAAAGTATGGGCACACTTGAAGGCAAAGTACTTTTCATTACAGGAGGCAGCCGGGGTATCGGGTTGGCCGTAGCACTTCGAGCTGCCCGCGACGGCGCACGAATCGCGATTGCCGCAAAGACGAGCGAACCGCACCCCAAGCTTCACGGGACTATCCACTCCGCGGCTGATGAGATCCGCAATGCCGGCGGGGAGGCTCTGCCTATCCAGTGCGATATCCGCTTCCAGGACCAGATCGACGTGGCGGTCGCTCAGACCGTCGACGCGTTCGGTGGGATCGACGTATGCGTCAACAATGCTTCGGCGATCAGCCTGACGCCGACGCTGGATACGCCTGTCAAGACTTTCGATCTAATGAATCAAATCAACTATCGGGGTGCCTGGCTTACCAGCCGTGCCTGCCTGCCGCATTTGTTGAAGGCGGCAAGTCCGCATATCCTCAATTTTTCGCCGCCTCTCAATCTCGATCCACGCTGGTTCGGTCCGCATACCGCATATACGATCGCCAAATACAACATGAGCCTGATCGTGCTTGGGTTGGCCGAAGAGTTCAAAGGTCGTGTCGCGGTCAACGCATTGTGGCCGCAAACATTGATTGCCACAGCGGCAATTCAGATGATCGGTCAGGACTTGATACGGCAGTCTCGCAAGCCCGACATTATGGCTGACGCAGCTCATGCAATCCTGACCAAGGGACTCGATGTTACGGGCAGATTCTTCATTGACGAAGCCGTGCTCCGTGATGAAGGTATAGAGGACTTCAGGTCCTATGCGTACCTGCTGGGTGCGACCTTGCAACGCGATCTCTACCTTGACGCATAGCGGTCAACCATGCGCTCTAACTCAAGGTGGAACGGACGGGCGACAACGGCCGCGCGATCATTAGCACTCACTACTGCCCGCCGTTCACCAAAAAGTTATGTGGGGAAATTAGTATGTTTTTTAAATGGGAAAACATTAATAAATACGCTCGTCAGATTGTTGAAAACATTTCACATGAAAGTATTGATGTGTATTTATTTCTATCGAATGAGTTTCAAAAAAGTGACGTCAGGTACAACTATCTTTTTAAAATCGTTTTTCGCTCATTTTATAGACTTGATAACGCCGGTCTCACTGATGAATTCAAAGACAGATATTTCGAGCTATTGGAAGAAGCAAAGAATTTAGAAAATATAGATTTCAAGTATCTTGCTCGAGAACTTCATAAATATCCAAATCGAAAAGGTAACAAAACGTTACAATTTTCCTTTATTTCTAAGATAGCAAACACAGTTGAACCATCCTATCCATTATACGATTCTGGAGTAGCTATTCTTTACGGATTCTCTCATCCCCACAACTATAAGTCATTTGAGGTAAGGCTATCGGAATACCTTCAGTTCTATGCTATATTAAAATCAGATTACGAAAAGGCGCTTAGTGAATCCATTCTAAGATATGCACTCAATATGTTTGAGGGTGCTTTCCAGAAAAAAGCAAGCAGAGTTCCAATTGTTAAGAAAATTGATTTTTTGTTATGGTCGGCAGGCAAATTAAAGCGGTCAAAGAGTCTTTCGATATAAAACACATAACATCCGCCTGGAGCAAACGTCATGAAAATCGCGGTTTTTCGTAAAAGACTGTGCTTGCCAAACCTATAAAATTGCCGCTGCTCAGGCGGGGCGTTCGATGGACCCTGCGGGCAGCATAGGAATTAATAAAGATGAAGAAAAATGTAATAGTTGTTGGATCGGGAAAACTGGCTACAGCAGTTCTGGAAGAGCTGAGTCTAGACAAAGATATATTGACTTCCTCATGGGAGGCAAAAGGGCCAAAGCCGATGGAGGAATCAATTATGGTTCATGCCGGATCAGGGCGGCAATTGGCTGAAGTATATGAATTCTGCAAGTCATCGAATTCCGTTTTTGTGGAATTATCAACAGGTACAACGACAATGGACAATGATTTTTCGTTTCCTGTAATCCTATGTCCGAATACCTCAATATTGTTGATCAAATTTCTATCCATGTGGAAGCATTTTGGGAATTTATCCAATAAATTTGATGTTTCGATTCTGGAATCGCATCAGCATTCAAAGAAGTCGACGCCTGGAACCGCTGTGGAGATTGCGGATGCAATTGGATATTCAAGAGAAAACATTTCTTCGGTTAGAGATCCGGAAGTTCAATCGAAGGAACTAAGAATTCCTAATGAGTATTTACCAAAGCATGCATTTCATCGAGTAAAAATAGAAGATGGATCTGTTTCGATTCAGATTGAGACCAAGGTCTTGGGACATGATTCCTATGCAGTTGGTGTCAGAGAGATTGTATCTGCAATCAGAAAAATAGAACTAGAGAATCGAAAATATCAGATAACCGAATTTGCCGAAAAGGGTTGGATATAGAAAATGAAAAGCATCGAACAATCAGTTCAACCTGACTCGGCTATGTCACGACTTTTGCATACGCAAAACTCGCGCCATGTACGCCTCGAAGGTTAACTGAGCGTTAAGTTTTAGGGTGTATCGCATTGAAGAAATATTTGATGGAAATCGTTATTATTTTTCTATTCTCAGTTTTTGCAGTGGTTCAAACATTTTCAGGTGACCTGTACAAAAATTCGGTAAATGGGAGTTAACAATTTGAAATCATTAAAATCAACTATAAATAACTTGAAGACAGGCATACCGCCGATTTCTTTAAAAGTGGGCGTTACTCTATTTATAATATGTTTTGTTACGATGGGCTGCACCCTATTAAAATCGAAAAAAGACATAAATAGAAGTCTGGAATCCACAGTTATAGTCGGGCGCGTTTATGCAAAGTTCTCGGGAAATGGGCCGATTATTGTCGCTGCTCGCTCAATGAGTAAAGGAAAAGAGATCGCTCATTATACGGTTTTGCACGATTCCGGTGAGTATGAACTCATGGTTGATCAAGGAAAATATTACATCTTTGCGTATTGGGATAAAAACAGCAACTTGGTTTATGAGGCAGGCGAACCGGCCGGGCAGCATGACAATCCAAAAATAGTCAGCGCCCCGGCTGTTGGTGTTGTTCATGATATTGATATCGTTATCCCAGAAGAGGGGAGAAATATAGAAATCTCCCACGGGTCAAAAATATCGTCGGTTAAGCCCCAAATACTCCATAGTCGGCAGGCAGGCGATATAACGGATTTAGATGATGAGCGTTTTTCTGAGGAATATGGAAGAAAAGGCTTTTGGGAGCCTACTTCATTTTTCAAGGAGTTGGGTGGGAATATCTTTTTTCTCGAGGAATATGATCCTAAAAAAACACCTATTCTTTTTATACACGGCGCCACCGGCACTCCCAAAGGCTGGAAGTATTTTATTAAACATATCGATAGAACTCGTTTTCAACCATGGTTTTTTTACTATCCGACCGGAGCCCGTATAGATAGCATGTCATATCTGTTGTTATGGAAATTAGTCAACCTTCAAACCAAATATAAATTCAGCAAAATTTATATTACGGCGCACAGCATGGGCGGGTTGGTCGCCAGGTCTTTTATTATAAATTATGGCCAACAATTCCCCTATGTGAAACTTTTTATTTCACTAGCAACGCCATGGGGTGGTGACAGGATGGCCGAATACGGTGTTCAGCAATCTCCGGTGGTCATTCCGAGTTGGAGAGATATGCAACCAGAAGGTGACTTCATCAAATCTTTATACAGAAAAAAAATGCCGAAATCTATTAGCTTTTATATGTTTTGCGGCTACAAAGGAGATCGCAACCCTTTTGGATCGAACAACGACGGGACAATTGCCCTATCCAGTCTCCTCGATTATAGGCCTCAATCCGAAGCTAAAATGAATTATTCATTTAATGAGGACCATGCAAGTATCGTTTTCAGCAAGGAAGTGCTATCCCAGTATAATACTATTCTCGATAAGTTTGACGAAAAACAAAGTGCATCTCTCCATCGATCCGGAGGATACATTAAGGTTCACTTTGCATATAATTATGAATTAGACGGTGTGAGGCCCCAATCCCGGTTTGTACTTCGTCCCGTCGGCAAAAAGAATGCAGAAACCATTACCTACTTAAGTGATGATGATAATGGTAAAATTTTTGGGCCTTATCCTTATGGGAAATATTATGCAAGTCTGCTTACAGCGGCCGGAAAATCAATCGCAAAATATGTCCCTGTTTCTATTGAGAGTAATAAAACCAAAGCTCTGAATTTCGTCTTGATACCGGATGGGGTGATTCACGGATGGGTAACCACCTCACTGAAACCGGAAGATAAATTTGTAGGTAGGCCGGATGTTGTATATCGATCGGCCGATAATAAAATTAATATACAATCGATTACTTTGACAGGCAACGGGATTCTCCGGATACTCCAACCTATTATGGGTGAAGATGTCAATTACTGGGATCTCTTTGATCTCTTTATTTCGCGTTCCGATTTCTGCTATAATAAATTCTTTTATTTCTTCGGGTTGCCCGCCGGGGATTACAACATTCTTATTAAAGCCAAAGGCTATAAACCCATTGAAAAAAAATATTCCGTCATACCTGGAATACCAAAAGATTTCAGGGCTACTGAATTGACACCTGATTGAACCTTTTGCAATTATTTTAAATAAACAGAGTGGAAAACTTAACCTTGCCTTTCAGCTGACTGCGTTCCGCTGCCGCTGAAGAGCCCGTTAGACAGAACACAGCAGAGAACCAAGGCAATGAGGCAATTAAATACTTCAGAGATCAATCGAAAGGGGGTCCAATCATGAAGGCAAAAACGTTGGCAGGTCTTGAGATTGACCTGAATCAGGACACACTGGACGGCTTGAAAATGCGCCTCCGGGGTCCGGTACTTGTACCTGGTGACACCGGTTACGAGCATTCCAGAACCGTTTGGAACGCAATGATCAACAGGAAGCCGGCGTTTGTCGTGTGCTGCATCGGCGTCGTCGACGTGATTACATGCGTGCAATTTGCGCGAGAACACAATCTTCTGCTTTGCATCAAGGGCGGCGGACACAACATCGCAGGCCTGGCAACGGCCGACGGTGCCATGATGCTCGATATGTCGCCCATGCACGGCGTGTGGGTGGACACACAGAGAAAAGTCGCCCACGCGCAAGTTGGTTGCCTGCTCGGAGATGTGGATCGCGAAACGCAGGTACACGGATTGGCCGCCGTCCTCGGTTTCGTTTCGCTCACTGGCATCACAGGGCTAACCATGGGCGGTGGGTTTGGTTACCTAACGAGGCGTTGGGGCTGGACGTCGGACAACGTTGTTGGGATCGATGTTGTAACCGCCAATGCGCGACTTGTGCGAGCGAGCAGTGAGGAAAACGATGACCTCTTCTGGGGGTTACGTGGAGGCGGAGGGAACTTTGGTGTCGTGACAGGCATTGATTATACGCTCTACCCCGTCGGCCCTGAGATTCTCGGTGGTCTTGTCGCTTGGCCCGCAAGCGAAGCGCCCGGCGTACTCGAGTTGTACCGATCGCTCGTCGAGAAGGCTCCGCCCGAACTCACTCTTGTCGTGCTCATGCGCCCGGCACCTCCCGCTCCTTGGCTACCGAAGGACAAGCATGGGAAAGCGATCATAGCCATACTTGCCTGCTACAGCGGAGATCCCGCACAAGGTGAGAAGGCTGTCGCTCCCATCAAGTCTTTCCGCAATCCCATCGGCGACGTGCTCGTCCGTCGGCCATACACTCAAATACAGTCATTACTTGACGCGACGCAGCCAAAGGGCCGCCGATACTACTGGAAAAGCGAGTACCTTCCACGCATCGAACCCGTTCTGTGCAGAAAAGTTATTGAGCATGCCGCGAAGATCCCATCGCCTCACTCTGCTGTGATCTTGTTCCAGATCGAAGGCGCCCTGAACCGACTCAGAGAGGATCACTCTCCCGTCGGCAACCGCGACGCGCGGTACGTGCTCAATATTGCAGGCTCTTGGGAACAGGCGGAAGATGATAAGGTGAACATTGGGTGGGCACGCGAAGCATGGACCGACATGAGGCCGTTATCTACCGGCGGCACGTACATCAATTTTTTGACCGAGGATGAAGGTCCCGAGCGCATCGAGGCGGCGCTCAGGAAGGGACTTCAACGGCTCGCCGAGGTAAAGGCGAAATGGGATCCAGAGAACGTGTTCCGCACGAACCGTAACATCAAACCTGCCTGAGAGATGGGAGTACTTCTAACGAGGATTTTACAGCGGAGCGCAAAAAGCCGCGCCCGCTGAAAACCAACGTTATATTCTACAATAATAGTATAAGGAGTAATACATCTGAGATCGGGGGAGATCGGGGGAAGATCGGGGGTCGGGCCGAGCCAACTACTTGATAACAAAGAACCTGTAGACAAAAAGAGGGCTTGAAACAGGGCAATAATGGCTTTTTGGGTCCTAAATTAACGAAAATAGGGAGGTGTGGTTGGCAAGAGCGAAACGTCATTACATTCCCGGGCATGTCTGGCACACCCCGGTTGAATAGCTTAGCATCAGGTGACATATTCTTCGCATTGTTAAATATTAAAAAAAGATTTCACTGGGCAGGCGTTTCACAAGACAAAAATTCAACAGGGTAAATTACCCATCGTTGTAATAAAGAGGTTGTCATAATATTCACCTGGAAAGGAGAAATGAGATGAAAAAAAACATGGGAACCGTTGACCGGGGAATTAGAATATCATTAGCAATAATCGTAGCGATATTGTATTTCACCGGCAAAATATCAGGTATCGCTGCAATTGTTCTAGGAATCTTTGCAACAGCATTCCTTATTACCAGTTTGGTTGGGCATTGTCCCGCTTATACTCCACTGGGGATAAAAACATTAAAAGAAAATAAATAGAAGAGGAAGAGGATGGGGTCGGCCACGGTAACGATATGATATGCTGAACAATATGATAAAAAGATGCGCCAAAAAATGGCTTAAAATGGCATTTTTGGTGTCAAAAATAAACA
>Ga0210123_1001654_pt1 | contig 11110 bp, 8 predicted proteins | sample Muzzi_PWB_D2_FD_185535 | JGI IMG/M metagenome (GOLD analysis project Ga0210123, IMG submission 185535) | Wetland microbial communities from San Francisco Bay, California, USA, that impact long-term carbon sequestration - Muzzi_PWB_D2 (SPAdes) | ecosystem: Environmental > Aquatic > Marine >... | reverse complement strand
GACATGCCGGCACATGACGCGACGGCCGAGAAAGGCAGCGGCGCGGCGGAAATGGCTGGACTAGGGGAGAACAATGCGACTGTCGTCTCAGGCGAGGTCGAACGGGCGGAGGAGACTTACCCTGGAAACATGGACGTACCTGCAGAAACCGGAACGGATAGCTCCGGGGCGGCAACCGTGACAGGCGATACTTCTCGATCGCATGCCGCAGCCCCCAAGACGTCTTACAAGATTCTCGCGGCGGCGCGTGAAGCCTACTGGCTCAGGGATTATGCAGTCGCCGAGCTGAAATATGAGGAGCTCATCGCCCAGGATCCCGATAATCCGGATGGCTACGGCGAACTCGGAAACATGTATTTTTCGCAGGGCGACTGGGACAAGGCATCCGCTTCCTATTACGATGCGGGCTTACGGCTGACTGCGGAGGGTCTGTACGACAGGGCGCGGCAACTGGTCGAGGTGATCCGCGGCCTTAACGGGAAGCAGGCCGACGACCTGGAACGGCGGATCGTCGAAGCGGAGTCATCTGCAAACTGATACTGACCATGCAAATCCGGGGGGGGACATGATCAGATTAATCTGGAATCTGCTTGCGCTTGTCGGGCTGGTGGTTGTCGCGGGAATCATCTGGCTGGCCATCAATGGCAATTTTGGTGTACAGGGCCTGAGGAGTGTCGGCAGTCTTGCTGATTTCGATCCCAAGGCGTCCGAAGTTTACCTGACCATGGCAAAAAGCCTGCTGGAGAGCAGAAATGCAGCAGAGGCGACCGTATGGAAGATTCCGGTAGCGGCGGGACTGAGCACGGAAGACGTCGAGCAGACCATGCGCTTTGTTGCCAACGAGCATAACATCAAGAACGTCGGTGAACTGCCGCTTTCGGAGCAGGTTGCAGCCATGACCGGCGAGCCACAGCGATTCTGGAAGATCTACATGTTTTGCAACCCGCTGACGGCGGCGAAGATGATCGAATACTCCGATGCATTCTCGGCCTACTTGCCCTGCCGCATTTCACTGGTCGAGGACAAGACCGGTAAATTGTGGATCTATACGCTGAACATGGACATGATGATCCACGGTGGCAAGTCGCTCCCACCCGACCTCTATGCGGAGGCAAATCAGGTCAAGGATACGATCCTCGATATCATGAATCGCGGGGCGAGCGGCGAGTTCTGAGCATCGAATCCAATCGCAGGTCCGACGTGGTGGCGGGCCATACCGGAAGACGATCCGCCTACACCGTATCGATATCGCCGGCCCTGCGCGGCTTTATGACTGATCTGGATGTAAAACAAGGAAGCGACCGATGTCCATTGCAGGAAAAACCATCAGGCAGCGCCTCAACAGTCTAGAGGAGCACCTGAGCAGGGAAAATCCGGTGCTGGTGGCATCGGTACAGAGTTACCGCCAGCTGGACAGGGTGGGACGCGCGATCGGACTCCTGAGTGTGGAGCAGTCCTTCGCCACGCAGATCTCGTGGTGGCCGATGATCTCCGTGCTGGGCACCTTCTCGGCAGGCAAGTCAACTTTCATCAACCAATACCTGGATGAATTGCTGCAGAACACCGGCAATCAGGCCGTTGACGACAAGTTCACGGTCATTTGCTACGGCAGTGAGCGACACGCCCAGGCTATCCCGGGGACGGCACTCGATGCGGACCCTCGATTCCCTTTCTACCAGATAAGCAGGGAACTGGAGCACGTGGCGCGCGGGGAAGGACGCCGAGTCGATGCCTACCTGCAGTTGAAAACCAGTGCCAGTGGAAAGCTGCGCGGTCGCATTATCATCGACTCGCCCGGCTTCGATGCCGATTCGCAGCGCAACGCGACCTTGCGCCTCACAGACCACATCATCGATCTATCCGATCTCGTGCTGGTTTTTTTCGATGCCCGTCATCCTGAACCGGGTGCGATGCGTGACACCCTGACGCATCTGGTAGGCCAGACCATACAGCGCCCCGATGCCACCAAGTTCCTGTTCATTCTCAACCAGATGGACACCACGGCACGGGACGACAACCCGGAGGAGGTGGTCGGTGCCTGGCAGCGCGCGCTGGCGCAGGAGGGGCTTTCAGCGGGTCGGTTTTACTGTATCTACAACCCGGATGTGGCGGTCACTATCGAGGACCAGGCACTGCGTCGGCGCTATGAGACCAAGCGTGATCACGATCTTGAGGAGATCTACCGGCGTATTGAAGGTGTCAATGTCGAACGCGCCTACCGGATTACCGGGGCGCTGGAGAAGCTGGCCCACCAGATAGGGGAGAAGGTGATACCCCAGCTGTCGGCATACAAGACGCAGTGGCGCAAAATGGTTCTGTGGGGTGATGGTGCGCTGGGTATTCTGCTGTCTGTCGTGTTCGTAGTGCTGTCAGGTCCACTGGGCTTCCGAGACGGCTGGCGCTGGTCCTGGCCACACTGGTGGCAGGGTTCCACGTCCACTACGATCGGGGTGCTGGTTTTTCTTGCCATTATCGTCGGTTTGATCGCGTGGCTGCATTTCAAGATACGCAAGTTCGCGGCCGGTCGTATCGTTAAGCAGATTGGCAGGCAGTATGCACCGGGGCTTTACCGCAGCCGCCTGATACGTGCATTCCTGTTCAATACCCGGCCGTGGCTGAGCATCTTCATGAAACATCCCGTCGGCTGGCGGCAGGGTAACCGCAAGCGCCTGCAGCATGTCATCGCTGACGCCAACCAGCAGGTGCAGACCCTGAATGACCGCTTCACCGATCCTTCCGGGAAAATAATGCCCGCGCGGACGCCTGCGGTGCCTGTGTCACCGACTGCCGCTCCTGACAGGGAAATTCCGGCACGCGAGGCCGGCGAGCGGCAGGGCGCAGCACAGGGCTGAACCTGTCGGCTTGTGCACGTCGCCACGGCAGGCGTATTTCTGTACCCGTCCGCTCCCCCTCTGGGCATATCTGGAAAAACGCATCTATAAATCATATAGTTATGAGTATGCTCTGGGCCAGGGTGTTACGGCACACCGTGGCGGGCGGCTGATATCACACGCCAATGAAAGACCAGATACAGGATGACACGGGCCGACGCCCTGACGATCAGCCGTTTCAACGTCGGCTGATGGCGCTGCTGGTGGACCGCGCCGAACCGGAACGGGAGATGATCACCCGGGCCGCGCAACTCGCACGCGGTGCCCACTACGGACAGCAGCGGGTCTCCGGCGAGCCTTACTATCTCCATTCGCTGGCGGTTTCCGAGATCCTCAACGGGCTGGACCTCGATTACGAGACACTGGCCGCGGCAATCCTGCATGATGTCGTCGAGGACACGGATATCACCCTGGAAGACATCAGCCGGGATTTCGGTCCGGTCATTGCCCGCCTGGTCGATGGTGTCACCAAGATGGAAAGGATAGGGGAGTTCCAACAGACGGCGACAGCGCACAGCAAGCAGCAGTACCAGGCCGAAAGCCTGCGCAAGCTGCTCCTTGCGATGGCCGAGGACGTTCGCGTGGTGCTGATAAAGCTCGCCGACCGCCTGCATAACATGCGTACATTGCAGCACCTGGACGGCAAGCGACAGCAGCGGATCGCACGCGAGACACGCGAGATCTATGCGCCGCTGGCAAACCGCCTGGGTATCTGGCAGATCAAGTGGGAACTCGAGGACCTGGCATTGCGCTATCTCGAACCGGATGCCTACCAGGCGCTGGCGAATCAGCTTGCCGAGAAGCGCGTGGACCGGGAGCGCTACATCCAGCGAGTCATCGATACGTTGACGACCGAACTCGGGAAGGCGGGTGTCAAGGCGGTGATATCCGGCCGCCCGAAGCACATCAATAGTATCTGGCGCAAGATGCAGCGCAAGCATATCGACTTCGACCAGGTATTCGACACGCGCGCGGTGCGCATCCTGGTCGATGAGGAAAAGGACTGTTATGCGGCACTGGGTATCGTGCACGGCTTATGGCGGCATATCCCCCGGGAGTTCGACGACTACATCGCCAATCCCAAGGAGAACCTGTACCGCTCGCTGCATACCGCGGTGGTCGGTCCGGAAGGACGGACGCTGGAGGTGCAGATCCGCACCCACGACATGCACCGGCATGCCGAACTGGGCGTCGCGGCGCACTGGCGCTACAAGGAAGGACGCGGCTTCGACGCCGGCTACGAGGAAAAGATCGCCTGGTTACGCCAATTGCTTGAGTGGAAGGACGAGGAGCATACCGCGCATGATTTCGTGGACCGCTTCAAGTCCGAGGCCTTTCAGGAAAGGGTCTACGTGCTGACGCCGCAGGGGAGGATCATCGATCTTCCGCAGGGTGCGACGCCGCTGGACTTCGCCTACGCCATACATACCGAAATCGGCCACCGCTGCCGCGGTGCCAAGGTCGACGGGCGAATCGTGCCGCTCACCTACCAGCTGAAAAACGGAGAACAGGTCGAGGTACTCACCACGCGACAGGGCAAACCCAGCCGGGACTGGCTGAACACCCACCAGGGCTACCTCGTGACCTCGCGCGCGAAATCGCGGGTACGGGCCTGGTTCAAGCATCTGGACTATGAACACAATATCAGTGCCGGCCGCGGGATCCTAGACCGTGAACTGCACCGGCTCGGCGTGTCCAGTCTGGCCATCGACAGGATCGCCGAGCGGCTTGGTTTCCGCCAGGCCGACGATATGTTCGCAGCCCTGGGCAGCGGCGATGTCTCGACCGCCCAGCTGGCCGGCGCGGTCAGCGAGCTTGTGCCGCAGGGCGAAGTACTGCGTCCACGCAGCCGGCGCGCCGTCAGGCGTACGGATGGCAGCATCGATGAAGGGATCAGCATCCAGGGTGTCGGCAATCTGCTGACGACGATCGCGCGCTGCTGCCGACCGGTACCCAGCGACCCGATCATCGGCTATATCACGCGCGGTCGCGGCGTCACGGTACATCGTCGGGACTGCGGCAACATTCTGAGACTGCAGGGCGAAGATCGTACACGCCTGATCGAGGTAGACTGGGGACTGTCGACGGACCGCGCCTACCAGGTCGATATCCTGGTCGAGGCCTACGACCGTTCAGGCCTGCTGCGCGATATCACCTCGTTGCTCTCCAATGAGAGTATCAATCTGAGCAGCGCCAATACTTCAACCGACGAACACGATGGTATCGCACGCATGCTGCTTACCCTGGAAATCAGGGATATCAGCCAGCTCAGCCGGGTACTGACGAAGATCAGCCAATTGCCCAATGTCATCACGGCAAGGCGCAAGGTATGAGCGGCTGTCTTGCATCCGGGTCCTGCCCGGGTTGTCACGGGTCCGGCGGGTGGGGATCTCCGGAGTTTGCAGGTGGTTTGCAGGGAGCGGTGTGGCGCCTCACCGACCGGGAAAGCATCGCCGGTTGCACCTACATGCGGCTCGTGCCGCGACGCATGGCGCGATGGAATGCCGGAAGGTCGGATCGGAGGAGATTCCGTTCCCATGGACAGACTGGCGTCGGGCAGTATCTGCCGCGTGAAATGGTGCCCCGGAGACGACTCGAACGTCCGACCTGGCGCTTAGGAGGCGCCCGCTCTATCCAGCTGAGCTACCGGGGCAGGGACGATTCAGGGAAGTGGTGGAGCCGAGGAGGATCGAACTCCCGACCTCTTCATTGCGAACGAAGCGCTCTCCCAGCTGAGCTACGGCCCCTGTATCTTGATCTGGTTTCCGACAGGGAGTCTGCAGGTGCAACCACCGTCGGTCGCTTATTCTAGCACTGGTCCGGGGGTTGCTGCCAACGAAGCCCTGCGGGACCCCGCCACATGTACCGGCAGCCTGTGGCAGGTGAAGGGCAGATTCGGTCAGGCACCGGTCGCAAGCGTTCTAGGCCGGGCGCTGCTGCGGGTGAAACAGTGCATTTTCCAGGTCGATGATCTTGTCTGCAATTTGGCGCGAATTGATGATATAGACTTCTTCCGCGATCAGGTTCCGTAGAGACTGGACGCGATGCGTGTCGATATCGGGTAGAACAGGGCGCTGATTTTGCATCATAGAACGGCAGTCCATGCATTGTTGTTCGACGGTCCTTGTACTGGAAAGGCATGTCGCCTGAACCAGTAAGACTATCGTCCGTGGGCATGGCGAATTTAGGCGTGATTTGAGGCACCGCGCACAAAGCGGGTGATTGCCCGACACGCGGATATTCCTCTCCGGCAGGTTGTGCGCGCCGGTACTCGAAACAAGGTGAGACGGCTCGATCTCTCGTATCGGTCTCGTGCCGGGGCGGGGTCGGGACAACCTGGCGGTGCCTTGTGCCGGAAATCGGGCGCGCCCTGGAATTGCGAGGAAAAACATACGGGAAAGCAGGTGCTCACAGGGACGCCCACGCTGATTTATTTCCTGTGGCCGGTGTGCACGACATTGCGTAGCCGGTGTGCACGACATTGCTTTGACATGCCTTCTTCCGCTGGTTAACATCGCCATGGAGTGTAGGGGGAGAAAAATTACTTTAATATTTCTCGGGTTTTTATAATAATCCCCTGCCGATAACGTTATTCGAGCGGGAATTCGAATGCACACAGAACCCAAGGTCCTGGTTATTGAATCCGATGAGGCTGTCGGTAGTGAGCTTCAAGCCATCCTCAACTTCATAAATCACCCCCCGCTGTGGGTGACCGATTGCAGGGAATGGAAATCGGTAGCCGATGATGAGGAGGATTTCCTCGCAGTACTGGTAGGGTCCTGCGGTTCCGACCAGATGCTCTCCAGCGTGCTGGGCGAGATTCACAAGCACGATGAACACCTGCCAATCTACCTGCTGTCCAGGAAGGGCAGGGAACCCACGGTGACGATCGACACGGGATCCTGCATCCTCGGCCGCCTCGAACTGCCACCGAACTACGCCCAGCTGACCAGTGCACTGCATCAGGCCGAGATGTACGCGCAATCACAGCTCACCAGCAGTTCCAGCCAGCGACCGGTCGACCTGTTTCGCAGTCTGGTTGGCAGTAGCCGGGCGATCCAGCAGGTGCGCAAGCTGATCGAACAGGTCGCCGACAGCGATGCCAATGTGCTGATACTGGGTGAGTCCGGTACGGGCAAGGAAGTCGTCGCCAGAAACCTGCACTATTACTCAACACGTCGAGACAAGCCGTTTGTCCCGGTCAACTGCGGGGCCATCCCGAGCGAACTGCTGGAATCCGAGCTGTTTGGCCACCAGAAGGGCGCGTTCACCGGTGCCATCAACGACCGGCAGGGTCGTTTCGAAATGGCCGAGGGCGGAACGCTGTTCCTGGATGAAATCGGAGACATGAGCCTGCAGATGCAGGTCAAGATTCTGCGAGTGCTGCAGGAGCGCACCTTCGAACGGGTCGGTTCCAACCAGACACTGACATCCGATGTACGCATCATTGCCGCGACCCACAGGAATCTGGAGGAAGCGATAACCACGGGGGAATTTCGCGAGGACCTGTTCTACCGACTGAATGTGTTTCCCATCGAAATGCCGTCACTGTCACATCGGGTGGAGGACATTCCCTTGCTGGTGAACGAACTGGTGCGTCGTATCGAATACGAGAATCGCGGCTCGGTCAGGTTGTCGCCGGGGGCGATCTACTCGCTTTGCCAGTACAGCTGGCCCGGTAATGTCAGGGAATTGGCGAATCTCATCGAGCGGCTTGCCATCCTGCATCCCTTCGGCATCGTCGACGTCGCTGATTTACCCGAGAAATTCCGGAACGTCGACGATACACCCTCTGAACAACTGATGGACGCGCTGGTCGGGTCGCAACTCACAGCCGACGACCTCGATCCCCGCCTGCCGCGCAGGGGCATGAATCTAAAGGAACACCTCAGTTACCTCGAGGTCAGCTACATCAGGCAGGCGCTGGCGGACTCCGGTGGCGTCGTCGCACACGCGGCCAAGCGGCTTGGCATGCGTCGGACCACGCTGGTGGAAAAACTGCGCAAATACGGCATGCAGCGACAGGCCTGATGGCCTCTGTAAACGGTCTGTTCATCGAGGCCATACTCCTGCGAACGACGGTATCCACGCGTCCTCCGCACGCGGTCGTGCTGTATTTTCACGCGGCCCTGTGCTAGATTCGGTGCAAATGCAGTAGTCAATAATAATAAAAGTTGGAATAACAATTTCAGTAGCACGGGTATCACATTAAACGGATTTCAGTCGACCGGCCGCCTGCCCGGGGCCCGGGGCGGAAATGTGTGTCTGCTAACGACCGGTTAACGGCGATGCGAATACTTTGCCGTCCGGATAATAAAACCAACTTCAAACGCGATGGCTGTGAAGAGACGAGACAGTGAGCGCAGCTCCGGTGAGCAGGCCGCCGGCGGTCTGGGACAGCGAGCCGCACGCGAACTGCTGGCCAGGGATTATAATTACCTGTTCCACCTTTCCGACAGTGATGCCAGATTACTCGATACCCATCGTGCCACGCTGGCGGGAGCGACGGCCGGGTTCGCCGAGAAGTACTACAATTACCTGTTCGACAATCCCGACATCGCGGATGTGCTTTATGCCTTCGAGCGTGACGGTGGAGATGTCGGGCTGTTCGCACGCACCGAACTGCAGAATCTCCTGAACTCGGTCACCTCCGGCAACCTCAGGGAGCGCGTCGATGTCTTGCTGGAATCCGGCACGCTGCACCTCGAACACCGCTTCAGACCGGCCTGGGTCATCGGCGCCTATGATCTCTTCATCGAGTATCTCCGTGGCCTTCTGCCCGCGCTGGTGCCTTCAAACACGGAACGCAAGGCGCTCGAGTCGCTGCTGGTCCGCAGGCTGCTGCACGACCTTGGTCTGACGCTTGAGGGTTACTGGGCCAGTGCCGGCGATGAGCTGCGCGGCGCGCTGGCCCACGAAATCCTGCGCCACAACCAGGCCGAGGAACTTCTGGCCGGCATCCCGTATTACCTCTGGACGGTGGATGTCCGTTCCAACAGGATCCACTATGCGAACTATTCCCTGCGGGTCCTGTACGATCGGGAAATGGCCGCCCCGTTCCCGTGTCTTTCCGATACACACGGCGAGGACACGGAACTGTTGCTCTCCGCCTGGCAGGATGCCGTCAACGGCAACGGCCGCCAGGTCGAGATCCGCATGTCACTGGCGGGATCCGATCAGCACTGGTACAGGGTGGCGCTGTATCCGGCTGAAGGCAGCCAGGGTCGCCCGTCCGTCGTGCATTGTGTGCTGGAGGATATCAATCACCAGGTCGCGGAGCGCAAGCAGCTGCAGCAGCTCTCTACCACGGACTGCCTCACCGGCCTGCCGAACCGCGCACTGTGGACCGACCACCTGAACATGGCGCTGGCGGCCTCGCGCCGGGTGCCGGGCTCGCAGGTGGTGGTGATATCGCTGGATATCAACCAGTTCAAGATGTACAACGATACGCTCGGTCGTGACGTCGGTGATATCCTGCTGAGAAGTATCTCGGAACGGCTGAATGCAATCGTGCGTGAGTCGGATTCGCTGTCTCGTCTGGGCGGCGACCAGTTCGGCATCCTGCTGCAGCCCGTTTACAACATCGGTGAGGCCACCGAGCGGGTGATAACAAAGATCCTGGATTCCTTCGACTTGCCCTTCACCCACATGGACAAGCAGTTGTGGGTCAGCCTTACACTGGGAATCTCGTGTTTCCCCGGCGACGGCGACAACGAGGAAACGCTGTTGAACAATGCCGAAAGCGCGATGCAGCGGGCAAAACGCAATGGTCTGCCGTACCAGTATTTCGACCCGGCCAATGATGTGAGTGCAGCCCAGCAGCTACGTTATTCCGGGCAGATAAAGTCGGCGATCGAGAACAATGAGTTCACCCTGCATTACCAGCCGCAGGTGGATCTGCGGACATCCAGGGTCGTGGGCGCAGAGGCGCTGTTGCGCTGGGATCACCCCGTCGAGGGCACGGTCATGCCGCAACGCATCATCCCGGTGGCCGAGCAGCTTGGCATGATCACGCCGATCACGGACTGGGTGCTGGTCACCGCACTCAGGCAGTGCCGGCAATGGAAATATGAAGGTCTGAACATCCCCATCTCCGTGAATGTTTCAGCACGTTCATTCCAGAATCCGCGTCTGCTCGACAAGATCAAATGGGCACTGCGCGAGGCTGAGGTCGAGGGGGAATGTCTCGAGATCGAAATCACCGAGGCCACGCTGATGCAGGATATCGATCGCGCTTCAGACGTGCTGAGCCGGCTGAGCGAAAGCGGCGTCACGATAGCGATCGACGATTTCGGTACCGGCTACTCGTCTTTGTCGTACCTGAAGGGCCTGCCCATCGATACTCTCAAGATCGATCAGTCTTTCATCATGGACATCGCCTTCGACAAGCAGGATATCGCGATCGTCCGTACCATCATCGATCTCGGCCACAGTCTGGGTTTCAAGGTGGTAGCCGAAGGCGTCGAGAACATCAGGTCATGGGAACTGCTTGTCACCCTGGGCTGTGACGTGGCCCAGGGTTTTCACATCAGTCGCCCCCTGCCTGAAGTGCATTTCACCACGCTGGTCTCAGAAACGGGTCGTCTGCCCCTGTAGCCGCGCGCCGGGACGCCGCCCGGACAGCGACCGACCATCCGGCCCCCCGTACATGCCGGTCTGTCGGCGAAAGAAGTCAGTTTGCCGTCGTCAGGGCCCGTGAAGTCAAAAGTGTGACGTAGGTCCGAAAAATCTTCCCCAAAGCTGTTAGAAACAATTCCATTTAAATACATTAAGTTATCTGTCAAATAGGGCTGCCGCCGTCTGCTGGCGATGTTGGTATGCATGTTGCTATCTGTGTAGCAAGCAGACTTACCGTGAATCAGCAGCAGGTATCGTAGATGCAAATGCCTTATAGAAGCCGGACTGGTCGTGGCCACTTCCATGCACCTTGCTGACATCAAACTGGGTCAGCCCGGCGAACAGATCATGCCGCTCACGCATCCCCCGGTGCAGGTCATCGCGTTCACCGGCGGCAAGGGTGGCACCGGCAAGTCAAGCATTGCCGTCAACGTGGCGCAGGCGTTGAGCAACGCGGGGAACCGCACCCTGCTGCTCGATGCCGATCTTGGCATGGCCAATATCGATGCGCTGCTGGGGCTCGATGTCGATTACACCCTGCACGATGTGCTCTGCGGCGACAAGTCGCTGGGGGAGATCGTGACGCGGGGACCGGCGGGTAT
>Ga0210123_1001653_pt1 | contig 11117 bp, 9 predicted proteins | sample Muzzi_PWB_D2_FD_185535 | JGI IMG/M metagenome (GOLD analysis project Ga0210123, IMG submission 185535) | Wetland microbial communities from San Francisco Bay, California, USA, that impact long-term carbon sequestration - Muzzi_PWB_D2 (SPAdes) | ecosystem: Environmental > Aquatic > Marine >... | reverse complement strand
CGTGCGGCCCAGGATCTCACGCGTCTTCCAGACACGACGCTGGCGGGCGTTCGAAACTACCGGGTCCGCTTCTCGTATGACGGCCGGCGCGTAGAGCTGGTATTGGACGCCGTCACGGCCGTGCCTGCGGGGTTCATCATGCGCGGACTAGGTGGCGGATTCGATTGGATGTGGGGGGACGCGACCCTGGCGCAGTGGTTTTCCCTCTGGGGCCTGGAGCCGCCGGGGATCCGCTACCCGCGGATACTAGTGGAGGAGTTCAACGGCCAGCCGCGGCGGGAACTTGTCTACACGTCGATCGTTTTCGATCCGCCGGCCCCTGCCGACTCCTTTGCCATCCCCGACCCGATGCGGGCCGCGTTTGCCCAGGCGGCGGCCACGGCACCCACCAACCCCGCAGCCGGGTTCCATCTTGGGAAGGGGTTCCGGAATGAGGACCTTCCGCCGATCGAGCCCGCGCCGGGAATTACCATCTTCCCCGGGTCGTGGTACACCGCACTGGTGCGGCAGGGCGATGGCCTCATCGTGCTAGAGGCGCCGATCTCCTCCGACTACTCGGGTCAGGTCCTGGCCGAGGCTGCCAAACGTTATCCCGGTGTTGCGATCCGCGGGGCCGTCACCACCTCTGACGCCTGGCCCCATCTCGCGGGCGTGCGGGAATACGTGGCGCGGGCCATCCCGCTCTACTACCTCGACCTCAACAAACCTATCCTGTCTCGCCTCCTAGCGGCTCCCTTCCGGACCGCTCCCGATTCGCTGGCGCGGGCGCCCCGGGCCCCGATCTGGCGCGAGGTGTCCGGCCCGGTGACGGTGGGCACGGGTCCCAACCGCTTTCAACTCCTTCCCGTCCGCGGCGAGGGCGGCGAGCGGATGATGATGGCCTACTTCCCGGAGCATCGCCTCCTCTATGCCTCGGATCTCATCCAGCAGCAACCGGACGGCACGTTCTTCTGGCCGGAATATGCCGCCGAGGTGGTGGAAGCGGTCGAGCGTTACGGGGTGACGGTCGAGACGGTGTATGCCATGCACACAGATCCCCTCCCATGGACCACCATCACCGCGGCCGTGCGTGCGGCGTGGGGGGAGGGGGGCACCGGGCGCTAGGGTGTCGCTGGAGCCGATCCTGGGGGTGCGCCGATCGCTGGGGGGGGCGGCTAGTGGATGGGGTGGGTAAGCGCGCCGGTCGGGTTGTGGATGACCCCGACGGGGCCGTTGTCGGGGTCCACGAGGGAGGAGATCATCGTGCCCGTTCTTCGCTGCGTCGCTTGAGGCCCTCGGACTCGAGGCCGAGGTAGCGCTCGTTGAGTCCCCGGGTGAGCCGGCCGGCGAGCTTCCCTAGGGGGCCCGAGAACCGGAGGGACAGGGTTGCGCGGCAGCCGGCCTCATCCGGCTCCAGTTCGTGCCGCGCGGTCACGCGGACGCCGGGGCTCCGGGACATCCAGGTGAAGCTCCGTCCCTCCTCCAGCTCGGTGACACACCAGACCGCGGGCGGGAGCCCGGGCTGGCGGAGACGTGTCCGGCTCCCGACCGCCAGGGCACCACTGTCTAGCCGCCGAATCCACCGGACCGTGGGCGTCCACTCGGGCCACGCCTCGATGTTGCGCATGACCTCCCACACGATCTCCGGGGGGGCGTGGATGGTGACCGTAACGCTGAAGTCCATGGCGCGTTGTGCCTCAGGGCGCGCCCGTCGGCGCCACGGCGGCCGCGACCCGGGCGTAGGCGCGCAGCGCCGCGGCGAGGGAATCGCGCTCGGCCGGCCAGGCGACGTATTGAGGGCGCACACCCGGCGCGGCGAGGACGAAACCCGGTTCGCTCTCTGCGCCGACCTCATAGCGGCGATGGAAGGTGGAGTCCGTCATGACGAGGTGCCGGAGCCGGACCACGACGGTGCTCCAGTGGTACTGGCGCGCCAGTGCCCTCCCGAGGGCCAGGCCGAGGAGCGCGGTGGTATCCGCGACCGATTCCGAGTCCGCCAGAGTCGCCGGGAAGACCTCGACGAGCGTCGGGCGCTCGAGCACGATATGCGCGGGCGGGAACCGGGCGAGGACCGCCGTGGTCGGGGATGGGAGCCCCAGGTCGATCGGGGCGAACAGGCGTCCGGTCGGAGATTGGCCGTGGAGGACGGCCGGGATGGAGAGGAGCGCAAGCCCCGCGAGGAGTCGAAGTCTGATGGCGATGCCTCCGAGGTTCCAATCTTAACCCCTCCACACGCCGGGAGGGAGATCCGAGGCGCCGCTAGAAGCGAACCCCGAGGCCGAGCGTGAACTCGGTGACATTGTCGCGCCAAATGCCGTGGGCCACGAAACGTCCCTGGACCAGGAAGATCGGACCGCCGACCGCCTTGGAAGCCACGCCGACCCCGGCCTGGAGTGTCGGTGGACGCCGGAAGCCCGATAGGCCGAGCCGTTGCTGTAACTGAGTCCCGGCCCAAAGAGGAGAAACGGGCCCCTCGCCGAGCGGGTGGGTCGGTAGCCGCCGAGGACCGACCCCGACACGACCCAAGCGAACCCGCGTCCGCAATTGAAGCCTGCGTCGGTGGGACAGCCGCGCCCGGCCCCGAACCGTCCGACGGCGACCTCCCAGCGGCGTCCCAGCGGGTGGGACGACAACTCTCCGATGGCGATATGGGCTCGCCAGCCGAAGTTGTCAGGGCCACCTCCGGCGCCGAGGCCCAGCTCGATGAACGGCCTGGGCGGCGTCCGAGCCTGGGCGGCTGGCTGGGAAGCGGCCAGGACGACGAGCGCGCAGAGGAGCGCGCGTCGAGCGGTGGGGGGTCGGTGGCTGGGCATGGTCGTGTCCGGGCCCTACGTAGCATGGACGAGAAACGCCCCGGAGGGCGCACAGGCCCGAGCGGAGCCCTAATCGGCTGGCGTCACCATGCGAACCAATAGCTCACCTTGAGGAGAAACGTGTCGTCCGCCCGCTGGCCGAAGAGATCCTGGAGGTCTCCGCGGAAGGATCGGGTGCCTTCTCGAGGCAAGAAGTCCCCCCGCCCCTGGCTCCAGACCAGGAACATCGTGGATCCCGGCCGGTACTCCCAGCGGAACACGACGTTGGAGCGGAACTGCTGGAAGTTGAAGCCGCCCGGGTCGGCCGACACCGCGGGGTCGCCGTATGGCTGGTAGCGGTCATCGTAGGCCGGCGCCCGGGGCTCGTCGATTTCCCGCACGTCGCTGTACGTCCCCTTGGAAATGAAGGGAGAGGCGTACACTTGAAGCGATGCCGTCGGCGTGAACGTGTACCCCAGGCGCCAGGTGAGGCTGAGGGTCTTCTGCTCGAGATGCGCAAAGGTGTAGCGCGGGGTCCCGTCCGGCTCGGTGATGGTCCCGTAGTACTGGATGTCGTTCCGGTCGTGTCCCCAGCGGGCGCTCAGGGAAGTGGTGAATCGACTGGAGATCTTGAGGCTGGCAACCGGCTCGATGGAATACGATTCGGACCGGCCTTGGTCCCCCTTGAAGTAGTTGAGCCAGAGGGACGGAACCACGGCGCGACGGTCGTCACCCTCGATACCGAACCAGGGGCTGACATACGGGTCCTGGCGGATGGCCGGCCCTCCCCGCGCGCACCGATCACAATAGGTGGCGCCGAGCTGCCCAACCGTCCCACCCAGATGGAGCCACCAGCGGTTGTTCAGCTGGGTGTGGACGTTGGTGTTGAACGCACGCTCGGTCGGGAGCCCGTCAGCTGTCCAGTACTCCCAGTTGTTGAAGTTCCAGCGGAGCTGCTGGAAGACGTGATTGGGCGTGCGGAAGGCCAGGTTGGCCCATGTCGTCCAGGCCTGCCGGTCGGCCTGGCGGAGGAAGCCGACGTCGTTGATCTCGAACCCAGGCGTCCGACGCTGATACGCGGTCTCGAACAGGAGACGCTTCCCTCCGACCTTGGCAAACCGGACCTCGAGATTGGTCCCGCTGAGGCTGGTCCGAGTCGAATCGTATCGGGTGGAGCCGTCCGGGCGCTGGTACAGGTGCACCGCGTCGCGCTGGGTGCGTGCAATCGCCTCGGGGCTTCCCGTCACGCGACTGGCGTCGAACGAAGCAGAGACCTCGAATCGCTCGGCAAACCGCCGGCGAGCGTCGATCCCGGCCGCGTAGGCACTCCGGCGGAGAGACGCCTCACTCGAGGGGTCGAGGGAGCGGTTGACCGCCGTCACCATGAAGCCAACGCTCCCGTTACCGTGGTCGTAGTCCTGGTTGCCGCGGAGAACCGCATAGTTGGTCGCAGGCTCGAGCGTCTCGCCGCCCGCCCGCGTTACGTGATCGGTCACGGCGTCGAGTACGCCGAGCGAAAACCCGTTGGACAGGCGCCCCGTGAGCTTGGCGGCTCCGAGGATGCGGGTCCCCGTGGCCGAGGCGTCGTCGTCGGCGCCAGCGAGCTGGGGCGCCCGGCCGATCCGCCGAGAGTAGAACAGCCCCTCGCCGGTGTTGCAGTCCACGACCACCACGCAGTTGACGTCGAAGGTGAAGATCCCCTTCCCCTCGACGAAGAAGGGCCGCTGCTCGCGGAAGAAGGTCTCGAAGGCCCCCAGATTGAGCACGGACGGGTCGGCCTCCACCTGGCCAAAGTCCGGGTTGACCGTGGCGTTGAGCCGAAGGTTGGAGGCGACACGGTAGGTCAGGTCACCGCCGAGCGTCACCTCCTGGTCTCGGCCGTAGCCGCTCGAGGCCGGTCCTGTCACGTTTCGGGTCACGAGATAGGGGATCAGTTCGGCTCGGCCGGGCCGACCCAGATTGTCGAGGCCGGTGAGCTCCCCGAACTGCGACGTGAAGCCGGGCCGCGAACTCCGATAGAGCGGCCACGTCACCACCGACGTGTAACGCTCAATCTCGCGCCAAATGAGGATGCCGAAGGTACCAGTCCCGGCGGCGTAGCGGAGCTGCGAAAACGGAATACGGTACTCGGCCGTCCACCCCAGCGAGTCGATCCTAGTCGCCGCGTCCCACACCGCGTTCCACGCCACGTCCTCGGCACCGTCGTTGTAGATGGCGTAGTCCGACTGGACGCCAGCGGGGTTTACGGAGAACTCGAAGCCGGTCCTCCGGTCGTGGTAGGAGTCCACCATGAGCGTAACGTGGTCCGAAGGCGTCTGGTCGTCCCGTCGGGACAAGAGGCTGATGATGCTGTCCGGGTGTGGGTCAAAGGACCGGACGAACACGTACAGGTGATGCGCGTCGTACGCGACCCGCGCCTCCGTTCGGAGCGGGGGGGCCGCACCCTCGGTCGGGCGCGCCTCGAGAAACTGGTCGATCACCGGCGCCACCCGCCAAACGGGATCGTCATCGCGGCCGTCCAGCACCGGCGGGGCCACCGCTCGGATGGCCCGCACGGTGGTGGCGGCCGGCGCAACTGCCGGGGGACGGGGGCCCTCCGTTTGCACCGCCAAAAGCAGTCCGAATAGGGCGATCACTGCGACGCTCCCTCCGAAGCCGTTTCCATTTGGATCACTGATCCGCCCTGAGCGTTGCGCCCACGATTAGGGGAACGGACGCGGACGAGGTTGCGGCCACGGCCACACGTCCACCCCGTGCCGCCCGGCAATGCCACGGATGGCCGCCTCGCGCACCGCAGGATCCTTCGATTCCAGCAGCTCGGTGAGGCGCTCGGTGCGTTCGCCCGATCGGATGAGCGCTCGCATCTCCGCTTTCCGAGCCCGTGCGTCCGTCTCCTTGGCCAACGCCGTGCGGATGGCCGGAAGGGCCGCTTCGTCCCGGATTTCCGACAGGGCCCAGGCGGCCTTCACTCGGACCGCTTCATTCCCGTCCGCCAGCGCATCGATCAGGCCTCTCGGCGCAATACGCGTGTCGAGTTGACCCAGGGCCCATGCGGCGGTCCCGCGGGCCTTGGCACTCTGCTCCGCCGCTAATACCTGGCCGAGGACGTCCACCGCCGCGTTGTCGCCGATCTCGCCCAAGGCCCAGATCGCCGTCTCGCGTACGCGCGGGTCCCGATCGGTCCGGGCCGCGTCGAGGAGAGCCGGCGGTGCGGAGTGCCGGGCCAACTCACCCAACGCCCAGGCGCTCATCTCTCGGACCTCCGCGTTCGCGTCGCCGCGAAGCGCGGCGCCGAGCGGCTCGACCGCCTCCTTCGCCTCGAGCTGGGCCAGGGCCCACGCCGCGGTCCGGCGCACGGACGGCACGGCATCCCCGCGAAGAACGCGGATGAGGGCCGGGATGGCGCGCGTGGAGTCGAGCTGGCCCAGGGCACCGGCCGCCGCCTCTCGAACGGAGGCCGCGCCGTCGTCCAAGGCGTCGATCGCCCGGCCGAGCGCGCGGCCGTCCCCGATGCGGCCCAGGGCCCAGACGGCGTTGGCCCGGACGCCGGTCGCCGCGTCGCCCATGGCCCGGATGAGCGGCTCGACCGCTCGGTCCGGCCTCACGAGGCCCAGTCCAAACGCCGCCGCGATTCGGACGAGGGAATCGCCGGCAGAGAGACGTGCCGTGAGGCCGCGCGCGACGACTTCGTCGTCCTCGCGACCGAGCAGCCGGACCGCGAGCTCGCGGACGCACGCGTCCGGTGAGGCCAGATGCTCGAGGAGGAACCGGACGTCGTCCGCCTCCAGCGGATTCCTCCCGGTCCGGAGGGTATGGAGGAGGTCCGACTCCGCCAGCGGGGTGGCCGGCGCGGCTGCCCAACGGCCCCAGCCGTTGCCCACGGCGCTGGCGGCGAGCCCGCACAGGAGAGGGGGTGCGCCGCGCGCTTCAGCCATGAGCTCGCGGATGGCGGGGGAGGAACGGTCTGGGGCCGCATGGACCCCGGCATCCCACGGCGTCGGGGACCAGAAGGCGGTCAAGGCGGAGAGGCTGATGGCGAGGAGGCGGGACATGGAGACTCCGGTGTTGTAGTTGCTATGTTGATTTTTCAACATTAATGCCGTCGACGAAGCGGGCGTGGCGTACGCCGGTGCGTTACGCCGCGCCCATCACGCCTCGTCGGGACTCAGGGATAGGGTCTTGGGTGTGGTCGGGGCCGTGGCCACGGGCCGGTGGCGTTGCCGCCCGCCAACGCGGTAATGGCGATCTCCCGAATCTCAGGGTCGGAGGCCGTGACCAGCTTCTCCAACGCGTCGACGGCGCCGTCGCCCATCGCGCCGAGCGCCCGAATGACGGCGAGCTGGACGTCGTGGTCGGACTCGCGACGGAACGCGTTGTCGAGGGCGGTGGTGGCTGAGGGATCCTCGATCTTGTAGAGGGCCCACGCCACTGAGTATCTGACGGCTGCGCTTTCATCCGAGAGCGCCTTGAGCAGCTCCGGCGGCGCCGTGCCGGGGGCGCAGGTCCCGATGGCCCACGCGGCCATCTCCCGGACCTCCGGATCGGCATCCCCGAGGCGAGTGGTCAAGGCCGGGACCGCTGCGATGTCGCCGATCTGTCCGACCGCCCAGGTGGCGGTCTGCCGGACCCGGGCGTCCGCGTCCTCGCGGAGCGCCTTGGCGAGCGACGCGGTCGCGGCACTGTTCCGTGGAGCATCGGCCAAGGCCCAGGCCGCCATCTCGCGGACGGCGGCGTCGGCGTCGCGTTCAACGGCACCGACCAGGGCCTCGAGGGCCACCGGCTTGTCGGCATAGCGGTGGAGGCCCCACGCCGCCGTACGGCGCACCCGTGCACTGGAGTCGGTGCGGAGGGCGCGTGCCAGCGCGGCGGCGCGGTCGGCCGGATCCTGAGATGCCGTCGGGGTCTCCGTCCGCTGCCGCGAGGCGCCCTTCGGTGCCTGGGTCGGTACGCTCCTCGACCGATCCACGGAATCGGGGGCGGTCGCGCGAAGTGGCGGCAGTTGGGCGAGTGGCGGTGTCGGCACCTGGGGACGGGGAACCGGGGCAGCGGCACCCACCAGGAGTGCCAGGCCCACCAGCCCGGCCACGACCGAGGCGGTCTCTCGTTTGCTGGGTCCGCGACGGGAGAGTTCGGGATTGAGGATGGCGAGCATCCGGCCTTCGAATTCCCGTCGATGGGCCATCGCGAGCGCTACTGCGGGCGTCCGGTGATCGCGCACGCAGGTGACGATGTCGAGGAGGTGCTCGGCGTAGTCGCTCGGCCGGGCTCCGAAGACGAGGGCCAGATCGTCGCAGGCGCGCTCACTCTCGGCGCGCAGGCGGCGGGCGGCGGTCCAGACCATCGGGTGAAACCAATAGAGAGCGCATGCGACGCGGCTCAACGTGTGGCCAATCAGGTCCCGACGGCGAACGTGTCCCAGTTCGTGGATCAACACGGCGCTCCGGCGATCGTGGCTCCACCCTTCGCTTTCCGACGGAAGCACGATGACCGGCGCGAACATCCCCGCCGCGAACGGCATCCGCACGTCGTCGCTCTGGAGGAGGCGCGGAGCAACGTCAAGGCCGAGCCGGTCGGCGATCTCATACAGCGGCGTCTGCCACGCGGGATCCACCAGCGACCGCGCGCGGCGAACGACGCGCCCCACCGCCCAGGCGGAGTGGGCCACTTGCACCAGGAGCACCAGCGCAACGATGGCCCAAAGGCCCAGGAGAATCATCCCGATGCCGATGGCGTCCGCGCCTGTTGCGGGCTGCACGACGGGCCCGCCGGCGGGGGTCGGGTCAAGGGCGCTCGGCGTCTCCTGTAGAGCGACGGTCGTCGGCGGCGACAGCGTCGCTGCGGGAGCACCATCCACCGAGGCCCCCGGGAGGACCGGGAGGGGGAGGGGTGCCCACCGCCCCATCACCGGAATGAGGAGAAGCCCGCCGAGAGCCGTGAGCCACACCAGGTGACGCGCGCCGGCCGAGGCCCGGGCCAGTCCTGCGGTTGCGGCCATCGCAACGATGAGAAGGAGCGTGACCTTGAGCACGATCAACACCGCCGGATGTGTCGGCGGAAGGATCAACGAGACGCGAGCGAGGGCGTCGCCGACCGAGGCATTCATGAGGTCTCCTCCTCCTCGCCGAGGCGGGCGGCGCGGATCTTCTCACGTAGCTGCGCGATCTCCGCATCGCCAACATCCGCGTCGGACAGCCGGAGGAGCGCGGTGACCGCCTGTTCGGTAGATCCCGCGAAGTAGGTCCGGACTACGTGGGCCAGCACATCGTCACGGGCCTTGTCCGTCGGGCGGGCGGGATAGTAGACGTAGCGCGGGCCGTCCTCCCGGTGGGCGATGAGCTTCTTTTCGCCCAGGATCCGGAGGATGGAGCGCACCGCCGAGTACGTCGGCGGGTCCGGCATGGCCTGGAGGATGTCGGCGACCGTCGATTCGCCGTTCCGATGGAGGATCTCCATCACCTGGCGCTCGCGACGGCTGAGGTCCTCGGTAGGGGGGCGGGTGCGCTTCGGCATGAGGGCTACGGCTCCTGTGGTTCGGGGGCGGCGTGACGTCGCCGCTTAGTGCTGATATTTCAACACTACGCCGTCAATGTCAAGGGGCCAGGACGTTTCGGGCGACTTTCTGCGACATTCCGCAGCATCGAAGGAAGTGCTGGCCGTGCGGACGGCCAGCGACCCACTCAGCGCAACGTTCTTCGCCTTGGCAGACCCGACCCGCCGAGCGATTCTCTCCCGGCTCGCCGAGGGCCCGGCGACCGTGAAGGGCCCGGCGGCGCCGTTCGAAATGAGCGGTCCGCTGGTCTCCAAGCACCTCCGGGTGCTCGAGAATGTCGGCCTCATTCAGCGGGGACGGGAGGCGCAGTGGCGTCCTCGGACACTCGACGCGGCGCCGCTCGCCGAGGTCGTCAAATGGGCCGGGGATTTCCGGCGGTTCTGGGACGCGAGTTATGCCCGCCTCGACTCATACCTCCACCACCTCAAGACACAGGAGTCCTCTACTGATCAGCGGGACGTGGACGGGCGTGACCGCCTTCACCACGCCGACGGACCACGAAGTGAGGATGGTCCGTGTCGTGGATGCGCCGCGTCATGTCGTTTTCGACGCCTGGACCAACCCGACCCACGTTCGAAGTGGGGTCCCGAATGGCCCGAGACGGTGAACACAGGGCGCGGGGCTCACCCGGCTGCAAGCGGGGGCCAGCTGCCGAGCAGCCGACGCACGACGATCAGCTGGCCGACATGGTACGCGGTGTGATCAGCGACTAGAAGGATCTCTCGCAAAAGCGTCTGGCCGGTTCCGGCGGGGACCGGAGCGAGCAAATCTCGGTCCGGATCCTTGACTATAGCCCGCAGCGATTCCAGATCGTGGTGAAACGCCTCGACGCTCTCGTCCCAAGCCGATGTGTCCGGTGGGGCCTCAGCGGGCGGCCAGTAGTCCTCCGGCCAGGCAGCCTCTTCGTAGTCCGGCCGAGTACAGAAGGCCAGGATATCCGCTTGGGCGAGCCGGATATGTTCGACGAGTTGCCACGGGGAGTAGGGAAGCTGCGCGGGCACCGTGCCGCGATGTGTTGGTGGGAGACCAGCGACGGCGGCGTCGAAGTCGGCGTGCGCACTCCGCCAGTCAAGGAACTCGGCCAAGTGTTCGCGGATGGTGTCGGTGGAGCTCATTGAGCGCCTCCCAGGTGTGATTCGCATCTGACGGCCGCGACGCCGACCCCCGGCCGTGACGACGAGAACTGTCGATCCGATCTACTACAGAGATTCTCGTTCCGCCATTCCACGCGGCGTCTTGAGACGCCGATCGGGATCCACGAGAGGAACAGGAGGGTGCCACCACCGAACGCCACGAGGAGGGGTGGCTGGCGGACGAAGGCATCGGCAAAATATTGGGGCAAAATGCCGTCGGTGGCGGCGAGCTCTCCCAACGCCGGCATGCCGATAGCCGTGAGCCCGAACGCCATGAGGAACAGGGTCGTGCCGACGGCAAATGCAATCCAGCCGACGAGCACCCACAAGTGTCATCACGGTGTGAGGCATTCTCACGAGCCCGAATAGCGACGGACCTCGGTCCGAGGTCGTCCCACCGACGGGATCGTCACGATGTACAGTCTGTCAAACTCGTCCTCGCGTATCGGCGAACCCGCGTCGCCACCCAAGAGCTCGACCATGTAAGTGGTCGTGTTGCTGTGCCCGACGATGAGGTACGCCCCGTCCGCGGCGGCGAGCGAGTCGGCGAGCCTGCCCATCCCTGCGGGCGTGTAGAACGTGAGGGGGATTCCGTGAGTAGTGGCGACCGGGCCGGCCGTCGATCGTGTCCGTTCCAGATCGGTAGTGAAGATCCCGGTGAGC
>Ga0210123_1001652_pt1 | contig 11120 bp, 10 predicted proteins | sample Muzzi_PWB_D2_FD_185535 | JGI IMG/M metagenome (GOLD analysis project Ga0210123, IMG submission 185535) | Wetland microbial communities from San Francisco Bay, California, USA, that impact long-term carbon sequestration - Muzzi_PWB_D2 (SPAdes) | ecosystem: Environmental > Aquatic > Marine >... | reverse complement strand
AAAAAAGGCGGGACGAGAGCATGTCGACAATACCATCTTTTAAAAATGAAAGATCCTTTTCCGCATTCACCTTGAAGGGGACGATGGCCACCTGAAGCGGTTTGGCAAATGCCGACAGCGGTGTGCCGACACTTAAGACAATCAGTATCAAAACAATAAGGCCAGCTTTTGAGATATTATTTGTTGTTTTTAAAAAAAAATTCATCTCCAGTTTCCATTTCTTTGCTAAATTGTTAAGTTTTTTATGTATTTTATCACGAAAGCACGAAAGCATGAAAACACGAAATCAAAACGATTAATTAACCACTCTCTTTATTTCCAAAGTTGGTTTTGCAAAGTTGAACAAAAGCCCCACTTTTAAGCCGGTCGCTTTGAGATAGGAGCGAAGTTGAGCAAAATGGACATTTGTGAGCTCTTTTACAGCCTTTAATTCTAGAACAATCTGCTTTTCAACAAGCAAATCAAGACGATGAAGGCCAACCTCTACGCCCAGATACTTTATCTGTATTTCTTTTTGAGCATCATAATGAATCCCGTGTTCCATAAATTCAACCTTTAATGCTTCCTCATAGATGCTTTCTAAGAAACCGGGTCCTAATTCTCTATGGACTTCAATTGCAGCGCCAATAATTTTTTTGCTTAACTCTTCAAAATTATGCGTTTCTCTATTCTCCATATTAGATTTAGAATTGATTTTATAAAAATTATTGGCATCTCTCATCATTTTTATCTTTTTTCGTGCTTTCGAACTTTCGTGTTTTCGTGATAATGTTTTTTAACTTTATTATTCGTTTTCAAGCAAACTTTTCTGCATCAGGCAATTTAGACGTCAGTTCATAGATATTTTTTACAAAAGTGCTCGATTTTTTCCATACCTTTAGTTTATGATGCGGCTTCATTATCCAAAACACCCGTTACTATTCACTATTCACTCTTTCCTAATCACTCAGTACTTCTGTCAATATTTCGTTCACTATCTTGGGATTGGCTTTTCCCTTGGTCTCTTTCATGACCTGGCCGACGAAGAAGCCGAATAGCTTGGTCTTGCCGTTTTTATAGTCTTTCACTTCCGTTGAACACTGTTGAAGCACCTTCAATACAACCGCTTTTATGGAGTGTTCATCGCTCAATTGAACCAGTCCTTTTTTCGCCACAATCTCTTTGGGGGGCCTGCCGGTTTGGGCCATTTCGTCGAATACGGTTTTGGCAATTTTACTGCTGATGGTTTTTTCATCGATTAGCCGGAGAAGCTGGGCGAGATCTTTCGAGGAAATCGGTGACTCGGTAATCGATTTGCCCTGAACGTTTAAAAGCCCCATCAGAGATCCCATGACCCAATTGCTGACCTGTTTGGGATTCGGAAAATCTTTTACACAGGCCTCAAAATAGTCTGCAAGCTCACGGCTTGATGTCAGAAAATCTGAATCATAGGCAGGGAGATGGTATTCATCCATGAACCGTTCCTTTTTTTCATGCGGTAGCTCAGGGATACCATTTTGGATCGAATCGATCCAGTCATCATCGATGATCAGCGGCAAAAGATCAGGGTCCGGAAAATAGCGGTAGTCATGGGCTTCCTCCTTACCCCGCATGGAAGTGGATCTGTTTTTATCCGGGTCCCACAGCCTTGTTTCCTGAACGATCCTGCCACCGTCTTCCAGGATTTCCTTTTGACGGATGATTTCAAACGACAGGGCTTTTTCGACATGCTTAAAAGAATTCAAATTTTTCAATTCAGTACGGGTCCCGAAGGCTTGGGCCCCTTTTGGACGAATGGACACATTTGCATCACATCGAAAACTTCCTTCTTCCATGTTGCCGTCGCTGATGTCTATATAACGGACAGTGGCCCTGAGATTTCGAAGGTAAGCCCCGGCTTCTTCAGGAGAACGGATGTCCGGATCGCTGACGATTTCAATCAAGGGCACGCCGGTTCTATTGAAATCGACCATGCTCAAGGGACGGTCCGGGTCATGGGTCAATTTTCCGGCGTCCTCTTCCATGTGTATCCGCGTAATACCAATCCGTTTTTTCCCGCCGTTAAGGTCGATATCCACAAATCCGTCACGAGCAATGGGCAGCTCATACTGGGATATCTGGTATCCTTTGGGAAGGTCGGGGTAGAAATAGTTTTTGCGGGCGAATCTGCTTTCCCGGTTGATTGTGCAATGTGTTGCAAGGGCCATACGCAGGGAATATTCGACAACCAGCTTGTTCAAGACGGGAAGCACGCCGGGCATCCCCAGACATACGGGACAGGTATGGGTATTGGGTGGTGCGCCGAATCGAGTCGAGCAACTGCAAAAAATCTTTGTCTTGGTCTTGAGCTGGGCATGAACTTCAAGTCCGATGACCGGTTCATATTCCATTTTATTATCCTAAGTTTTCAGCAGTTTGGTGTGTTCACGGGATGCGCTTCCCCGATTCACTCTGGCGTCTACGTGGCTGGTCATTTCAATGACTTAGCAGCGGTGGCATTCCTGCCCCCTCCGCGTTCTCCCGCGAAAAGCATGCGGGAGCCGCGGTCTCTCCCACTGCTAACTCATTGAAATGACGAAGCCACTCCAACCGTATCGTTACTCGAGGAAGCGCACTTCGTGAACACGTACAGCAGTTTGAATTCCAAATTCTGTATGATTGCAAAAAATTAGTCAAGCCATATTTACGCTTGCATTGGACAAGAAAGCGTATTCAAATGCCTGTAAATAGATTTACTCGAAAAAGAAAGCTTCAGGTCAATCGGAACGAACATCTGACAACCGCCTAATTTATGTTTTAAGGTCCCATTCAAAACTAAATAAGGTTTAAGCATGAAACAGAGGATCTCAAGAGAAGATCGAAGATAAGCATCTTTTATTTTGACAATAGCGTTTTAAATTTTATAGAAAATGTTTTAATACCTGAAAGACCTATTGCCTTTCTTAAAATAACATTTTGTTTCAGCCGCAGGATAATTCCGTTTCCATCGGCAAGAACTCGCAAATAAAACCGCGTAATAGCGAACAGGGCTGAGGAATTAAGATTACACTGCGGGGGTAGGATAATTGTCAATAATTTTGACCACTGCTATGCTGTTTGCTTTAACGCGCTCTAATTTGCTCGGACAGCTTTCCGATGGAAACGGAATCATCCTGCGGCTTACTGAAATTGTGACCGTGCGCCATTCAACCGGAACATATTTTTAGAAACTGCTATAGATGATAATCTATTGAAATTGAGGAGTATAATGAAATTTTTTTTGTGCGTCATCGGAATGGTCATGGTGGTGGAAGGATTCCCGTATTTTGCATTTCCTGAAAAAATGAAATTCGTTATACAAAAAGTGATTGAAATGCCGGAAAAAGCCCTTCAAAAATTTGGTTTTGTGCTTATGTTGCTGGGGTTATGTTTGGTTTATCTGGGAAAACGGTAAAGCGGCATTGCCGTATTTCATAACATTGTAACACGATGGTATTTGAAAAGAACGTTTCAAGGCTGAACGTTGTTGAGTAAAATAAAAGAGGTCAATTCCATGAAAGATCACAGAAAAGGGGTGCGGCAGGTTCTTTTAAAGGGAATTTTCTGGCGGATTCTGATCATTGAAAGCATTTTGCTGGTATGGTCGTTATTGTACAGGGCACTTTCGGATCATCAGGCCCAGCCTGCGGACCTGTTCTGGTATGCTGTGAGGATTGCCATTCTGGTTGCCATCATCATTCTTTTTGTTATGGTGACGTTTCGAAAGTTTCTCAATAAAAAAATCATTCTCCCTCTGGAAGCGATTTCCGCTTCGAACCGGCGGTTAAAGGATAGTGATTCTTCTGAGGCTGAAATGAAGGTGGCGGATGATGTTCCTATTGAGATCAAAGAGATCCTGGCCACACGAAATGAAATGCTGGCAAACCTGTTCAAGATTTCAGAAGAACGATTGCGCTTGGTCAATTTTATCCGAGACATGTTCGGCCGATACCTGTCGAAAAAAGTGGTCGATAATATTCTGGAATCGCCTGAAGGGCATAAAATCGGCGGGCAGCGGAAAACCGTTACCATACTGATATCGGACATTCGGGGCTTCACCAGTTTGTCCGAAACCATGGACCCGGAAATGATGGTCCGGTTTTTGAACCGATATCTCGAACAAATGTCCAAGATTATATTAAAATATGACGGCATCATCGATGAGATTCAGGGAGATTCGATTCTGGCAGTTTTCGGCGTTCCTGAAAAACACGAAACAGATCCGTTCCGGGCTACGGCCTGTGCCATAGCCATGCAAAATGCACTGGATGAATTGAATGATATGTTTATTCGCGAAGGCTACCCCCCTCTTGAAATGGGTATCGGAATAAACACCGGCAGCGTGGTTGTGGGGAATATCGGTTCTGAAGTGAGAATGAAATATGCGGTTGTGGGTTCAGCTGTTAACACAGCCTCGCGTATCGAATCCAATACCGTCGGAGGACAGATTCTACTTGGAGAATCTACGTATAATCTTGTCAAAGAAACGGTGACCTGTGACACCCCCCAGGCGTTCATGATGAAAGGTATAAAAAGACCCCTGATGACCTATATCGTAAAACGTATCGGACCTCCGTATAACCTTGAATTAAAATTGAGAGAAACGCTTGAAACGGGGGTTCACATGAATCTGCCCTTTAAGTGTTGGAAAGTGGAACACAAAAAAATTGGCGATGGTGCTGTTTATGGTGAGACCATTCTGTTGAGAGAAAATTTAATCACTGCCTCGATTGTTCCTGGTTTTGATCCGTTGACGGACATCAAGCTGGTTTTTGATTTTTGTGTAGAGGCCCACTGTTTCGAAGATATTTATGCGAAGGTATTGTCTGTGAATGAAAGAGACGGGATATCCGTTCATCAACTCCAGATCACGTCCATCGAACCAAAAGATAGAAATATCCTGGATCAATGGATGAAAGACGCTATATAGTGTCCATCCATAAATGGTCTTTTTGCCCAATCCGCCAGAGGCGGACAAGTCTCTGCGCCTGCCCTGTGAAATGCGAAGCCTATTTCTCTGGGGTTATGCTCAAAAAATAATCCTCGGAATATCAACTATATGATTGCGGTTATTTTTCGCATGCCTTGATCTTGAATAAAAATTCTCATTTGTGGATGGACACTAGGTAGTTGTTCGTGTCAGAAGCGGAATCGTGGATGCGCGTCGATCAATGCCCGGGTATACGGGTGGCTGGGGTTCTGAATAATATTTTCCGCCGGCCCGATTTCCGCCAGTTCGCCGTTGTATATCACGGCAATCCGGTCACATAGATACCGGGCTGCCGCGAGGCTGTGGGTAATGAAGAGGAAGGTCACGTTCAGTTTTTTCTGTATTCTAGACAGGATGTTAAAAATATGAATGGCTATCGACGCATCGAGCATCGATGTCGGCTCATCGGCCACCACGAATTCCGGTTTCAGCACCATGGCCCGGGCAATGGCTATCCGCTGGCGCTGCCCACCGCTCATCTGATGGGGGTATCGGTAAAAGAAGTCATCCGGAGGGGTAAGGCCCACAGAATTCAGACTTTCCCGGACCATATCCTTTCGGGTTTTAGAATTGCCCACGCTGTGGACGACCAGAGGTTCAGAAACGCTATCATACACTGAAAAATAAGGATTTAGAGACTGGTAGGGATCCTGGAAAATCATCTGTACCTTCCTTCGAAAAATTTTCAAGGCCTTTCCTTTGATTTTGGTAATGTCATTCCCGTCAAATAATAATTTTCCTTCGTCCGGCTCTTCCAGTTTAACGATGAGACGGCCGGTTGTGGTTTTGCCGCTGCCGCTTTCTCCGACCAAACCGAAAATTTCCCCTCTGTAGATATTTAAAGATATCTGTTTAAGCGCAATAACCTCTTTTGGGTCTCCTTTAAACAAAGAGGCTCTGGTTCGGAAAGTTTTAGAGATATTTTCCAGTTTTATGATAACGTTATTAGGGTCTTTCATTACAGAGCCTTTTTCATTTGCATCGAGAGCAAAGGGCCTTGTGAGTCGGCGAAATTTTTACCCATTCAGGTGCCCTGAGGCTGCAAGTGGCTTCCGCAACAGTGCACCGTTCACAAAAAAGGCATCCTGTCGTCGGATTAATGAGATCTGGAGTTTTTCCAAGATAAGCGTTTAATTGAACGACATCTTTGTTCAATGTCAGATACGAAGACAGCAGCGATTGGGTATAAGGATGCATCGGCGAATAAAAAACGTCTTCAATGCGACCATATTCCACCAGCTGGCCGGCGAACATAATGCCAATAGTATCACAAACATCTGCCACAACGGCGATATCGTGGGATATGAATATCACACTGATTTTCAGTTTATTTCGAAAATCTTTGATTGCACTTAAAATTTGATCCTGAACAATAACGTCCAGGGCGGTTGTGGGCTCATCCGCAATGATCAGCGAAGGATGGCAAGCCAGTGCCATGGCAATAATGACCCGCTGTTTCATTCCGCCGCTGTAATGATGCGGATAGTCATTCATACGGTCCGGTGGTATTCCCACCAGTTGAAAGAGGCTTTCAACCTGTTTCATAGCTGTTTTTTTAGATATATCGGCATCATGCGCCAAAATAGCCTCTGCAATCTGGTCACTGACTCTATGAACCGGATTTAAGGCATTCATGGCTGCTTGAAAAATCATCGCAATTTTTTTCCAGCGAATCTGTTGGATCTCCTTTTTCGACATTTTGAGCAGATCTTGATCTTCAAACAAAATTTCCCCGTTTGTGACAGAGGCATTGTTGGGCAGCAATCCCATTAACGCCATACCGATGGTTGTTTTGCCGCAGCCCGATTCTCCCACAAACCCCAGGGATTTGCCCTGATCCAGAGCAAAGGAAACTCCCTGTACTGATTTCAGGAAACCTTTTCGAGTATGGTACCCGACACTCAAATTTTTAACCGTCAATAGCGCCATTCTATTCTTGTGCCACCTCCTTTCTAAGCCGGGGATCCAGGACTTCCTCCATAGCGCGGCCCAGCATATAAAATGAAAGCGTCAATAGTGAAATACATATGCCGGGAGGAAGCAGCCAGTAGGGTGCCTGAAACATGTGCCCGGTTTTCCATACCCATTGCAGCATCATGCCCCAACTGACGGTGCTTGGATCTCCGAATCCCAAAAATGCCAGTGCTGCCTCTATGATGATGGCTGAAGTGACACGAAATGTCATGTATAAAAGTGACAGGGGCAGAACATTGGGCATAATGTGACGAAAAATGATACGAAAATGGGAAGCCCCGGTGACTTTGGCAGCCTCGATGAACGGCCTTTCCTTTAAAGAGAGTGTTTGAGCCCGGATAACGCGTGACACTCCCGGCCAACGAAACAGAGCAATAAGCAGGACAATCGTCCAAATATTTAACTGTCCGAACAAAGAAGACAAAATTAGCACAACCAGCAGGGTTGGCATTACCATAATCATATCTGCCAGGCGCATAAGGAGTGTGTCCACAATTTTACCTGAATAGCCGGCAATCATGCCGACGGTTGTACCGAGGAGAATACTCATAAATGCTGCAGAGATCCCGACCATAAATGCGATGCGGGCACCGGCCAAAAGCTGGCACAGAATATCGCGTCCGATAAAGTCTGTTCCCAGCCAGTGACGCCAGCTCGGACTCGTGGAGTGGGAGATTTGCGGATCTACGCCGGTCATGGGATGGTACATGGGATCGATCATGGGGGGAAAAAAGCTGCATAAAGCCATCAGCGCAAAAATGACCAGCAGGGTCAGGCCGATTTTACCAATCAGGCTCTCTTTATAGACCGACCAGCCTTCCAAAAACCGATCCACCATCGGGGATTTTTGGGGACTTCTTTTGTTATCATTTGATATTTGAATCGATCTGTTTTTTGTCATCTGCTTTCCTGTCAATACTTAATCCTTGGGTCCAGGTAGGCGTAAAGAACATCCACCACCAGGTTGGAAATCAGAACCACAGTCGCAATCAGTAGAAAAGAAGCCTGAGCCAGAGGATAATCACTGTTGCTGACGGCAAAGACCAGCTCCCGCCCGATCCCCGGCCAGCTGAATACCGTTTCCGTAAGGGCGCCGCCGCTGAGGGAAAACGCCAGGCTAATCCCCACGCTGGTCACCACGGGTAGCGCAGCATTGGGCGCTGCATGATGATTTCGAATTACCTTTTCATCAAGCCCCTTGGCCCGGGCGGTCAAAATATAGTCTTCTTTAAGTGTATCCAGCATACTGCTGCGCATGAGGAGCAGGTAACTTCCAAAATGAATTAAAAATAAAGTGGCCAGAGGCAAAACCATGTGATGCGCGACATCCAAGAATTTCAACCAAAATCCGGATGACGAATCCAGCCATATCTCTGGTGAAATCATACCGTTTAAGGGAAACCATCCGATATGAAATCCAAAAATCCAGATCATAATCAAAGCCAGCCATGGGAGAAAAAGGGTATGGCAGATCAGCGCGCCGAGAGTCATCCAGGTATCGATTTTTTCTCCTTTATGCCAGGATGCGATTTTTCCCAAAAAAATACCGGCAAACGCCGAAAGAAGGATAGACGTGGAAAACAAAAGGATGGTATTTGGAAGCCGGTTTAGAATAATCGAGAACACCGCCACGCCGTAATGAAAAGAAATTCCGAAATTTCCGGTAAAGAAGTTTTTGAGATAGTAGATATACTGCAGCCAGACCGGTTGATCGAGCCCCAGTTGGGCGATTAAATACGCCGCATCTTCCGGGGTCATGGTCGGATCGACCATTCGGGTTACCGGATCGCCGGGTGCTAAACGGAACAGCAAAAAAAGCACCGTTAAGATCACAAAGAAAATTACGAATATTTCGATCAGTCTTTTAAGGACAAATTTTTGGATTTCCATTTTTCAGAATCTATTGAGAAGTCTTATCATTTGGTTTGATCAGGCAAAAGGACCAGATATTTCCAATTCCGTCCAGGGTTTCCACCCAGCCCCTGAATGTATCATTGCGGACGGCTTCAATGAGTGCCGGGTTGTAAATGGGGATGTACGGAACATCCGTCATGATGATCTTCTGCATTTTAAAGATCAGTTTTTTGCGTTGTTCCAGATCCATCTCCTTTGCAGATTTTTCGGCAATACGGTCGAACTCCGGGTTGTTGTATCCGCTCATGTTCCAGCCCCGTTGTTTGTCGTTGGCAGAGTTGAAAAAATTGCTCAAATAATCGGGATCCATAGATAATCTTCCATATCCCAGAATAAAGGCATCAAATTCATGTCGCCCTTTGATCTGTGAAAGCAAGGCCCCAAAGGCCATTGGCCGGGAAAGAGCCGGCATGCCCAAGGCTCTGAGCCATTCCTGTATCATTATGCCGCTCATGGCACGATGCGGATCGTAATCAGCCGGAGGCGTCAGAATCGTAAATTCTTCCATCAATTGGCCGTTTGGAAGCCGCATTCCTTTGCCAGGAACCACTCTGCCGTTTCCATCAACAGGCGGTTCTTCCCAGGTATATCCGGCTTTTTGAAGAATATGATAGGCCGTTTTAATGCGATCGTCTCGATCCATGCCTTCTCCGTAGCGGGAGACAGCCGGACAATACCAGTATCGATTACCCGGCGGGACCATAGAGTCCATGGGGGTCCCGTATTTCTGGAGGATGCGAGTAATGATGAATTCTTTGTCAACAAGAACGGCAATGGCCCGCCTCAAGTTGATATCGCTGAACGGCGGGGATCTCAAATTAAAGCCCATAAAATATACAGCGCTTTTTTTACTATAAAATATCCGGATGTCCTTGTGCTGCTTTAAATCATCGATGTATCCGGGTTGAATGCCCCACAAGAATATATCGATACTCCCCTTTTTAAGGGCCAGTACGGCAACATCAGCGGTGCCGTAAACTTTGAAAAGAAGGTCATTCACATACGGACCGAGAATTCGACCGCCGATCTCCTGACCAGTGCCGAAAAAATACCTGTTCTTTTGCAGATGAACATACGTGCCCTGCTGCCATTTTTTAAGAACAAAGGGACCACACCCGAGCGGTTTTTCAATTTTGTGATTGATCAGGGCTGTTAGTGGTTTTTGTTTGGTTCTGGCGGACTGCGCAATATTTGCCCATTCTTTGGTTGATACAATGGATGACGTCAGCGTTCGGGTCAAAAATATGGCTTTCGGTTCCTCAAGATAGAACCGGACGGTGTGGTTGTCCGGTGTTTCTATTTTTTTTATAAATTTCCAACTGGAATAATATCGAGGAATCCTGAATTCTTTTATGAGACCGGCGGTAAAGGCCACATCCTTTGACGTAACATCCGATCCGTCCGACCACCTTGCCGGTTTGAGACGGACGGTATATGAAATTGTATCCGGGTCATATTCCGGCTTGCCATCGGCAAGCCAGGGGATCAGCGTGAGTGTTTCAGGATCACGCAAATACAGCGGCTGATAGATCAGGGATAATATATTATTTGAATTGGCGTCACTGGCCAGCCAGATATTAAAGGTCTTGGCCTCTTCATGCAACCCAATTTTTAGAAAGCGATGGTCTGGTTGTTTCCCACAGGATAGCGGCAACAGTAAAATGATAAAAAATTGAATATACAATACAAACTTACGTTTCAAAAGTCGTCACCATATATTGTCAAATTTGAGTTTTCATTTGCATTGCTTTTTGTTCCACGAAATCGATGACCTTGACTTCAAGTTTTGTGTTGTCCAACCGGTTGATGCGAGGGATTCCCCCCGGACTCACACAGTTGATTTCGACTAACTTATCTCCGATCACGTCAATCCCCACAAAATAGAGGCCGTCTTTAATCAGGCGGTCTTTGATGGCCCGGCAGATTTCTTTTTCCCGATCCGTCACTTCATGTTTAGATACGTGAGCGCCCGCATGAACATTGGTTCTGAAATCCCCTTCTTGGGGTTTACGCCGCATGGCGCCCAGGATTTCTCCATTCAAAAGCAATATCCTGATATCTCCATCTTTTTTTACGATTTCCATGAATTCTTGCACCATAATCGGTTCGCGTTCCGGATAATTTTCGTATCCCTTCACATAGTAATTGATCAGAGAATTCAAATTTTCATGGTCCTTTGTACTGACTTTGATAACGCCTTCACCACCGAATCTTTGCAAGGGTTTGATCACCATGGCCCCCCCGA
>Ga0210123_1001651_pt1 | contig 11120 bp, 10 predicted proteins | sample Muzzi_PWB_D2_FD_185535 | JGI IMG/M metagenome (GOLD analysis project Ga0210123, IMG submission 185535) | Wetland microbial communities from San Francisco Bay, California, USA, that impact long-term carbon sequestration - Muzzi_PWB_D2 (SPAdes) | ecosystem: Environmental > Aquatic > Marine >... | reverse complement strand
TCCCTATGTCTGATTTTTGGTTTGTAGAGCCGGTCTGCACGATCTGAACAACCTGCGTGTGCATGCCGGAACGTGATGCGCAATGTTAGCATATGGCATCGTGTCTATGGCGAATTACTAATCGGCTGCAGGAAGCTGGTATAGGCCACGGTAATGTGATTTCCACTGGAATTGACCGAGGTCAGCGAGGCGGATTTTGTTTTTGTCGGACATCTCAGCGGGAGTGCTGCGTAATAGTTAGCAAGGACACGTCGCGCGACGCGGCCATTGCCGTCAAGAAAGGGGTGTAACCACTGCAGTCTGTGATGCGCGGCCGCGGCGGCAAAAATGCTTTCCGTCTTGCCAGGACCGCAATAGGCCTCTTCAAAGCATCTCATAAAACGGGGCAGGGCACCGGGGCTGATCGGGATACGGCGCCCGACCTTCACGTCACGTTGCCGCAGTTCGCCCGGAAAGATCTCCATGCGTTCGCCAATTACCGGGTTCTCCACCCAGAGCAGGTCTTCCGGCAGCAGTGTACAGAAGCGTCTGTGAATCTCGCGCAGGCCAGCCACGCTCGCGGCGTGATCCTTGAGGCCGCCCTTATCGACCCATTGCTGAACCGTAATATGCGCTTTGGCTCCAAGCTGCAAACTACGCTGCTTTGTGTTCTGGCTGTAATCATTTTTCAGCGCGCTCGATATCGACCGGATGGGTGTCATGCCCTTCTATCAGATTGCTGTAATAGCAGTTCATGGCCCGGACCAGGTCAGCCAGGGAGTGCTCGACATATTAAAGACCCCGCAGGCTCGCTCACACAGCTTCTTGACCGCCGGGCCACAGGGTGTGTCATCCCCCAGGGGACCCTCTCGGGCTGGCGCCCTCACCTTGTGGCGCTCATCCATTGCCGCCAGCAGGCGGATATCCTGCTCGCTGTACTTTTGTTTAAAACCGGACACGGTCCGCTGGCGGCGCTGGAGCCGGCCCGTTTTGCGGTTTTATTGACACCCCTGGACGGGGGGGCTAGATTCAAGGGACGTAGACCATAACAATCACTGTCCTGCAGGCCGGATAAATTGCGAGGACAGTGCGGCTGGTTTCCTGATGATGTACCTTGCTTGTACCAAACACTTCTGGCGGTCTCTCGGGATACTGTTTGCAGTGTGCGTGTCATGTGAATTCCTGACGGGTGCCGGAGCTGCTCCACAGACGGACGTGCGCAGTGATACCCATGAACGGTTTATCGAGCTCGACGGCGAAATACAGGAAATCAAGGAGGAAATCCTGGGAATTAACCGGGAAATCCTGCAGCTCGAGGAGCAGTTGCTGTATCCGCACGGCCAGCAACTGGTTGTACTGGTATCGGTTGCGAATAACAGTCCGGTCAGTCCGGACAATATATCGCTGCAGCTGAACGGGCAGGCTCTCAGTCAGCATACATATACCGGCAGTGAGGACGCAGCCCTGCAGGAGGGCGGGGTACACCGGCTTTATACCGGGAGGCTCAGTGACGGTGAACACAGGCTGGAGGTATCCGTCACAGGAAAACAGGCCGGGGGCAAGGTCTTTCACCAGCAGCGCAACGTGACCATCACCAAGTTGCCGGGTGCCAAGTACCTGGAACTGCATCTGGAGCCGGTGGAAAACTCACCGGAACCGGCTTTGACCATTCGCGAATGGTAGCAGTGATGCCACCCCGGTTTCTTAATGATGAATTGCGCGGTTCCATACGGACGCTGTTGTTCGCCGTAACCTGCGTTACCTTGCCGGTCGCCGCAGTGGAACAGGACGACAGAAGTTTGCAGGACCTGCTCTACGGTGAAGCCTTGTTCCATTCACATCAGCAAGAGTACCTGTCCGCGATTACCCGCCTGCAGCTGGTCGAAGAGCAGGGCCTGTTGCCACAGGAATCCGCCGATGCCAGGTTGTTGCTGGCAAGAATGAAGCTTGCCTACGGCCTGCATATTGAGGCCGGGTATGATTTCCATGCGCTACTTGGCAAGGACGTGCCGGAAGCTGTCAGGAACCGCGCATGGTACGAGCTGGCCAGGGCATTTTCTCACAAGGGCTACAACGAGGCTGCAGCGGAGGCGCTGGGGTACGTTAAGGGTGAAGTACCCGCCGACATTGCCGGCGATTATCAATTGCTGAATGCCACGGTGTTGATGTCCCTGGATCAGAATCGCAAGGCAGCACAGGTGCTGGAGCACTGGCAGGGTGAGCCCGCGCTGGCTGCTTACGCCTACTACAATCGCGGTATCGCCCTGGTGCGGGCGGGCGAGCATGCAGCGGCCATTCCGGTGCTTGAAATGGCAGTGGACATGCCGGCCACTAATGAAGAGCTGCTTGCACTCAGGGACAAGGCCCGCCTGTCACTGGGCTACACCTATGCCAGGGAAGAGGCCTATGTGCAGGCCAGGGAACAACTGGAGGCGGTTCGTCAACAAGGACCATTCTCGAACCGGGCATTACTGGCGCTGGGCTGGATAGCACACAAGCAAGGACGCAGTGAAGCTGCGCTGGTTTCGTGGACGGAGCTGCGGGGCCGGTCACCTGCCGACCCGGCGGTACTTGAAACGCTCCTCGTTGTCCCCGCTGTACACCGTGAACTGGATGCACTGCAGGTGGCTGCCCGGGACTACGAAACGGCAATGGCGACCTATACCAGTGAGTTGAGCCAGTTGCATGATGTCAGGGAATCTCTGCTCAATGGCACTGCCGTGTCTTTGCTGCTGCAGAACGACAGCGGCTCCGCACCGGGTGCGGCGGAGCAGTCCGGTCCCGGGGTGACGCGTTATTTCGGGCCGCTGCTTGCCAGCAGGAATTTTCAGGAAATGTTTCAGGGGCACGGTGAATTGCAGTCCATGCTGCATAACGTTGACAAAGGTTTGAACAACATCGATTTGCTGGCGCAAGCCATTGCGCCGGCGGGTCCGGTGCGTGCCCGGTCGGGTGCCTCGTTGCCTCCGGCAAATGAGGCATGGGGTCCTGCAGGATCAACAATCGTTAACAGCCCGGCACAACCGCAGCAGCAGGGATTCACCAGCAAGTTCGATGGTCCGGACTGGCAACAGCAGTGGGACACTCGTGAAGGAGAGCCATCAGACTACCCGGCACCGGAAATTCCGCTGCTGCCGGAGGTCGATTTGCCTGCAGACCGGGAGCTGAAACCCTTGCCGGATCCCGAATTCACCGGACTGCCGGAATCCGACTTTTCCGGTTTGCCGCCGGCCTCCGAATTCATCGGGGATCTGCCTGGTCCGGATACAAGTGGATTGCCGGTATCGGAAATCCTGTGGCTGCCGGAAACCGGCAGGTTCCGCATGCCGGGAGATGGCCTTGGAGATTATGCCTATCCGGATAAGGCTCCGGGTAGACGCACACGGCCTGGTGAGCGCTATGCCTACCAGTTGAATCGCATGCTGCCACCCCCGGCGGATGATGCCGGATTCAATCCTGGCGCAGTACCGGTTGGAGAGGCCTTGCGTGAGCTGGCAGAAGGGCTCAATAGTGCCACCAGCCGGATGACGCGCCTCGGCGAGACATTCGATCCGGCGACGGGTATTGACGGGCTGGAGGAGCGCATCGCAGAACTGCGGGCACGGATTCTGCGGCTGCGGGAACGCATAGAAAATGCCATTGCCCTCTATGAACGCTATACGCAGGCACTGGCGCTGGATGAACTGGACCGTCGCGAGCACTTGCTGGAAGACCTGCTGAAACAGGCAAGCCTGGAACGTGCAAAAACCTATGATCAGTCCAGTGATCGCTAGAGCCTGCCGCCGGCTGGCGCCACCGGTGACCTGCCTGTTGATAGCGGCCTGTGCTGTTCAGCCAAAACTGAATACTTCCGGCAGTTTGCCAGCGGCGGCAACGCCGGATCATGCGGCAGCCGGTTTGTCGGCAAGGGTAGGCCGGGAGAAGGCAATTGCCGCCTATCGTGACTATCTTGCACGCTACCCGGACGGTCCCGAGCATGACAGGGTTACCCGCCGGCTCGCCGACCTGCTGGTTGAAGATGCTGCTGACAAACGGCTGGATGCAGCCACGTCCCTGAATGACGCCGCGCAGCTGGAAACGGCGGCCCGGCAGGCCTGCGCTGAAGCAATCAGGCACTATGAGTACCTGCTGGTCAAATACCCGGACGGGCCGGACACGACCGAGTTGCTGTATCAACTGTCAAGAGCCTACCAGGCGAACGGCAGGCCGCAACAGGCGCTGACGGTCATCGATCGTCTGCTTGCGCAGGAGCCAGGCAGCAGCACGCGGCTGTATGCCGATACCTGGTTCCGGCGGGGTGAATTATTGTTCGGGAAGGGCGCCTATCCTGAAGCAAGCCAGTCCTATCGGGTGGTGGTTGACCTGGGTGCCTCTGTACCGGCCTACGAGCAGGCGCTTTACAAGCTTGGCTGGAGCTTGTTCAAGCAGGAGCAATACGCTGCCGCGCTGCCGGTGCTGTTTGCATACCTTGACAGGAAATTTCCGCCCGGTGCAGCATTCGAGGTACAGCTGTTCCGGCTGACGCTGGCCGACCAGGAACAGGTGGCCGATGTATTTCGCGTCATCAGCAAGAGTTTCGCGCAGCTGGACGGAGCGGATTCGGTGGACGCGTTCTTCAAACGCTATGGCAGTCGCAGCTACGAGGACCACGTCTATCTTGATCTCGCTGCATTTTATGTCGAGCAGGAACAGGTGACCGAGGCCGCCAGGACCTGGCAGGTGCTGGCGCAGCGTGCCCCCCTCGGGCCTGAGGCGCCGCGCCTTGTCATGCGGGCGATCAGCCTCTACAGGCAGGCGGGTTTCCAGCAGCGTGTTACGGAAACTGAGACGCTGTTTGTGCAGGAATATGGCATGGGCAGTGATTTCTGGACGCTGCACCCGAAACAGGACTTTCCGGATGTGCTGCAGGTATTGCAGTCCAGCCTGCAGGAGCTCGCTCGCATCTCTCATGAACAGGCGCAAAAGAACAGGAATGCAAGTGATTACCGCACTGCGGAGCAATGGTACAGGGACTACCTTGTTGCTTTCGGGGATGCGGCCGGCGCGGCGGATATGAACTTCCAGCTGGCCGAATTGCTGTATGAAAACGGCCGGTACCTGCAGGCCATCGACGAGTATGAGCGGACGGCCTGGTCCTACGGTGATTATGCGCACGCAGCCGATGCGGTACTGGGCGCGCTGCGTGCCGGCGATAAAGTCCTGCAGCATACCGCTGCCGCAAGCAGGTCCGCCGTTGCAGAACATGCGACAGCGAGTGCACTCCGTTTTGCAACGACCTGGCCGGAGCATCCGGCAGCTCCCGGGGTGCTGGCGAAGGGCGGCACTGCCTTGCTGGAACAGCAACAATACCAGTCAGTTCTGCTTGTCAGCGGGCAGATACTGGCTGAAGCGGTAGCAGCGCCGCCTGCACTCAGGCAGGCGGCCTGGTCGATGCAGGCGCAGGCACACTACGGACTGGAAGACTATTCGGCAGCGGCTGATGCCTATCGCGAGGCCCTGCAGCTTGCCGGCCAGGATGATTCACGGCGACCTGCACTGCAGGAAGGACTTGCGGCGGCCACCTACAAGCAGGCCGAACAGACGTTGACGCTGGGGGACAGCAGTACCGCGGTGACCTTGTATCAGCAGGCTGCGCAGCTCGCGCCCGGTTCGTCCATTGGTGCAAAGGCACAATACGATGCCGCTACGGCCCTGCTGGCAGAGGCGTCATGGACGCAGGCGATCCAGATGCTTGAAAAGTTTCGTCGCGACTATCCGGACGACCCGTTGCTGGTAGAGGCAGGCCGGAAACTGGCCTATGCCTATGACCGTAGCGGTCAGGGCAGTCAGGCGGCGGCGGAATACCTGCGTCTTGGCGAGGACAAGCGCCAGGCAGTTGCATTGCAGCGCGAAGCCCTGCTGCGGGCAGCCGATCTTTACGCTCAGGCCGGCGCAGTCCGGCAAGCCATCAGTACCTGTGAGCTGTTCCTTGAACGGTTTCCGGAACCCGCCACACCAGCTATTGAAGTGATGCAACAGCTTGCCCGGCTTGAAGCAGACAGCGGTAACAACAGCAGGCGACAGCACTGGCTTGAGGAAATCATCCGGCTGGATCGTGCGGCAGGTGTTGACGGGACGCGTGTGCCTGCCGCAGAGGCAGCACTTGACCTGGCGGAAAACCGGCTTGACGCCTTTCTCGGCGTACAGCTGGTCAATCCCGTGCAGGACAATCTCGCGCGCAAGCTGCAGGCAATGCAGCAGGCACTGCAGGCATTCGAGGCCGCCATCGACTATGGCGTCGCCCCGGTTACAACGGCTGCCACCTATCGAATTGCAAGTATCTACGACAGACTGGGCATTGCGCTGCTGGAATCCGAACGCCCGGCCAGCCTGACCGCAGCGGAACTGGAAGAATATAACTTGCAGCTGGCAGAACAGGCAGCGCCATTTGAACAACAGGCCATTGAAATCTACACGACGAATGCGCGGCGCTCCGGTGGCGATCAGCGCGATCCCTGGGTAGAAAAAAGTGTACAGCGGCTTGTTGAATTGCAGGCTGGCCGCTAGCCGCCGGACGGAGCATAAAGTCATGCAAGCAAAACGATGCACCTGCCCGCTGTTTGTTGCAGCCCTGCTGTGGGCGCTGAACGCAAGCGGGCAGGAACAACTGGAACAGGAAACGATTTCTATCAAGGGCAACCAGGGGCTGCCAAAAACACTGTATATCGCACCCTGGAAGCGGGTCGGTACACCGCTGGACAGTGATGAACTTGAAGGCGACATCAGGGAAGATACAGAACCGGTCGAGCGCGATATTTTTCAGCACGAACTGGAACTGCAACGGCAGGGCTACAGTGTCGACTAGACCCGAATGACATGTGGTTAAGGAGGTTTTGATTAACTGGTCATTGCGAACAAAGCGACGCAGTAATCCCCAGCTGAGTGATCACCTATCCAGGAGATTGCTGCGCTGGCCGCTACGGACATCCTGTCCTCCCGTGGCACTCGTACCTCCCTGTACATCGCACTCGCAATGACATGATGCATGAATTAATCATAGGTTCCTTGAGTCATCCGTTCTGCGGTGTGCTTCCGTGGCCACAAGATCTGTCTTCACCAGGCAGGACCGGTACCGGGAGCAAACCGGAGTTCGCGCCACGCAGGGTAACGGAAACAAGGGTAATCTGGTAATCGTGGTTGCATCGGGGTTATTGTGAAGGGCGGGGCGCACCCTTCGATGGCTCGCAGATTGTCAAGGAGTTTGTTATGGATACACTGTATTCGGTGCTCAGGTTCTTCCAGTCCGGCGGGCCATTCATGTACCCGATTTTGCTGGTACTTGCCTTCGGTGTCGCTATCGCTATCGAGCGGTATATCTATCTCACTTATGTACGCACCAGGAACAAGGGCGTCTGGAAGCGTGTGCTGCCGTTGCTGGAAAGTGGCAAGTATGATGCGGCCCGCGAAGTCATCCTGCATTCGGATGCTGCCGTAAGCAGGATTCTCGGTTATGGCCTGAATCGTGCCGAACATCGCGGCAGTGGCGAAGAGATTCAGATGGCCATGGAGGAGGGGTTGCTGGAGGTCGTTCCGCGGCTGGAAAAGCGGACCCACTACCTGGCAACCCTGGCAAATATCGCCACACTGCTGGGTCTGCTGGGGACGATTATCGGTCTCACAGAGGCGTTCTCTACTGTTGCTGCAGCCGACCCGGCTGACAAGGCCAACCAGCTCTCGGCAAGTATCTCCATCGCGATGAATACCACGGCCTTTGGCCTGATGGTCGCTATTCCGATGTTACTGATACATGCCGTCATGCAGACGAAGACGTCGGAACTGGTAGATACCCTGGAAATGGTAACGGTCAGATTGTCCAACCTGATCGCCGGCGCCGCGGCTACCGACCGGGATGCAAAATGAAACCTCGCTGGCAACGCACGGCACGGCGGGAAGCGCCCAATGTCGATGTGACGGCCTTCCTCAGCCTGATGGTGATACTGGTACCGTTCCTGCTGGTGACTGCGGTGTTTTCCCGGGTAACGATTCTGGAGATCCAGCCAGAGGCAGGTACAGGTGGTGACATGCCTGCACCTGACCCGCTGCAACTGCAGGTGGTTGTGCGGCAGGAAGTGATCGAGGTGGACTACCTTGGGCAGGCGCAGACTGCACGGATTGACCGGTCATCCGACGCCAGAGCGCTGGAATCACTCGCAGCTCTGGCCGACCGGCTGAAGGCCCGTTATCCGCAAAGCCTTGCGGCGACTGTCTTGCTGGAGCCGCAGATTCCCTATGACCTGCTGGTGCAGGTGCTGGATGTGCTGCGGGTCAGGATGCAGCGGCTCGGTGATGACATCGTGCAGACGGAGCTGTTTCCACTGATCGCGCTCGGACCGGTGCCGGCATCAAGGCAACCGGATGGTGATGTGCAATGACCAGGATCCCCCGGGGTGCGACGCAGTTCAAGTGGCGCCGCCAGCGTCAGGAGAAAGCACGGCATTGGCCATCATTGAACCTGGTGGCATTGATGGATGTCTTTACCATCCTGGTGTTCTTTTTCCTGGTGCATTCGACGGACAGTGCGCGGGATGCGAGCAATGCACTTGTCAGCCTTCCCGAATCGGTTGCAGACCGGCAGCCCAGGGACACGCCGGTCGTGACAATCACCCGGGATAGTATTCTGGTGCAGGGTGAGCCGGTTGTTACGGTCGCCACGGCCATGCATGCATCCCGTGGCAGAATCAATACCCTGCTTGCCGCGCTGCAGGCACAGCCTGCACAGGCTGCCGTCCCCGGCGAGGCTGAACGGGAAGTGACCATTATGGGCGACAAGTCCATTCCGTTCGAGTTGCTCAACAGGGTCATGTTGACCTGCAAGCAGGCGGGCTTTGGCAACATTTCGCTGTCGGTGCTGCAGCGGCCATCCGGGGCAGGGTAATGCCATGTCGACGCTGACCCTGCAAGCAAGCCTGCCCTGGACGGGATCTCCTGAAGAGGACCGCCGTTTCCGCCGGATCCTGTTGCAGACGCTGGTGATATTGCTCGCAGCCGGTGCAATCACGCCCTGGATACGGATACCGCAGCCGGATTCCGGTGCTGCTGGGGATCTGCCCCCGCGGCGCGTGCGCCTGCTTGACCTGCAGGCTCTGCCCTTGCCACGGCCGGCACCTGGCCCTGCATCTGCCACGGTCACTGCAGCAGTGAAACCGCAAACAACACCCGGGATGCCACCGGCCACCCCGCGCATGACTCCCCGCGAGAAAGCGGCAAGCAGCGGTGTGCTGGCCATGAGTGACGCCCTCGCCAGATTGCGCAGCACAACACCAAAGACCGGTATCGAAACCGGGCAGGATGTGGTGGTCAGCCGAGGACGCGCAGAGACAGGACACGCTTCGATACTGACAACAAACGTGACCCAGGGCAGCGGTGGTATTGAAGGCGGTGTTGCCAATCAGTCGGTGCTGGGTGCGACCGGCTTGCCTGGCAGGGGGTGGGGCGGGCATGGCGCCGGTAGCCGTGAGGCGCGCATGCCGGGAACAGGACGCGCAGCCACGCCTCCGTCAGGTCTGGCCCGCAGCGAGGAAGAGATCCAGGAGGTTTTGGACCGTCACAAGGGTGCCATGTACACGCTCTATAATCGCGAGTTGCGCAAGGATGCAGCCTTGCAGGGCAAACTCGTTCTGAGTATCACGATTGCGCCGGCAGGCAACGTGACCCGCTGTGACATCCTCAGTAGTGAACTGGGCGCAGTCACACTGGAACAACAGCTGGTGGCGCTCATCAGACGCATTGATTTTGGCAACAAGCCGGGCGTGCCTGCGGTGACCACGAAGGTTCCCATAGAGTTTCTTCCAAGGTGACCATGATGTGCTGCAAGAGCCGGCGCCATGCCGCCGGCAGGTCATTTCTGGCGGCTGTGCTGTTGCTGTGCGCCACTGCCGGGCAGGGAACTACCCCGGTGCTGGACTGGCAACTGTTGCTTGCTGATCCCGATCCCGAGGAACTGACGGGCCTGGCCGGCCAGTATGAACGTGCCGTCGGGTATCGTCGTGATTATGGCAGGGCCCGGCAGCTGTATTGCGCAGCCGCGCGGCTCGGTTACCTGCCGGCACAGCTGCGGCTTGCCTGGATGTATGCCAATGGCCTTGGCGCGCCGCGGGATACGGATCTTGCGGCGGCCTGGCTGCAGGTGGCTGCGGCCAGCGGTGATTTGCAGGCGCGCAAGTTCCTCGCCTATGTCGGCGAGCCGGGTGTCGAAAGGAAGCCGCGCTGCACCTATGAAAGTCGATACGATGCCTATGCCATCGCAACGCTGCCTGGCAAGGACTGGGTCGGGGGTGTCAATACGGATACCCCCGAGCGCAAGCAGATCGCATCGTGGGTGCGCCTGCTGGCACCGGAGTACGGTCTGGATCCGAACCTCATACTCGCGATTATCCAGACCGAATCGAATTTCAACCCGCGGGCCCGCTCGCCAATGAATGCGCAGGGACTGATGCAGCTGATCCCGGAGACCGCGGCCCGTTTCGGTGTCAGGGATACCACGAACCCGATGCAGAACCTGCATGGAGGCATGGCCTATATGCGCTGGCTGCTATCCTTTTTCCAGGGTGACCTGAAGTTGTCCCTGGCGGCATACAACGCCGGTGAACGGGCGGTGGAGAAATACCTGGGGGTGCCCCCCTATCAGGAAACACAGAACTACATTCGCAAGGTCATCCGCGCCTACGGCCGGGACACCCATCCGCCGGTTGAGCCGGTGGTTGAACCATCGAGGGTGATGCCTGCCCTCCACAATAAAACGCTGACCCGGGAGTTGCCGTGAGGAGTCATACAAAGGACACGACCCTCCCGTTTACGGGAGTACCCTGAAGGGCATCAAAGGGCTAGCCCGTATTTCTCACCGATAGTATAGAAAAAGGCTGCGTACTCTGGCATAACAGTTGTGCATTTGGGCGTTCAACGCGCTACGTGCTTTTGTCCCGCCTTCGCGGGAATGAGGGTCTTATTGAACATTCGAGCTTAAGTAAGTGCCCTTGTGGTCTGTACCCCGTTTGGTCGTTCTTGTACAATCGCCACCAGTACCTGCACCGGGAGAATGGGCAGAAATGCAACTGTTCGGTCGCTTCTCCGTCTCAAACGGAGAGGCCCATTCCATCTTGTAA
>Ga0210123_1001650_pt1 | contig 11121 bp, 6 predicted proteins | sample Muzzi_PWB_D2_FD_185535 | JGI IMG/M metagenome (GOLD analysis project Ga0210123, IMG submission 185535) | Wetland microbial communities from San Francisco Bay, California, USA, that impact long-term carbon sequestration - Muzzi_PWB_D2 (SPAdes) | ecosystem: Environmental > Aquatic > Marine >... | reverse complement strand
TTCACCCTGGCCAGGCGTCCTTTGTTCGTCAGGCGCCGCACATCAACAGCCTTGCGGAATTCGGTGCCTTCAAACTGGAGCAGGGAGCCGCTGTCCAGCGTGACACTCGTGGCGGGTGAAAACCTGCGACAAAAAAGGCCGATACGCACATCATCGTTTTCTTTGAGTCGCCGCCGCGCATCTGGCAGGAATACGTACCCGGGCAACAGGCCTGCGCCGGTATTGAACACTTCCGCATCCCGTCGTCCCTGCGGCGTCTTGTCGTGATAAAGAACAATCAGGTCGGAGAGGACCATGGCGCCTGCCGACCACGCGATCAGGTTTTTGTCACTGAGCAGACGATCAACGCCGAACAGGCGAAGCCGGTTCAACAATACAATGACGTTGCCGCCCGTTATCAATACGGTTGGGCAGTCGTCCAGTATCTTCCTGATGGCATCTGCTTGTTCGGCGAGAGAGCCTGAACAGGTAACGCCGATTCTGTCGTCGAACGCTCTGTGAATCGACTCGATCCGGCCGAGATGATGACGATCGAGCGCGCGCAGCTGAGAGATGGCATGACGTTCCTCTGCGGCGATCATTTCGGCACTGGCGTGGCTGCGCCGCAGTTGCCGGGCTGCAATCATCAGCTGCCGCAAGCGCAGCCGATATAGTCGCTGCAGCTCTTTCAGCTGATCCTGACGCTCCCGGTGCGCGTCATGCAGATGCGCGTCGACCGAAAAGACCTCGTCGGCACGGTGATAAAGTTTCAGGTCGATCAGGGATCCGGGAACCAACTCTCGCACATCATCGATATCGCCTTCTGCTTCCTGCCAGCCGGCAGATATCACCGCAATGGGACCCATGGGAATGCCAGTGTCGTTAACAACCTGGCCGAGATTCGTAACAGGGCGCTGTGGCCCTAATAGCAGTCTTTGCGGCATGCGATCTCAGGCCAGCTCGACGCGAATAATTTGCACGATGTTCTGCAAGGCATCCTGGACGACTTCGGTTTCGGGGTGGCGAACGATTATATATCCATCGCCTTCATAGCTGTCGGAAGGCGGCTGCCCTTCGTGTGGCAGTTTCGCCTCGACAACCAACGATCCGAAGCGGCGCTGCGCTTCATCGAGGCCGGTGATACGCTTCACCCGGCCACGGCCCTGACCGCGAATATAGGCCGCGCCTGCGGCATAGCGGCGCTCCGGCGGAGCAAATTCGTCGAATACCAGGAGGTGTGGCCAGGCCCGGTAGAAATCCAAATCGTGTGCGTAGGAAAGGAGCGATGTAAATTGCGCCCCTGGCGGCCGCGCGCCGACCTCGGATATGGCGATCCTGCCCTGTGTCAGCCGAAACCACTCCATATGACTGAGCCCCGTCTTCAGGCCGAGGGCCCTGACGCCTGCAAACCCGGCTTTCCTGATCGGATCGAACTCGGGTCCACTGACATCTCGCGGCAACATGACGCACCATTGGATCCAGTCGTTTTCCAGCACCTCGAGCGGCGATGGCATGTAACGCGATATGGAATGCCATACCGGCCTGCCGGCGATCATCACACTGTCGAAAGAGTATTCGGTGCCCCGCACAAATTCTTCATAAAGCGATGGCCGTTCTGCATCAGGAGGATGTTGATCCAGAAAGCGGGCCAGGTCGACACTATGATCGAGCCGGTAAGTTCCTTTACCGCCGGCGCCCGCCGGCGGCTTCACGACCAGGGGAAAGCCGACTTCCGCGGCGAATGCCTCTGCGCTGGCGCGGTCGCCGACCAGGGCATGTCTCGCGCAAGGAATTCCAGCCTCCCGCAGTACAGTTTTCATCCGTGATTTATCGCGGAAGTTGATGCTTGCATCCACGCTGAGGCCGTCGATTCCCAGTGCTTCCCGGGCCATGGCAAGCGGGACCTGCAACTGCTCAAGCGCACCGATCATGCGGCTGGCCTTGCCGAAGTCGCGCCCGAGATCATGCGCGGCATTGACCAGCTGCTTCGAGTCCAGCGCATTTTCCACACGCCAGTGGCCAGCCAGTCGGTGACGAATGCGTGCAGGAATGCGTTCCGCGGGATCCTGGCTGATGACAGTCAGGTTGGTGTCGGCAAGATGAGTGGCACCTTCGATGAACGCCAGCGTCGCATCCATAAAGAACGGCGCTACAAAGATGACGTGCTGCGTCACTTCGGAACCGGCCGGATCCAAACCTTGCGATCGAGATATTTTCCGAGTTCAAACAGCGTTCGGCGGGCGTTGTCGATCGGTCTGTCCTTGTATACGCGCTCCGGCTGGTCGCTGTTGCGCAATTGATCAGCCATCGCACGCATACCCTCGAGGGAATCGAGGAGCTTGTCGTCGATGCGCGCATCCGACCAGAGAACGGCCCGTTCCATGTGATGCGCCGTTGCCCAGAGGTAATTACCCGCGCTCTTGTGTCGACCGGAATCCCGCGCATCCGTTGCCAGCGTCAGGTAGTGTTGCGCCAGGAGCCAGTGGGCGCGGGCAAATACGGGATCCAGGTCGCGAACCGTGGTTTCGGGCGCTTTTATCTGTTGGGCGAGGGATTGCAGACCATCGGCGACCTCGGTCATCGGCGGGACCAGCGCCGGTATCGCGCGCGAGATCTCGACGCGCAGGAACGCCTCGCTGACTTCCAGATCCCGGCGTGCCTCGTCCATTCGCCCGGCGATGAAGGCATCGCGAATTGCCCGAAACCGGCGCGACGGAAGATCGTAAAACAGCACCCAGACCTGGTCGTCCAGTGTAAAAAGCGGACGCTCGTCCTGCGCATATGTTGTCCTGACCGAAACCGCCAGCAAGAGGAAAAACAAGCCCAGGTAGATCTTTTTCATAGTTATTTTCTCTGTACAGATATCATAGCGTTATTGATGTCGAACAATGCAAGCACTCTTTACTATGACATGTCCGAACGCTGTTGGGTCAATGCGAGCAACGCAACGGATCTCGTCGAGAGCGTAAGGGAGGGCCGGTTCTGCTCGAGCAGCGCGGCGGGGTCAGTCGAGAACACATTGCGCCATGCCGCGGTGCCGTATGGTTCCGGCATTTGAAACTCGGCCGATTTCGTCGTTGGGTTGAGTAGCAGGGCGATAGCGGAGGAATGCTCTCCTTGCATCGACGAGGTGGATGTCACGACCATACAAAGGGCGCCGACATCCGGCCAGTCGCCAGGGCGCACCGGTTGGCCGTCCGGGCGAAACCAGGCGATATCTTTCCAGCCCGCGATATTAGTCATTTCCCCGTGTAAGTACTGCGCTTGTCTGACAAGTGCAGTCTCCCTGCGCAGCTGAATCATTCTGCTCACCGACGCATGGAAATCCGGATCTGAATCCAGACCCGACCAGTCCAGCCAGCCCGTTTCGTTGTCCTGCGCGTAGGCATTATTGTTGCCGTGCTGAGAATTGCCGAATTCATCGCCAGCGAGCAGCATTGGCGTGCCTTGGGAAAACAAAAGCGTCGCCAACATGTTCAGGCGTTGCCTTCTCCTGGTCGCGCTTATCGAGTTTTCGTCAGCAGGCCCCTCAACGCCGTAGTTGCAGCTGAAGTTGTGCCTGTGACCATCCCGGTTCTGCTCGCCATTGGCGTGGTTGTGTCGCTCCTCGTAGGATACGACGTCGGTTAGCGTAAAGCCGTCATGTGCGGTCAGAAAGTTGATGCTGTTGCAGGGTCTTCGACCGCTCGCCTCGAACAGGTCTGCCGAACCCAGCAGGCGCCCGGCGAATTCAGCGGCCTCACCTCGTTCGCCGCGCCAGTATCGCCGCACCGAGTCCCGGTATCTGTCATTCCACTCGGCGAATCGCGGCGGAAAACCGCCAAGCTGGTATCCGTCAGGGCCCGGATCCCAGGGCTCGGCAATCAGTTTCAGCCTGCTCAGCAAGGGGTCGTGTTCGATTTCCCGCCACAGCGGATGATTCGTGTCGAATCCTTCTTCAGTCCGACCGAGCACAGTCGCAAGATCGAAACGAAAACCATCCACGCCCATCTCATCTGCCCAATAACGCATGCTGTTCGTGATCAGCGCCCTGACCTGCGGATGATCGGCATTGATCGTATTGCCGCAGCCCGTGTGATTGACGTAATCACCGCCGTTTAGCGCCGACATCCTGTAATACGAGAGATTGTCGATGCCACGAAAGCAGATAGTCGGTCCGAGCGAACCGCTTTCCGCGGTGTGGTTGTAAGCGATGTCCAGGACGACTTCCATACCGGCGTCATGGATCGTATCAACCATTTGCGAAAATTCGGCGCGGCCATTTTCGACCGCAAAGCGAGCATCAGGTACAAAAAAACTGATTGTGTTGTATCCCCAGAAATTGCGCAGTCCACGTTCGACCAGGAATTGCTCGTCAACGAAGGTTTGGACCGGCATCAGCTCGATTGTCGTAATACCGAGGGACCTGAGGTAGGACAAGATGTGCGCATTCGTCATGCCGCGGAACCGGCCACGGTTCGTAGTCGGAATATCCGGGTGGCGCATCGTGTAACCACGAACATTTGCCTCGTAAATGATCGTATCCGCCCAGGGAATTGCCGGTCGCGGTCTCACCGCGAGTCGCCGGTTATCCGTCACGACACACTTGGGCACATAAGGGGCGCTGTCCAGTGCACTCGGCTGATGAACGCTATCTTTGCTCGCGAAGTCGAATACTGCCGGCGCCCAGACAAAACTTCCGTCCAGGTCGCGGGCGTAAGGGTCGAGAAGCAATTTGTTCGGATTGAACCGCAAGCCGTCGTCGGGCGCATATTTACCGTGTACGCGATAGCCATAGCGCTGACCCACGCCACACCCGGGCAGATAGCCATGCCACACATCATCCGTCCGCTGCGCCAGGGGAATTCGCCGCTGCTCGTGTGCATGCTCGTCGAACAGGCAGAGCTCGACGCTGCTCGCGGACGAGGAAAACAACGCGAAATTGACGCCGTCCCCATCGAATTGTGCGCCGAGCGGCGCCGGGCTTCCCGCCTCGATCATTTTGCCGTTGCGTCAATCGGGCTGAGCCGCCAGATGCCCTCGTTGTAGTCACGAATCGTACGGTCGGTCGAGAAGCGGCCGGATGAGGCCGTGTTCAGGATGCTCATTTCGGCCCAGCGATCCTGTGATTGATAGCATTTCTCCGCGCGTTGATGCGCCTCAACGAAACTTCGAAAGTCCGCTGCCGTCATCCATGGATCGCCGGGGTCGAGAATCGAATGAACAATTGCATCACGTGCATCAGCATGCATTTTTTCGAAATGTGTACCGCCAAGCAGTTTCATGACGCGCGTAAAGTCTCCGTCGTCGCTGACGATAGTGCGCGGATCGTAATTACCTCGCGCCTGTTGAATCTGTTCGACGGTCAACCCAAACAGAAAGAAATTGTCTTCGCCCACTGCATCGAGGATCTCTACATTGGCGCCATCGAGAGTCCCAATGGTTACGGCGCCATTCATCATCAGCTTCATGTTTCCGGTACCGGAAGCTTCCTTGCCTGCAGTGGATATTTGCGCCGAAAGATCGGTAGCCGGGCAGATGATTTCCATTGCCGATACATTGTAATCCGGGAAGAAAATCAATCGGAGTTTTCCTGTCGTTGCCGAGTCTGAATTGATCGCCGCAGCGATGCCGTTGATGCAACTGATAATGTGCTTTGCCATGACGTAGCCGGGAGCTGCTTTGCCACCGATGAGAACGGCTCGCGGTAACATGTCATCTGCGTCGCCACGCCGGATGCGGTCATAGAGATGGACCACGTGTAACAAGTTCAGGAGCTGGCGCTTGTATTCGTGGATGCGCTTGACCTGCACGTCAAACAACATCTCTGTTTCAATATGGACCCCGGTTCTGGATTCGATTTCACGTGCGAGGCGTTCCTTGTTAGCCAGTTTGACCAGGCGCCATTCATTCTGAAAGTCGGTATCGCCAGCAAAGTCCCTGAGCCTTCCCAACTGATCGAGGTCCGTTATCCAGCCATCGCCGATCCGCTCGGTGATCACCGAGGCCAGCGCCGGATTACAGGCGGCCAGCCAGCGCCGCTGCGTGACGCCATTGGTCTTGTTGTTGAATTTATCCGGCCAAAGCTCGGCGAAGTCCCGGAACAATCCATCGCGCAACAGGCGCGAATGCAGTTCGGCGACGCCGTTAACCGAGTAACTGCCTACGATTGCGAGGTACGCCATGCGTACCATCGGCGTATCACCTTCAGTAATCAGCGTCATACGCTGCAGGCGTTCGACATCGCCGGGCCAGCGATCACCGACTTCCGCCAGCAGGCGACTGTTAATCTCGAAAATGATGTCCAGGAGACGCGGCAAGAGTCTTCCAAACATCTCGACCGGCCACTGTTCGAGCGCTTCGGGCAACAACGTGTGGTTCGTATAGGCCATCGTTTTTCGAGTCATCTCCCAGGCGTCTTCCCAGGCGAGGCCGTTCGCATCCATCAGCAGCCGCATGAGTTCGGGGACGGCGATGGCGGGATGCGTGTCATTGAGCTGGAAACAGTGTTGATCGGCGAATCGTTCAAGGCTTTCGCCATTTCGCTCGTGCCAGCTACGCAGTGCGTCCTGCAGTCCCGCCGACACGAGGAAATATTGCTGCCGAAGTCTCAGTTCCTGGCCGCTTTCAGTTGCGGCGTTCGGGTACAGGACCATCGTAATGTTTTCTGCAGCATTTTTTGATGCGACGGAATCCGTGTAACTGCCCGCATTGAATTCCTCGAGGTCGAATTCATCGGTGGCCCGTGCCGACCACAAGCGCAGTGTGTTGACAATATCGTTGCGATAGCCGGGAATGGGTATGTCGTATGGTATGGCCAGAACGTCGTGCGTTTCCTCCCACGTGTGCCGTACCTCTCCACTCTCATCCGTGTAGGCCGCGCTATGTCCACCGAACTTGACTGTTTGTGTCAGCTCGATTCGCATGATCTCCCATGGAAAACCGTTCCGCAGCCAGTCGTCTGGCTCCTCGATCTGTGAGCCGTTTTCGATCCGCTGATGAAACATGCCGTAGTGGTAGCGAATGCCGTACCCGATCACCGGCAGTCGCAGTGTCGCACAGCTGTCGAGGAAGCAGGCGGCCAGCCTTCCAAGACCACCGTTGCCGAGCCCGGCATCCTGTTCGCGCTCGCAGAGATCTTCAAGGTCAAGTCCCAGGCGGCCGAGAGCTTCTGCCGTCTCGTCTTCCGTTCCCAGGTTCAGCAGTGCATTTCGCAACAGGCGCCCCATCAGAAATTCGAGCGAGAGGTAACAGACGCGGCGACCGTTATTTCGCTGTACGTTGGTTCGCGTCTGATTCCAGCGCTCCATCAGCCGATCCCTTGTTGCCAGCACGATGGACTGATAAAGGAATGGCTCTCTCGTGCGGATGGTGCGCCGGCCGAGCGTTCTCCAGAAGTAATGAGTAAAGTCGGAATAAATTGCGTCTGCCGTCATCGGTAACGGAGGTGCCTGCAACAGTTCGATGTCGCCATCGCTGCTCGTGTCGTTCGGAGGTACGGGCATCAATTCGTCTCCATTCGGAGGCTGCGACGTACATCGCATGACTCAATAAAGGTAGTGGAAGTCAATTATCTGGTGAAATGAAGTTGTTGGCCGAGCATGTCCGGCGTTACCAATGTCAATCCGCTGGATGTCACGCGAAATCCCCGCGCGCGATCTTGTTCGGCATCTTCACCGATCACGGTGCCGTCGGCAATAATGGCACCACTGTCAACGATGGCCCGGTTAATTCGGCAATTCTGTTCGACCCGGACCCCTGGCAATAGCACCGACTCGCTGACTGTGGTGAATGAATCGATCCGGCAGTTCGAGAACAGCAGGGATCTGTTTACTGCCGCGCCGGACACAACGCAACCACCAGAGACCATTGATTGAATGGCTTCGCCGCGCCGGCCCGGTTCATCGAATACAAATTTGGCGGGCGGTGACTGGCTCTGGTTTGTATGGATCGGCCATTTTGCATCGTAAAGATTGAGCTGCGGCGTCACGGATACCAGTTCCATATTGGCCTTCCAGAACGAGTCGAGCGTTCCGACGTCCCTCCAGTAAGCCTGCTTGCCTGTCGTGGTATCACGAAACGGGTAAGCCTGGATACGATATTTATCGATGATCGACGGAATGATGTTTCTGCCGAAGTCGTGATTCGTTCCCGGCGTATCCGCATCCTTGATGACCTGTTCATACAGAAAATCGGTGTTGAAAATGTAGTTGCCCATCGATGCGAGACAGACATCGTCGCGGCCGGGAACCGGCGTCGGCTTCTCGGGCTTTTCGGTAAAGGCAATGACGCGCCCGTTGTCATCCACAGTCATTACGCCCAGCGCGCCTGCGGCTTCCTCGATCGGTACCTCCAGGCAGCAAACCGTCATGTCGGCTTCGCGTTCGACATGTGCGGCGATGAACGGGCCGTAGTCCATCTTGTATACATGGTCGCCGGCAAGGATAAGTACGAAACGTGGCTCGTGCGTGCGGATGATGTCGAGATTCTGGTACACCGCATCCGCCGTTCCGCGGTACCACTCGCCACCGACTCTCTGTGATGCTGGCAGAATCTCGACAAATTCGCGGGGCCCGGCCTGGAACCAGGACCACCCGTGAACCAGGTGGCGAATGAGGGAATGTGCTTTGTATTGCGTCAGCACGCCGATACGCCGCACTCCGGAATTGATGCAGTTCGATAAAGGGAAATCGATGATGCGAAACTTGCCACCGAAATAAAGCGCCGGTTTCGCCCGCCATTCCGTCAATTCGTACAGACGCGATCCCTGGCCACCCGCAAGAATGAGCGCGAGCGTGTCGCGCGTGAATCGGCTTACGTAGCGCGTTTCGTCGATCGTCTGATTTACTGTCATGACACGGTTCTTTGTGACAAGCCTGTCCGGTAGCGTTTATTCAACGCACATTGTGACATGGAAATGAGTTGTTGTTTAATTGACCAGCCTGATTCAACGTCTTGCGTTGACTCTCGTCAACGAGCCTGGCAACAGACTCGGTCAAAGCATCATCAAGGCTGTCCTCGCGAACACGCCAGCGCCAGTTATTCCCGATGGTGCCCGGGGTATTCATTCGTGCCTCGGAACCCAGCCCGAGGAAATCCTGTAGTGGAGCAATGGCGAGTCGTGCGCGGGACGCGAAAGCCAACCTGATCATGTCGCGGTGAATGGTTGCCGGCCGCCCGTCACATGCATCACGGATCTTCCTGCGTACCTGAGAAATTTCTTTGCGGTTCGCTGCGCCGGCAGGTTTAGCCCGATACCAGCCTGCCGTCGTATCGTTGTCATGCGTGCCCGTATAGCAGACACAATCTTCCTCGATACTCATTATGTCGAAATCGTTCCGCAGGACCTCGAATTGCAGGACCTTCATTCCCGGCAAGTGTTGACGGCGGCGCAAGGCGTCGACTTCCGGCGTAATCAGGCCCAGATCCTCGGCTACAATCGAAATGTCACCGAGGGCATCGCGGAAAGCATGGAATATTGCGTCGCCGGGGCCCTTCAACCATTCGCCATCGCGCGCAGTGTCGGCATCCGGTTTGATGGCGAAGTATGATTCAAATCCGCGAAAATGGTCGATTCGAACGAGGTCGGCGATTTGCAGCGAGTGCTGAATCCGCCCTGTCCACCAGCGGTATTTTTCTGCGGCGTGGAAATCCCAGTCATAGACAGGATTTCCCCATAGCTGGCCATCACGGGAGAAATAATCCGGCGGCACACCAGCCACCAGCTTCGGTCTGCCGTCTTCATCTACCTGCAGAAGTTGTCGCCTGGCCCATGCATCCGCACTGTCGAGAGCGATGTAAATCGGCATGTCGCCGAAAAGCAATACGCCCTTCTCACTGGCGTACTGCTGCAACTTCCGCCACTGATGGAAAAACAGGAACTGAACGATTTTCACTTCTAGCAGTGCTCTGCCAGACCGGGCTTCGAATTTTCGCAATGCCGCGGTGTCATGGTCGCGAAAGCCTTCGGGCCAGAGCAACCACTGCCTTTCCGCATGCCGGGATTTCAGAACGCGAAATAATGCGTATTCGTGCAACCAGCGACGGTCGTGGCAGTCCCTGAACTGGTCGAATTCCGATTTCAGATCGGCAGCGGCACTTTTCATAAATCGTTTTGCAGCGAGCTGAATCAGGGCGGTTTTTTTCGGGACCAGTTGCTCGAAATCGACTTCTGTGACCGGAAGTACGTTCAGGGCCTGTATTTCCGGGGCTGTAAGCAAAGCTGCGCGGACCAGCCCGGCCAGATCGATCAGCATTTCATTTCCGGCGAAAGTCGACAGCGACTGATACGGAGAGTTGCCGAAGCCGGTCGGGCCGGCAGGCAGAAATTGCCAGACACCAAGATTCATGTCGTTCAAAGTGTCAATGAATTTGAAGGCAGCATCGCCAATTTCGCCGATGCCATATTTTCCCGGCAAGGACGTGAGATGCAGACAGACGCCGCCACGGCGCTCTTGCATGAACCGGTTGGGAAGGTTATCGGCCATGTAGGATTTTCACAGAGAACTAATACGCTGATTGTAACTTTTTCATCAACAACCGACTGTCCGGCGAAACACGAGTTGAAATTTGATTGCGCCAGCCGTCATGCTACGCCATAGTTACGCGGCTCCGAAATCGGTAAACACCGGCGTCTCGGCAGCCTGATTACTCGGAATCATCAATGGCTTCACCACAACCACGTCTGACCCAGGGTCCGGTCGGTCGACAACTGGCCGCTATGGCAGTGCCCGTCCTGTTCGGTATCGCCACGATGATGCTGCAGAACTTCATCGATATGTGGTTTATCGGCCAGGTCGGCGTGCGTGAGCTCGCAGCGCTCAGTTTCGCCTTTCCAATACTGATGATTGTTACCAGCGTAGCCATCGGACTGGGTGCAGGAACGTCATCCGTCGTCGCGCGAGCGATTGGCGGCGACAATCACCGTCGGGCGCGGCGCTTGTCGACGGACAGCCTGATCCTGTCATTTGGTGTAACTGCTTCAATCAGTGCCCTCGGGATCCTGACAATTCCGCCACTGTTTCGCATGTTGGGTGCCCCGGAAGAAATGATCCCGCTGATCGGCGGGTACATGAGAATCCTGTATATCGGCGTTCCGTTTGTCGTTGTCGGCATGGTCGGCATGAGCAGTATGCGCGCAACGGGCGATACACGATTGCCGAG